>Ga0123337_10001410_pt1 | contig 31007 bp, 25 predicted proteins | sample frozenSSSSmetaG_FD_89792 | JGI IMG/M metagenome (GOLD analysis project Ga0123337, IMG submission 89792) | Glacier valley bacterial and archeal communities from Borup Fiord, Nunavut, Canada, to study Microbial Dark Matter (Phase II) -... | ecosystem: Environmental > Aquatic > Freshwater > Ice >...
CCGCCCCCGTGCTGCCCGTCGCCCCCGCTCCGCCAGCCCCAAAGCCGCCGCCACCGAATGCGCCACCACCGGGGAAGTTGCAGCTTTGGCCGCCAGTGCAGGCCGCCTGGATGAAACTGATCGGGCTGTCACGAAATAGCTGGTAAGCCTTCGCGTCACCGCCACTGTTGCCAACGAACCAGCCCGCCCCGCCTGCCAGCCCAGCGACAAGGACGAGGGAGACGATGAAAGTGGGAACATTGATGCCCTTGCTAGGCGGGCGTGGTGCCTGGCTCTGCTCGATAGCAGGCAGGAGACTTCTATCTTCAGTCATCCTCTTTCCTCCTCTGACGAAGGGGCAGCGTGGTTGCGCCGCCCCTGGCAATCAAGTTAGCGGGTGGCTCCCGCTAAAGGCGGGAGTGGCTAGCCGTTCTGGGTGCTGCTGTCATCCTGGTTCTGGGTGTTCTGGTTCTGCGCTGGGTCGCCCCAGCCACCCATGCCGCCCATGCCACGCTGGTGGTTGCCCATGCCAGGGCCGCCCATACCGCGCTGCCCGAAGCCAAAGCCCTTGCTCAGGTCTGCGTCTTGCACCTGCTTGAGGGTCGCGTCCTCCTGGGCCTGGGTCAGCTTGCCATCCTTCACCGCCTTGTCAAGGATTGGCTTGAGGGTGGCGACGATGGTGGCCTTCAGGTCGGCCTCGCTAACATTCTTCTCCTTAGCAATGTCGAGCAGGCTCTTGCCGCCCCGTATCTCGCTGATCAGTTGCTCACTGGTCAGGCCGAGCTTAGCCGCGACTGCCGCCACAACCTTGCCCATGTCGCCCATCATGCCGCCCCGCCCCATCATGCCGGGGCCGTCCATGCCGCGCCCCATCTCGTGGCCGCCGAAGGGGAAGCCTTCGCCCATGCCAGCGTCGATCCGCGTGTTGAGCGCGTCGGCCTGGGCCTGGGTCAGCTTACCATCCTTGACCATCTGGGCTACTACTGCCTTGCTCGCATCCTTCTGCGCGGTGGCGAGCTTGTCCTTGCTTACGCCCAGTCCGTCCGCCAGCTTCTGCTGGTAGAGGTCAGCGTACTGCTGGAAGCCGCCCTGTGGCTTGGCTGCGGGCGTAGCCTGGCTGCTACCACTGCTGGCGGTCGGGCTTGCGCTGACCTGAGCTATCGTGCTGGCCTGGCCGACGGTGCTGGCGGGCGTAGCGGCTGCCGCCCCTGGCTGGACAATCAGGAAGGCGGCGGTGGCGATGGCGACGAGAGTCACCGCGACGACGCTGCCAACTACCTTGAGGTTGATACTTTTCACTACTATGCTCCTTGTTGTGATTGCGACGAGGGTCGCTAGCTGCTTACATTACACCGCCGCCCACTGCGATGTTCCTACTGGGCGGTGGCTCTAACCCTGCTCTAATCTCCACCCCTGGCTATTCATAACGCAGGGCTTCGATGGGGTTGAGGCGGGCGGCACGGCGGGCGGGGTAGATGCCGAAGAATAGGCCGATGGCTGCACTGAAGCCAAAGGCGAGTAGGACGGAGCCGAGGTCGATCTGCGAGGCGATGGTGCTGCTGCCAAAGAGGGCGAAGCGCGCCCCCAGCGAACTGACCGCGTAGCTGATGCCCGCCCCCAGACCGATGCCAATCAAGCCACCCAGCAGGCTAATTACTACCGCTTCGACCAGGAATTGGGTGAGGATATTGCCTTCGGTTGCCCCCACCGCCTTCCGCACGCCGATCTCCCGCGTGCGCTCAGTAACGCTGACCAGCATGATGTTCATGATGCCGATGCCGCCCACCAACAGAGAGATGAAGGCGATTGCGCCGAGGAAGCCGGTGATTGCCGCCAGCACGCCCGTCAGGGTGGTGAGCAGCGAAGCCTGGTTGAGCATACTGAAGTCATCAGTCCCCTCAGTGGTACGGTGACGTTCGCGCAGCACTGCGGTCGCTTCGGTCTGCACGCTATCGGTGTGTTTGTCGTCAACCGCCTGGAGGGTGATGTTGTTGATTGGGTGGCCGACGACCCCAGTAGCAGCCTTGCGGCCAGATAGCTTGGTGTAGGCGGTGGTAATCGGGATGAACACCTGGTCGTCGCTGCTGCCGAAGGTGTTGCCACCCTTCTTCGTCAACACGCCGACCACGCGGAAGCTGAGGCGGTTGATCTGGATCGTCTGGCCTACAGGGTCTTCACCCTGGAACAGGTCACTAGCGACGTTAGGGCCAATCAGGGCGACGTTCTGGATGCCGCTCAGTTCGGTCTGGCCGAACCAATCGCCGCTAGCTGCGCTGACGCTGTAGGCGGTGGCGTAGTCGCTGGTAGTGCCGATTACGCTGTAGCTATTGTTCGTTCCTTGATAGACAACCTGCCCCTGGGTAGTCACCTGCGGCACGATCACGGCGGCACTTGGCACCTTGTCGGTGTTCTGCAAGGCGATAGCATCCTCGTAGGTGAGGGTTTGCGCCCCCCCCTGCCCACCGCGTGCGCCGCCTGGCCCGAAGCCGCCGCTGCCTGGCCGCACGGTGATCAGGTTTGTGCCATTCGAGGTGATTTGGCTGGTGATGCTCTTGGTGGTGCCGTTGCCGAGGGAGAGCAGGGCGATTACCGCTGCTACACCGATGATAATCCCCAGCATGGTCAGCACAGAGCGTAGCTTGTTGGCGGCCAGACTCTTGACCGCAATCCTGATACTTTGCATCAGACCCATTGTTGTTACCTCTACTCGTGCTAGCTGGTTAAGCCAGCCACCTTGACCAATTCGCTATTGCCGTTCATGCTATGCGTAGGGGCCGCTGAGCCTTCGGGCTGCGCTGGCAGGCTGGCCCCGATTACGATAGGAGCCAATACTGGCTCGTCGGCGGCAAGCAGGCCGTCGCGGATGCGGATGATGCGGCGGGTGTGCTGCGCGATTTCTGGCTCGTGCGTAACAAAGATGACGGTGATACCCTGCGTCTGGTTGAGCCGCTGAAAGATTGCCATGATCTCGGCACTGGCAGTGCTGTCAAGGTTGCCGGTTGGCTCGTCGGCCAGCAGGATAGCGGGGTTGTTAACCAGCGCGCGAGCGATGGCGACGCGCTGCTGCTGGCCGCCAGAGAGTTCGTTGGGCTGGTGAAAGAGGCGGTCGCCGAGGCCGACGGCTTGCAGCACACTGGTCGCCCGCGCCCGCCGATCCTTCGCGCTACCGATCCCCGCGTACATCATTGGCAACTCTACGTTCTCCAAAGCCGAAGTGCGGCGCAGCAGGTTGAATTGCTGGAAGACGAAGCCGATCTTCTTGCTGCGCGCCTTTGCCAGCACCTTGCCGCTCAACTTGCCCACATCGTCACCGTCGAGGATATAGCGGCCACTGGTTGGCGCATCAAGGCAACCGAGCAGGTTCATCAGGGTGGACTTGCCAGAGCCAGACGGCCCCATGATCGCCACCAATTCACCACTCTGCACCTGGAAGCTGACCCCGCGCAGGGCGTTTACCTTCACGTCGCCCATTTGATACGACTTGACGAGGTTCTCTGCCTGGATCACGGTGTGGTTGTTCATTATATCTCCTTAACCTGCCCGCTGGCGAGGGTGTGGCGGCTGATCAACGTAGCCCCCCCAGGCCACCGCCGCCACGGGTAGTAGTCGTAGTGGTGGTAGCAGTGGTGTTCAGCACCACGCTGTCACCATCCGCGAGGTCGCCGCCACTGACGATGCTGGCGATTTCGGTGTTGGTGCCGTCGTTGAGGCCAGTAGTGACCACTAGCTCGTGGTTCTGGCCGCCGCTGCGGACGGTGACGATGCGCTGGCCGCTCTGACTGCGAATTGCCTTATTCGGCACCAGCAGGGCGTTGGTTTTAGCTTCGTAGACCACGGTGGCGTTAGCAGTCATCCCTGCTCGCACTGCCGCCGCCGATGCCTTGTCAAGCGTGACGGTGGTCAGGTAGGTGACAACATTGGAGCTAACCGTACTCTTGCTGGCGACAAACGTCACCTTGCCCTGTACGGTGGTGCCAGCGATAGCATCGAAGGTGAGGTTCACCTCGTTGCTCAGCTTGACTTTGGCAATGTCAGCTTCACCAATGTAGAGGTCTACGTGGTAGCTACTATCGTCTACCAGTTCAACGGCATTTTCGCTGCCGGTGAGCGACTGGCCGGGGATAATATTCACCGCGTTGACCACGCCGCTGAAGGGGGCGGCCAGGGTGGCGTTCTTCAGCTTGAGGCGGTTCACTTCAAGGCTGGCCTCCGACTGCTTGACGCTAGCCATTGACACTGCGATGTCTTCGCTGCGTGGCCCATTCTGGAGGTCGGTGAGGGTAGCATTGGCCTGGTCTACACTGGCCTGGGCCTGGGTGAGGTCGTTGGCAGTGCCACCCTGCGCCGCCTTGTCGTAGCTGGCTTGCGCGCTGGCGATGCTGGCTTCAGCGGCAGCTATCTCGCTAGCGGTCGGCGGGGCCACCAGTTTGTCGTAGCTGGCCTGCGCCTGCTTGAGCGATTCCTGGGCCGAGGCCACATCGAGGGCAGTACCGCCCTTTGTCATCTTGTCGTAGTTAGCCTGGGCCGAGGTCACGCTGGCCTGGGCTGCGGCTACGTCTGCTTCGGTAGGAGTAGCAAGGCTCTTGTCGAAGCTAGCCTGGGCCGAAGTGAGGCTGGCCTGGGCTGCGGCTACGTCTGCTTCGGTGGCGGGAGCTACCGCCTTGTCGTAGCTGGCCTGGGCCGAGGTTACGCTAGCCTGGGCTGCGGCGAGGTCGCTAGCCTTTGGCCCAGCCGTCAGGTCGGCTAGCTGCTTCTTCGCGTCGTCGAGGCTGGCCTGAGCAGCGGCAAGCGTGTTCTTCTGCTGGATCAGCGCGTCGTTATAGCTGTTGGCCGCCTTCTGCTGGTTGCCAGTTGCGTCCTGCAAGTCGCGATTGGCCTGGTCAAAGGTGGACTTGAGGGTACCACGCGGGTCGTCTTTGGTCGTGCCATCGGCGTTGTAGTAGTTGTCGTAAGCGGTGGCATAGCTGCCCTGCGCCTTCCGCACCGCGTTGTCGGCCTGGTCACGGGCAACCTGTGCGCTATCCACGCTGGCCTGCTGCTGCGAGATCGTCTTGTCGAGGCTGGTCTGTGCGCTGGTCACCTTCAATTGGGCGGTGCTGAGGTCTGCGTTAGTGGGGCCAGCCTGCACCGCAGCTAGCTTGGCCTTTGCGCTGTCCAGTTGCGCTTTCGCATTGGCAATATCGCTGGCAGTATAGCTGCCCTTCTGCACCGCAGCTAGCTTAGCCCTTGCGCTGTCCAGTTGCGCTTTCGCATTGGCAATATCGCTGGCGGTATAGCTGCCAGCCTTGACCGAGGCTAGCTTGGCATTTGCGCTGTCCAGTTGCGCCTTCGCGTTGGCGATGTCGGACACACTGTAGTTGCCAGTCTTGGTCTGTTCGAGCTTGATTTTGGCGGCGGCGACCTGCGACCTTGCGCTGGCAATTTCGGCGGCGGTGGGGCCAGCCTTCAGTTGGGCTAGCTTGGCCTTCGCGCTGTCTAGCTGAGCCTGTGCGCTGGCGAGGTCGGCTACAGTGCTGCTGCCGCTCTTGACCGCATTGTACTTGGCCTGAGCCGAGCGCAGGGTAGCTTCGGCGTTGGCGAGGTCTTTGGTGGTCGCCCCTGCCTTCGTCTTGGCAAGGCTGGCCTGGGCTGAGGCGAGATTGGCCTCCGATTGCTGCACGGCTTGCTGCAACTGGCTATCGTCAATCGTCGCCAACACATCACCAGCCGCCACCCGCTGGCCGGTCTTGACCTTGATCGCGGTCACGGCTCCACTTGCGCCAAAGCTGAGATTGAGGTCAGCGGCGGGTTGCACGGAGCCATTGCTGCTAACTGATGCCTGGATTGTCCCCCGCGTGGCCTGGGCAAGCTGCACGGTAGTGGCAGCGGTGCTGCCCTGCGGCTTGTTGAGGATGAAGGCGGCAGCGGCCACCAGCAGAGCAACTGCCAGGATGCCCCCGATCCACTTTACTGCGTTGTTCATTACCTACTCTCCTATAGCTAACGGTGTTAGTAGAAGCTCAACTTCTGCTTGCATTACACCAGGCTGACGACAATGTTCCCGCCAGTGCGCAACCTTAATCCCCCTCTAACCTTAGCAGGGGCTGGGGCTAGTAGTCGAGTTCGTCGAGGGCCGTGCGGCGGTCATCACGCAGGCTGAGGAGTAGGCCACCGAGACCGCTGAGGATGATCAGCAAACCAAGCGGCGGGCCAGCATATGGGATCAGGCTAATCATAAAGAGGACGAGCAAGCCTGCTAGCAGGTCGGGGAGCGGCTGGGCGAGGGGCGCACCAATGCTGGCTGCCAGGCTGCGCCCGATAGCGAGGGCCACCACGCAGGCACCCACTAGCAAGGCTGGTAGCAGCACGATCAGGGCGAGGATGATGATCGCCGGGCCAATAGTGCTGATCGCGCTTAGATAGGAGAGGGCAACGGTGGCGAGCAGGCTGAGGAAGCCAACGAGTAGGGCGCGCAGCAAATAAGCCGGGCCGCTCCGCAAGATCGCTGCGCCTGCACCAACCTGCCGTGGCACGAAGAAGAAGGCTAGCAGGGCGGCACCGAGTAGCACCACCAACTGAGCGAGGTAACGGTAGAAACCGCTCAATTGTTGGATGAAGAAGACCCCCTGCCGATTGCGCGGGAAATCGGGCTGCTCTCCAGGGGGGGTTAGCATCGGTGGCGGACCGCCCGCGAAGGGGGTAGTCACCTCCACCCCCCGCCTGCCAAACTGCACCAGGGCAGCATCGCCCCCCAACGGGAAGAAGATGCTGACGAGGAAGGCGCACAACAGGGCCAGTCCAGCCAGAGCCGCCACCAGCAGCCAGGTGCGCTGGCTACGCTTTGCCTGTTCGCTCATCATTGGGCCAGCCTTCGGTCTGCCGCTTGCCGAGGGAGGGGGCTGCTCAACGCCTGGTAGAGCAGGCCGAGCAAGCCGACAACCAGCACGCAGAGGCCGAGCAAGACGAGTGGGTGTTGGGTGATCAACTCCTGGGTGATGCTGCCAGAGCCGACACTAGGGCTGGCGATCCAATCGCTAATACCCTGCCCTACGTTGCCGCCTGTGCCACGCAAGTCGCCGAGGGCGGCGAGCAGCAGATTGAACAGGTAGGTGTCGGGGACCAGGGTGAGCAGCAGGCCGAGGGCGCACAACGCCGCGACCAGCAGCCGCCAGCGGCCCGCCAGTGCAGGCGTAGGGGCGACGCTGGCGGGCAGGACTAGTAGGACGCTACTGACCAGGGCTAGCGGTTCACGCAGCGGTGGGCGGTAGCTCAACATCTTCTCTACCTGCTCGTCAGAGGGTAGGGTGCGGGTAGCCTTCTCCATAACTTCTCCCCTTTGCCCAGTTCGCGGCGCAGGCTCTCCTTAGCGCGAAAGAGGCGGGTCTTGACCGTGCCAAGCGGCAGGTTCAGCGTTTCGGCGATAGCGGCATAATCTAGGTCAGCCCCATAGCGTAGGGCGATCACCGCCTGATAGTCGGTGGGCAGCTTGCTGATCGCGGCGTTGACAGCCGCCTGCTGCTCGGCACGTTCGCTCAACTCCTCTGGCCCCGCCGCCATGTCGGGCAGGTCGAACATCACATCTTCATCTTCGCCAGACTGCGCCCGCCCCAGCCTGCTGAGGGTGATGGTTGGCTGACGACGCTGCTGCCGCTGCTGGTTGAGGCAGTAGTTGACCCCCAGCCGGTAGAGCCAGGGGAAGAAACGGCGGCTTGGGTCGTAGCTGCTGAGGCGCAGGTAGGCACGCACAAAGATTTCTTGGGTCAGGTCGCGGGCTTCCTCCGCGTCGCCCGACAGGCGGTAGGCCAGATGGTAGATCGGTAGCTCGTAGCTGTGCAGCAGGCGGGTGAAGGCCTCCCGGTCGCCAGACTGGGCTAGCTTTGCCAGTTGTTCGTCACTTTCCCCCTCCGCATCTGCCAACGGGCGGCCCCCTTGCCTCCTGGGTGTATTGCCCAGCCATATTACACCAGGGCGCAAGCGAAAGTTTCAGCTAGCGGTCTGGCCCAGCCAGCGTCCGCCATGCCACTAGCGGGCCATTAGCCGATTAGCAGAGCCAGTAAGCTGCGGCAGGTTGCATATCAGCAAGCAAATCGTGGCACAAACCCTGTATCTTTGTTATAATAGCGTGGTAGAGAGGAACAACAAGGCAATGACGATGCTCACGTGTGATCAATGCAGCTATAATAACTCTACTACAACTCTTAGTTGCTATCGCTGCAAAGCCGACCTGCGGGCGATGCGAGCTGAGTTCTTCCTCGGCCTGGCCGAAGCCGCGTTCGTTCAAGGCAAGCACGACCAGGCGCAGGCACAGTTGCTGGCTGCTGACGCTGCGCTGCTAACCCTTAGTGCAGAGCAGCTCGCTAGCAGGATGTTTGTGGGCCGCGCCTACTTCTTGCAAGGAGCAGTCAACTACAACAAGGGATTGATGGACATAGCTAGAGCCGATCTGCTACTTGCCTGTGCAAAGTTGGAAGGACAGCCGGCCAGTGCCAGCCTACACAGCCGCGCCTTGAATATGCTGGGCAACATCGTTTTTCTGGGTGGCAGAATAGAGGGGGCTGAACAGTATTATCGGGACAGTGCCGCACTAGCAGAGCAGGCCGACCTCAGCGCAGATGCGGTGGTGCCACTAGGCAATCTAGCAATGGTCTACAGCCAAACCAACCAGATAGAGCAGGCATTTGCCACTCACACCAAAGCGTTGGCATACGCAGAACGATCAGGGCAACCGATCAAACTTGCCGTTACCTACTGTAGGCTAGCCCTACTGCACGCACAGTATGGACCCTTCTGGCAAGCGGTTAGCTATGCCGATCAGATGCTCGCGCTCCGCAGCCAAGTCGATGACCCAACCCAGCGCTCTCAACTGGTAGCAGGCACCTCTATCGTCTACAGTTGGGGGGGCAGGCTGGCTGACAGCGAAACGTATATTAAGGAAGCCTACACTCTGTTGAGCGAAGGCTACCATACGATAGGTGAGTTTGTGCTGGTACATATGCTCAGCCTGGCTGCCCTATATGAAACGACCCCTAAGTGGCTGGATCAAGCAATCAAGCAGATGATACTTAGCACAACCGAACCAAACAGGGTATGGGAGCTTTATGTGCCAATGGCTCGCTACTATCTCTCAAGTGGCGACATAAACCACATTCGCCACCACCTCCAATGGATAGCCGACAAGCACAAAGCTGGCAATCCTAATGCCGATGCTGTTAGTCAGCAAGGACGCGCCCTGCTACTGGCGGCTCTCGGCGATTGGCAGCAGGCCAGTGACCTTTATGCGCAAATAATTAGTAACAAAGTCAACAGACCGCGTGACCAGGCAGTACTGCTAGCTGAACACAGCTTTATGCTCGCTCGGCTCAATCAGCAGCAGCCCAACCCCCTACTCGGCATAGAAGCTGCTGCCAGCCGGCGCAAGGCGGCTGACCTCTTTGAGCAGATCGGTTTGCCCCGTGGCCTCGACCAGTGCAACGCCTGGCTAGAGCGTGTTTACCACGCAGCAGGGGGTTTGGGCTAGCTTGCGGCAGCTTGCTTCTGGCAGGGAGAACGCAACTTGGCGGCAACCCAGGCTGGTCGGCAAAATTGCTTGACATAGAGCTGCCTGCTTTGCTATAATTGCCGAACGTAAGGGCTGGCAAGCCCGCGATTTGCCACGTATTGAGCTGCCCTGCCACCAGGCGGGGCAACAGTTTGGCTCAAGGGCGACAGCGCAGCAGCGCACCAGGAGGAAAATCGTGTTCGCAGTAGTAGAAACTGGCGGCAAACAGTACAAGGTTGCCCCCGGCGACCGACTTGATATCGAGCGGTTGCCAATCGAGGCAGGTCAGCAGTTCGACCTGGGCCGCGTGCTGATGGTCAGCAATGAGGCTGGTGAGGTGATGTTCGGCAGTCCAGTCGTCACCGGCGCACGAGTGTTGGCAACCGTGCTTGAGGAGCATCGTGGCGATAAGCTGATCGTCTTCAAGTTCAAGCCCAAGAAGCGGTATCGTCGCAAGAACGGTCATCGCCAAACCCTTACCCGCATCAGCATTGACAACATCGTGATCGCCTGAGCGGGCGGGGATTAGAAGGAGAGCAGGACAATGGCACACAAAAAAGGTGTAGGTAGCTCGCGTAATGGCCGCGACAGTAGGCCGAAGATGCTGGGGGTCAAGCGGTATGGTGGCGAACTCGTTACCTGCGGCACGATCATCGTGCGCCAGCGCGGTACAAAGATCGCCCCTGGTCAGAACATTGGGGTTGGCCGCGACCATACCCTCTACGCTCTGGTGGATGGCACCGTGTTCTTCCAGCCCGCCACCCGCGACAAGAAGAAGGTTTCAATCCTCCCGCTCAGCATCCCCGCTGGCGTTGAGGTAGCAACCGAGAGCCTGGCCCTGGCCGAAGCTGCCTAGTTCTCTGCACTTGCGGGGAACAAACCAGTCTGTTAGTGGCAAGTTAGACTTGCGGCAAACAGACCGCTGATTGGCAGCGGATGTGGTATAATCAGATTAGCCGCAAGGATAGCGGCGGCACGTAGCATGGCAGTTGCGCCAAGCTGCAGCAGTGCCAAACCCCAGTGAGATGATCGACGCTCCAGCAACGAAAAGGCGATCAAGAAAGGTACTACCAGTGAAGCCAGATATCCATCCGAAGTACGAGGCGACCACCGTAACTTGCTCTTGTGGCAACGTATTTGAGACGCGCAGCACTAAGAAGAATCTGCGTGTTGACCTCTGCTCCAACTGCCACCCATTCTACACCGGCGAACAGCGCATTGTAGACACGGCTGGTCAGGTTGAGCGGTTCATGAGGAGGCTCGGCACTGCCGACCAAATCCGCAACCGCAACGAGCAGCAGGCCGTACAACGCCGCACCGCCGAGGAGAATGCCCGTCAGCAAGCTGCCCAACGGCCTGCTCCGCGCCCACAGCGGCCCGCCCGCCCAGTGACCAGCCCAGAAGAGCAGCAAAGCTAACCCCTATCGCTTGAAACCCAGTAGGGCCGAAGACCTCACCGTTTTCGGCCCTTTCTATGCCCCTACCGCTCTGCCAAAGGGGCTGGCTGGGGATGACGAGGAGCGCAATGTCAGCACGCGAAAGCCGCCGAGAGGGCTGGATCGAGGTCGTTTGCGGCAGTATGTTCAGCGGCAAGACCGAGGAGTTGATCCGCAGGGTCAAGCGGGCAGAACTGGCCCGCCAGAAGGTGCAGGTCTTCAAGCCCGCAATGGACAACCGCTATGCCGTAGAGAAGGTCTACTCGCACAGCGGCCTCAACCGTCTGGCCCAGCCAGTCAACAGTAGCCACGAGATTGCAGGTTGCGTCGAGGATGACACCCAGGTAGTCGCAGTAGACGAGGCGCAATTCTTCGACACCGGGGTGGTAGAGGTCTGCCGCCGCCTGGCCGAGGATGGCAGGCGAGTGATTGTCGCCGGTCTCGACCTCGACTTTCGCTGCGAACCATTCGGCCCGATGCCAATGCTGATGGCCGAGGCCGAGAGTGTGGACAAGTTGCAGGCGATCTGCATGGTCTGTGGGGCAGCGGCCAGCCGCTCCCAACGGCTGGTCAACGGTGAGCCAGCCAACTACCACGACCCGATCATCCTGGTTGGCGCAACCGAGAGCTACGAAGCCCGCTGCCGGCACTGCCACCGGGTGCCAGGCCGCTAGCAGATCGGCAGGGGCTGCCCAAGCTCAGCATCCTTATCAACAAGCCAGTTCTTCTAAGTGAAATGTGGTTTGACAAAGCGATAGCTGGGTGGTATAGTAGACCCAACTGCTACAATCAAATATGAGACAAAAGATGAGGAGCCTAAGTTTAATGGCCGACAATATCAGCCGGGCTGCCAGCCCGAAGGGTGACGATGCGCTACGCAAGGTCGAGACCCAAATCGAGAGCGGCGTACGCCAGTTGGTCGCCAGCATCCCCCCAGAGCGGCTAGGCGATATGATTACCGAGTTGCCGGTGCTAGTCTCGCAGATGCCCCAATTGCGCTATCCCAACCTGCCAGAGGCCGGTGTGCTGCTGGAACGCCTCAGCTACGAGCTTGCCGAGTTTGGCCGCGTGCAGGACGACCCTAATGCTGCTGAAACTGTCGGCAATCGGCTGGACAAGACCCTCGGTGAGGTAGTGACCAAACTGACCCGCCCAGAGGTCAAGCAGTACATCCGCGCTGTCCTCTACGGCACCCTGGTGCAGATCGACCCCAACAGCGTAGAGGCTTTGATTATTGCTGTCGGGGTAATGACCCTAGATACCATGCAAGATGTTGACAGCCCAATGCTCAAGCAAATGGTGCTGCAAACCTTGCAGGAGGCCAGCCAGCAGATGGCCGAGATGGAGGAGGCAATGGCGAATCTGCCCAACCTCACCGAAGTCAAGCCTAGCACGCGGCTGATCATCCGCATTGGCGAACCACAGGCCCGTCAGTTGTCGCGCACCGCAGCCCTGGTACCATTCCTCAACATTGACCGCTTGGCACTGCCGCCAGAGGAGTTGACCAACGACGCGGCGCGCATCCTGGCTATGGAGCAGAAGATTCAGGCGGACAAGCGCACTGACTTGAACGATGAGGAGCGCAGCGAGCAGCAGAAGATGATGGAGACCACCGTTAATCTACGCTACTCCCCACAGCGGATCGCGGCAGTGCAGAGCGAGTTGCAGCGGCTAGCCCAGTGGGGAGCGCAAACCGACCCGCAACGCTTCCGCGATCTTGCTGAACTCGCCAGTTTCGCCGCAGGCAGCTTCAACCTCGTTCCCCCCGGTGACCACCCGCTGCTGCAAGGGCTGTGGGCGATGAGCATCAACGCAGCGGCTAATCAGTTGTTGCAGCAACGCGAGTTGGAGCAGGTCGAGGAGCAGGTAGCGGCGGTAGGTGCGGAGGGTAGCGGTGATGAGCAGTCCGCAAGCTGAAGTACAGGCCATGCTTGAGCGCATGACCCGCATCCGCGACGAGGCTGCGATCTGCACCGCCTGTGACTTGAAGAACACCCGCACCCACGTCGTCTTTGGCGAAGGTAACATCCTCTCCCCGCTGGTGATCGTCGGCGAGGGACCAGGCGAGGACGAGGACTCACGGGCGCGGCCCTTTGTTGGGCGCAGCGGTCAACTGCTGAACAAGATACTGGCTGAGGCGGGCATCAAGCGCGAAGACGTGTGGATGACCAACATCGTCAAGTGCCGCCCCACTGGGCTGAACCAGAACAATCGGGTAACCAACCGCCCACCCCGCGCTAGTGAGGTGAAAGCCTGCCAGCGGTGGCTAGGAACCGAGCTTGACATCATCCGTCCGCGCATCATCATTGCTCTGGGCAACAGCGCGGCCAGTCAGATCATTGTCAAGGACTTCAAGATGACCACTGGGCGCGGAGTGATCGCGCCCGCCAGTGGCCCCGCTATTCCCCCTTCGCTGCTGCCAGTTGAGACTGGCGTGGCGGGTGCAGCGGTAGCAGAGAACCAGATTAGTATGTTCGATACAGTAGAGGCTACCCCCCAGCCCCCTGCCCTGACCGCCAGCACCTGGGCGATGGCGACCTACCACCCGGCTTACATCATCCGGCAGGAGGAGCCACTACTGGGCCAACTGGTGCAACTGACGGTCAACGACCTCAAGACTGCGCTGATCAAGCTGGACGAAATCTGGAAGCCGTGATTACCCCCACCCTGGCCTCACGATGAAGCTAACGCCGCCCAAGTTGAAGACGGGGATGCTGATCGTGGCAGCGGTGATCGCCCTCACCCTCACCCTCAGCAGCCTGGTAGTACGTACCTGGCAATGTAAGGTCTACTTCACCCAGGCGAAGGCTGCTGGCAGCGATCTGGATGCGTCCGTCTGCAACGACGAGCAGTTCGACCAGCTACAGGCGCAAGCCAGCCTCAACGCGCTAGGGGGCAGCAAGATGAAGCCGAACGTCAACCGCGGCTTCCCCTTCGTTATGACCAACAGCGACGAACTGCAACTGACCACACTGCCCGCCACCCTCGGCAACTTCATCTTCTACTTGTTCTGCGTCGTCCTCCTCTGGTACATCCTGACCCTGACTGGCATCCTCGACCCCAAGACTTTTGCTAGCTTAGCCCCGCTTGCACCCATGTGGTATGATGATAGCATCCTAACGCCATGTGGTGGAGTAACACACTTATGATCGTCCGTAAATCTTTCCTGATCACTGTCCTGCTGCTAGCAGTGGGCCTGACGGCAGCTAGCCTGTTGCTTGGCCGCTGGGAATGTACCAGCTACTTTGCTCAGGCCGGGCTGAACAGGCAGGTCTGCGACGATGCTGGGCTGGCCCAGTTGCAAGCAGCCGCAACAACAGCGGGCCTGAAGCCCAGCCTAAGCGCAAACATCGTGCGTGGCCTCCCCTTTGCCTACCTCACGCAGGGGGGGTTGCAGATCGTGCCGCTGCTAACCGACTTCCTCTCCTGGTTTGCTGCCCTGGTGGTGGGTTGGCTACTCTGGCAGATTGTCCGTGCGCTGGTGGGCAACGCGTTGGACTACAACTTTGAGCGGTGACGCTTGCAACCGGATCGCCAGATTTGGTATATTGCGCGCAGGCGGCTAGCAGTCTGGCACCGTGCTGGCTGCTGCCCTATCGAAGATCGCCAGCCCCGTGCCTCCCCGCAAGGGAGTAGTTGCAGAAGGAAATATTGTGCAGAACACGCAAGCGCAGCACCCTACGATCCTGGTCAGCGGCTCGGTCGCTTTTGACAACATCATGGTCTTCCCCGGTTACTTCAAGGATCACATCCTACCCGATAAGATTCATATGCTCTCGGTCAGCTTCCTGGTAGAAAGTATGAAGCGGCAGTATGGCGGCGTTGCTAGCAATATTGCCTACAGCCTCGGCCTGCTTGGCGAGCAGCCTGAACTCTACGCCACCGTCGGGCAGGACTTCGACAGCTACCGCCAGTGGTTGGAAACAGTGGGGGTCAAGACCAGCCTCGTGCGCGAGTACAAGGCCGACTTCACGGCCACCTGCTATATCACTACTGACATGAGCGACAACCAGATCGTGGGCTTCTACCCTGGCGCAATGGGCCGCTCGGTTGACTTGAGCCTGGCCGACGCGGGCGGGGCTGACTTTGTGATCGTCGGGCCAAGCACGCCAGAGGCCATCGTCAAGCTGACCCACGAGTGCAAAGCGCAGGGGGTCAAGTATATCTACGCCCCCACCCAGCAGATCGTGCGCCTCAGCGGTGAGGAGATGCAGGAAGGGATCGCTGGTGCTTATGCAGTGGTCGGCAACGACTACGAGTTTGAGATGATCCGCAACAAGACCAGCCTCGAACCCCAGGCCATCGCCGAGCAAGGGCAGTACGCCTTCGTTACTCGTGGGGCCGAGGGCAGCATCATCTACGTCAAGGGCGGGCAGCCAATCAACATCCCGCCTGCCAAGCCGACAGAAGCGGTTGACCCCACTGGTGGCGGCGACGCTTACCTGGCCGGGATCACCAAAGGGCTGGTTAGCAACTACCCGTTGGCGGTGGTCGGGCGGCTGGGTAGCCTCAGTGCAGTCTACGCTATCGAACACCACGGCACCCAGGCCCACCACTACACCCTGGCCGAGTTCCGCGCCCGTTACGCCGAGAACTTTGGCGAACTAGCAGTGCAGTTGTAGTCCAGCAGCCAACCAGCAAAGCGCGTAGGCAGTCGGTGGTTCACGCGATATGTTTGCCGACTAACTTGCTCGCTAGAGGCTGCCACTATTGACAAGCCACCAGCGGAGTTGGTACAATTAGGACATAGGGTGTTTCGCACCCTCATCTTGCCCAGGCACTAGCCCCTACGCCTTCCTCTGCGCCGGGGTAGCAGTAAACAGCCCCTTACGCCGTGACTTCGCCCCCAGCGAACACCCGGTCAGCCCAGGATACCGTGACTTCGCCAGCAGCGAACAGCCGGTCTAACGGTAAAACCCATTTTGCTAAGGAGCTAAAAATGACCTCAGTAGTAGAGCGTCCGGCGAACACCCTCGCCCCTGCGCAGTCACACGATATGAAGGATGCTAGCCTGGCCGCGAAGGGCAAGCAGCGCATCGAGTGGGCTGATGCCCAGATGCCCGTCCTCCAGCAAATCCGCACCCGCTTCGAGCAGGAGCAGCCGCTCAAGGGCTTGCGCGTCTCTGCCTGCCTGCACGTCACCTGCGAGACCGCCAATCTGATGCGGACGCTGAAGGCGGGCGGGGCCGAGATCGTCCTCTGCGCCTCCAACCCCCTCAGCACCCAGGATGATGTGGTCGCCAGCCTCGTGTTGGACTACGGCATTACCACCTACGCGATCAAGGGGGAGGACGGCGACAGTTACTATCGCCACATTCTGGCCGCCATTCAGCACGAGCCAAACATCACCATGGACGACGGGGCCGACCTCGTTTCCTCGCTGCTGTTCATCCGCCTCAATCGTCTCGGTGATGTTCACCCCATCGTTGGTGATTGGGCCAAGAAGCTGACCGCTGAGGAGCGTGAGCAACTGACCACCAACATCATCGGTGGCACCGAGGAGACGACTACTGGCGTAATCCGCCTTCGCGCTATGGAGAAGGACGGCGTACTCAGCTTCCCCGTCGTCGGCGTAAACGAGTCGGACACCAAGCATATGTTCGACAACCAGTACGGCACCGGCCAAAGCACCCTCGACGGCCTGATTCGGGCCACCAACGTGCTGCTCGCAGGCAAGAAGATCGTGATTGCAGGCTACGGCTGGTGTGGCCGCGGCGTGGCCGACCGCGCTCGTGGCCTCGGCGCACACGTAACTGTCACCGAAATCAACCCCCTGCGCGCCCTCGAAGCAGTAATGGACGGCTTCCCAGTCAAGCCGATGGCCGAGGCTCTTAAGGAGGGCGAAATCTTCCTCACCCTCACTGGCGACCTGAACGTGATCGACAGCCAGCACTTCGCGGCGATGAAGGATGGGGCGATCATCGCCAACAGCGGCCACTTCAACGACGAAATCAACATCAAGGCTCTGGAAGCGATGTCCACGGGCAAGCGCAGGGTGCGCGAGTTCGTTGAGGAGTACACGATGCAGGATGGCCGCCGCCTCTACCTGCTGGGCGAAGGCCGCCTGCTCAACCTGGCCGCCGCCGAGGGCCACCCGGCTGCCGTGATGGACATGAGCTTCGCCAACCAATCGCTCGCAGCCGAGTACATGGCGAAGAACCACGAGCAGCTTGGCAACCAACTCTACGTCCTGCCGCAGGAACTCGACCATGAGATTGCCCGCCTCAAGCTGATCACCATGGGCGTGGGCCTCGATGTCCTAACCGACGAGCAGCAGAAGTACCTCAACTCCTGGGAGAGTGGTACCTAGTAGACCGTAGTAGACTGCTGTAGTACAATGGGGGCGTGCCATGAGGCGCGCCCCTTGTGCTACAACGCGGTCTCCTTGCCTTTGAGTCCACCGCCCTACCTCCTCGGCTGTGAACCATCCCCAACAAGCGCAATCTGGCGGTGCAACCCACACAGCCCTAGCCTGACCAAAATGGGCTATTGCGCTCAAGCCGATTGTACTGTATCATACAGCCGGGGCAAGCAGGTGACATAAGAAGGAGACGCGCCTATGTATGGGGCTAGCACTACTCAGACAGCAGGTAAGGTGAAGCGGATGATCTACCGCTACCCCCTTTGGCTACAGCTACCACTCGAACTGTTCGGCTACGGTATCAGCCTGGTGGCGGCTTACAACTTCCTGCGCCACATCATGTTCTACCTGGTGGTTACGCGGCCACTGGGTCTCGACCCACGCCGTATCTCAACCATCAGTTGGCTGCCAAAGCCAGTCGCTGACTTCTTCGCCAGCGTCACCAACTACTTCTTTGTGGAGAGTGGCACCGAGGGTTTGCTTTGGCCGTTGATCCAGAGTATCTTTGCCCTGCTGCTGGCCCTGCTGCTACTGCGCTTCGTGCGTGGCCTGCTGCCCAACCTGCACGTCAGCAGCGAAGGGCTGGTGCTGATCAACTGGCGCAGCGAACGGCTGCTACCCTGGGGCGAACTGATGCGCCTGCACTCCACTGAACTGAGCGGCGGCAAGTATTTTATCATCGTGGTCGAGGGTTCGGACGATAGCCTGGGGCTAGTGCATCGCCTCTACTCCTACCTGTTTGGCCCGTTCGAGGGGCCGTCTTTCCTGATCACCTCAAACATCAAGAACTTCGACGACCTGATCCAGCAGATCGTCAGCTACAGGATGAGCAGCTACAGCCCCGCCCGAACGAGTCGGGGACGCGCAGCTACGCCGATGTCAGCGGGCCTGTTGATCGAGGAGGACTATCTGTTGCCCGCGATCAGCGTCCCCGCCGACCCACAGCGCGCCCTTGCCCGCCTGACTGGTCTCAACCCTGGTGGCAAGACCGGGGCGGTTGAGGACCCAGAGAGCGGCAAGGCATTGGAGGAGAGAGCGACCAGTGATGCGTTGCCACCCCCGCCGCCGCGTTACCACTACAGTCGGGGGCAGGTCGTGCAGCAGGCGGCAGTGCTAGCCGCTATGCCCGCCCTGATCTACCTGGTAGACACACTACTCTGGGGCTTCAGCCAGAATCGCGGCTTCGAGTTGAACAACATTGGCGTGCTGCTCAACCTGTTCGTGGTGCGCCCGCTGATCCTGCTCATCCTCGGCTTGCTAGAGGTGCCGATTGCCGCTGGGGTGATCTACGCCCTCGGCGAAATCCTCACCGGCGAGAGCAGCGCACGCTACTTCACCATCTCGGCTAGCGTCTACCCCTTCACCCAGGCCGTGCGTGTGCTATTGCTGACCCTGGGACTGATCCTGCTAGTCGCCAACCTGGGCTTCTTCCTGGTGCTACTCTGGCTCGGCGGGGTAGTGGCGGGTGCCTACTTCGCGGGGCTGCTAACTGCCCGCCTCTACCCGATTGACCGCCAGCTAGCTCTGCTCGGTGGGGCAGCCACCATCGTCTACCAACTGATCCTCCTTAGCGTCTTTGGCAGCTTCCACAACTAAGCCCTCGTCGCCTCCCCAACCAGGAGGAGGATAACAATGTACGTCGTCGGCACTGCTGGTCATGTGGATCACGGCAAGTCTACCCTCGTGCTGGCCCTGACCGGCATCAATCCCGACCGCCTGCGCGAGGAGCAGGAGCGGGAGATGACGATTGATCTCGGCTATGCCTGGCTACGCCTGGCCGACGGCAACGAGATTAGCATCATTGATGTACCAGGCCACGAACGCTTCATCAAGAATATGCTGGCTGGGGTGGGCGGTATCGACGCGGCGATCCTGGTGGTGGCCGCCGACGAAGGGCCGATGCCTCAAACGCGCGAACACCTGGCGATCCTCAACCTGCTGCAAATCGAGCGTGCCGTTGTCGCCTTGACCAAGTGCGATCTGGTAGACGAGGATTGGCTGGCCCTGGTTAGTGCAGATGTGCGTAGCCTGCTAGCGGGGACGCGGCTGGCCGCTGCCCCCATTGTGCCAGTTAGCGCACGCACTGGGGCAGGATTGGACGCATTGCAAGTGGCACTGGCCGCAGTGCTGGCGGGCGCACCAAGCGTGAGCGATCAGGGCCGTGCTCGCCTGCCCATTGACCGCGCCTTCAGCATCGCTGGCTTTGGCACTGTAGTGACTGGCACCCTGCTGGATGGCGCACTGGCGGTGGGGCAAGAGGTGGAGGTGGGGCCAGGGCCGCATGGCGCACCACTGCGGAGCCGTATCCGCGGCCTACAGATGCACAAGCAGAAGGTAGAGTTGGCCCCGCCCGGCAATCGCGTGGCGGTCAACCTGATCGGGCTAGAGGTGGGTGAGTTGCGACGGGGGCAGGTGCTGACCCTCCCTGGTCGGCTGGAGACTAGCGACCGCCTGGATGTCTCCATCAGCACGCTGGCAGATGCACCAATGATCGCCCAGAATAACGAATTGGATTTGTTCGTCGGCACCAGCGAAACTGCTGTTCGCCTGACTATCCTCGATCAGGAGAGCCTGGCAGCGGGGGCGCAAGGCTGGGCGCAGTTGCGGCTGGCTAACCCCGTTGTTGTCGCAAGGGGCGACCGCTTCATCCTGCGGCAGCCCTCGCCCAGCCGCACTGTTGCGGGGGGAGTGATCGTTGATCCGCAGCCGCGCCGCCACAAACGCTTCCAGCCCAATGTGCTAGTCAGCCTCAGCACGCTGGCGAAGGGCGACCCCGCTGACCTCCTGCTGACCGTCCTCAGCCAACCGCTTGTACTGAAGCAGGCAGGTAGCCTGGTGCAACTAGGCGCGGCGGCAGCAGAGCAGGCGGTGGCGCAACTGCTGGGCGAGGGCCGCGCTCGCAAGCTGGCTGGCTACCTGATCGGCAGCGGCGCATGGGCTGACCTCAGCCACCGCCTGCGCGAAGTGGTCGCCCTGTTCCACCAGCAACACCCGTTGCGGGCTGGCATCGGCAAGGAGGAGTTGCGCGGCAAGCTGGGGCTGGACAGCAAGCCGTTTGCTGCGGTATTGGCTGCTGCCGCCGAAGCCAAGATCATCGTTCCCTCTGCCCTTGAGCAAGCAGGGCGACTCGGTGGCAACTACCACCTGCCCGACTTTGTGATCACCCTCAGCCCCGCCCAGCAGCAGCAGGCTGACCGCTACCTGACTGCCCTGCAAGCCAATCCCTATGCCCCACCCTCCCCTGCCGAACTGGGCCTTGAGGGAGAGGGCGATGTGTTGACCGCCTTGCTGGAGCGCGGCGAAGTGGTGAAGGCAGGGGGGGTGTTCTTCGCGCGGGCGGCGCATGAGGCCGCTAGCAGCCGCGTGCTAGCCCTGATCGACGCGGGCGAGAAGGTCAGCGTCGCCAGCCTGCGTGACCTGTACGGAGCCAGCCGCAAGTACGCCCTGGCGATCCTGGAGTCTCTGGACGAGGCACACTTTACCCGCCGCGAAGGGGACTGGCGGGTGCGCTACTAAGCGAAAGGCAAGGCACAATCCGCAGTTTGTGCTATACTACAGCAGAGATTTGGCAGGAGGTTGCTGTGATGGCAGAACTACCAGGTGGAGTCGTAACCTTCCTCTTTACCGACATCGAGGGTAGCACCCGCTTGTGGGAGCGGCACCCGCTCGCGATGCGCTCTGCCCTTGCCCGCCACGACGCGATCATCCGACAGGCGGTTGAACCCCAGGGCGCGATCTTCAAGACGATTGGTGATGCTTTCTGCGCTGCCTTCAGCGACCCAAATGCCGCGCTTGCTGCGGCCCTGGCGATCCAGTTGGGCCTGCATACTGAGGCCTGGGGCGAAACCGGCCCACTGCGGGTGCGGCTGGCCCTCTACACCACCACTGCCTTCCCAACCAGCGGCGACTACCCGGCCCCGATCCTCAACCGGGTCGAACGCTTCCTCTACGCTGGGCATGGCGGCCAGATACTGCTTTCGGCTACCGCCGCTGATTTGGTGCGGGGGAGGCTGCCAGACGGCGGTCAACTCTACGATATGGGCGAACGGCGGCTGCTGGATGTGACCCAACCGGAGCAAATCTTCCAGCTACTTGTCCCAGACCTACCGAGCGGGTTTCCGCCGCTGCGGACGCTAGACGCGCACCCCACCAACCTGCCCGCCCACTCTACCTCACTGGTAGGCCGCAAGCGCGAAGTAATAGCGATCTGTGACCGCCTGCGCCAGCCTGGGGTACGGCTGCTCACCCTCACCGGGCCGGGCGGTAGCGGCAAGACACGCCTCAGCACCCAGGTGGCCGCCGAGATGCTAACCGAGTTTAACGGCGGGGTGTTCTTCGTCCCGCTCGACCGCCTCACCGAATCAGGGTTGATCGAGGCGGAGATCGCAGCGACGTTGGAGATAGGGGAGACAGGCGAGAGCCTGGCCGCCAGCCTCAGGACGCGCCTGCGCGACAAGCAGATGCTGTTGGTGCTGGACAACTTCGAGCAGGTAGTAGAGGGTGCAGAACTGCTCACTGACTTGCTCAGTGCTGCCCCCCAGCTCAAGATACTGGTCAGCAGCCGCACTTCCTTGCACCTCTATGCCGAACACGAATTCGCGGTGCTGCCCCTGGGCCTACCTCCCGGCCCACAACTGCCGCCGCTAGACGAGTTGCTCTACTACCCCGCCGTCGCCCTGTTTGTAGAGCGGGCGCAGGCGGTCAAGGCTGGCTTCCAGTTGACGACCAAGAATGCGGAGGCGGTGGTGGCGATCTGCCGCAAGCTGGACGGCCTACCGCTGGCTATCGAACTGGCGGCTGCCCGTAGCAAGCTGTACCCGCCGCAGATGATGCTGATCCGCCTCAGCAGCCTGTCCTTCACCGCGCAAGGGATGCACGACCGGCCCGAACGCCAGCGCAGCTTGCGCGGGGCAATTGAGTGGAGCTACGACCTGCTGGCCGAGAGCGAACGACTGCTCTTTGCCCGCTTCAGCGTCTTCGCGGACGGCTGCACGGTCGAGGCTGCTGAGCAGGTTTGCCAGTCAGTAGCCGCTGACGGCGCGGGCTTGGAAGCCCTGGCTGACCAGAGTATGTTGCAGCGGGGCGAGACGGCGGTGGGTGAGGTGCGCTTTGCTATGTTGCAGACGATCCGCGAGTATGCAGCAGAAAAGCTGGTCGAGGTGGGCGAGCAGGCGGCAACTGCCAACCGCCATGCTGAATACTACCTGCGCCTGGCCGAGACCGCTGACCTGGGACTGCTCGGCGCAGAGCAGCGTGACTGGCTGGTTCGGCTGGAGGAGGAGCATGACAACATGAGAGCCGCCCTCACCCATGCCCTGCAACCAGGGACAGACACAACCCTGGCCCTGCGGCTGGCGGTTGCTCTCTGGCGGTTCTGGTTTACGCGCGGTCACTTCAGCGAAGGGCGTGCCTGGCTGGAAGCGGCTCTGGCCCAGAAGACGACCGCTGGCTCCTCTCTGCGGGCCAAAGCCTTGAACGGAGCGGGTGGGCTTGCCTTTGCCCAGAGCAACTACGAGCAGGCGCGCATACACTACCAGTTGGCTCTCGCTCTGCAACGCGAGCAGGGCGACCGGGTGGGCATCTCTGCCACGCTCAATAATCTAGGCAGCATCGCCCTTGATGAGGGGGATCTAGCCACTGCCCACCGCCTGTTCAGCGAGAGCCTGACAATCGAGCGGCAGGTGGGCAACAAGGCAGGTACGGCCATCGCTCTCGGCAATCTCGGTATCGTCGCCTATCAGTTGGCCGACTACGCCGCCGCCAGCCCACTGTTGCAGGAGAGCCTGGCCCTGGAGCGCGAGTTGGGCAACGAGGGTGGCATCGCGACGGTGTTGGGCTACATCGGGCTGATCGCCCTACAGCAGGGGGACGCACTTACCGCCCACCGCCTGATCCGCGAGAGCCTGGCCCTGCAAAGTAGCCTCGGCGACACAATCGGCAGCCTCACCGGGTTGGACGCTTATGCTGACCTCTTTCTTTATCTTGGGCAGGCACGATTGACCCTACCTCTGCTGGTCGCTATCAGTGCGCTGCACGATAGCCTCGGCACCCCCTTTTCGCCCACAGAGCGCGAGAAACACGACCGACAACTGGCAGCAGCCCTGGCTAGACTGAACAGCAATGAAGTGGCAGCAGCCGTGGCGGAGGGTGCCTCCTGGACGCTGGAGCAGGCGGTGGCCCGCGCTTTGGAGGAGATGTAGGGGGAAGAAGTTCCTGCTTGACCTTTTGACGCTGCAACAAAACGGCCTATGCTGACGTACTGTATGGCGAACAAGCAAAACTACACACGCTGGGAGATCGCCATGCTCAAGAGCCATAGTCGCAGCAGCCGTCGTCCTCTCTTGCTCATCATTGGGTTGCTGGCAGGCGGGTGCCTCCTGGTGCTGGGGCTGATGACCTGGGTGGGCTTCAACCTGCTGGCTGGCACCAGCCTGGCCGAGGGGCAGCTAACCCCGGCGCAGCAACTCAAGTGGTTGAACGACTACTCGCCGCAGCCAGTACCAGCCAGTGCGGGGGCAATCAAACTCAGCTATCACCAATTCACCGACTGGTACTTTGAGGCAGATTTTGCCCTGCCTGCCTCTGACTTTCAGCGGTATGTAGAGCAATTGCGCCCTGCTGATGGTAGCGAGGGAACCTTCATCGGTGCCTGCCAGCCCTATGGCAGTATGCCAGCCGTTACCAAATCGGTGCTTAACCACTACAAGGGGACGTGCGTGGGCGGCTATGAGGGGCTGATCGTGGCTGATCCGACCACCTTGCACATCCATATCATCCACCGCAGCACTTGAGTAGCTACTGGCTGAGGGTGGGGGGGAGATCGCTGAGGCTGATCACTTGTGGCTCCTTGAGGCCGCTAGCCGGGTTGACCAGGACGACGCTGGCTTCGCCGTCGATCAGCCCATCACTAACCAGCCGCTTCAATCCAGCCAGGGCCATTGCCCCCTTCGGCGAAGCGAAAATCCCTTCGCAGCGGGCGAGATCGAGTTGGGAGGTGGCAATCTCCTCGTCACCAACGGTAATGATCTGGCCGCCACTCTCACGCACCAGGCGCAAGGCAAGATAGCTACCCACTGGGTTGGTAGAGTGCAAGCAGTTGTAGATCGTCTCCATTTCCCGCTCTGCCCAGGGTTCGCTACTTTCGCCCCCGCTTTCAAAGGCACGGCTGAGCGGGGCGCAACCTACCGCCTGTATACCAAAGACGCGAGGGCGATAGCTACTAATCCAGCCCAAAGCCTCCAACTCAGCCCAGCCCTTCCAGATCGCGGCCAGGCCAATTACGCTGGTCAGTGGGTAGATCAACGCGTCGGGTAGTTGCCAGTTGTAGGCCTCGGCCAATTCGTAGCCCAGCGTCTTTTCGCCCTCAAGCCGATATGGTTCGCGCAGGTGGCTGAGGTCGAACCAGCCGAACCGCTTGCTGTGGGCGCGCACCTGCTGGTTGTTCTCCAACTCTTTCGCTTTGATCCTGTAGGTGTAGGCACCAGCGGCAACCGTGGTGGCGAGGTGGGTAATGCTCGCTACATCGGGGACAAAGACGTAGCTCTCCAGCCCAGCGCGAGCAGCGTAGGCGGCTACCGCGTCGGCACTGTTGCCCAGTGAAGGGATCGAGACAGCGGCTATGCCATACTGGCGGGCTACAGAGACGGCCACCGCCACCCCGCGCGCCCGCGAACTGCCAGTTGGATTGCAGCCCTCGTCCTTGATCCGCAACTGACCCACCCCCAATTGGCGGCTGAGGCGGTCGCAAGCAAGCAGGGAGGTGTCCCCTTCGCCGAGGGTAACGATATCGCGCTCGTCAGCCAGGGGTAGCAACTCGTACCAACGCCAGACACCGCGTGGGCGGCGGGCAAGCTCAGCCACTGTCAACTGCTCCCGTAGGCTATCCAGGTCGTACTGGCAGAACAGCACCTTGCCGCAGTTGGGGCAGGAGCCATGCATCTGGTCGGCAGCATACTGGCTGCCACAGGCTGTACAAACTAGCCCGATCAGCGCGCTCGTTTTTGTCACGTCTGCCATCCTTCACCACTCGTCTCACTACGATTATAACATATCTAGGTCAGAGATGAAGGCAGGCATCCTACGTTGATAATCGGCGTAGGGATGCAGCCACACGCACTCTAAACAACCGCCTTGCGGAGCCAGCTCGCGGCTGGCTCCGGCTTGTGTCAGGCTTGACGCTTGCTGTACAATGGTAGCAGACAAAAGTGGCGATTACACGATATGTTGAAACGAGGGAACTTCTATGCGAGCCAGGATATGGGTGCCGATTGCTGTCGTTGTGGCAGTGCTAGTGTTTGGCCTGCCCCTGATCTTTAATATCGCAGCAGACTGGTTGTGGTTCGACAGCCAATCGCTTAGTTCGGTCTACATTACCCGCTTCACCACTCAATGGCTGGTGGGCATCGCGGGTACCATACTGGCTGCGATCTTCCTGGCCGTCAACCTCCAGTTGGCGCGGCGCAATAGCACGCCAGGGCAGATATTCGAGGGCCAACAGGCGACCCTCAGTGCAGGGTCGATCCGCCAGCTAATTTGGGTGGCCACCCTGATACTGGCGATCTTCTTCGGTCTCGCTGCTGGGGGCGAGTGGGTGACGGTGCTACGCTTCCTCAACGCCACGCCCTTTGGTGGCAGCCCCGACCGAATATTCCAGCAGGATGTTGGCTTCTACGTCTTCACCCTGCCCTTCCTGGACGACCTGCGCGGCTGGATCAGCAGCCTGATCCTGTTTACTGGCGTGGCGGTGATTGCCGTCTATGCAGTTGGCAGCCGCCTGACAATGCCGACTGTAACCCGCCCCGCCGCCCGCCGCCTGGCCGAGGATGGGTCGCCAGAGACGATGCTCAACCAGCTTGGCTTGCCGCAGATCGACCTGCCAGCGGCAGCCCGCCCCCACCTGACCATCCTCGGCGCACTCTGGCTGCTCACCTTCGCCTTCGGCTACTTCCTTGACCGCTACAAGCTGCTGTTTAATCAGCGCGAAGGCAGCAACGCGTTCGCTGGGGTTGGCTATACCGATGAGAACGCCCGCATCATCGCCAGTTGGATACTGCTGGTGGTCGTGATCCTCGCTGCCCTAACCCTTCTGCTGACCATCCGTTCGCGCAACTATCGCTTGCCGCTCTACGCCCTCGGCGCGTGGCTGCTGGTGGCGATCCTGGTCGGCGGGGTCTACCCCACCTTTGTACAGCAATTCCAGGTCAACCCCAACCTGTTCGATAAAGAGAGCAAGTATGTTGACAACAACATCAAGGCCACCCGCACCGCTTTCAACCTCGACAGCATCGAAGAACGACCGGGGCCAACCGCAGAACTGACCCGCGCCGACCTCGCCTCCAGCCCGCAAACAGTCAAGAACGTACGCCTCTGGGATTACCGACAGCTTGAGCAGTCTTACCAGCAGTTGCAGGCGATTAGCACCTACTTCAACTTTAGCGAAGTGACGATTGACCGCTACACCCTCGGCAGCGACTACCGCCAGGTGATGCTAGCCGCCCGCGAACTGGATCAGAACAAGGTGAACGGCCTCAACTGGCCGAATCGCCACCTGCAATACACCCACGGCCTGGGTGTAGCCCTCAGCCCCGTCAATGAGGCAGTGGGTGAAGGCTCACCGCGCTTGTTCGTGCGCGACATCCCCCCCGTCAGCAGCTACCCCAACCTCAACCTCAGCCGCCCCGAAATCTACTACGGCCTGCAAACCGACGACTATGTGTTCGTCAGGACGACGGCCACCGAGTTCCAGGGCAACGAAGGGGTGATCAGCAATACTGGCAGCCTCAGCAGCACGACCACAGCAACCAACACCCTGGGCGGAGGCTATGAAGGCAGCGGTGGGGTGGCCCTCGACTCCTATTGGAAGAAGCTGCTCTACGCCTACCACTTTGGCGACGGCAATATCCTGCTCAGTGATGCGTTTAAGGACGATAGCCGTATCCTCTACAACCGCGATGTGCAGCAGATGACCAACCTGGTCGCTCCTTTCCTGCTCTACGACGACGATCCCTACCTGGTGATCGCCGAGGGCAAGCTGTATTGGATACGCGACGCTTACACGATCAGCGACCGCTACCCCAACGCAACGGTGTACACTGGCACCATTGGCGGCTTCAACTACATTCGCAACTCGGTGAAGGTGGTGATAGATGCCTACAGCGGCAAGATGGCCTTCTACGCCTTCGACGAGAACGAGCCGATCCTCAAGACCTACAGCAAGATATTCCCCGACCTGTTCAAGCCGCGCTCCGCGATGCCTGCGAACCTGGTAGCCCACGTGCGCTACCCAGAGTTGCTCTTTAATGTGCAAGCACAGACGCTCGAACTCTACCACATGACCGAGCCACAGGACTTCCTGCGGCGGCAAGACCCCTGGACTGTCGCCACTGACGGCACGCCCAACCGCAACCGCAACGCCAATGCTGGTGGCATGGAGCCTTACTACAACATCATGAAGCTACGTGGTGACGAGAGCGAGTCCTTCCTGCTGCTACTGCCCTTCACCCCCGCGGGCAAGCCCAACATGACGGCGTGGATGGCGGCTAAGAGCGACGGGGCAGACTACGGCAAGATCGTAGTGATCCGCTTCCCGGCTGGCAACCAGGTGAGCGGCCCCCAACAGGTGGTCGCCCGCGCAAACCAGGACCCCAGCATCTCTCAGCTACGCACCCTCCTGGGGCAACGTGGCTCGAACGTAGAGTTGGGCAACCTGCTCGTCCTGCCCATCGGCCAGTCGATCCTCTACGTGCAGCCGCTCTACGTCACCGCCGAGCAGAACCCGCAACCCGAACTGAAGTATGTGATCGTCGCCAGCACGAACCGGGTGACTATCGCTAGCACCTTCGACGAGGCGATCAACAAGCTACTCAGCGGTCAGGGTAGCGCGATTGAGCAGCCTGGCACCGTTGTTGGTATTGGCACGCCAACAGCGAATGGCACCCCCGGCCCGCAGCCGACTGCCGCCCCCCAACCGACCATCGCAGGCGGCACCGACCTCGCCACCCTCAGCCCGCAGCAGCTAGTCAGCCTCGCCCAGCAGCAGTACGAGCGCGGCCAGGCTGCCTTGCGCGCCAACGACTTTGCCACTTACGGTCAAGCGCAGGCCGAACTCAAGCGCACTCTAGACGAATTGGCCCGCCGCATCGGTACGCCCGCCCCCTAAGGCTGGCCGCCACTGCTGTCCCCAAACTAAACTAGAAGCACACGCTGGTGGCACAGTGTGTGCTTTTTGTTGTCTGTAACTACCGAGCAACCACCACACTTACCTATATATCAGGCAAGCTAAAGGAGAAACCGATGCAGACCCAGGACAAGAAAGAGAAGAAGGGCAACAAGGCCCACCAGAATGGCAACGACCACAGCAGCATGGATAGCCAACCGCTGATCCACCAGCGCAAGGGGGTTGAGGTTCAGCAGTTTGGTACCCTACGTGACCTGCCGATTGCCCTCGACCGCGATGTTCGCCAGGAGAGCTGTGACCTGCTTAACCAGGTCTTGGCCGACACGATCATCCTCTACAACCTCTATAAGAAGCACCACTGGCTGATGCGCGGCCATACCTTCTACCAACTGCATTTGCTGCTGGATAAGCACGCAGACGAGCAGTTGAAGTTGGTTGACCTGATGGCTGAGCGAGTGCAGAGCCTGGGCGGCATCGCCGTCGCCGACCCTCGCCACGTTGCCGAACTGACCAAGATCGAGCGGCCCCCCAATGGTGCCGAGGAAGTGCCAGTGATGCTCTCCCGCCTGCTTGAGGCCCACGAGATCATCATCAGGGAAGGGCGTGCTGCGATTGAGCGCACCGACGAAAGTGGTGACAGCACGACCAACGACATCCTTGCGAGCGAAGTGCTGCCCACCAACGAATTGCAAGTTTGGTTTATCGCCGAGCATCTGGTGGACACCCCCACTGTGCGCGGCTAGTCTAATCCAGGCTGGTAGATAGCAAGAGGGGCCATGCAAATTGCTGCATGGCCCCTCTCGTTGCTGCTGGCTAGCGTAGCTCCCCCTGCCAGCTAGCCAGCAGCAACCCGTCAGCGGCATAGTAGTCTAGGCTGTAGGAGCCAGGGCTGGCGGGAGTTTCGGCGATTAGCGGCTTGTCGGGAGCAACATCGGCGCGGCCCTCCTGCGTGCTGCCAGTAGTCAGGTTACGTAGCACCAGCCTGCCACCAAGGTTGGGGCGGCTGGCAGCAATGGCGATCCGCAGACGATTGCCGTCCAACAGGGTGAGATTAAGGCTAGCAGCGGCGGTGGCAACTCGCGGCGCACCAGTACCAAGTAGAGGATACCAGCTTTCGTCCCAGGCTAGTTTCGCGCCCGCCGCCAGCCGATTGCTGTCCCAGAAGGTCGCCTGCACCCCACCCCACAACTCCAGGTACTGCGAACCGTCGTCGGTATAGATTTTGGGGTCGAAGCGCGGGCCGAAGGCGAACAGCTTGAGGCCGGGAGCGGTCTGATGGGGGAAGACGCGCACCACCCCCTCCTGTCGGTCGTGGTTGTAGACCGCAGCCCAATCCGCTGTCGTCTCCACCGCGAAGAAGCCGAGGTAGTCACGCCAGTTGGCATAGCGGCTGAGGTCGCGCCCGTCGTAGTTGGGCCAGCTAAAGCGGCTGTGTGCGGGGGGCAGGCTGCTATCGGCGGTGCTGTGGGTGACGGCCAGGCTGATTGGCAGGGCGAACTCAGTGTTCGGTGAGACGGTATTGCTGCCACCAGGGGCCAGCATCGCATTTAGCCAGAACTGGTAGCTGGCAGGGGTGGGGCCAGGGTTGGCGAGTTCCAGGTGCAGGCGCAGAGCGGCTTCCAGCGGGCGCAGGCTGATCGTGATCGCTGGGCGCAGGCCGCTAGTACGCTCGGTCGTCGTTACCCGCACGCTAGCCGAGCCGTCGGCAGTGGTCTGCACCGCATAATCCCAGGCAATGTTCTCCAGGTAGCCATGCTCCTCCGTCGGCAAGGCCCATTCGATGCCACCCACGCCCAACCACCAGCCACGCTGCCCAAAGTTGCTGGGTTTGACCACTGCATTCTGGTAGAATTGCTGGTGGCCGGTGGACTTGAACAGCAAGCCGTAGACGCGCCCGCCAAGCTCTGGCAGCACGCTAACCTTGAGGTAGCGGTTCTCCAGGGTGAGCAGCTTGTAGCCCTGCGGCAGCGGTGGGCCGACCTGGTCGAAGTGCAGCCGCTGGTAAGGGGCGATGCTGTCGCCGGGCTGGTCGTAGAGGGCTTGCTGGTACTGGTAGGTGGGCAGGGTCAGCAACTCCTCCGTTACTGTCACCCGCTCTTGCAGCAGATCGCGGCCCAGCAGACCAAGCAGCACGTCGTAGGGCGGTTTGTTCTCTGGGTGGTACTCGAAGCGGTTGCGCTCAAAGTATTGCACGCTGTAAGGCTTGCCATCCGCCGCACTGACCTCCACAAACTCCTCGCTGAGGGGGAAGCCGAACTGGGCCAGACCGCCGTGCGCCTGCCAGTAGTCGCGGAACTTGCCGAGCAAGGTATGGCCGCTTTCGGCGAAGTAGGTAGTGGCCTGCGTGTTGGTGATCGTACTGGCGGGGCGGGCGAACTCGCGTCCGGCAGTGAGGGCCACACCGAGCAGACCAAGCTGCACATCGTAGGGCGGTTTGGCCTCTGGGTGGTACTCCAGCCGCGCCCGCTCCGTGTACTGGGTGAGCAGGCCGTTCTCGTTCGCCGCGTCGCTGAGCGGGAGGCCGAGGATCGGCAAGCC
>Ga0123337_10001414_pt1 | contig 30921 bp, 27 predicted proteins | sample frozenSSSSmetaG_FD_89792 | JGI IMG/M metagenome (GOLD analysis project Ga0123337, IMG submission 89792) | Glacier valley bacterial and archeal communities from Borup Fiord, Nunavut, Canada, to study Microbial Dark Matter (Phase II) -... | ecosystem: Environmental > Aquatic > Freshwater > Ice >...
AACTGCGTAACGTCTAAGAGTGATCAAATCAGACGCGGATCAAACACATCGCGCAACCCATCACCAAGCAGATTGAAGGCCAATACTGCACCCATGATTGCAAGGCCGGGGAAGATAACCTGCCAGGGAGCGACTTCCGCGAGGTTTCGCCCCTCTTTGAGCATCAATCCCCAGCTTGGCTCCGGCGGCTGTGGTCCCAAGCCAAGAAAGCTCAACCCGGCCTCCGTGAGTAGCGCCCACGAGAACGCCAGACTCGTCGTGACCAGTACAGGGGCGAGGATATTCGGCAAAATATGGCGAAACAGAATCGCGCGGTGTGATGTCCCAATGGCACGCGCAGCCGTGATATATTCCATTTGCTTCACGCTCAGGACAGGCGCACGCGCCACACGCGCGAATATCGGCGTGTAGACAATTGCAATAGCCGGGATTGCGCTGTTCGCGCCCGGACCGACCGCTGCGACCACCGATAGCGCCAGCAAGATCGCTGGAAACGCAAAAAAAATATCCAGCACGCGCATCGTGAGTGTATCCGGCATTCCACCCGCGTAGCCGGAGAGCATCCCGATCAGCGTTCCGGCGGTACATGCAATGGCAACAGCAACCATCGCGATGCGCAGCGAGTTCACCGAGCCACGCACGACTCGGCTAAAAATATCACGCCCGAATTGATCCGTCCCGAAGGGGTGCGCGCTGTCTGGCGCTTGCAGCCGCAACGGTGGATTTTGCTTGATCGGAGAGTAGGGCGTGAGCGACAGCGCACCACAGATCAGCATCAGGGCATAGAATAGCGCGAGTGCGGAACCCATCACCGCGCTGCGATTGCGGATCACTCTACCGAGCGCATTACGCATGGCTCACGCGCGGATCGGCAACCGAATAGAGAAAATCGACAATCAGGTTGATTAGCACAAAGTTGAAGGCGATGAACAGAATCGCGCCCTGTGCGAGCGCATAATCCCGCTGCTGTATTGCGGTGTACGTCAACCGACCGAGGCCGGGCAAAGCGAAAACCTCTTCGATTAGCACGGAGCCGCCCAGCAAATAGCCCATTTCAATACCAATTAGCGTGATGATCGGGATCAAGCCGTTCCGTAGGGCATGAGCGAGAAGGATACGGCGCGGACGCAACCCCTTCGCGCGGGCGGTTCGGATATAGTCCTGCGCCAGTGTTTCGAGCATCACTGCGCGCGTAGTCCGCATGATCGATGCAGAAAAGCCGATCCCCAGGGTGAGCGCCGGAAAGATCATCTGTGTGAGGTTGCGCCCCATATCTTCATTCAGCGGCGTAAAGCGCCCAGCATTGGGCATGAAGTGGAACGTCACGGAGAGAAAAAGGATAATCAGCGTACCGAGCCAAAAACCCGGTATCGACAGCCCGATCAGGCTCACGGTACGCAGCACCAGATCAGGCACAGAGTTTGGACGTAAGGCCGCAAACACGCCTATAGGCAATCCAAGCAGGAGCGCAATCAGTAGCGACATCGCTGTGAGTTGCAGGGTGAGTGGAAACGATTTCAGAATCGCGGTGATCACGGGTTCACGGCGAACTTCAGACTGCCCAAAATCACCCGTGAGCAACCGCCCCGCCCATTCCAGATATTGTATCGTGAGCGGCTTATCCAGCCCGAAGTAGGTGCGATAAGCGGCCTGCTGTTCCGGCGTGAGGTCAGCGGCAGCTTCCGCACCCAACCTGGTCGTAATCGCGTCGCCCGGAATCTGTCGAATCACGAAGAATACAAGAAGCGAAATCCCGATGAGAGTCGGGATGAACGCGAGCAGGCGGCGGAGTAGAAACCGTGCCATGATTAAACTGCCGCGCGGCGCAACCAGAGATCGCGCCGCGCGGGTTAGTTTCTACTTGTCGAGGTACGTGGACCGCAGCCCGTAAATCGAAGCAAGCGGCGTCGCGATATAGCCTTTCACGCTGGCCTGCATCGCGCGGTATTCATAACCGACATACAGCCAGACCCAGGGTGCTTGCGCGACCAGATACTTCTCAAGGTCCTGATAAACGGCGAGCCGTTTGGCGGCGTCTGTCTCGCGTTCACCTTTCGCCAGCAGGTCATCGAGCATCACATCGGTATAGCCCGCGACTTTGTTCAGATTGCCCTTGCTGGTCCAGTAGCGCACGAACATCAGATGCGGGTCGGCGCGACCCCCATTGAGCGCAATTGCAGCATCGAAATCGGCAGCGAGCCAACGCTTCACATAGGTATCCAGGTCCATCGATTCGATCTTGACCGTGATACCAATCTTGCCAAGCTGGTCCGCGATGTTCTGTGCCTCATTCACCGCTGTTGGCGGCTCCTGATTGGCTGCGATCACCGTGAACGACACCTTCTTGTCGCCAAGCAACTGTTTCGCTTTAGCGAGGTCCGGTTTATAGCAGGCAAGCTGATCCTGCGGCGTGCGGTAGAGCGGAATCGTGTTCGGACCTGTGACCAGCCCTTCGCCCAACGCGGCGGTATCCAGAACCTCTTTGCGGTCGATGGCACAGGAAATCGCCTGCCGTACAGTGGCATCTTTGAATACATCACGGGCAGCGTTGAATTGCAACACATGGTAGGCCAGCGCAGGCACGCGCGTCAAGGTCAGCCCCGCATCCGGCTTGATGAGCGTGGCAACCGTCGGATCATTCAGTACCGCAAAGTTGACCTCGCCCGCACGCAACGCGGCAAGCGTCGAGGACTCTTGCGGAATGACGCGGATTTCGACCTTATCCAGATAGGGTAAGCCCGGCTGCCAGTAACTTTTATTCGCGGCAAGGACGAGGCGTTCGCCGGGGGACCAGCTCTCGAACTTGAAGGGACCTGTACCATTCACGTTCTTCTGATCGGTGAGGTCGGTCCCCGCAGATTTGGCGCTGACGATCCCCGCGTTTGGGTCCGCAAGCGCGGTCAGGATGACGACACTCGGATTATTGAGCGTAAGGATGACTGTGTTTTCATCAGGCGCAGCGACCGTTTTAATCCCGGCAAGGTTGGCGCGCACAAGCGCCTTCGTCTTCTCGTCCAGAATGCGCTCCAGCGTATACTTCACATCTGCCGACGTGAGGGTATCGCCATTGTGGAACTTGATGCCCTTGCGCAGTTTGAGGGTCAGCGAAAGCGCATCGTCGCTGAACTTCCACGACTCGGCCAGCGCGGGCTGCACTTTCAGGTTTTCATCGACAGTGACTAGCGGCTCATAGATCAGGCCGAGCGCGCGAACGGTCGGGAAGGCCGGAATCGTGTGTGGGTCGAATCCCGCAACATCGGCGTTTTGTGCCACGACCAGCGTACCACCTGTTTTGGGTGTCTGCGCGTGTGTTGGGATGGCATTCCCAATAGATGCGGCAGCGAACAAAAGCACAAGCGCTAATAGGACTTTTTTCAAGGTGAACCCTCCGTAAAGAAACACAATGTCAGTACAGTATACAACCTCTACAGCTTCTTTTCGTAGATGAACTCCGTAATTCCCTTCACGACGTAATCTGGCAGTTCGCCGACCTTGCGATAGCCATGTCGCTCATAGAAGTGTTGGGCGTCCGTGTTGAAATCGGAACAAAGCAAGATCATCTCGCGTGCTTCTGTCCTCACATGCGCTTCAGCAGCGGCGAGCAATTGTGCGCCGAGTCCACTCCCCTGTGCCGCCGGGTGGATGCCGAGCAGCTTGAGATAGCCACTCCGGTCGAATGCACCGCGCCGTACCACCCACGCGAACCCGCGCACAAATTTGTCTTGCTCTGCAACGAGGATGTGCGCGCCGTCTGCAATGCCGCGCTTGAATTGTGCTGCTGCACTCGCTGCGGTAACGCCGTAGCGTTTCCAGAGAGGAACCTCAGCCATCCAAAGCGCAACATCGTCCACATCGGTCTCACGTAGAAGGCGAAGCACTGCAAATGCCATAACGTAGTCGCCATTCTTTAGCATCATGAACCAAGCACGCCGTAACGGGGAAACGCACTAGAAGTTTAATAGCAATCCCATTGGTAGTAGACGCGGCTGAAATCTCGCGCAGCAAGGTCTTCTGGTGAGATGAACAGATGCGCTATTCCTAGGTCGCCCCATAAGAAATATTGATCCGACACAATCTGTAAAAGCATGAAAGAAGGCGCAGGAGTTACATAGAGACGCGGATCAAATTGTGTGAATGTAGCGTAGCCGCCTAAACGATGGCCTCTGTGAAGGGTTTCAGATGTCTCAGTGTACTCACCCCACGCATTTAACTCCTCTTCGCTAAACTGCTCACTCCACTCCTCTTGTGAGTTAGTGCGTGGAATCAGTTTTGCGAATTCGTATGTGAATGCGACAAGTGGATGCTGATCAATCTCAAATATCATGCGAAGCACAGGGGCAGACGCGAAGTGTTTTTTCCGCATCGGGTAATATTTGGTTGCACGACTCGTTAAAAATGAAAAGGTGGTGATGAGCGCTGCTTTGTCGTACGTTATGTATGGAAACCATATGACACGCCAATCGATTTGTTCAGTTGGTCGCTCGAAGTCCAGACCAATCAAGCTGCCTGAGCCTTCCCCATACGGGATGTAAAATTGCAAAATTCCTTGCCGGGGAAGTGGGTCGAGTGGCGGCACTTCCGCAAAGTTGATTTGTGCAAGGAGCGCCATTTCCTTGCCTTCCGAGTCTTTCGGATATTCTGTCCCAAGCGGAAGGTAAGGGTAGCCGCCAAACTTGCTTTCAAATAGGGTTGTGTCGCGCGCAGGTATTGGCGTGATTTTGACATATGGCCGAACGCTTGCCGCAATCAGGTCGCGGTATTGTTCCAGAAGTGCAGGTAGAGGCGGGAGTTCGTAGACCATAGTTAATCCCCTTGTGACGGAATGAGTGTATCGAAATTTTGGACCTTCGGGATGTGGGCAGGTGAACGATTGAATAATGATTTGCCACTCAACACGGTAGCCGCCGGGGTATAATGAGCCAAGTTTTCCCCTCAATCGAAGGTCTCCTCCCCATGAGTATGTCGTTTCAGGACGCGATTATGACCCTGCACCGCTATTGGGCGGAACAGGGCTGTTTGCTGTGGCAGCCGTATAACTTGCAGGTCGGCGCGGGGACGAACAACCCGGCGACGCTGCTGCGCGTGCTGGGTCCCGAACCCTGGCGCGTGGCGTATGTCGAGCCGAGCGTGCGCCCGGACGATGGCCGCTACGCACAGAACCCGAACCGGATGCAATCCTATTATCAATATCAGGTGATCCTCAAACCCGATCCCGGTAATTCGCAGGAATTGTATTTGAAGAGTTTGGAGGCGCTCGGTATCGACTTGCGCAAGCACGATGTACGCTTCGTCGAAGACAACTGGGAATCGCCCGCGCTCGGCGCGTGGGGGCTTGGCTGGGAAGTCTGGCTGGATGGGCAGGAGATCACGCAATTTACATACTTCCAGCAGGCGGGCGGCATCACGCTCGATATAGTGAGCGTGGAGATTACCTATGGGCTGGAGCGGATCGTCCTCGCGCTGCAAGGCAAGAACGCGGCCTGGGAAATCCAGTGGACGCCGGAACTGACCTACGCGGATGTGTTCAAGCGCAGCGAATGGGAATACAGCAAATATTACTTCGAGATCGCGAGCGTGGATGAACTCAAGCGCGTCTACGATACCTACGAACGTGAGACGAAGATCGCGTTGGGAGCCGGACTCGTGCAGCCCGCTTATGACTATATTTTGAAGTGCAGCCACCTGTTCAACGTGCTGGATACACGCGGCGCGATTGGCGTTACCGAGCGCGCGGGCTACTTCCGGCGGATGCGGGAGGCGACGAAATCCGTGGCGCGTGCGTTCGTGGACCAGCGGCAGGAGATGGAATATCCGCTGGATCGGATCGGCAAGAACTGGCCTGTCGCGGCGCTGCTCCCCGCGACAGCGCGCACGACGGAACCCGCGCCTGCTGGCGACTTCCTGCTCGAAATTGGGACGGAAGAACTGCCCACCGATGACTTGGATGACGCGCTGACGCAGTTGAACGAGGCGGCTCCGGCGCTCTTCGACGCGCTTGGACTCGCGCACTTCGGATTGACAGTCTTCGGGACGCCACGCCGCCTGACCATTTTCGCCAAAACGCTTGCGCCCTCGCAGCCGGATCGCGAAGCCATAGTGAAGGGTCCCGCCGCGAATATCGCCTTCGATGCGAGCGGCAAGCCGACCAAAGCCGCCGAAGGCTTCGCGCGGAAGAACAAAGTCCCGGTCGAGTCGCTCACGGCGGCAGAACTGGACGGCGGCAGCTACGTTACGGCGCTCGTCAAGACTCCCGGCCAGCCCGCGATTGATGTCCTCGCCAAAGCGCTCCCGGAATTGATCGCCGGGTTGAAATTCGGAAAGACGATGCGTTGGAACGATACCGGGATCGCGTTCTCGCGTCCGTTGCGCTGGTATGTCGCACTGATCGGGCAGGCGATAATCCCGTTCGAGTATGCCGGCGTGCAGAGCGGCAATCAGTCGCGCGGGACACGCCCCGCGGGTTCGCCCGACCTCGTGATCCGGGATGCCGAAGATTACTTCGAGAAGATGGCCGCACAGGGGATCATCCTTTCTCGTGAGGAGCGTCGCGCGCGGATTTGGGACGAAGCAGGCGAGATCGCGGCCTCGGTTGGCGGGACGATCATTCGTGACGACAAGCTGCTGGATGAGGTCGCGAACCTCGTAGAGCAGCCGACCGCGCTGCTCGGAACCTTCGACCGCAAGTTCCTCGATTTGCCGCTGGAAGTCCTCGTGACTGTCATGCGCAAGCACCAGCGCTACTTCGCGGTCGTGGATGCGGGCGGCAAGCTGCTCCCGCACTTCATCGCGGTACGCAACGGCGGCATGGAGTACCTTGAGGACGTCGTACACGGCAACGAACACGTCATCGTTGCGCGCTTCACCGACGCCGATTTCTTCTTCCGCGACGACCGTCAGCACACGCTGGCCGACCAACTGCCGCGCCTGAAGACGCTCACCTTTCAGGAAAAACTCGGCTCGATGTACGACAAGAACATGCGGATCGTCGCGCTGGTCGATCCGCTTGCGAGGCTGCTCAACCTCTCTACCGCGGACGTGAAGATTGCGAAACAGGCCGCGCCGATTGTCAAAGCCGACCTTGCGACGCGAATGGTGGTCGAGATGACCGCGTTGGCGGGCATCATGGGGCGCGAGTACGCAGTGAGGGAAGGCTTTCCGCAACCTGTCGCGGATGCGATTTTCGAGAGCAACCTGCCGCGTTCGGCGGGCGATAGGTTGCCGGAGAGCGGCGCGGGGACGCTGCTCGCGCTGGCCGACAAGCTGGATAGCCTCGTCGGGCTGTTCGGCGTCGGCCTGACCCCGACCGCGACCGCAGACCCCTACGGTTTGCGGCGTGCGGCGCTCGGTGTCGTGCAAATCATGCTCGACCGCAAGCTGGATGTGAGTTTGCACGATCTGGTGAAGGTGGCAGCGGCGGCGCTCCCGGTGCAGGTCGATGAAAGTGCGCAGGTGAAGATTCTGGAATTCATCGCGGGGCGGCTGCGCGTATGGCTGCTCGAAGAGGAACAATTACCATTCGATGTGGTAGACGCGGTACTCAGCGAGCAGAGTGTGAACCCACATCGCGCGCGGCTGGGTGCGCGGACGCTCGCGGAGTGGACCGCACGAGCGGACTGGGCGCAAACGTTGGACGCTTACGCGCGCTGTGTCCGTATCGTACGCAAGGAGGCGGCACAGCATCCGCTCGACGCGGCGGCGCTCACTCCCGACGAGTCGAAGGCGTTGTATCAGGCCGCGAAGGATCAGCGCGCGCGCGTCGATGGTAGCATGGAAGGGTTGCTGAACGCGATCCACGCACTGATTCCGGTGATCACGCAGTTCTTCGATAAGGTCCTCGTGATGGACGAAGACCCGGCCAAACGCGAAAACCGTCTCGCGCTGCTGCAATCCATCGCGAACATGGCGCGCGGTTATGCGGATTTCAGCAAACTGAGCGGGTTTTAGGTGTCGGGCGTTTTTCTCATCGTCGTGCTGTGCTGCTTCCTGACAGGGCTGGCGAAGGGCGGGCTTGGGCAAGCGCTCGGCTCGCTGGTGACGCCGCTGCTTGCGCTGGTACTGCCTGCGCCGTTGGCGGTTGGACTGACGCTACCGATCTTCGTCGTCGGGGATGTCTTCGCGGCGGCGGCGCACTGGCGCGGGTGGGATACGCGCATCCTGCTTGCGGTGCTGCCGGGGAGCATCCTCGGCGTGATTGTCGGAAGCCTGACGCTTGGGCAACTTCCACCTGCCACACTGCAACACGGCCTCGGCGTGGTCGCGCTGCTGTATGTCGCCTATCGGCTGTGGGACCGCCGCCACGCGAAAGTACAGACCGATAGCGGTCCGTCACAGACTGCAAGCCACCTCTACGGCGCGGGGTCCGCGTTCGCTTCGACGGTCGCTAACGCGGGCGGTCCGTCGTTCACGATCTATATGCTGCTCTGGAAACGGACGCCCGCCATCTTCGTCGGGACGATGGCACTCTACTTCGCGATGCTCAACGCGCTTAAAATCCCCGGCTACCTCGTGTCGGGGACACTCAGCCCGGAGCGTATCCTGCTGGTCGTGTGGGCGCTGCCTTTCGTGCCGTTCGGCGTATGGTCGGGGCTGCTTCTGGACAAGCGGATCGATATGGCGACATTCGAGCGGTTGGTGTTGTTTCTACTCGCGTTCAGCGGGGTAATATTGATCTTGAAATGATCAGAGCCGCGACGCGAGATATTCAAATTGACTACTAAGATTTTGGCTCAGATCATGGAGAAGAAAGTTCAACTTGGGGACTCAACATCAAAACTAAACAGAGGCACAACGGTGTTGCTTGGGGCAGCACTGGTTAGTTTTGCAGACCTTACCTTGGCTGGGTCATAAAATGACACGCCCGCTGCTTTCATTAGACCAAAACAAGAATCTGATGCTACGTAATCTGTTTTTCCCTTTTGTGGCAACCAACCCTTAACATTTGCCTCATATGCCAACAGCCACTGCGGTTCATACAACGCCTCCCTATTCAGAAATTGTTCCCATCGTGTTGTATCAAGATCGTTTGGTATCAAACCACGTTGATGAGCATCGAGGGCGATTACAGCTACAACGGGGTCTGTCATATTGGATAACGCGACGGCGGCTTTTTTTCCAATGTGCAGGTTCCAATATATTGCGGCCCAAAGCGCCCAAGCCACTTCGTTTCCAAAGTACATTGGGCAACACTCCTGAATTTGATAGTTGATGATGTGCGTGAGCGTTGATAAATCAACTTTTAGCTGCGCTTTTTGCTGACTTTGAAGTAGCGGTAAAATGACTAAAAAGGTGCTTGTGTCTACCATCAAACATTGAAAGAGGTATCGTTGCGTAAATTCCCAAGATTTCGCATCAAATGGAATGCTTCGCAGTTGCTGAACACCGTACTTTATAACTGTATCATCAGGAAATTGTGCCTGTAAAGAGAAAAGCTTATCGAAAAAGGTAGCAATATCAGATTGAAGGTATTTGGTCTTATTTGTGCGAAATGCGAAACCACGAAGTTCCGCCACCCAAGTTTCGTCCAATGGTACTGGAAGTTCAATTATTCGTGTTTTTGTATCATTAGTGGAAAGTTCAAACTCGCGTAGTATATCCCTAACTTGTGCTAGTGCCTCTTGTGCTTCTCTATACGTTCCGAAACCAAATTCCATATCATCAATGTAGCGGAATCCGCGAAGAGCGGTATATTTGGAAACGAGCAATTTGTCAAAGGCAGTCAGCACTGTTTCTGCAATAATAAAGGAAGTATCGGGGCTAATCGGAATACCGATAGTTTGATCATCCTGAGACTTGCGAATGCGTTCATCAAGAACATTTCCTGCCAAAGTTTTGTCTTTTCGATTAAGTTTAGCAGTAGGTTTAGTGTGCAACGCCCAAGGAATACTATGCGAATAGATTGATGGATAAAACCTGGAAATGTCAGTGCGTAAAATATACTTTGCAAATGAGCGTATTGATGCGCGCTTCTGCGTCAGATCAGCGAACCCAAATGAGGGAATAATAGCCTGTCCTCCATTTTTGTTAAAAACAGGTGTACTACAAGATAGGGTTGATTCATGACAATGAGTGTTCAATGTGGACCAATGCTGAATGATTGCAGCACTCAAGTTGAATTGAGCAATTGGGTTGGGAATTGAAAGGAGGCGGCGCTTTGCTCCAATACGAGGAACATCATGACGCAAAAGATGAGTAGCCCTCTTTCCTTCTGTAAATGCGTTGGGTAATCGATGAACGTAATCCACAATAAACTTCGCAAATGGAATTGTAGTGAAAGGTGGAGGAATCTCGCGGGGAAAGTAACCCCGTGAGAGTAAAGTAAAAATTGTTGTCATTTAATCTCCTGTCCATCTGTTATTGACTTTTGTATTTTACAACTTCTGCAAAGTATATAACAGTGTCTACAAGACTGGCAGTTCGTCGGTGTGCTGGATGATGGGACCAGTTGAGATAATATCGCCGTCTTTGTACAGCGCCATCCGATCCAGCGGCGTATCGACAGCCAATCAGCAGGGACCCCAAGCGTCTCTTTGGTCCAATAGCGGAAGCGGCCTGGCAAGCAGCGCAACAGATTGTTCAGAGCCTGGCCGCTGGCGTCTCCGATGACGCCTTGCGAACCGGGTTTTTACAACGTGCAGCCGCGTTGATACCGCTTGATCATTTACCCTCTCCGCGTAAGGTGATCCAGAAGCAACCGGGTGGTTTGACGCCGCGCGAATATGAGGTGGCAATGCAGATCACTCAGGGCAAATCGAATCGTGCTATTGCAGACCTGTTGTTCATCAGTGAGCGCACGGTCGAGTCTCACATCAGTAATATTTTTTCAAAACTTGATTTCACCTCACGCGCCCAGATTGCGGTTTGGGCAGTTGAAAAAGGACCTCGCTTAGAAGAGGCAGATTGACTATTGGTCCAACCTCCGGCTATTTCTCACTCTCGTATCCGTACTGCATATCCGCAAATCTCCGTACAGCCCTAATCCCTGTCTCCGTGTTCTCCCGGATGTATAGCAAAACAAATTCTGGGATGATGCTGTCATGTCTCGCAATGGAAGAGGCAGACACCGCACACGTAGCCGAAGGGAAGCTGATATGAACATTATTGATGCAAAAGCACTCGTACTTCGAGAGTGGACGGATAGCGCCACCATAGACGCATGGACCAGGTGGCATCCCAAAATCCAAATTCAGATGCAGAGTTTTGCCGATGAGATGATCGGCATTGTCGGAACAAAAGCGGGGATGCACATTCTCGATTTGGCCTCTGGCACTGGCGAACCTGCAATCAGCTTTGCGCGAGCGGTGGGTGCAAGTGGTAAGGTGATGGCAACCGATTTGAGCGCGGGAATGTTGGCGGCGGCGGCAAAAAACGCCATGCAAGCTGGCCTGGAAAACATTGAGTTCCGGCAGGTAGACGCTCACGAACTCCCGTTCGAGGATGCCATTTTCGATGTAGTAACATCCCGCCTAGGAGTTATGTACTTTGCCGACTCGCAACAGGCATTCGCAGAAATTCGCCGTGTACTCAAACCAGGTGGGCAGTTTGTGTTGGCCGCCTGGGGACCCATTGAATCGAGTCCTTACTTTCTCAGCCTTGTTGTCCCTTTCGTGAAAAGGGCGAGCGTGCCACCACCCCAGCCCGGCAGTCCTCAGCCCTTACGCTACGCCGTCCCTGGCACGCTCGCCGAAGAATTGCGCATAGCGGGCTTTAGCCAAGTTAATGAAGACGTTCGCGTGATTAATCTCGCATGGCCGGGGACGCCAACGGAGCTATTTCAGCACCTGTACGACATTGCCGTTCCCATGCGCCCGCTCTTTGATGGTTTAACACCCGATCTGTTCAAAGCGGCACGAGACGAGGTAGACAGCGCGCTTGCACCGCACTTCGATGGTCAATGCACGATCACGCCGGCTGCAATCCTGTTTGCCTGGGGCATACGCTGAAGCGCTCCAAAGCGGCATTAACTGTCCAAAGGCCAAACCCGATCAATGAAGGGATTTGCCAGATGACAACAGCACAAGGCCTTGTCCGCTGCTAATCCAACTACGTTGATCCTGTCGCCATCTAAGTGACCATAGTTTGGCGCAGGCAACCTCCTGTGAGCCGCCGTCAGTTCAGAATTTGAACTGGTAACTCAAGTAATTACAGCATACTTTGAATAAGGTAGATGCTGACCGCCTGGTTCGACAATGAGGAGAGTGCATCATGTACGGAACAATCGCCTACCTACAGACAAAGCCCGGTGTGGAAGCAAAGCTTATGCAGCAGTTTCGTGAAAAAGTGCCGGGTATTGTGACAAGCTACGTGTATCGGATGGATGCAAGCGCCAACACCTACTACGCAGCGGTCGTGTTTGAGAACAAAGCCGCGTATTTCGCAAACGCGAACAGTCCTGAGCAGCACGCACGCTATAGCGAAATGATGAAGCTGCTCACGGCTGAACCCGAATGGCACGATGGCGAGATCGTTCACACCGCTGCTTATGGTCTATAGCGGTCCAGCAATTGCGCATAGTTTGAGTTGTCCGGGGGTCTACATGTCACAACGCTCTTTTGCTGCTCTGGAATTTATTCCAAAAACGACTCATATCGACAATGCCTCAGAAGCGCCGAAAGACGCTTCTCAGGATATGCCTGACAGGTACAAGCCAGTCCATCAGCCAGCTCACGCAATTCTGCGTATGCAGCAAACTCACGGTAATGCTTATGTCTGCCGCTATCTCAATAGTCTAAAAACCATACCCTCTGCAAGTGTAGTTCAGCGCGACGATGAGGATTATGGCGGTGGCGAAGACTCCGGTTTCTATGGCAATAGTGGTGGCGGCGGTGAGTACGGCGGTGGTGAAGACCCCGGTTTCTATGGCAATGGTGGCGGAAGTGAATATAGCGGCGAGGTAGACCCCGGTTTCTACGGAAATGGTGGCGGCGATGAGTACGGCAGAGAGATAGACCCCGGCTTCTATGCAAATGGTGGTGACGCAGAATACGGCAGCAACGTGGACCCCGGCTTTTATGGGAATGACGGCGGTGGTGATTACGGCAGCGATTTAGACCCCGGCTTTTACGCAAATGGAGGCGATGAAAACACACGGACTGAGGCGGGATCGGGGAGTGATAATCCTATTGGGGAAGCAATTGGGAACATTCTCGGCAGCCTCTTTGGAGATGGTAACACTCAAGCTGGAAACGGCGATAACCAGCGCGGTGAGGCGAGTGACTCATCGTCCAGAAGTGATAACAGCGGTTGGGAGCAAGGACCATCGAGCGACCATCAACAGTCGATTGACCAGAAGAACGAAGCAATGGATGAATACGATGATGCTAACAAGGCGTTTGACCATGCCGCCCAAAATGCCAGGATTGGAGATGAGGAGTTGAACAAGACAACGGAGATGGTCAAGAACGGTGAGATGAGTTTTACGGACCCACGCCATCATGCAGCGATGCAAAATAATACCACCACCAATAATTACCTGTCTGAAGCGACAAGTCGCTTGACGGAAGCAAGCAAGCAACGCAGCGAAAATATAGCGCGATCCGACAAGACCGAAGCGCAAGAGAAATCAGGTTGGCAACGAGACCCGTCTTCAGGTCGGGGCAATGGTCGATAACCAAGACATCCACACTATGGCTTATGGCTCGTCTTGAAAAGACTACCCCGAAGAGCGCATCATTGAGCGCACTGCATCTTTCGTAATGAGAGTGCAATGCGCTCCGGGTTTAGAGACAGTTTTAGTGCCTCTTCAGCCACTCAACTATAGTTTGGACCAGCCATTCGGGGCGAGTGCTATGAAGGGGATCGTGTCCAGCACCTTCTACGGTCAGAACCTCCACAGTGCATATGCGCGCGGCTAATTCGGAGACGAGCGCAGGTGTGGCAAAGAAATCATGTTCACCCGTGATGAGGAGTACGGGGCAGGTGATGTTGCCCACCTTCGACACGCTTATGTCGCCTCCCGCTTTGATGATTTCAGCATAGGCTCCTACTACGCTCCGCGTCATGGCACGCGCGTTGGTTTCACCATAAGTGCCTACGAGGTGTTCCCTGTACTGTTGAAGCATAGGGACGGGCCTGTCAACGACGTTGTACAACATATCCCGCAGGCGTCCTTCGGGATCGTTAATCAGACCGACTGCGCCCCAGGTCACGACGGAGCGTGCTACGTCGGGTGTCAGTGCCGCCATGAGTAAACAGACTTCGCCTCCATCGCTGAAGCCCATCACATGCGCCGGCCCGACTGCCAGATGCTGCAAAAGAGCCACAAACGAACGGGTGTCATCCTCGTAGTACGTAGCAGTGTACTCGCGGGGCTGCGGCTCCGAGCGACCCGATCCAGGCAGGTCGGCGGTGATAACCCGATAGCCTGCCGCCACCAGAGCGTCTCTCAAGGCTGGAAACTCCTTGATGCTTCCACTGAAGCCGGGGAGGAGCAGCACTGGATCGCCGCTGATACCTTCCTCGTAATAGATTCGTGATGCACCGTGTTCAAACCATGACATTGTCATGCTCCCTATACTAATCCATTTCCTGTTCAAGATATGCTACTATTGGACGGGCTACTAGTACCCAGTCAACGTAGATATAATGGATACAAACTCGCGTTTTAAGCGTGAATTGTACAAATTATATCCATCAAAACTATACTGGCTGGGTACTAGTTCAGAAAATGAACTTATTGTCTTAAAGGAGAGTGGTTCATGTCGAAATACGGTCAATTTTGCCCGGTAGCCAAAGCGCTAGAAATCTTAGGGGAGCGTTGGACACTGCTGATTGTACAAAGTATGCTGGAGGGAACGACCCATTTTAATGACCTGGAACGCTGTCTACCCAGAATCTCAAGAGCGATTCTTGCAACTCGCTTGCGACAGTTGCAAAAAGCGGGTGTAATAGAAAAGCGGTTCACTGGTCGCCAGACTACTGAATATCAGCTCACACAGGCAGGTCATCAACTCCTGGATGTTGTCACGTCCTTGAGAGTTTGGGGAGAAACTTGGGCTTTCAGCGAGCCTACTCCGGAAGAACTCGATCCTATCTTGCTGATGTGGTGGATGCGTAAACGGGTCGATGTGGCTCAACTGCCTGAGCACCGGGTTGTGGTGCAGTTTGACTTTCATGGTGCAGAAAAGATGACTTTTTGGCTGATACTGACGACAGCAGATGTCTCCTTATGCTTAACGGACCCTGGTTACGAGATTAATGTGTTGGTTACAGCGGACCTGGCGACATTTTTCAAATTATGTGTAGAACGTATCAGCTACCTGGAAGCGATTAATGATTACGATGTCACCGTAGACGGTATTCCAATTATGATTCGTGCTTTTCCACATTGGTTTAGGTGGAGTGTATCTGCTCCTGTGGAGCGTAGCGCGCGAGTGTTGAGCAGAAATGAAAAAGCTATCGCGTGAAGTTGGGCAGATTTCATTTAGCCACTGTTGCCCGTACCAAGCAAGCGCCGAGTCGCGCCGTTTGAACGTCGATAACGAAATCCAACCTGGTACTCTTTCGCGCAGTTAGCGCCTTGTGCGCAACTTGATCCCCATTCCAGCGGCTTGCGGATGTCGAAGGTCTCAAGCTGGCCGGGAATAGCAATGCGCTTGAACAGTTCACGCACCGGCGGAACGGCTCGCTATTCCCTCTGCGGTGATACGCCACCCACGCGCTGAACAGCCCATAAAACAGCGTTTGTACCAGCAAGGAGCGGAAGAAGTGTTCGCCTTCATCACCCACGAACTGCAAGCCCAGCGCATTGGAGAGCGCGTTGCGTAGCCCCGCCAATGCTTCGGCCAAGTCGACCGAGCGCTTCACAACCGCATCCCACGTCATGGCCGTGACGAGAAAATCTCCGAAGCGTTCCGCGTGGTCGCGTGCCAACGTCGGCGGTGAGGCAAGCCAGAACGCCGCCTCGTTTCCTGCGAAGGTGTGGCGCATGACGACTTCCGGCGTCTTGTTGCGGCTCAGGCGCACGAGCGCGAACTCGCGTAGATTGGTTACGAGCGTCGGGTCATGATGACTCAGGTAGCGCCGCACCTGTTCGGAAGCGATGATTGCGTCCAGTTCGTGCGCGGCCCCTTTCACCTTGACGGCAGCCCGGATATCCTTCGTCGTCTCGACTTGCAGCAGGAAGTCCGGGTGGCCGATGCTGGCTCGATCCGCGACATCGTGCAGCGCGACCACGCGCGGAGTGAGCGCCGCACCTATCGCATTGAACAACACCACAACCGCCGAGTAGTAGCTGCGCTCGTCGGTGGCGCGTCCGCTGTCGTGGATGGTTTGCAGTGCGGTCCGGTAGGCGGTGAGGGCGGGTTGATGAGGTGTGGCATGAGGTAGCGGTCTGAACTGGATGACTTTGTGAGACACCAGTGTATCGCATTAGTAGCGTCATACGGCTTCAAGTTCAAACCTGTCAGGAGCGCGAGCAAACTCCACGTTCAACCTCCGCGTTCATTGCGGCTGCTCACGAATAGAAATGCCTGTACCGGAAAACCTGAACCCGCACATGGCAATCCGCGTAGACTAGTGGACTGTGTAAGAAGTGGCTTGGATAAGGAGAAGGTCTATGAGAACAACCGTAAAACGCGCACTGGCTCTATGTCTGGCATTCATGTGTCTGACAATTCCAGTCGTTGGAACAATGCACGCAAGCGCGCAGAGCGGTGCGTCGAATTGGCCCGTAGGAACTACACTCCTTGTGAGACCAGAAATCCCCTTTGTATGGGTGCGCCGTGGACCTGCCTCCAACAGAAGCGTAATCCAGACCATTTACTCGAATTATGACGTCACTGTTGTCGATGGACAGGCCATTTGGGATGGTGTGCAGTGGTGGTGGCTGGTGACGACGGCTAAGAACACGCTGGGCTGGGTAGAGCAAGAATCGTTGCTTCTTGCGCAAACGCCGGGAACAACACGAGCGACTGCAAAACCGCGTGCGACACCAGCCGCGCTCCCGCCGCCTGATTGGTCGCTTGGCACGCTCGTGACGACAAATCGGCAGGGTCTCATAGTGTGGCTGCGCAGTGAGCCAAACTCTTACGCGGAGGTTGCTGCAACGGTGGGTTACACCTTGCGCTTGGTCGTCTATGGTCCCGCAATTGGCAGTGATCGCTTTCAGTGGGACGGGGTACAGTGGTGGGTCTATGTGAGGACTGACGTACATGTACCATCCTACGGTTGGGTCGAGACCAAATCTCTGATGCTCGTTACGGATACTGCGCAAACTCCGACCGTTTCCCCACAAACATGGATGGTTGGTGCGTTAGTTCGCGTGAAAGCCAACATTCCGTTTAGCTGGCTACGAAGTGATCACACCTCATACTCGCCAACTGTTTACACGGTGAACAGCGCCGGAATGCTTGAACTAACCGCACCAGCCGTATTCGACGGCGTTCAATGGTGGTGGCAGGTCAAAGTAAGTGGCACACAGACGACAGGCTGGGTAGAGCAGAATTCGATAGAGACGGTATAGTCGCGCTCGCACCTCCACTTTCGCATATTTGCCTCTACCTCTCACCAGTATTCACAGTTTTCTGGTGAGAGGTGATGGGCTTCCTCTCCATTTTTCATAGCCCTACTCGATCTGAAGAGAAACGCCTGACGAGGTTGTCAAACTCCCGGATGCCAATGCGGGTTTGTCATACTACCCGAATGTTGGAGCGTTGACAGCTCTACCGCTTGGCTATTCTGCTTTCGACGTGCAGCGTGCCTATATCGTTGCAATGCCGACAGGCAACGACCTGCTGCCGTGGTAGACGGTACATCAGCAGGTCCAACGCTGGCTGAAGGCGGGTGCGTGTTCGAGACAATAGTAGACGACTTGCGCGTCATCCTGCGCTTGGCTGCCGGGCGAACAGCACAGCCGAGTGCAGTGGTCATCGACGGTCAGACGGTGCAAAGCACCCCGGAAAGCGGCGAGAATGCGGGTTGCGATGGCGCAAAGAAACGACGCGGACGTAAACTGCACTTTGGCGGTAGACACACTCAACGGAACGTCGGCGTAGCCCTCATCTGCTGGCGGTGTATGTCATCGATCCGTGAGTGGCTACAGCGTACCCGGACGAATGCCAACCGCTTCCGTATACAGCTCCAGCAGCGACCCGGCGGTGAGCGAAGCGACCGGGGCTTGCGCCATGATCACGCCGCGGTTCAGGATGACGACGCGCGTACATAGCGCAAGTGTGCGCGGCAGGTCATGCGTCGTCAACAAGATCGTGCGCCCGGCCTCGCGCTGCTCGTGGATCACGCTGTCGAGCAGCGCAGCGCCATCGACATCCAGCCCGGTATACGGTTCATCGAAGAGCAGCACATCCGGCGCGTGTAGCAGCGCACGCGCCAATCCGAGCCGCTGCTGCATCCCACGGCTGAACGTTCCGGCACGATCCTTCGCGCGGCGGGCGAGGCCGACTCGTTCCAGCAGCGCCGGGATGTGGCCTGCATCTGTGCGGTACAGCCGTGCGAAGAAGCGCAGGTTTTCCTCTGCGGTCAGGTCATCGTAAATCAACGGCAGGTGGCCGAGGTAGCCGAGATGCGCGCGGATTTGCGCCGCCTCTTTTGGTAATAACCAGCCACCGATGCGCGCTTCGCCGCTGGTCGGGCGGCTCAACCCGGCAAGGATGCGCAGCAGCGTTGTCTTGCCGGAGCCATTCGCGCCGAGTAGCGCCACACATTCGGCGCGTTCGATACGCAGGTCCACCCCGCGCAGGACGGGGCGCAGACCGAACGTTTTACTGAGTTTCGAGACTGCAATCACGCTTTGCGGCTCGCGCGGCGCAGCATGACGAGCAGCACGATCACCCCCGCCACGAGAAACACGAGCATAATCAGGACCGCGCCAAAATCAACCCCAACCGAGCGCGTTTGCGCGACTTCTGGGTTGCGCGCCGCACCATCGAGCGAATAGATCAGCCGCTTGCCGTCTTTCAGCGTTACCTTTTCGAGCGTGTAGACGCTCAACGCGCGCCCGGTGTCCTGCGCCGCCGTGCGCGTGACGGCGAACGGCTGCCCATACGCCGCGATCCCGGCATCGGTTGGGAGAGTCACCTGAAAACTGAGCAGTGGGTACAGATAGTCACGGTCGATTGCCGCGCCCTTTGCATAAGGAAGCTGGTACGAATAGATCACATCCTGCGCCACGCCGGGGATGATTGGCTTCGTATCCTGCACGATGGGCGAATTTGTATCGCCCGCGACGTGGAAGCGGTCGGTCGGCAGCGTATTGAAGCCAATTGCCCGCGCGCCGACTGGTAGTGGAAATTGCGCGCTGATCAGCGCACCATCGCTCGCGCGCTGCTCGGAGAGGTAGAAGCGGTCGCCCTGATTAAGTACAGTCATCGTCTCCAACACGCGCATCACGCCCGGCGAAACGAAGCTCATTACCTGCTGCGAGCGCGCGATTACCAGCTTCGCGGGGTCTTTAGTCCCGGCAAAAAGCGTGATCGGCAGTTCGGGCGGGGTCGCCTTGCCGTCGAAGGTGAGCGCGGCGCTGCCCTGCACGATCCCCTCGTAGGTCGTCGTCACCACGTACAAATCGTTCGACAGGAGCGGCACGCGCTCGAAACGATAGCGCCCCGTCGTATCGATGCGCACTTCCGCGCTGTAGGCTTCCTGCACAGCATCCGCCCCGCTGGTTTTGGCCGTATTGCCACGATAGACCGACAGCCGATAGGCGAGGTCCGGCGTCGTCTGGATGCTCGTCGTCCCCATGTAGACCGGACCGCCCAACGTATATAGCACAGGCGCGGGTGTCGCCGTCTGCGCGGACGCGACCCCACTGCTTAGAATTATGAAAATGGGTACGGCAAGGCGTACCCAAAATGTGACTGGAATGTAAAGTTGGCGCGGCATCAGGTCTGCTTCGGCACGTCCGCCTGATATTTGGACGGGCATTTCAGCTCAATCGTGTCTGCGTAGAACACGCCATCCGCACCGAGGCTCCCGGTGAGAATCGCTTGCGCCTCGTCTTGCAACAGGTCCGGCTTGGGCTGATTTTTGACTACGATGTTCAGATGTTTAGCATTCGTATCGGTGACAGCGAGGTGCAATGCCTTCGCGAGACCGCCCGCCTCTTCGAGCAGCTTCACATCGTCGCTGATATGCGCCATCGTGAACGTCACCGCCTGCACCGTCGAATCGGTCTTGATCGTCGGTCCAACCACCGCACCACTGATTTTGACCGTCTTGCCGACCAGATCGGGGCGCGTCAGCAGCGAGTCAACCGTCATGAAGTAGCGCCCGCCGCTGGCCGTCCCGCTGACCAGCAGGAAGCCGACAACGCCGACGAGGATCACGCCCACAACAATGAATTTCAGCTTATCGACGGTCTGCGCAGGCGAAGCCGTGCCAGCCTTCGGTTTTTCCCATTTGAGATTGGACATCTGGCCTTACTCCAATTTATCGTCGGGAATCAGTTCGTCGTCGTCGAATGCAATGCCAGTTCGCGCGGGCATCATACGCCCATAAATGGTCAGTCCGACCAGCCCGACCGCTGCCAGCCCGATTAGCAAAATGAGGATGCCCAACCCGGCAGGCGCGCTGTTAGCAACGATAGGCGGCACTTCTTCGGCGGCGAATGCAAGTGCCGTCGGGAACAAGAGGAGTGCGGCAAGCGCCAACGTGGGCAGTTTACGGAACATGGGTTTCCCCCTCGTGAGACGACGACTGATCCACCCTCTATTTTGGATCAGATGTGGCAAAACAGCAATGAGCGTTGTCTATGAATCGCGTGTCTGCAACCTACGCGCCCGTGTAGGGGCTTGACCGACCCATTATGTTTGCCGATATATAGAGAACATGGTCCCAACGCGGTATACTTTTCTCCTATCTGATACAAACGAGCGGGTATGGACACCACAAGCGCCGGGACGCTCTCCATCGCGGAGGGCATCCGCCAATTGAGCAACGTTGCCGGGGAACTCGAAGGCGAATTCCGCCGCCAACGCGAGATTCTCAAGCGCAACGGCATGGGACTCCCGCCGGGAACGCTGGCCGGGGTACAGGCGATCTATACCGACCTCGCCGCGCTCGCCGGGGCGCTCGATCACGACCGCGTAGAACTCGAACAACTGCGCGCCCTCAGCCAGACCGCCAACCTGATCAATTCGACGCTGAATCTCGATGATGTCCTGAACGGCGTCGTACAGGCCGTGATCAGTCTGACAGGCGCGGAACGTGGCTACCTCGTGCTGCGCGACCTGGTTTCTGGCGAACTCGAATTCAAGGTCGCGCGGACAATTCAGGGAACCATGCGCGAAGACGAATTCATCATCAGTAAAACCATCGTCGAGGAGGTGGCGCGGACGGGCATCCCGGTTGTGACCAGCAACGCCGAGACCGACAAGACGCGCGACGTGAGCGCGAGCATTATTGGCCTGCGGTTGCGTAGCATTTTATGCGTGCCACTGGTCCTGCGCGGCGAGGTTTCCGGCGTGATTTATGCCGACAACCGGATCAAGGAAGGCGTCTTCGGTCAGCAGGAGCGCGAATTGCTGTATGCCTTCGCAAATCAGGCGGCTATCGCCATCGAGAATGCGCGCCTCTTCGAGCGGGCGCGCGGCAGCCTCGCAGAAGTCACCGCGCTCAAGGCAGTTATGGATAACGTGTTCGCGTCCATCGCATCGGGCGTGATTACGACGGATGCGCAGCACTGTGTGACGACGCTCAACGACGCCGCCGAACACATCCTGCAAATTCGGCGTGGCGATGCGCTCGGCAAGCATTATGCGGTCGCGCTGCCTACGTTCGCCAAAGACTTCGAGGCGCGACATCAGAACGTAATGCAGAACAACACGCAGGAGACGCTCGAAACGACGCCGACCATCGCGGGGCGCGCGCGCGTCAGCCTGACTCTCAAACTCAGCCCATTGCGCGATAGCGATCACCGCACGCAGGGCGTCGCAATTGTGGTCGATGATGTGACCGAACTGGCCGAACGCAGCGCGCAACTTGAAGCCGTGCGCCCGTACTTGCCCGCTGCGATGATCGAGAATATCCAGAGCATCGACCAGCTTGGACTCGGCGGCGAACGGCGCGAAACGACGGTGATGTATGTCGATGTGCGCGCTTTCGCGACGTTCCCGCCCGGCCTCAACCCGCGCGATTTCATGATCTTTCTGAATGAACATCTGACCGTCGCGAATGATCAGATCGTGGCGCAGAACGGCGTCGTGGATAAATATATGGCGAACGAGGTGATGGCGCTCTTCAATACGCAGTTGAACCCGGATGCGAACCATGTTTACCGCTCGGTACTGGCCGCGCTCGGTATCGCGAACGCCTTTCGCGAATATTACGCAGCGCGTGGCGAAGGCGATTACCTGCCATTCTACAGAACCGGGATACACACCGGGATCGCGACGCTCGGCAACGCGGGCAGCAAAAGCCGCAAGGAATTCACCGCGCTCGGCGATACCGTCAATCTCGCGCATCGGCTGCTCGAAACCGCAGCGCCGGGGCAGGTCCTGATCAGCCGCGAGACGTATGATAGCTGTGCCGACCTGTTGCACGCGATCCCCGGTGTACAGATCGCGGAGCGTGGCGCGATTCCGGTCAAGGGACGCCAACAGCCCGTATTTATCTACGAAGTCGGACAGCCGCAATGACCGGAACCCTGCCCAACCCGGCCACCCTGGAATTACAGCGCGTCATCAAAATCGCGCACGATGTCGTGAAATCTTTGCGGTCGCAACGCACGCTCCTCGAAATGCGCGGCGTCGATAAACAGCTTTCGCCGGAGCCGATCCAGCGGCTCGATCTGCTGGCCGATGCGCTTACCCAGACAATGCTTCGCCTTAACAGCGAAGCGGTGGAAATCTCGCAGTTACGCGCGCTGGCACGCACCACCGAGCTGATCAACTCCACGCTCGATCTCGACCTCGTGCTGATGGATGTGGTCGATACCGTGGTCGCGCTGACCGCCGCCGAACGTGGCTATATCGTGCTGCGTGACCCACGCGCGGATACGCTCGATTTTCGGGTGGCGCGGAGCGCGGAGCGGCACTCGCTCACCGATACAGAAGTGCAGGTCAGCCGTTCGATCATCGAGCAGGTGGCCGCCACGCAGGAACTCGTCGTTGTGCGCGATGCGATTACCGATACCCGCTTCGGTGAATTCGACAGCGTTTCAAGTATGATGCTGCGCAGTATCTTGTGCGTGCCGCTGCTCGTCAAAGGGCGGCTGACCGGGATGATCTACGTCGATAACCGCTCATTGCCTGCGATCTTCGGGCGGCGCGAACAGGGGCTTGTGCAAGCCTTCGCGAATCAGGCGGCGATTGCTATCGAGAACGCGCGGCTGTTCGATTCGGTGCGCGCCAGCATCGCGGAGATCACCGCCGCGCGCAACCTGATGGATAATGTTTTCACGTCGGTCGCGAGCGGGATTATCACGACCGACGACGCGGATCGCATCGAGACGTTCAACCTCGCCGCGGAACGACTGTTCGGCGTCAGTCGCGAGGAAAGCCTCGGTCGGCTGGTCTGGGAAGTGCTGCCGCCGCTGCTCGATGATTTTCACGGCGTCTTTCAGCGTGTCCGGCACGAGCGCACGCCGCGCGTGTTCGAGGTCGAGGCCGAGTTGCCGCAGCGTGGCGCAGTCAGCCTGACTTTCCAGATCGCGCCGCTGCGTAGTACCGACGAGGCGCACGAAGCGCGTGGCGTCGCACTGGTGCTGACCGATGTCACCGAAATCAAGCGCCGCAATGCGCAGTTGCGCACCGTGAAGCTGTACCTGACACCGGAAATGGTCGATAACATCCGCGATTTCGACGACTCCGTGTTCAGCGCGCAAGAGCGTATGATCTCCGTCCTCGCCTGCGATATTCGCGGCTTCACGACCTTCAGCGAGGGCATCCAGCCCGAAGCCCTGATGCAGATCGTCAACCAGTATCTCACTGTTTCCAGTGACGCGATCTCGCTGCGCGAGGGCGTTATCGATAAATTCATCGGGGATGCGGTTGTCGGGCTGTATAACACGCAGTTGAACCCGCAGGAAGATCACGTTTTGCGCGCGGTACAGGCCGCGTTATTGATGGCGCACGATGTTGAAATGCTGCACGAAATGCTCCCGCCTGAACATCACCTGCGCTATGGGATCGGCGTCCACAGCGGACCCGCCACGCTCGGCAACATCGGCAGCGCGACCCGCCGCGAATTCACCGCCGTTGGCGAGACGGTCCAATATGCCAAGTTCCTGCAAGAGAACGCGCTCGGCGGGCAGGTCATCATCAGCGAGGCGGTATACGCGCTCGTCCAGAATGAATACGCCGTCGAGCAGGTGCAGCCGCACCGCGCGCTCGACCACTATGGCGGCGAACCACTTTATCGGGTGACTGGGCTTATCCGTGCGGGTTGAACACCTCTCGCTCACCAATTTTCGGAACTATTCGCGGCTGGAAGTCACGCTCCCCGCCGGACCGCTGCTGCTCTATGGCGACAACGCGCAGGGCAAGACGAGCCTGCTGGAGGCGGTTTATTATCTCGCGGCAGCGCGTTCGGTCTGGGCGAGCAGCGACCGCCAGTTGTTGAACTGGGGCGCGCAGGGTGATGTGCTGCCCTTCGCCAAGGTGAGTGCGGAAGTTGTCAACCGTCATGCCGCCGTGACCACGCTCGATGTGACACTGCTGCGCAACCCCGCCGATACGTCCGGCAAGCTGCAAAAGAAAATTCGTGTGAATGGCGTCGATAAGCGGATGCTGGACCTGCTCGGCCAGCTCAACGTCGTGATGTTCCTGCCGCAAGACCTCGCGCTGGTCGAAGGCGCACCGCAAGACCGCCGCCGCTACCTGAACATCACGCTTGCGCAGACCGACCGTACCTATGCGGAGGCGCTGCACGCCTACGATAAAGTGCTGGAACAGCGTAACGCGCTCCTGCGGCGCATCGCAGAGCGGCATGGTTCGCCCACCGAATTAGAATACTGGGACGAAAAGCTGACCGATGCCGGGAGCATCATCATCGCGGGGCGGCAGCGCCTGTTACGTGAATTGGAATTGCTCGCGCAGGATGTCCACAGCGATTTGACGGCGGGGGCGGAGACGCTCGAACTGGATTACCAGCCGTCGTTCAAACCAACCGCCAGCGAGAGCGGACAGCTTTCATTCAACGCGCTCGGTCTCGACCTCAGCCGCCAACTCGACCCGGCCAGTATCGCACCCCAATTCCGCGAAGCATTGGTCGCGGCGCGTTCGGAAGAGATCGCGCGCGGCATGACCCTCACCGGACCGCAGCGCGACGAACTGCGCTTCTGCGTGAATGACCACGACCTCGCGGAGTTCGGCTCACGCGGGCAGGCGCGCACGGCGGTCATGGCGCTCAAGCTGGCCGAACTCGGCTGGATGAAGCGCGTGATCGGGGAGTGGCCGCTGCTGCTGCTCGATGAATTCATCGCGGAATTGGATAGCAAGCGGCGCGGCTACCTGTTGGAGCGCATCGACGGCGCGACGCAATCGATCCTGACCACGACCGAACGCGAGATTTTCTCGGATAGTTTTCTTGCGAAGGCGGCGCAGTGGCATATCCACGCCGGGCAGATTGTGCAGCCGTGAGGTTATGCCTTTTGTGGAATGGATTCGCCCGCATAGGCGAGAATAATCTGGTCGCGCGCGATACCTGCCTGAAGGAGCGCATTAACCAGCATTTTGTTATTGATGTCTTTGTCGATGATGATCAGGTCATTTGCAATCTGCACGACAAGGCCCGCGTTGACGATGCGTTTGCCGTTGGCTGTGCTAATCGAAATGACGACGAAGCGCTGTCCATCCTCGCTCGTCGTGAGGTAGCTTTCACCGTTGAAGGCTTTGCCCGTGTAACCGCGCAGGGCTTGGACGAGCGTTTCTTTTAATGAACTCATGCTGAAACCTGTTCTAAACTCTTGAAAAGGCAATAAGCTGATGCCAAAAATCGCGGCTCTACAGGGTTGCGCATGTTGGTGCGGACGGCATTCTTGCCGTCCGCAAACTGACAGTTTATAGTGCGCTTTAGGCTCCCGGTGCGATCTTCCGTATCGTATACCGCACTACCCCATCCGGCGTCTCTGCTTCCACCGTCTCCCCGACGCGCCGCCCGACCAGCGCCTTGCCCACAGGCGAGTCGATTGCCACACCCTCGCGCCCGGCGATCACTTCCTCGCCGCCGATCAGCGTGAATTCAAACGTTTCCTTCGTCTCCTCGTCATAGACTGTCACGCGCTCGCCCGGATCGACTACCTTCGCGCCGCTGTCTTCCGCGATGACCGCTTGCTCAAGCACCATCTTCAAATGCCCGATCCGCTCGCGCGTGCGGTCCAGATCATCGTACACTTCGTCGCTCGCGGCCTCTTCGCTGCTCACGTCCGAACTATAATTCACGTCTATATAGGCAGCCTTCTGGCCGACCTCGCGCGCTTCGAGTTGTTCCAGTTCGCTTTTGAGCGCGTCGTATCCGGCCTGCGTCAGCGTATGTTGCCCGTCTTGCTCGTTCATTTGTGCGGCTCCTAGTAGCGGAAAACGGCCAAAATCGTCGAATGGTGCTGCGGATGCGCGGGCAGCTCTTCGGGCGGCATGACGAACACGCGACCGCCGTTCATCACCGTCTGCACTGCGGCGAGATCATACAGGTCGGCATTATCGGGGCGCGCCTCCTTGTGAACTTCCAGCACGCTCGTTTGCGGATTGAAGCGCCCATATTGTGGCTGCGCATCGGCGACGAAGAGCGACTCGACTCGCCCATAATAGGCCGCTGCGATCACATCCGCAAGCACGCTCGATGTGATTGGCGTGTTTTGTGATATGGCAAACTTTTCCATTGCCTCATTGCGCTTTTTGCTGAAAATAGGCTCGACGAGCGGCCATGCCATTTCATGCAGCGCTTTCTGCTGAAGACCGTCGGGGTTCTCCGCGATGCCTTCTTCGACCAGATGCGGATAGGAATTCACCTGCCGATAGTAGCCAAGCATCTGATCTAGCCCCGCGATCACGAGCGGCGCGTTGGTCGCGCCAATTGCCGTTTTGACGGCATTTTCCACCGCTTGCAGGAAGCGCATGATCCGATTCAGATCATCGGTTCTTGCATCATCGCCGCCGAATACTCCGGTCGGCTCGCCACCGCCTTTGTTCGTCGGGCGTCCCTGAACCTGCGCCCCGGACTCTTCATCGCCAATCGCTTCACCCAGACTGCCCGGCAGCCCCGGCACTTCCATAGGGCGCACTGTGTCGCGCGTGGCACGCAGCAACGTGGCGTGTTTCTGGCTCACCGTCAAAATATAAAACTGACCGTCACCGGTAAGCAGCGGCAGCAGCGGCGTCAGGTAAAAATGATCCGCGACGACGATCCGCTCCGTGAGCTGCACGGCGGCACTGTTGTCCTCGTACCAGCGGAACGACTCCGGCCACAGGGAGAAGAACAGCGCCAGCCCTTCGCGCGGCGTCGCCCAGAAATCGGTATCATCGGCCAGCGCACGCGCCGGAGCGAGCATCGTATCCGCTTCGCGATGTTCCACACCCGCAGCCAGTAGCGCCTGATGGGTGCGATCCATCAAGCTGTGATAGCGCTTCACGTTCTGGTTGCGTTCGGCGGCCACGATAGGCATATAAATCGAGACACACGGCGCGATTTCAACTTCGGCCAGTGATTTTATTTCCTGCTGTGAAAACTCAGCCATTGGGCATTCCTTTTCGGTGCAATAGTTGCGGACGCCGCGATAGCCAGTGATCGCGCCGTGCGTTTCTCAACTATAAAGTTTGGTTGGGGCGAATGCCAAAGACGTTACCGCATCTCGACGCCGAAAATACCCATCAGCGCCGGATCGTGGTCGGAGGCACGATAAGCATCCGCCGCGTAGAATTCCTTTTGCTGATTTGCGGAAATAAATTCAAGATTGTAGTCAAGCACGAGCGGCTCATCGGCGTTGTTGTGCCATTCGGCAATGCCACCAATCTGCGCTGCGAGCGAGTTGCTCACTAATACATAGTCCAGATAGCCAGCCGCGCCGCTGAACGTATACGAATAGGCAGCAGTGCCGATCTTTACTCGAATCGCGTCCATATAACCGCCTTCCGCAAATCCCCTGATCGGGTCTTCCATCGCATAGGCGTTCATATCCCCGACGATAGCGACCTGGTTTATGCCTGTTCCTGTCGGGTCGGTTGCGAGCCACGCGACTACGTTCTGCGCGCCCCGTGTACGTGTACTATTCCAACTACCCTGACCATCTTTCTGGTCTGCATCCGCACCGCTGCCAGCCCCGCTTTTCGATTTCAGATGGTTTACAACGACGATAAATTGTTGCCCTGCCGCCTTGCCACCCGTCACCCGAAATGCCTGCGCGATAGGTACGCGCGACTTGTTCAACCCGGCGGCATTGGTGCTGAACGGTGCAGCGAATGGTGAGCCGTCCGGGATGATCGCGCTTGTGCCGATTTTCGTCAGAGTCGCAGGCTTATAAATCATGGCAACCCGAATCGCATCCGTCCCGACCCGCCCATCCGCGGTGAACCGAATGAATTCATAGGGACCGCACCCGGCTGTCGCGTTCAGTTTACCAACCAGGAATTCAATCGCAGATTTGCCATCGATTACATCGTTTTCGACTTCCGTCAGGCCAAATACATCCGCGTTAAGCGCGCAGAGTTGCGCGGTCGTCTTCGGCCACTGGCGATTGAATTCAGTCGTATCATACGCGCCACGCTGGTTCTTATCCACGCTCGCGAAGCCGCCGCCTTGCCCGTCACCGTTGAAGAAATTGAGCAGGTTTGCCGATGCGAGGGTGATTTCGCCTGCCACGCGCGGGGCGGCGAGACGTGGGTTCGCGTGAATGATCGTTGCAGTCGCGGTCAGGTGCAGACGATAGCCGAATGTCGCGCCAAAGGTCTTGTTCGGGACCCCGTAGCTTTGCCGAAATATGCCTGTTGTCTGTGTAAAGGCGTCGCCACTGCGCAACGTATTTGCAGCTTGAAGATGCGGCGGTGGATAAAGCACCGGGTCGGGATTTTGCGTATTGCTTCCGTCGTCGATGTAAAACGAGCGACGTGTCTCCAGTTCATCGATAAATGCTGCATAACCAACTTTGTCCGGCATATTGCGCTGCGTATAGGTGTAGATGAACTGATCCGCGACCCGCACCGACCCGAAGCGCCCAAGCTGGTAATTCTCGATGACGTAAAGCGGCTGTGCGAAAACGACGAGCATCCCCTCGTAGCGCTCCAGTGTTTGCCCCGCCGGGAGTGGAAGCGACACGACTTGAGGCACGACCGCGCCGACTGCACCGCAGCGCGTCACCTTCGCATTGTCGATTTGCGTTTCTGCACCGGATGCGCCGGAAGGTGCATACTCGGTAACGGTTCCTGCCACCTGTACCGACTCGCCAACGCTTACCGTCGTTTTATCGAAAACGAAGATACCGTCGGATGTTGCCGCCTCCGCGTCGGAGAGGCCATCTGCACCGCTTGATGAATTCTCGATGAAGAAGCCGCCAAGGTCCTGAAACACACCCGTCACCCGTCCTCGCAAAGTGACCCGCTGCCCCACCAACGGAGAAGCCGCACCGACACCCTGAATTTCTCCGATGGTTTTTACGGTCGCGGCGGGACAACTATCAGCGCGTGCTGCATGTACCGTAACGTGCATAAATATCGTCGCAAGGACGATCATGAAACGAACGTGGATGCTGATTTGAGACATGCGCCACCTCAAGCAAAGCGTTTGACCGCAAAGAGAGTTTACACGAGGGAGATTAAGATCACGCTATGCAATCAACGCGCCGCGCATCTCCATCCGCAGGCTGAACATCCAAAAATGAATACTGCACATTTGTTCGTGTCGGTGGTATAATAAAATATGAGGTGGGTCGTATGTCAATTTTCACCAAGTCACTGGTTCAACTCACACTACAAGATTTACAAGATTTAATTGACGAACAAGTGCCAGAAGGAATGCGTTTAGATTACAAGGAAATTGTTCATCAAAAGGATGCCAGCACCAAAGTCGATCTTTGCAAAACCATATGCGCTTTTGCAAATACCTACGGGGGCTGGGTCATTATCGGCATGAAAGAGAAAGTAGAAAATCAGAAAAATACCGGCTACCCAGAGGTACTTTCAGGCCTAAGCACCAGTCAGGATGAAGTGAAACGGCAATTGAATGACCTAATTAGAACTTGGACCGAACCAGTGGTTCAAGTTCAGATACAAGAATTGCGGCTTGATAATGGGAATTTTGCCTTCGTCGTTCGCATTCCCAAAAGTCACAATGGCCCACACGCACACCTTGAGGATGATCGGCGCGTTTTATATAAGCGGCATAGTGCAGGGAATCACCACATGGACATTTCAGAGATTCGTCTTGCGTTTGGTAACTTTGACAATACTATGGAAAGGATGAGACAATTTCACCAGCAAAGAATTCAGGAACTCAAGAAGGAATTGAGCGAGAAACAGGGTCCCCCATATTTACTGATGATACATATGCTGCCATCTTCTGCTTTTGAAGTTGGCTCCATTGTCGATCTTACAAAGTTAAATGACCGAGCAGTGGTAAAGAAGTTAGCTACTGGCATAGATACCGCTACAAAATTTACATTCGACGGCTTCCATGTACAAACAAGGGACGGCGGATTTATGCCAGCACATATACTCACTGAAACTACTCTTTACAGGAGTGGCTCAGCAGAGATAATCTATTTTGACTGGACTGAAGGTGTTATACTCGGAAGAAATTTAGAAACTGTGATTATCCAGAGAATTGAGCGTCTACTCGAAGTTCAAAAATATATTGAAGTCATATATCCCATAGTCGGCATGATCACGCTGATGGGGCTGAAAGATCGCACTCTTTCCTATCCCACCCAAACTTGGAAATGGAACGGAAAACCGGGGCATACTACGGGGGATCACTTGCAGCTTACACCAACTCCGCCACAGTTATGCCACTGCATTGATCAATGGTGGTTTGAGCATCGCCACG
>Ga0123337_10001415_pt1 | contig 30920 bp, 31 predicted proteins | sample frozenSSSSmetaG_FD_89792 | JGI IMG/M metagenome (GOLD analysis project Ga0123337, IMG submission 89792) | Glacier valley bacterial and archeal communities from Borup Fiord, Nunavut, Canada, to study Microbial Dark Matter (Phase II) -... | ecosystem: Environmental > Aquatic > Freshwater > Ice >...
CTGGGTCTTGATGAGACACTTGAAGGTGAAGAACTTGATGAAGGAAACGGCGTCGGATCGGGAGACAAGGAAGATCTCCTTCTTCCGGAGGTGCAGCGACGTCTTCTTGATGAAGTACTTGCCGCCGGCCGTCCTGTTATCCTCTGTCTGATGGCTGGAAGCTCAATCGATCTCGTCCGGGCCGACAAAGACTGCAGTGCAATTCTGCAGGCGTGGTATCCGGGAGCAAGGGGAGGTAAAGCCCTGGCCGATATTCTTTTCGGGAACACATCTCCATCCGGTAAGCTTCCGGTCACTTTCTACCGCTCGACGGACAATCTTCCTGACTTTACGGATTACTCAATGAAGAACCGGACTTACCGGTACCTCGAAGAGGTACCGCTTTATCCGTTCGGGTATGGTCTTACGTATGGTGATATCGTCTGCGAGAGCGCCGAAGTAATGACGGATCCTGCCGCAGACAGGGATATTCAGGTTCGCATCTGTCTTTCAAATAACGGGAACGTCGATACAGCGGATGTCGTGCAGGCCTATATCCGGATTGAGGATTCGCCTTTTGCGGTAAGGAATGTAAGTCTGTGCGGGTTCCGGCGTGTTTTTGTCCGGGCGGGCGAAAAAACCCAAATAGATATGACGATTCCGTGGAAGGCCTTTATGATTGTTGACCAGACCGGCGAAAGACGCTTTGATTCCAGCCGTTTTACGCTATATTTCGGGGTCAGCCAGCCTGATGAGAGAAGTGATTTTCTTACCGGAAAAAGTCCGCTGGCACTACCTGTTGTATTCTAAATAAGATACTATGGAAAGGGTCGGGAATTTGATAATATCAGATCGGACGGAATTTGAATCACCAGGCTCAAGTACCGGGGGAAACAAATACATGGAGAAAAAAAGAAAAGACAAAGGAAGAGAGAATCTTTTTGAGCGATTTTCATCTCTTTCGCTTGGAAAGAAAGTCCGGTATCTATTTCTCTTTGTCATTTTCGTCTATCTTCTCCTGTTTGTTTTCCTGTATTCTTTCTTTGTCCGCAACAACTTAAGTGAATATGCCTCGCAGAAGAGTTTTAACGCGCTTACCGCCGTCAGCAGCAATCTCATATCCCAGACAGACCGGATCAGCGACATGAGTGTTCTGATCATGACCAATGATATAACCGTTGCATACCTTAAGGAAGAATCCGGAAGCAGTGCCAGAAACTCCAAAGATGTAGTCAACACGCTGTATGATCTTATGAATGTTTTTGAAGGTATTTCATCCGTATATGTTTTTCAGAATAACGGCGAGTATGTGAACGCTACCAGGAACGTGACATTCGTGAGTCCTGAAATGTTTGCCTCCGACCAGTGGAGCGCGGATCTGATCGAAAAGGCGGGCGGTTATGTCCTTTCCATTAATGGAGACGGACTCTTTCTCCAGAAAAGCGGCGGCGACGTAATTACCTTTCTGCGTGTTATCAATGATCTGAACACGCAAAAGCCAATTGGCTTCCTGGCCATAAATCTTCCCATAGGTATTCTTGAGGATACGTATTCTGATCATACCGAGGGAGAGAGTAAATTCGGTTATTTTTATAGGGATAAGTATCTTTGCGGAGATAATCTTTCCCTGGAGTACAGGGAAATTACTGATTCCGGCAAACCATACCGGCAAAAGATAGTCGGGACATGGGGAAATGAGAGGATCATCTCCTACTACCGTATTGCAGATACCCCGCTTACGCTGGTTTCAAGTGAAAGCTTCTACGCAGGAGAGATGATCCCCCAGGAGGCTCTGCTTCTCCTGGTCTCCATGGTTGTGATAACGCTTGCGGCGATGATTCTGATCAGCTCGTTTATCTCCTTTTATATCACCAAACCGATTAAGGGGCTTGCGTATTCCATGGACTCCGTTGCAAAAACAGGCGGTCTCCAAAAGGCAAAGCTATCCCTGCCCAACGATGAAATCGGGCATTTGAAGAACCGGTACAATATGATGCTCGATGAAATAGACAGTCTTTTCAAGGAATTGATTGCGAAGGAAAATAAGATCAGAAGCGCTGAACTTTCTGCACTTCAGGAACAGATCAAGCCTCACTTTCTCTATAATACGCTTGATACCCTGGCTTTCATGGCGGCGGAAGCCAAGGCCGGGGAAGTATATGATGCGATCCAGACACTCGCGAGTTTCTTTACGAACTTCCTGAGCGACGGCAGCATTGTCATTTCGCTTCGGACCGAAATTCAAATTGTCCGCGACTACCTGAAACTTCAGAAATACCGCTACGGAGATATTTTTGACGACGAATATGAATGTGACGAGACACTTCTGGACTATAAGGTGCCTAAACTGATTCTGCAGCCGCTGGTTGAAAATGCCCTGTACCACGGCGTACGCCTGAAAGGTGAAAAATGCATCATCAGAATCACTGTTTTTGCAAAAGACGGTTTTCTTCATATTGTTGTATATGACAGCGGTATCGGCATGACGCCCGGACAAATAGAATCGATCATGACACCCGGTCAGTATGACAGCTTCGGATTCAAAGGAACGATCGAAAGAATCCGGTACTTCTGTGATTTGGATGATATTTATGAGATCAGGAGTGAAGAAGGAATTTTCACGGAGGTTGACATCAAAATGCCGCTGCTAGCCGCGGATAACAGTGGAGGAGAAAAATATGTATAGAGTCATGATTATAGACGACGAAAAAGCGATACGGGGACTTCTCAAATCTTCCGTTAGCTGGGACCAGCTGGATATGCAGGTAGCCGGAGAGGCGGAGAGCGGAATCGAAGCAATCAATATCATTGATGAGATAAGACCGCATATTGCCTTTGTCGACATTAAGATGCCGTTTATGGATGGCATTGAATTTTCAAAGCTTGTAATCAAACGATATCCGCATCTTAAGATTATCATCCTGACGGCATTCAATGAGTTCGAATATGCCCGGCAATGCATCGGGATCGGCATCAGTGAATTTCTGGTGAAGCCCATAAACCGGAAAGAAATCCAACTTGTTCTTGAGAGAATAAAAACGGAACTTGACAGTACCGTCCTCGACAGGAAGGAAGAATATTCCGAGCCGCTCTGCAGTACGACGGCTGAAAAAATCAAGGAATACCTGCGCGGAAATTACACCAGCCCCGATTTGAATCTGACATCCACAGCGATCGCTTTTGGATTTAATGCAAATTACTTAAGCCGGATGTTTAAGGCAGAGGTAGGCGTCAGTTTCTGTGACTATCTTTTTGTGTGCCGTATGGACAAAGCTGTCGAGCTTGCGGCCAAAAAGATGCTGATGTATCAGGCTGCTGATAAAGTAGGCATTCCTGACCCCAATTATTTCGGGCGCTGCTTCAAAAAGCACACGGGAATGTCTTACTCCGAGTATCTTAAGCAGGAGGAAACGCCTGATAACGTGAGAGAATAAAGGGCAGGGGCCAACGATTATTTCCAACGATTTTAGTAAGACATGTTGCCAAAGACAACAGTAAAGATAAATTCCCTAAAATTATAAGAGAAAGATCTCTCGCATTATTCCGGTTCGTGCGGAACGACTGAGTGTAATTTCTTGACGGTGCAGAGGGTTACGATCGTCTGCGTCTTTTGTATGCCGGGCACACTTTTGATACTTCGCAGAAGATTTTCAAGTGTCTCGGTGCTTTCTGTGACAATTTTCATCAGGTAATCAAAGTCGCCGGCCAGGTAATGGCACTCAAGGATTTCATCCTGCGTATTGACGAAAGCAATAAAGTTATCTGAAAAACGCGGTTTTTCGAGGCTGACAAACATCATGGCCGTCAGCTTCTGGTTCAGCGCGGCTGCATTCACGATGGCTGTGTACTGTGTGATTATGCCTGCGGCTTCGATCTTGCGGATCCGGTCGCTGGTTGCCGGGATAGAAAGATTTACCTGGGCGCTGATATCCGAGATGGAGGAACGTGCATTTTTCTGTAAAAGAGTGATGATCTGCCTGTCAATTGAATCCATAATTCCTCCTGAATCAAAACCGAAGATACAAAAGATTATTAAAATATGCCCGGGAAATAAATACCTCTATTTTACGTAAGATATCATCGGGTTGCAAGGAGGAAAAACGGTTGTGCTTTTCTTGCTCGGTCATGTCCTCGGATTGCTTGCGCAATCCTGCGGAATCTACTCGAAAAGCACAACCGTTTTTCTGATAAGCGCCCTTCGGGCGCTGTGGAGCGCTTCTCTATTTTTCTGCGGAGCGCTTCGTGAAAGCGGGCTCGGCAAGGGGTTTTTTCATGGAGATACAACACACGCAAAGAGAATTGGTATAATAGAGGAAAAATCGATACGGAACCGGTCTTTTGAGGCTGGACGTATGACACCGGAGGATTTTACAGATGAATTTAATGCAGATGCTGTCCCAGGAATTTGAGATGGCTCCTACACTTGTTGAGAAGACTGTCGCACTTTTGGATGAAGGCAACACGATTCCTTTTATTGCCCGCTACAGAAAAGAAGTGACCGGAGGTATTGACGATCAGGTTTTGCGCCGTTTGTCGGACCGCCTGGATTTCCTGCGCGCCATGGAGGAACGCCGGGCTGATATTTTGAGGCTGATCGGTGAACAGGAAGCGCTTACACCCCAGCTTGAAAAAGAAATTGCAGCCGCGCAGACGCTGACCGCCCTCGAAGATCTTTACCGTCCATTTCGCCCCAAGCGCCGCACCCGCGCATCGATGGCCCGTGAAAAGGGACTCGATAAGCTGGCCGATGCACTTTTAAACCGGAATATGAATAAAGACGTCCTTCTAAAAATTGCCGCCGATTCCGTCGATCCGGAAAAAGGCGTTTCCGATTCGGATGAGGCTTTCGCGGGAGCTATGGATATCGTTGCGGAAAAAGTCAGTGATGACGCTCACCTGCGTGACAAGCTCCGCCGTATTCTTCAAAATACGGGACGAATCATCACCAAACAGAAGAAAAAAGAAGATTCGGTCTATGCACCCTATTATGATCATACTGAGTTGATTTCACGCGCGGCGGGACACCGGATCCTTGCAATGAACCGCGGCGAAAAAGAGGAATTCATTTCGATCTCTCTGGAGATGGATGATTCACTTGCCATTGTGCATATTATACAGACTCTGCCGACAGCCAATGAACTCGCAGCCGAGTACATCAAAAAGACAGCGGAAGACGCCTGGAAACGTCTTCTCATGCCGTCCCTTTCGACCGAAGTCCGCGCGGCGCTGACAGAGCGGTCGCAGGAAGAGGCGATGGATGTATTTTCCCAGAACTTGAGGAGTCTTCTAATGACGCCTCCGACACGCGGACATGTCATTCTGGCTCTCGATCCGGCCTTCCGAACAGGCTGCAAACTGGCGGTTATTGATGCAACAGGCAAGCCCCTTTATACCGATGTCATATTTCCGACGCCTCCGCAGAGTAGGGTCGAAGAAGCAGCGCGCACGCTTGTGAAGCTGTATGAACAATATAAGATCACGATGATTGCTATCGGCAACGGTACAGCCTCCCGTGAGACCGAGCAGTTCGTATCGCAGACAATTAGAGAAAAGAACCTGTCCCTCAAGTATTACATGGTTAACGAGGCAGGAGCGTCCGTCTATTCGGCCTCCGAACTCGCGGCGGCAGAATTCCCCGAGCTTGATCTCACAAAAAGAAGTGCCATCTCCATTGGCCGGCGTCTGCAGGATCCGCTTGCCGAGCTCGTTAAAATCGATCCGCAGGCAATTGGCGTCGGACAGTACCAGCATGATATGAACCCCAAGAAACTGGCGCATACGCTGGGCGGTGTCGTTGAAGACTGCGTTAATGAAGTCGGCGTCAACCTGAATACGGCATCCGTGTCGCTGTTGTCCTATGTAGCCGGCATCTCCAAACCGATTGCGCAGAACATTATTCTTTTCCGCGAAGCCCACGGCGTATTTACATCGCGCGCCCAGCTCAGCGAGGTGGCAAGACTCGGTCCAAAAGCATTTGAGCAGTGTGCGGGATTCCTTCGTGTACCTGACGGAGCCGAACCCCTCGACAATACCCGCGTGCATCCTGAATCCTACAAAATTGCCCGGACGCTCCGCAAAAAACAGAAGCCCTACGATATGCCCGCGCTTGCTGTTGAACTTTCCGTCGGCATACCCACGCTTCAGGATATTGTGGCCGCTCTCGAGACCCCTGGATACGATCCGCGCGCCGAGCTCGCTCAGCCGGAAATGCGCGCAGATGTGCTGGAACTGACTGATCTAAAAGAAGGAATGACTCTTACAGGCGTTGTCAGAAACGTCTCGGCTTTCGGAGCCTTTGTCGATATCGGCGTTCATCAGGACGGACTTGTGCATATCTCGGAGATGGCTGACCGTTTCATCACCAAGCCGATGGAACTGGTCCATGTCGGTCAGACTGTGCGGGTGCGTGTTCTTTCGGTCGATGCAAAGAAGAGCCGTATTTCACTTTCAATGAAGGGTCTCAATGGGGCATAATTTTTTCAAAAGAAAGTCATTCGCTTATTATAATTTCTGCGCTATAATAATAAAGAAATAATACTCACATCGATACTAAGGAAAGGACGTGAGACGTATGGAATCACTTTTCGAAAATAAAACAATCTATATACGACGCTTGTTTATGGAGGCCTCGAATGCAGTATACCGGAAGAACCGCAAATTCGACCGGATGGTTTTACTTATCATATCGGTCATCTTAATGATTTCGGCCCTTGTCTTTCTGGGCATATATTTGGCAAATAAGAATATATGGGATCTGGTAATAGCAGGCGGATTTTTCGTCCTGTGCGTTGTCTTTCTGATCCTTCATTTTAAGTCATACGTAATCCGTGCAAAAGGCGCTTTTAAGACCAGCCGGGCTCTGTGCCCCAACGGAGAATACAACTATACGGTATATAGCGACAGGATAGAAATTGCAGCGTCCCAGTCCACAAGGACGATCCCTCTTGAGCAGATTACCCAAGTCTTTGAGAGCAGAAATACCTGCTGCTTCATGGTACAGAAGTCGCTTTTTTTCATAACAAAGGATGGATTTGTTAAAGGATCATATGCGGAATTCAAGCAATTCCTCAAAGAAGTCTGTGGGAAGAAATTCGCATAAACCAACCGGAATGAAGATTTATAAAGGCGGTGCGGAAAGTGGCAAATCCTAACACAATAGCACTTATCAAAAAACTTTATTTCATATTACTGGGAGGCTTGATTGTTTTTGCGCTTGGTCTTGGTGCGGCAATCCTGATTACCGCCCAGTCCAACTTCTATTTTCAGGATGTCCTGTTCTTTGAAGGCGGAGTAACCGCCGCAATCAGTATCATGTTTTCCCTGAAACAGGATTCATTCGGCATTGGATTCAGCCAGACGAACAACCACCGCCAGCGTGACGGTGTAGCTGAGATTACAGCCTATGAGATGCAGGCCGGTACAAAAAAAGACACAAGAAGCGAAGATGTGAAGACAGCTGAGGGAGCCCGGAAGAAGAAAAAACCTCTGAACCTAATGGTACTTACAGGCGGAGTTCTCATGATTTTATACTGTGTATTTACTGTGCAGTGGTAACCGCAGACATAAATCCACCCAAATAGTATCGGCAAATTGTGTGATGCAGAAGATGGGGCGTACACAGAGAATGAAGCGGATATTTGGAATTGTATTCAAGAAGTCAGTAATTATTCTGCTAGTCAGTTTGATTGTTTTCGGACTGGGATTCGCAGCGGCCGTTCTCATTGCCCAAAGATCTGATTATGTAATGCAGAATGTTTTTTTCTTTGAAGGCGTGGTACTGGGGCTTTTTGGCATCGTGCTCTTTATGAAAGGCAATTCCTTTGCCATAGATTTTCGAGGGGTAGGTCAAAAAACTGCGCAGCACATCACTTATCAAAGTCTCGAAGCAAGAAGAATATCTGAAAAAATAGATAAAGACGGCGGCCGCTATTATAAAAACATAGCCGGGAACGCAGACATAAGAATAGAATCAATAAATTTCATCCTCCTGATAAGCGGAATCGCGATGGTCGTATACTCCATGATAACAATCCAGTAAAAAAATCAATTCTATTAACCCATTCGCTGCGCACGAAGTGCCCGCAGCAGCCCCAATCACCATGAGCCGCGCCCACCGGGCGCCAATGCAGGCAGAGTAGCAACGGCCGCAGCGACCTTCCGCAGGGCAACGCCCGAGGACCCGGGAGCGAGGACGTTGCTACTCTGCCCCCTTTACAAGAACATATGTTCCGTGGTATTCTGGCCTCGTAAAAGGAATATACGTTCGGCTTTTTTGAGGGCTGACGGAAGGGGGCACATTTCTGTGGATCTTCTTGAGAAGCTTGCTATTCTTACAGATGCCGCCAAATACGATGTGGCCTGCACAAGCAGCGGCGTCGACCGGTCCGGTCAGGCGGGCAAGGTTGGAAGTGCAGTGGCAAGCGGTATTTGCCATAGCTTTGCATCTGACGGCAGATGCATTTCCCTTCTGAAAGTACTCATGACCAACCAATGTATTTATGACTGCAAATATTGTGTTAACCGCGTATCAAGAGACACGCCGCGCGCGGCTTTTGCACCGAGGGAACTTGCCGATCTGACAATTAATTTTTACCGCAGGAATTACATAGAGGGACTCTTTCTTAGTTCCGGCGTCATGAAGAATCCTGACTATACGACTGAGCGCATGATTCAGACGATTGAGGTTCTCAGAAATGAATACAGCTTCAACGGTTATCTTCACGTCAAGGCAATCCCGGGGACCGATAACGCATTGATCCGGCGCATGGGCCTTCTTGCCGACCGCATGAGCGTCAATATTGAGCTTCCTTCCGAGTCCGGACTTGGGGTCCTTGCTCCGCAGAAGAAGCCGGAGGCCATCCTTCGCCCGATGGCTCTGATCCGGTCCGGCATGGAGGAGAACACATCTGACCTTGCTTTATACAGGCATGCCCCCAAGTTCGTTCCGGCCGGGCAAAGCACACAACTCATTATCGGGGCTACGCCGGACAGTGATCACAAGATTTTGTCTCTGAGTCAGGGTCTCTATAACAAATACAAGCTCAAAAGGGTGTTTTTCTCCGCCTATAATCCTGTCGTGGAAGATCCGCTTCTTCCGTCCGTGTTTTCGGCCCCTCCGCTTTTGCGTGAACACAGATTGTATCAGGCGGACTGGCTCATGCGGTTCTACGGGTTTTCCGCCGGGGAGATTGTTGATGCAAAGAGCCCCAACATGAATCTGGCGATTGATCCGAAATGCAACTGGGCACTGCGGCATCTGGAGGAGTTCCCGATTGAGGTCAACCGTGCCTCTTATGACAGACTGCTGCGCGTGCCGGGCGTCGGAGTCATGAGCGCCAGAAGAATTGTGCAGGCCCGCCGGGCTGGGAGTCTTGATTTTGAAGGACTCAGGAAGCTGGGTGTTGTTCTGAAAAGAGCAAAATTTTTTATCACATGCCAGGGCAAAATTTCCGAGGGTGTGGTGATTCAGCCTGACACTGTGCTGCGGGGGTTACTGTCCAAAAATGATTTGAGTATGTTGCCGGCCGTGGCCGGGGAACAGCTTTCTTTTACGGATGTGCCGGATATGGCACGGATAATGGGCGGAGTCCCGGTAAGCACATTCGGATATTTGCCGGAAGAGAGGACAGGACAAAATGCAGGACAATTCGAATTTGGTATACATATATGACGGAACCCTTGAAGGGTTTCTATGCTGCGTTTATGAGAGCTATGTGAGGAAGGAGATACCGACTGACATCCGCACGGAAGACGGGCAGATTCATATTATCGAACAGACCCAGTGGATTCATACGGATCTCGACCATGCCGAAAAGATCTATGAATCCATTGACAGGAAGATCGCCCTGGAGGCTCAGGACTTTATTAAAAACGCTTTCCTGACGTGTGTGGAGGACCGGGAGATTCTTATGTACCGCTTCATCCGCCAGGGGTACCACTATGGAAGATCTGTGTTTGACCGCCTGACGGACCCGACCGTAGACCGGCTCACCAAGGCGGTGAGAAACCTCCAGCGCGAATCGCACAGTTTCATGGGCTTTGTGCGCTTTGCCCTCTATGACGGCGTGATGGTCTCCTGCATTGCGCCCAAAAACAGGGTGCTTCCTCTTCTTTCAACCCATTTTGCAAATCGATATCCGGACGAGACCTTCCTGATTTACGACAAGACCCACAAGATGGCTATTGTACACAAACCGGAAGGGACGCTTCTGACAGCCATGACTCATCTCACCCTTCCGCCGATCGAGGATGCAGAAGAAGCATACCGCACACTATGGAGATGTTTCCACAGTACGATTGCCATCGAAGAACGGCGCAATCCGAAATGTCAGATGAACCACATGCCCAAAAGATTCTGGGAAGAAATGACAGAATTAACAGCGCCCTGATATTTCGGGTGCAGTGAATGCAAATCCTTCGGTACAGTAATCCCATCCGAAGCGCGCAGCGCCTATAGAGCAGCAAAGGCACCTTTTTCTTCGCGCCTTTCGATGGACGTCAGCCCGGAGTCAACGAAAAAAGTGTGCCTTTACTGCTCCCTTATGCTTTTTCGAAGGTAACCCCAAACGGGAAAAGAGACACTTGCGCAAGCTTGAAGGCCTGGAGACCAAAGGGAATTCCTATGATTGTGATGCAGAAAATGCCTCCGATGATCACATGCGTAAGGGCCAACTCCCAACCGAAACAAATGATCCAGAGGATGTTGCCTAAGAGACTGCCGACACCGGCCTTGTGATAGGATATTTCTTTGCCGAAAGGCCACAGGGAAAGTCCTGCGAGCTTGAAACACTGCAGTCCGAACGGGATCCCGATTATAGTGATGCAGCATAGGATTCCTGAAAGTACCCATTGTGCAGCCAGAAACAAACCACCGAGCAGAAACCATAAGATATTTCCAATTGTTTTCATATTATGTACCTTTCACTTATTGTGTTTCAAAATTCTCAAAAAGCAGACAAAATACAATTCATTATGTAAATAAGTATAGCATATTTGCAAAAGCCGGCACTTCACTTTTAGGCGAAGTGCCGGCTTTTTGCGAGGCTGCGGTTTTCCTTGCGTTTTTAAGAGGTTGCTTCAAAAATCGAATGTCTCGGGATCTGCGCCGGTGTGGCGGTTCTGGTCAAGGGCGTCGATAGCGGCCATATCTTCTGCTGTGACGGTAAAAGAATACAGTTCTTTATTACTGATGATGCGGTCCTTGTGAATTGATTTCGGGATCACGACGGTGCCGTGCTGCAGATGCCAGCGAAGAATGAGCTGAGCTGTTGTGACGCTGTAGCCTTCCGCCATTTTTGTAAGTAAAGGATGGGAGAGAAGACTTCCGTGTCCCAGGGGACTCCAAGCTGAAATCGCAATGTCTTTGCTTTTGAAATAGTTTGTGACTTCGGGCAGGATAAGAAGCGGGTGCAGTTCTATCTGGTTAAGCGCCGGTACTATCTCGGCTGTTTCGAGTAGTGTGTCCAGATGATGCTGATAAAAATTACTGATACCAATTGCCCGGCTCAGCCCATCTTTGTAGAGCTTTTCCATTACTTTCCATGATTCTGCATATTTTCCGGGGACAGGCCAGTGGATGAGATATAGATCCAGATAGTCAAGGCCCAGGAGCTTCAGGCTCTCGTGAAATGCTTCTGTCTGACGATCCTCGCGCATGTCCTGATTCCAAAGTTTGGTGGTTATGAACAATTCTTCACGGGAGACTCCGCAGTCATGTATAGCCCGGCCGACGCTGGCTTCATTGCCGTAGATTTTAGCCGTGTCAATATGACGATACCCTGCTTCAATTGCCCAGCGTACTGCGTTATATGTCTCATCCCCATCCGGAGAAAGAAAAACTCCCAACCCTAATTGAGGTATTTTGACCTGGTTATTCAGTGTTATTGTTGTATGAATATCCATTAAACTACTCCTTGCCGTATGCTTTCGCTGTTTGATTGGTTGATTGATAAGTGTTCCCTTGTAGTGACATAGTAACATTACCATATTTTCGTGTCAACAAATCATTGCCACAGTATAAGCTGCCTGGAGCATGCTGCCTTGCCCTATCATTATTTTTTTCTCTTTGGTCGGCTCAGCGATACGCATGTTATACTAAAAACACTCAATAAATCGGAATTTCCGCGCACAGGGAGGAACCCGTTCATGCCGCTTACAGGATCACTTGTTAATTTCGCCGCAATTATTTTAGGAGGAGCGGTTGGACTTCTTTTTCGAAAAGGTCTTCCGCAAAAGTATATGAACGCGGTACTGTATACAATCGGCCTGGTGGTTATTGCCCTCGGCATCAAATATGTTATCGACAGTCAGCAGATTCTGGTTGTAATAATAAGTGTAATTGTGGGGACGCTTCTGGGAACGGCCCTGCGTCTCGATGAGAGGCTCCGGACACTCGGGGATTTCCTGCAGTCGCATATCCGGATTGGCGGTGACCGATTTTCTGAAGGATTTACAACGGCCACCCTTCTTTATTGTATCGGCGCCATGGCGATTACCGGAGCAATTCAGGGCGGGCTTCAGAACGATCACAGTATTTTGTACCTGAAAGCGGTTATGGATGGTGTGACGGCGGTGTTTTTCGCGTCATCGCTTGGCATAGGAGTTCTTTTTTCTGCTATTCCGGTTCTTATATACCAGGGGGTGATTGCCCTGGGTGCGGCGCAGCTTGCACCGGTGCTTAATATGGATATCATTCCGGAGATGTCGGCAGTCGGAGGCATAGCCCTGATGGCGCTCGGTCTTGGGCTTGCAGAGATCAAGAAGTTCAAGGTGGCCGACATTCTTCCTTCGATTTTTTTCCCGATTTTGATCTATCCGCTGATACAGGCATTGACAGGCCTTTTTGCATGACGATCACCACATGACGATCACCATATGAGGATCACTATATGAGAAGAAGACGCAGCATTATTCTGGTTGGCATGCCGGGCAGCGGGAAAAGTACGATAGGAGTGCTTTTGGCAAAAGCGGTGTGTATGAATTTTCTCGACAGCGATCTGCTGATTCAGAGACGTGAAAAAATGCCGCTGCAGAAGATTATTAATCTGCACGGGAATGAATATTTTGCCGAATGCGAGGAAAAAGCAATTCTTTCGATCCGGCAGCGAGGTCAGGTTATTGCGACAGGCGGAAGTGCAGTCCTACATCCCCTGGCCATGGAGCACCTCAAAAGCCTGGGCAAAATTGTATATCTGGATGTCACTTTTCCTGAGATTAAAAGACGCCTGTGGAATCTTAAGACGCGCGGCATTGTGCTTGCTCCGGGACAGACACTCGAGGATCTTTATAATGAGCGGAAGCCCTATTACGAGAAATACGCTGATGTCACTGTACATGCCGGACGTATGAAGACTGAGCATGTTGTGCAGATGATTGTTGATCAGGCTGGTCTGATCCGATGTGATCTGTAGCACCGGACAATTGATAAAAATACAAAGAAGACCGGATAGAATTTGCATCTGTCCGGTCTTCCTTTTTATCCTGCTTTTTTATAGAGGAAAAGTACTTTACTTACCTAAGATCTTTGCGAGATCTGCTTCCGGTGTGGAAGTAGGTGTGAGGCCGAAGTTCTTGACAAGGTAGTCAAGGACGAACGGGGACACAAAGGCAGGAAGTGTCGGCCCTAAGTAGATGTTCTTGATTCCCAGTGACAGAAGTGTCAAAAGGATAACGACGGCCTTCTGCTCATACCAGGAAAGAACCATGGTAAGCGGAAGTTCATTGACGCCGCACTCAAAGACATTAGCCAGGGCGATGGCAACCTGGATGGCGCTGTAAGCATCGTTGCACTGTCCCATATCCATGATGCGGGGAAGTCCGCCGATGTCGCCGAGATCCAAATCATTGAAACGGAATTTGCCGCAGGCAAGTGTCAGGATAATACTGTCTTTCGGTGTCTGCTTAACGAAATCCGTGTAGTAGTTTCTGCCCGGACGCGCGCCGTCGCAGCCTCCGACCAGGAAGAAGTGGGAGATTTGTCCGGCCTTCACTGCGTCAACTACTTTGTCTGCTACAGACAGAACGGTTCCCCAGCCAAATCCGGTGGTAAGTACGTTGCCTCCGTTGATGCCGGTGAGTTCCTTCGTGGTTTTGTATCCGCCGAGGGCAAGAGCCTTTTCGATGACCGGTGTGAAATCCTTGTTGTCATCAATATGGACAAGTCCGGGATAGGATACGACTTCTGTTGTGAATACGCGGTCTTTGTAACTGTCTTTTACAGGCATCAGGCAGTTGGTGGTAAAGAGAACAGCTCCCGGCATATCAGCGAATTCCTTCTGCTGGGACTGCCATGCCGTACCGAAATTGCCCTTGAGCTGAGGATAGGCCTTAAGCTTCGGATAGGCGTGTGCAGGAAGCATCTCGCCATGTGTATAGATCTGTACGCCTTTGCCTTCGGTCTGCTTGAGAAGAAGCTCAAGATCCTTCAGGTCATGTCCGGAAATAACGATGAACGGGCCCGGCTCGATGAATGTGGAGACCTTTGTAGGAACCGGCGTGCCGTAGGTCGTGGTATTGGCCTTGTCAAGAAGCGCCATACAGGCAAGGTTGACCTGCCCGAGCTCCATATCGAGAGCCAGAAGTTCTTCGGCCGGGAGATCATCCCCCAGTGCAATAAGGGCTTTGATCATGAAGCGGTTGACTTTATCATCGGTGAGACCAAGAACATAAGCGTGATAAGCATAAGCTGCCATTCCGCGAAGTCCCAGAAGAAGAAGGCTCTTCAGAGAACGGATATCTTCATTGCCTTCCCAGAGGGTGCGCATATCAAGCGGTTCATGATTCGGACAGGATGCAGTACCGGTGCACTCCGGATGCAGTTTTGCAATTTCGTCTCTGGTCTTTTGGATCTGCAGTTCGACTGCTTCATCGGAAAAACTTACGTTGGTTATTGTTGTAAACAGACCTTCAAGTATAATCTTCCATGTTGCTTCTGTTGCATGGCCGTCTTCAATACGCGCCAGGGCAACTAATTCACCGGTAAGGCGGTCCTGAAGTTCGGACTGTGAGACTGTTTTACCGCATACGCCTGAAGTGGTACAAGCTGTACCGCGTGCTGTCTGCTCACACTGAAAACAAAACATTGAATTTGATCCGCTGGAATTCTCTGCCATTTAATAATCCTCCTGTTAATTAACGAAGCAAAACACTTTTGCTTCTGCTTGGGTGGACACTCTCGTGCCCTACACAAGAAGTATAGGGCCATACAAGGCAAAATACGGTTGTATATACAACGGAAAAAAGAAAGGTGGAAGTTTCCGGTAATCCCGGATTTTCTGTCGACTTTTGCGCTGCTCTATTTAAAAAACCAAAGGCCGTCTGTTCCGTTATACCTATTATTGGTACAAACGGTCTCTGCTATCAGTGTAGCGACTGTTAGTCGGAACTTCAATAATCGGGACAAAAATTCACGGTTTGTACTTACTGCCGGCAAGGTCAGGCGTGTTTAGAACAATATTTACGAAAAGCTTGTGAATTTCAGTTTTTCTTTTCATATTATTGCCGTAGGTTTATACTGTGATTAATTTCCAGCACAATGAAAATCATTTTGGAAAATACTTTCCATGATTGTATTGACAACAAAAAGTGTGAGGAGTAGCATAACACGGTTGTTATTCAATAGAAGGACTTGGTATAAGAGATGGAAAATATTGCTTTTCTGATCATATTTCCTTTTTTGGCTGCGTTTATTCTTGCTTTTATGAGAAGGCAGACGAAACTTCGCAGTGTTTTTGTATTTTTCAGTTGTGCTGTTGTGGTGACCGCGGTCATTTATTATGCGGTAACCGGATTAATCTCCAATCAGACACAGTCCCTGCTTCGAGAGACGCATGAGCTCGACATCGCAATGGTTATCGCTGAAATCGGACTTATGCTGCTGATCGTCGGCTATGCGGTCAAATACCGGAAACTTCTGGTGGCGATTCTTTCTGTCGCCCAGACCGGGCTTATGCTCTGGCTGGACTTTTCAGGAAAGAATATTGTTACGTCCGCCCCTCATATCCTTTCTGATAAGCTGACGATTATGATGTGCCTGATGATAGGCATAGTCGGAACACTTATCTGTGTTTATGCGGTCGGTTACATGAAAGAGTATCATGAACGCCACAGCACGGAATTCAAGGATCGATCGGCAACTTTCTTTGCCCTTCTCTTTGTTTTTCTGGGAGCTATGTTTGGCCTGGTATTCTCCAACAACCTTATGTGGATGTATTTTTTCTGGGAAATCACGAGTCTTTGCTCGTTTGTCCTTATCGGGTATACACGGACCGAACAAGCGATGACGAATGCATTCCGTGCGCTGTGGATGAATCTTCTGGGCGGACTTGCCTTTGCCATAGCAATTGTCTACTGCGCACTTGAACTAAGAACGGGAGACATCAGAAGTTTTATCTCCCTGGGAAATGATACGGGTGTGGTTCTGATTCCTCTTGCCCTTCTGGCATTTGCCGGACTTACCAAAAGTGCCCAGCTGCCTTTCTCAAGATGGCTTCTGGGTGCGATGGTCGCCCCGACTCCAACCTCAGCTCTTCTGCATTCGGCTACGATGGTCAAGGCCGGTGTCTTTCTTCTTCTGAGGCTTTCCCCTCTGTTCGAAGGCAATCTGGTCGGAACAATGGTAACAACAATAGGCGGCTTTACTTTCTTTGCAGCATCCATGCTTGCGATTTCGCAAAGTGACGGCAAAAAAGTTCTTGCGTATTCGACGATTTCAAATCTGGGACTTATTACGGCCTGCGCAGGCGTCGGAATGCATGAAGCTGTATGGGCCGGCATTCTTCTGATGCTCTTCCACGGCGTCTCGAAATCCCTCATGTTCCTTTCAGTCGGTGCTGTGGAAAACAGTCTTGGCAGCCGTGACATCGAAGATATGCACGGACTCATTGTAAAGCTTCCGGGTCTGGCTTTCGTAATGATCACAGGTATTGCCGGTATGTTTTTGGCACCTTTCGGTATGCTTATTTCCAAGTGGGCGGCCCTCAAGGCTTTTGTCGATTCAAACAGTATGCTTCTTGTTATTTTTCTTGTTTTCGGAAGTTCGACAACACTTTTTTACTGGACAAAATGGCTTGGCAAGCTGGTGGCTGTTGTTCATCACACACACCGTTATGAAAGCAAAGTAAAGATGAGCCAGTGGATCTCACTTCTTATACAGGCATTCCTGATGATTGCCCTGTGTATACTGTTCCCTCTTATCTCGACAAATCTGGTCGAGCCTTTTCTTTCAGAGATGTTTCACGAGACACTGCCGCCTATCATAAGCAGCGGCAATATGCAGATTATGCTTATGATGCTCTTCGCGATTGTGATTCTTCCGATCGCCGTGCGTTTCCTGACATTCGGCAAAAAGAAGAAGATTGTCATGTCATACATGGGCGGAGCCAATGCAGGCGACGACCGGCATTTCGTGGATTCATTCGGTGAAAAGAGTTCGGTGTATTTTGCGAATTGGTACATGGAGGATTATTTCGGTGAGAAAAAGCTCCTGCGGCCATCCATCCTGCTTTCATCTGCTACCATTCTTGTCTTGATGGGAATCATTATCGGAGGTGGACTGTAAGATGACAGAAGCAATACTCATTGCACTTTATGTGGTTTTAGGACCGGTTATCGGAGGTTTTCTCTCGGGTGTTGACAGAAAGCTTTCAGCCCGCATGCAGGGACGTCAGGGACCGCCGGTCTGGCAGTCGTTTTATGATGTCGGCAAGTTGTTTTCCAAGCAGGTTGTTGTTGTCAATTATGTCCAGGACTTCCTGGTCGGCGGATTCTTTATTTTTGTCGTCTTCACCGGCTGCCTGTTCTTTTCCGGCGGGGATATCCTTCTGGTATTCTTTGCACTTACTCTGGCAGCTATCTTCTTTATGATGTCGGCCTGCTCGGCTAACTCACCCTACAGCAGCATGGGCGCCCAGCGTGAACTTCTGCAGATGATGGCGTATGAACCGATGGTTCTTATTGTTGCCATTGGATTTTATATGTCTACGGGGAGCTTTTCCGTTGCAGATATTATCAAGAGCGATGTTTCCAATATTCTATATCTGCCGGGGATTTTTATTGGCTTTATCTTTATTCTCACGATAAAAATGCGCAAATCCCCCTTTGATTTAAGTACTTCACATCACGCGCATCAGGAAATGGTCAAAGGCCTTACGACAGAGATTTCGGGAAATATTCTGGGCTTTGTGGAGATTTCCCACTGGTATGAGAATGTATTTCTTATGGGAGTTGTGGGACTGTTCATCATTAATTCAACCTGGTGGAGCATAATTGCCGCCGTAGCCGTGTGCCTTTTGGTTTATTTCCTGGAAGTGCTGATTGATATGGTATTCCCCAGAGTAAAGTGGGAATTGATGCTCAAAGCGACCTGGCTGTTTACTTTGGTAGCCGGCGTGCTGAATCTGATCGTACTGAGTGCGATTAAGTAAGTCACAAAGGAAAGGTACGGTTACTTATATGACAAGTATTTCTAAATCTCCCTGGCTTCTTCATTATGACGGTTCAAGCTGCAATGGCTGCGACATTGAAGTTCTTGCCTGCCTGACACCGATCTATGATGTGGAACGCTTTGGTATTATCAATACCGGCAACCCCAAGCACGCCGATATTTTCCTGATCACAGGGGGCATCAATCATCAGAATAAGCCGGTGGTTGAACAGATCTATAAGCAGATGCCCAAGCCGAAGGTAGTTGTTGCCGTCGGAATCTGTGCCTGCGACGGCGGTATCTTCAAAGAATGCTACAATATTTTGGGCGGAGTTGACACGACACTTCCCGTTGATATTTTTGTACCCGGCTGCGCTGCACGACCGGAAGCCATTATTGACGGCGTGGTAAAAGCGATTGCGCTTCTTCAGGAAAAAAGAAATGCAATGAAATTGGAGGCCAAAAAATGACGGACAATCAGATAACAGGCATCCCGGCAGCAGATCTTCTGGGCAGCTGCATAAAACTCAAAAAGGATGAATATCGTATCGTGCAGATTTGCGCGGTGAGAACCCAGGACGGTTATGAACTTACTTATTCCTTTGCAAAAGAATATGACATGGTTAATCTGCGTGTCCAGATCCTTGTTGATGAGGAAATTGCTTCCATCAGCGATATCTTTTCCCCGGCTTTTCTATATGAAAATGAGATCAGGGATCTCTTTGGCGCAAAAATTCAGATGATTAATTTTGACTATAGAGGCAATTTGTACCGCATCGATACAGAGACGCCGTTTAAACAAAAGGGCTGAAAAGCTCAATTACAGAAGGGCGATAAGCCTAAGTAAGGGAGAACATATATGGGTACAAGAAGTATAGTGCCTTTCGGACCGCAGCACCCCGTGCTTCCGGAACCGATTCATTTGGATTTAGTCCTTGAGGACGAGCTGGTTGTCGAGGCGATTCCGTCGATCGGCTTTATTCACCGCGGACTCGAGAAGCTCGTTGAGAAGAAAGATTTTGTAGAGTATGTCTATGTGGCCGAGCGTGTCTGCGGTATCTGCAGCTTCATGCACGGTATGGGCTACTGTGAAGCGGTTGAACATACAATGGGTATCGAGGTTCCGGACCGCGCCAAATATCTGCGTACGATCTGGAGTGAGATGTCCCGTATCCACAGTCACATGATGTGGCTCGGACTGCTGGCCGACGCCTTCGGGTTTGAGAGCCTTTTCATGGAATCCTGGCGCATGCGCGAGAAGATTCTCGATATGTTTGAGTATTCTACCGGCGGACGCGTTATTTTTTCGGTAAATAAGATCGGCGGACAGCGCAAGGATATGGATAACAGCATGATCTCTGATTTTGTAGGTATTCTTGACGGTATGGAAAAAGAGCTCAAATCTCTTTCCTATACTTTCCTTACGGATTATTCAGTAAAATCACGTCTTGAGGGCGTTGGTATGCTGTCGAAACAGCAGGCGCATGATCTTGGCGCAGTCGGTCCGTTCATGCGCGCCAGCGGTATTTCGCTCGACACAAGAATGACCGGTTATGCCGCGTATCCGCACCTTGAATTCGAGCCGATCACCAGTAGTGCAGGTGATTCATTCGCCCGTGTTGATGTCCGTATCAAGGAGATTTATCAGTCAATTGATTTGATCAAACAGGCTGCGGCGAAGATTCCGGCCGGCGATGTTTTCACGCCTTACAAGGGCAATCCTACGGGTGAATATCTGATGAGAGTTGAACAGCCAAGAGGAGAAGCCGTATATTATGTGAAGGCTAACGGAACCAAAAATCTTGACCGTTTTCGTCTCCGCACGCCGACTTTTGCCAACCTGCCAGGTCTCGTTGAAGTACTCAAAGGCTGCCAGTTGGCGGATGTACCGATTCTGATTCTGACCATCGACCCGTGTATCAGCTGTACAGAGAGGTAAATCTGAAAAATGAGTATGATAAGCTTCACCAGGACCATACTGCACAATTTGTTTACAAAGCCTGTGACCCGCCCGTATCCACAGGTTCCAAAGACATATATGGCGCGTACCAGAGGACAGATCGGCATCGATATAGACGCCTGTATTTTTTGCGGGATTTGTATGAGAAAATGTCCGACAGGTGCAATAACGGTCGCAAAAGATACAAAAACCTGGACAATCAATCCCTTCGGATGCATCCAGTGCGGTGCCTGCACGGAATTCTGCCCCAAAAAGTGCCTGTCCATGCTGCAGACGTATGTAGCTCCGAATGCAGTAAAAACGGCTGAACAATTTACCCAGACACCAAAGGAAGTCCCTGCAGAAGCCGTTTCAGCAAAACCCGTTTCAAAGGAGTAATTATATGCACGATTATCACAAAGCAAAAGATATGGTTGAGTATGCCCAGGCCGCCGCGAAGGAACTCGGCAAGACCAAGGTTACAAAGATATTCATGACGATAGGCGAGAGCTCCGGATATACAGATGAGAGTGTCCTGATGTACTTCAAAGAACTGTCCGAAGGAACCATCTGTGAAGGCGCGGAAGTTGTTATCACGCCGGTAAAGTCCATGCTTGAATGCCCGCAGTGCGGTGAAGTGTTCCCGAGAAAGTTCATGGCGTATGCCTGCCCTTCCTGCGGAACCGAAGGCCGCCCGGGAAAAATCGGCACAGAGATCTCCATTGAGGGCATTGAAGCCGAATGATTCTTCTTGTCACGGTTCTCGGCATTGTACAGGGCGTGGGATACCGCCCTTTTGTCGCGCGCCTGGCTAATGAGACCGGAATAACCGGAACGGTACAAAATAACGGCGGTGTGGTGCATATTCAGGCCCAGGGCGATGAAGAACAGTTGAAAATATTTATCAGCGCACTTTCCGCATCCTGTCCTCCGGGTGCACAGGTAACACAGGTACTGACAGAAATTTCGTCCGGGGAACAGATATTCACGCATTTCAGGATTATTAAGAGCCGTATCAGTACACAGCACACCCCAATTCTTCCGACAGATCTTCCCATGTGCCCAAAGTGCAGGGAGGAGCTTTTGGATCCCGGGAACCGGCGCTTCGGGTACTCCTTTATAAGCTGCGTGGACTGCGGTCCGCGATACAGTATCATGGAATCAATCCCATATGACCGGGATACAATTACAATGAAGTCTTTCCCGATGTGTTCTGCCTGCAGGAAGGAATATGAAGGGGATGACCGGCGCCGTCATGCGCAGACTATTTCCTGCCATGACTGCGGTCCTCAGCTCCTTTTAAAGATTTCCGCAGCCGGCGCCTCCTATGAGAAAAAAGAAGCCCTTTCCCGCGCGCTTGAAATCCTGAGATCCGGCGGGGTTCTGGCTGTAAAAGGGATCGGCGGATATCAGCTTGCCTGCCGGCCGGATCTTCCGGATGCCGTCGACGCTTTACGAAAGCTGAAAAACCGTGACAGCAAGCCCTTTGCCGTCATGTTCCCGAATCTCGAATCAATCCGGACTCTGTGCTCTATATCCGATCAGGAGGAGAGACTCCTTCTTTCCACTGCGCGGCCGATCGTCCTTTTGACGCAGCCATCGCGGACACCGGAGCTTTCTCGGACACCGGTGTTTTCGCAGACACCGACTTGCCCTGATACTTTTCCGCACAACCCATTCTGCCGGGAAGTGAACGGGGAGAGCCGGTTTCTGGGTGCATTCCTGCCTTATACGGCACTTCACCAGCAGCTGACGGCTGCGTGCGGACCCTTGATTATGACCAGCGCCAATCTTTCCGATGAACCGATTCTTTATAAGGATGAAGAAATAAGCGAAGTCGATTCACCCTTTCTTTCCGGTGTGCTTTATAACACAAGAAGAATTGTCACCCCGCTCGATGACTCTGTCGCACGTGTCGCAGCCGGCAAAGAGCAGGTTATAAGAAGAAGCCGCAGTTATGTACCGCTGCCGCTTATCCTTAAGGAAAAAACAGCACATACCATACTTTCCATGGGAGGTGACTTGAAAAGCAGCTTTTGTCTGTATCAGAATAACCGGGCGTATATCAGCCAGTATTTTGGTGATATGGACAGTTACTGGGTTCAGACAAATTTCAGGGAAAATGTTATAAGGATGAAGCAGCTTTTCCATATGGAACCGGATATCATTGCCTGCGACCTGCACCCACACTACCATACAGCGGCTTTAGCAGAAAAATGGAGCAGCCACCCGGAGGGGAGTTCTGTGAAGCAGGAAGACCCTGATAATAAAGATCTGCAAAGGCAGCTCCCCCGGCGTATTCTGATCCAGCATCACCATGCCCATATGGCGTCCGTGATGGCAGAACACGGTCTCGATTCCTGCATTGGAGTGGCTTTTGACGGAACCGGATATGGTACGGACGGTGCGGTCTGGGGCGGAGAATTCCTGTCCCTTAAAGGAGCCTCCTATACCAGGGAAGCACATCTGGCCTATGTCGATCTCTGCGGAGGAGACCAGGCGGCAAAGCAAGCAGACATGACGGCAGGCTGCTTTCTGGCTGCGGCCGGTGAAGAAATAATTCACAAAGATGCTGCCGTCATCCGTGCCGCGCTTCGTGACGGACGTTTTTTCAAAAAGACGAGCAGTATGGGACGGCTCTTTGATGCGGTAAGTTCTGTACTTGGCATCTGCCATACAAATACGTATGAGGGTGAATGCGCGGTGCTTCTCGAAAAAGCGGCAGCGGAAGCGGTAAAAGATGACGTTATGCCGTATCCCTTGCATTTTCCTTTGGCGCATGGTAATGATGGAAGTACAGCCGATTCAGTATCCGTTCTCCGCGCGGTACATCTGGCGGTCCGCTCCGGTACTGATAAAAAAGCGCTGGCCCTTGGCTTTCATATGGCCATTGTTGAACTTGTCACAACACTCTGCCGGCATATCAGAGGGAAAACCGGCGAAACTCGGGTGGCTTTGTCCGGCGGAGTCTTTGCTAACCTTCTTCTGGTCGAGCGATGTGTGGAAGCCCTGGAAATAGACGGCTTTGCCGTATATATAAATGAGACTGTGCCGACAAATGACGGAGGAATCTGTCTGGGACAGGCATGGATCTGCAGTCAGATGCAAAAATAAATGAAATGAAATTGAGGTGACTATAATGTGTGTTGCTGTACCGGGAAAAGTGATTTCTATACAGGGAACCAGGGCAGTTGTTGATTTTAGAGGAAATACTGTCCACGTTGAGGCAGGACTGGTTAAAGTAAAGCCGGGCGATTCGGTTCTGGTTCATGCCGGCTGTATTTTGCAGGTGCTCCCCGAAGAAGAAGCGAATATTCTGGCCGATCTTTTTGAAGAGCTTGAAAACCTATGATAGATTACAGGAACTATCTTAAAGAATATGACGGGCCGCCGATCCGGATCATGGAAGTGTGCGGCACACATACGGCCTCTATTGCTCATACAGGTATTGTGAGCCTGATATCATCGAAAATTCAGCTGATTTCCGGACCCGGATGTCCGGTTTGCGTGACTGTGACCGAATATATTGACCGCCTGATTGATCTGAGCCTTACGCCGGATACTGTCGTAGTCACATTCGGTGATATGATTCGCGTGACGGGAAGAAGCAAAAGTCTGCAGGACGTGCGGTCGGAGGGCGGGCAGGTCCGTATGGTCTACTCGCCGATGGACACCTTAGCCCTTGCCAAATTGGAACCGGCGAAGACATTTGTGTTTGCAGCTATCGGTTTTGAAACAACTACCGCTGTATATGCGGCTCTCATGGATGAAATGATCCGTGAAGGCCTTACTAATATAAGACTCCTGACATCCCTTAAGACAATGCCGCGATGTATTGAATGGGTGTGCAGCATGCAGGGCGGAATCGATGGATTCTTAGCTCCCGGGCATGTAAGCGTAATCACAGGAAGCTCGCTTTTTGAGCCGCTTGCCAGAGATTTTCACGTTCCTTTTGCAGTCGCGGGATTTGAGGCTGAACAGATTCTTATGGCTCTCTTTGCCCTTGTAAAAATGATTGAAGGGAAAGAAAGCCGTGTGATGAATCTATATCCGGCGGCCGTTACCAGAGACGGGAACCTGACAGCAAAAGACATGATACATACGTATTTTGAAAGCTGTGATGCGGCCTGGCGCGGAATGGGCGTGATTGCAGAATCCGGTATGGTGCTCCGTGATATATACGGAAAATATGACGCCGGAAGCAGAAATCTCTACTGCGACCACAGTCATCACCCTATGTGCCGCTGTGACAAGGTGATAACCGGCGCCCTCAAACCGAAGGAGTGTCCGCTTTTCGGGAAGATCTGCACACCACAGGCGCCGCAGGGCGCGTGTATGGTGTCGGCCGAAGGCAGCTGCTGCAGCTATTTTGTGAATAGGAGAAACGACTAATGAGAATAACAATGGCGCACGGCAGCGGCGGTAAAGCTACCTCCGATCTGATCAGCTCGATATTTGCCAGGCATTTTGATAATCCGGTCCTTGCAAAAATGGAAGACGCCGCAGTAGTGCCCGGTGCGGCGCGGCTTGCCATGACAACCGACAGTTTTGTTGTGACGCCGCTTGTGTTTGCCGGCGGAGATATTGGAAAGCTTGCTGTCTGCGGTACTGTCAATGATCTGGCGATGAGCGGAGCAAAGCCGATGTATCTGACGTGCGGATTTATTCTTGAAGAAGGCGTCGAAACGGAAGACCTGGAACGAATCGCCGCCTCCATGTCAACGGCGGCGAAAGAAGCCGGCGTACTGATTGTAGCGGGCGACACCAAAGTCATTGAGGGCAAAGGCGGACTTTATATCAATACCTCCGGCGTCGGATTCCTGCCGGAAGGTGATTTTGAAGTGAGTGCTTCTTTTTTGAGGACGGGAGATATGATTCTTCTGTCCGGTACCCTCGGAGACCATCACGCGACGATCCTGAGTGCCCGAATGGGGATCGAAAACACAATACAAAGCGACTGCGCCCCCCTCCATGGGATGGTGTCGGCGCTTCAGGACAGCAAAGTACACATAAGGGCCATGCGTGATGTAACGCGCGGCGGTCTGGCAACGGTGCTGCATGAATTTGCCGTCGCATCCAACAAATGCCTCCGGATTGAGGAACGTCTGATTCCTGTAAAGGATCAGGTAAAGGGCTTGTGCGGCATCCTCGGGCTGGATCCCCTTTACATGGCTAATGAAGGCAAAATGGTTGCGGCCGTTGCTAAAGAAGATGCGGAGCTGGCACTTTCCTGCCTCAGAAAAAGTCCGTACGGGGAGGCCGCCGCCATCATCGGCGAGGTAATTTCCGGAGAGGAAGGAACGCTTCTTCTTTTGACCGAAGCCGGCGGCGTCAGAATGCTGACAGAACTATATGGAGAAGGTCTTCCAAGGATATGCTGATAAATCGCGGATATGAAATGATGTAAAAATATGTGAAACGCACATGAAAACAAAGAAAAACAATCGATCTTCCCATGCTTTCATGATAATATGAATTCGAAATTACCATGAAAAGTAGCAGCAGGAGGAAAAGACATATGCCCAAAGTTCTTAAAGCAGCGGAAATGAATAAATGTATTGGTTGTTTTACCTGTATGAATATCTGCTCGATTGTAAACCGGCAGAATCATTCCATCAACAAAAGCGCAATTAAAGTCCGTACAACCGGCGGCATGACGGGTCATTTTGTAGCGATTGTCTGCATAGCCTGTCAGGATCCGGCCTGTATGGAGGCCTGCCCGAGCGGTGCCCTGACAAAAAGACCCGGGGGCGGAGTCCTACTTCAGGAAGATAAATGCATTGGCTGCAGAAAATGCGAAAAAGCCTGCATTATGCAGTCCGTCTTTTTTGATGAAGAGAAACAGAAGCCGATTATCTGCCGGCACTGCGGATCCTGTGCGCGCTTCTGTCCGCACCAGTGTCTGGTGATGGAGGAGGTTGAAGAGATATGATATACGAAAATTATATGAGAATTCTTTATGTTGATCTTTCAACCGCCAAAATACGAATCGAAAAAAGGGAAGATCTGATGCCCTATCTGGGCGGAGTCGGCATTGCAGCAAAATTGTTGGAAGAGAACATGCATCCTGAACTCGACGCACTGGATCCGAGCCAGCCGATTATTTTTGCAATTGGTGCCGGCACCTGGATTTTCCCTGTTCTTACCAAGACGGTTGCGATGTTCCGTTCCCCCCTGACTAATGAACTCGGGGAGAGTTATGCCGGCGGCCGTCTGGCTATGACGATATTAATGGCAGGCTACGACGCTATTGTCCTTCTGGGCAAGTCGCCCAAGCCTGTTTATCTGCAGGTTTCCAATAATGACGTCCAGCTCAAGGACGCGCGCGCCATGTGGGGCCTTACCAGTGAAGCCACAGGCCAGGCGATCCGTGACCGTCAGACCGGCGGCGGCAAGCGCAGTATTATCCGTATCGGGCCGGCAGGTGAGAATAAAGTGGCGTTTGCGAGTGTCTGTGTAGATTCATACCGGCATTTCGGCCGTCTCGGACTAGGGGCTGTCATGGGATCGAAGAACTTAAAAGCGATGACAGTCATCGGAGACCGGTCCATACAAATCAAAGACACACCAAAATATTTTAAAATCTACCAGCAGATTTTCAAAAAGTGCACCAGCACGGATATGATGTCCAAATACCACGACGCCGGAACACCTATCAATATTGCCGCTTTAAATGCTGCGGGGGCACTGCCGACGCTGAATCTGCAGACCGGAACATTTGAACAGGGAGATCAGATTTCGGGCGAAGCTTTTGCCAAAAAGAACCTGGTCAGGAAGCTGGCATGCACTGGGTGTCCTGTCGGCTGCATCCATATCGGCATGTACCGGCGCGAATTCGACAAAGGACACGAATATGAGGCGATCAGCGTCAGTTATGATTACGAATTGATTTTTGCGCTGGGAAGCTTTCTCGGCATAAAGAGCAGCGATGAGATCATTGCCCTTATTGATGAAGTGGAAGAAACCGGTATGGATGCGATGAGCTGCGGCGTATGTCTCGGCTGGGCTACAGAAGCATTTATGAACGGTCTGATCAGTGAAGAGCAGACCCTCGTTAAGCTTGCTTTCGGAGATTCGGATTCTTATCTTCAGGCGATCCGCTATCTGGCCAGGGGCAAGAATAAATTCTATCGTGATTTGGGACAAGGCAGTCAGGAGGCTTCTTTACTATATGGGGGTTCCGATTATGCCATGCAGATTGCAGGCAATGAGATGCCGGGATACCATACCGGCTACGGCGCGCTGGTTGGCGCTGCTGTCGGCGCCCGTCATTCCCATCTGTGCAACGGCGGCTATTCAATTGACCAGGGCATGAAGGAATTTGATGAAGCTGCCATGGTTGACAAGCTTTATAACGAAGAAGTCGAACGCTGCATGACCAATTCTCTGATCATGTGCCTTTTTGCCCGCAAAGTATATGACCGTCAGACGATACTCGATTCTTTGAACAGTGTCGGCTGGGACTTGACTGACCAGGATCTGACGGAGATTTCCAAGCGTATCTACCGGACCAAGCTGCGCATCAAAAACGCCTACGGCTTTCGCCAGAAAGCGGTCAAGCTGCCGAGGCGTTTCTTTGAGACGACCAGTATGCACGGCCCGTTGGACGAGGCTGTTGCACAGAGAATGATCAGAAGTTTTGATGATAAGAATAAATCCCTGATGACGGAAGAGGATTCTCTTCTTTTAGCCAAAGAGACAGCAAAAAAGGAGACAGCAAAGAAGGAGACTACCCCTCTGGCATCCGGGACCGGAAAATGACAGGGGAACCGTTATGAAGCAGATGAATGGAAAGCAAACACCTTCAGATCCGAGATATAGCCGGCAGGTCGGCCTACCCGAAATCGGGCCGGCCGGCCAGCTTCTGTTGGGACAAAAACGTGTTCTGGTAATTGGTGCAGGCGGTTTGGGTTCGCCCCTGCTTTTTGCCCTGGCGGGTGCCGGCATCGGCCGTATTACGATCGTAGATAGTGACACAGTAAGTGAATCCAACCTGAACCGCCAGTTCCTATACCGGTCGGCTGACCTCGGACTTCCTAAAGCCCGACTGGCTGCAGATCGCCTGCGGGAGTACCATCCTGATTTGTCTGTCGTGTCCGTCACGGAACTTCTGACGGATAAAAATGCACCTGAACTGATAGCGTCCCACGATCTGGTCATATCAGCAGTGGACAGCCTCCAGAGCAGACTTCTGATTAACAAGTACTGCTGCCGGTATGGGCGTACGCTCGTTGATGGCGGCGTCAGCGGATTCAGCGGGTATGCCGCTGTCATAGAACCCGGCCGCACACCCTGCTATCACTGCCTTTTTGGTGTTCGTGAAAACACACCGTCCGGGCCATCCGGTGTTCTTGGATCAATAGCTGGAATAATCGGCTCGCTCGAAGCCACGCTGGCAATTATCCTGCTTTTGGGTCTGGAAAATCCCCTTGACGGGGAGGTTCTCTTTTTCTATGCAAAAGACATGTCTTTTGAACGACTCAAAATAATGAGAGATCCGGACTGTCCGCACTGTGCGGCATCCGGTCAAAGGGAAGCGGAACAAACGAAATGAAGATTAAATATTTTGCCCAGATAAGCGAATGGACGGGATGCACACAAGAGGATTTTTCACATGAGGAAGATCCGGGAATGCAGATTTCAGTCCGCCGGGTTCTTGCCGGATTGGCATCCCGTCATGGAAGCATATTTCAGGAGAGAATTTATAATCCAGCCTCCGGTAATCTGCAGGAGGATGTATTTATTCTTCTCAATGGATGCCATCTTGCCCGCCTGCAGGGTCTTGATACTTTGGCAGCAGACCAGGATGTAGTTGCCGTGATTCCCGTCACAGAGGCGGGATAGTATATTTTTTATTCATAGACTGTTATACGCTGTCTGTCTCGTTTGAATTATTTATTACTCGCAGTTCATCTCCGGGCTGGATCAATCCGCCTTCATTCACGCGTGCGAATACAACTTCCCCCGACAGGCTGCAGTCACCGGCATTATTGTATATCGGGCATTGACGGAAGCACTCTTTACCGACCTGCGTAATTTCTAATTCGCACAGACCGATCGAAAAGCGTGTGCCGACCGGGAACTCATAAAGACAGATGCCTTCTGTTGTGATATTTTCATTGAAACGCCCGGTACAAAGGCCTTCCACTGACATTCTTTCAATTTTCGGAATACTTTCTTTTCCCAGAAGGGAGACTTGACGGTGTCCGGTACCTGCGTGCGCATCACCCTCCAACCCCCAGTCCTTTAATAATAATCCTTCAGGGACCGCGTGCCACGGCGCGGATTTTCGTTCGCTGAACTGAATTAATGTGATATTAGCCATGATAATCCCCTTTGATTTCGCCCGGATGTACTAACCTGTATCCACCCATTTTTTCGAGACGCCGACGGAATTCGCCGGATTTCAGTAACGCTACAAATCGTCTGATAAGAGGGGTTTCCAGCATGTCTATTCGAATTGTGAAATCATAACACTCTTCTGCAACCGGAATAAAGTCAAGGCCGAAGAGTCTGGCTGCTGAAAGAATAGCCATTCCGGTATCAGCGCTGCCGGCGGCAATCTGGGCAGCGACTCCGCTGTGCGTCATCTCTTCGCGGGTATATCCATTGATATGATCCGGGTCTATATGAAGCTGCTGCAGCTGGTAATCCAGAAGAATACGGGTTCCCGATCCGCCCTGCCTGTTGACATATCGAATGTCGGGCCGGGTCAGATCGGCAAGACTTTTAATGATAAGTGGATTATTCCGGGAAGTGACCATTCCCTGCATCCGTCTGACGCCTTCGATCAGAACGACGGAATTATCCGGAAAATAACGGGCCAGATACGGTCCGTTATATGTGCCGGTAAGCGGATCAAGGAGGTGAATGCCTGACAAATGTGCTTCTCCGCGCTTGACTGCCATCAAGCCGCCTATACTGCCGACATGCGCCGATAAAAGATGCATACCGGCAGACTGCGCAGCGTCACTGGCCGTATCAATTGCGATGTCGCTGTGGAACAAGTCGGACAGCTCGTCAAGAAGCGGGTCGTGACTTCCGATTATGCATAGGGTCCGACGGATATCCTCTATGTCTCTCATCAGGCGAACCGATACGGGGTGACCTGCTTCGATCCCTTCACTGTTTTGGGATATCACCATAATACCGTCGGCCCGCGCAAAACTATTAAGCATTCCGGCCCCTCGCTCCATGGGTATAGCTGTCAGATGACCGTCTGTATAATTAAGCCGGACACGGATATATTCCTGATATTTAAGGGAAGAAACGACTCTTCTGCTGAGGATTGCTTCCGCTTCCACACGGCGCGGCAGGGTGAGTCGGGCAAATTCATAAAGGAGCGGGCAGAGAATTTCTTCAATAACAACCAGTCCGGATACAGGATATCCGGGAATGCCCAGTACAGGCTTATTCCCGCATATACCAAGAATGGCGGGCTTGCCGGGGCGGATAGCCAACCCGTGGACGATGACCTCACCGATCTTTTGTATCACATCCGTAGTAAAATCTCCCCGTCCTGCTGAAGACCCGGCAAGGATCAGGACCCAGTCGCTTTTTTTCAGGGAACGGGCAAGAGCC
>Ga0123337_10001418_pt1 | contig 30848 bp, 25 predicted proteins | sample frozenSSSSmetaG_FD_89792 | JGI IMG/M metagenome (GOLD analysis project Ga0123337, IMG submission 89792) | Glacier valley bacterial and archeal communities from Borup Fiord, Nunavut, Canada, to study Microbial Dark Matter (Phase II) -... | ecosystem: Environmental > Aquatic > Freshwater > Ice >...
CTTGGACTGAACGAAGCTGTAGTTCCACTATAAGTTACAGATCCATTGATGGTGTTTGCTCCTTGTTTAAGCGTGAAGGTTGTACCTGAAATCGTGGCAGGATTCATCAGCTCACTGAAAGTCACTTTGACCACTTTGTTAAGTCCGATGTTTGTCGCGTTGTTTACAGGATCTGTGGAAGTTACTGTAGGGGCAACAGCTACGTTAGATGCGGCTGTAGTGAATGCCCATTGGTAATTACTTGCCAAGGCTGTGCCTGCAGAATTTTTTGCGCCTGTGGTAATAGTAGCCGTGTAAACCAGACTTGGAGATAGCGGACTGTTCGGCGTAAAGGAAGCAGTGGTGCCTGAATAAGTTATTGTTCCGGCAACTGCTGTATTCCCTTGTTTCAGGGTAAAAGTAGCTCCCGTCACTGTACTAGAATTCATTGCCTCACTGAAAGTCGCTTTAACCACTTTGTTAAGTGCTACGTTTGTCGCGTTGTTCAAAGGGTCTGTAGAAGTTACTGTAGGAGCAACAGCTACATTAGAAGCAGAAGTGGTAAAATTCCACACAAAGTCGTTGGTTATTGAGATACCCAACGGGTTTTTTGCTGTTTTTGAAATTGTTGCTGTATAAGTGGTATTTGATAATAACTGAGTAAGAGGTTTGAATACCGCTGTTAAATCAGAATAACTTACTGTACCGGCCACTGCAACTGTTCCGGTTTTCAATGTAAAGGAAGAAGCGTTTATCGAGGCTCCATCCATCATTTCACTGAAGATTGCACTGATTACCTTATTTCCAGCCACGTTTTTCTCCAGATCTTTAGGATCTACAGACACTACCGTTGGAGCATCACCTGTGTTAAAGGTCCATGTATATTCCTCTGCAAGAGGAATTCCATCTGTATTCGTAGCTTCAACACTGATTGTACCTGTATAAGTGGTTGCAGGCAATAGATCGATTGAAGGTGTGAATGTTGCTGTGCTGTCCATGTAGCTTACGACTCCTGCTATTGTAGTTGTGCCGGCTTTGATGGTAAAAGAAGAGGCCTTGATGGTCTCAGGATCCATCGAGGTACTGAATTTCGCAGTAATAGCCTTATTAAGCGCATTTCCGGTTGACAAATCCTCGGGATCTGTGGCGATCACTGCGGGTGATTCACCGGTGGTAAAGGTCCATATATAAGGGGTTTGCAAGACATTTCCCGTTAAATCCGTCACAATTGGCTCTACTTTACCGGTATAGGTTGTGTTTGGGGCAAGTGGAGCATCCGGGAGAAAACTCATGGTGTTGGTTGCTGCGTCATAAGACAATGCACCGGCAACAATATTTTCAGTTTCTCCGGATGAATTGATTACCCTTAAACTAAATGAAGCATCCGTGATGCTTGTAGGATTCATGGTATCATTGAAGGTCACTGCAATGGTCTTATTCAACTGTACCCCAATAGCTTCATCGCTGGGATTTGTAGATTCCACTTCGGGACATATCCCAAGAAGTTGATCGAATTCATCTTGACAACTTCCTAAGAATACGGTAATCGATAAGGCCACCAAAATGGTTCGCCATAATCTTTTTTTTGTGGTTTCTGTTTTCATAAAACATTAGTTTAATTATTAATAATATTGATGGGTAATCATTTTATATACATTAAGATAACTCCAATAGGAGAATCATAAGAAATAACTTAAAGGTTATATTCGTATTGGTATTGATAGTTTGTATAGGTATATTTTATAAGCTTATAAATAATTTATTATGCTAAACATATTCTGTAATTATTAAAGTATAAAATTTAGATTCAGTTCTGAATATTGCCTTTTTGCAATCCTTTTTTGGAACTGCTGCTTGAATAAAATCTTTTTAATATAGCTGCTTATAGTTAAAATTATATCGATACCCTAGCTGAAAAATACAGTATACAATTCACACATTTTCAGAATTGCATGTGACCTCCGGTGAAACTATTTCTATTTCGTTCATCTTATTCCAATATTTATACCCAATAAAAAAATATGGATAATGATCGATGAGGGCATTATAATTGATTATTCTTCAAAAATTAAGAAGTAGTTGGGGTATTATATGCTGATTAATTGGGGTAATAGTTACCGATTAATGAAATCCCCTTATTACGCTCAATACATTTAATCTAGCATAGCGATTTTAACTACATAGTATAAGGAATGCCTTGTTCAAGCCACTAATGCAATAGTTCTGTAAATTATTAATATCTCTTTAGTCGATAAGTTTTTAAACTTTTTGATAGACCTGTTATTGATTTTGTTTCCTATGTCCGCAATTGTTTCATGGGAGATTTCATTTAGGTCAGTTTTTTTAGGTAGGAATGCCCTTATTAGTCCAATTCTGTTTTCCACCGTTCCTTTATTTTGAGAAGTATAGGGTAAGTGAAGTAGGTTTTGATTCCAACCTCCTGGGCAATTTTATGGTGTAGTGGAAAGGCCTGATAAAAAAGCAGCTATCAAAAAAATAAGGAAAAATAAAAATCTTACAAGTTTTGCTACTTACCTCAATAGAGCAAATATTAATGTCCCGATCATTATACTAAGTAAGAAAGCAAAAACAGCCTAAAACAATAAAAAGAAGGGTTTAGCGCATCATCGGAAATGTAATTACTTCCCGATACAGAAAGTGCAGCTATTTGTTAGTCAGTATGTTAAGGTTATTTCGGTACAAATTCGGTACAAAAATCTGTTATTATCGAATTTTGTAGGCTTATTTCAATAAAAAATTTAACTTTTAAAGGGTGGCTAATTTTCAAAGTTGACACCCAAATCTGGCTTATCTTGGTTATTGATTTACTTGAAGTTTCAATTCCCAAATATCAAACTATATTCTTTCTCAATCTCTAAGACCTCAGTAGAGGAGAGGTCTTTAAACTCTTTAGTTTTTGCCCTACTTGAAAGTTTTCCGTTGTTCTGCTCCAAAAACCTTAATAAGAGCGCAACCATATCGTCGGGCATTTCGAAAGTCTCGTCGATAAAATTTTTAAACTCCTCAAATTTTGTCAGATAGTCAACCTCCTCAGGCAAGATGTTTTCGATGGTATCTTTCACACATTTATATAGAAACTCCACCTGTCTTGTTGCGTCAAAGTAACGGTAATAGTCTATGGTTTCATTAAGTACTTCTAGATTATGATCTTTGGCTTCTTTCCACTCGATCAAATCCAATAGTGGAATAGAGTAGGATTCCAACACTGATCGATAATCTGATATGCTATCAAGAATAGCTGCAGAAATTGGAAAAATAAGACCTTGCTTAGAAAATTGTTTCTTTGCCAATACATGATGGATCAAGTATCGGTGGATACGACCATTTCCATCGACAAATGGGTGAATAAATACAAATCCAAAGGCGATAACTGCAGCTGCCATAATAGGGTCGGTATCATCCAATAGTAAAAGGCGGTTTGATTCCATGAGTCCAGTCATCAAAGATTCAATGTCTTGATGCTTTGCAGAAATGTGATCGGGTAGTGGAGAGAATGTATCCTTATCTCGTTCTCCCACAAATCCACCTTTTTTACGGTAGCCCATCTCAATAAACCGTGAATTCTCAATGACTAGTTGCTGTAATCGGCAAAGCTCTTCATGACTAAGGTCTTTTACTCCCGCCTGACCAATCGCCTGACTCCATCGTGCTGCCCTTTTACTTTTAGGGCTTTCACCTTCTATCGTGAAAGATGCCTTGGAATCCTTTAACAAAAGAAAGGCAGCAGCTCTTTGTAAGATACTTTTCCGGATTCCTTTTAAATACTGATCGTTTAATTTGACAAAATCCTGAGATGCATACTCATTAATTTTTTTGGTTTTACGCACCAAAGGACAAAAGTTGATTGTACCAGGCAGGTTATTGACAATACGATGTCTGGGTGACTTTTCTCCTTTTGACAAAGTGAATTGTAGCTTATCATCAAGAAGGGTCACATAGTTTTTAATGGTTAAGTCACGTATAGGGAGCTTTTTTTCCATTAACCATTCATATAGAAACCAAATTCTGCGGGAATATTGTCCGGTTACCTCTATGGAAAGTAGCTCGAGAATTTCTCTTTCACTTAGTTTTTCAAATAGTTTTTTGAGTACCAACAAATTGATTCCTTCATATTTTAAAGCAAATACGAGATGGTGGTAGCAGCTTTCCTCTGGTTGGTATCGGGGAGTGAAAACCATCCAGGCTTCAGTTTGATAAGTTTTATGTTTTATGTTTATCAGTGCGATCACTTCAGGAATCGGAGTCTCCAATCCATAGTGTTCAATGATAGAGGGATAGCCGACGATATATCCACTTTCAGGTAGATTGCGGCCATGAAATGTGGGTGTATTAATTGAAAAGGAGGTATTATGATTCATTCTGAAAAACAGGTTATTCAAAAATACTAGAAAAACAGGTTATTTATATGAAAAACGGGTAAAAAGATGATGATTTTATGAAAAATAGGTACAAGGGTTTTATAAGATAATCCCTCTGAATTAAATTTCGCTGGTATTAAGTGGTTGTCGCAATATTTGCGACAACTGAATTCTTTTCTAATTCACCATCCTCGAAAACATTATTAATGTGCTTTCCAATAGTTTTTACATCTCTACCAAATAATGCTGACATCTGCTTTCTATTCAGCCAAACTGTCTCTTGATCAAACTTTACCTCAATTTGAGTCTGGCCGTCGCTTCCTTGATATATTTCGATTTGGTTATCCATTTTTAAACACTAGAATTTTCAACTAAACGTTGTGTCGGAATCCCGACTCACCATCTTCTTTTATATTTAATCAACTTACTATCTTTTCACTAATAGGTGTCAACACATGATCAAACATACTCAGTACCTGGTTTATCTTTGATAAGTTTAGATTTTCTTTGCCTTGCTCGATCTTTCTGATCACAGTAAGTGCAACTCCGGCTTTGTCCGCAAATTCTTCTTGGGTTAAGCCCAATTGTTTTCGTCTGGCTTTTACAAATTCAGCTATGTGATTCATTTTGTACGGATTTACCTATAAAAGTATTAGAATTAGTTGGATTATATGCTTTTGAATATAAAATGTGTGATTATGTAGAATTTATATGCTTTTAGATATAGTTTTATGGGTAAATAAACATCCATTGTAGCTGGAAACGATTTTGCCTAAGATTGTGTCAGAATAGAATTGTGAGGAATAGAAAGTTGATCTATAACTCATTTAATTTCTATTATTGAGCTATAGAAATATGTTTAATTACTCATGAGATAGATTAATTGAGTGCCTTCGACTCTTGGTCAAAAAAGAAATCTTTATCAACATTCTTTCGATACTTTCCCAAACCTGCTCGATGAAGAACTGGCTTGTTAAGATCCTGAATAGGTAAAATGTATAATTCTGCTGGACTAGATGGCTTACCACCAATTCCTAATACAATGAAAACTGGATAGTTCTCTTGCTCCGTAAATGTCTTGTAGCGTTTCAATTGATCTTCTTCGGTGAATTGGATAAAATCACCTTTGGGGTCAGATCTCCACTTGCATTCTACTGCAAAAGGGTAGGAGTTGGCTCCCAGTTTTAGAGATAGCTGAATATCAGGCTGCGTAGTGGTATCCGCATATCTACCTTCTACATATTTATCTCCAGCCCAATTGCGAATTTGAAAGTACTTCTTGTCAAACTTCTGTACCACAAATTTTTCAAAATCCAGTCCAGCTTTTAGATTGATATCAATCAGTTCTGATTCACTTTCTTCCTCAGATTCTTCCAGTTCTTTTCGAATCTGTGCTATAGTAGCATCTGCATTCTTCCCTTCGCTCTGAGCCACCTCTCGGATTAGTTTCTCTTCCTTAGGTGTCAAAATCCCGTCAGCTTTTACCGCTGAAATTACCTGATATAAGGATTCTGGTTTTGGAGTTTTTAGGAGCATAGCAATTCCTGCTATCAATAGGATTCCACCAAGGATTATGAGAGAAATTGGTAACATTCGAGTCATTAAGATTAATCAGAAATTTGCGTCCGCATCACGCAGGTTATTATTTGTTATTAAAGAATCCATTCCAAACAGCTTGTTTATCTATGCTGTAAAAACGAGCGGGAGTAGTTAAAGCTTGGAATGATATACCTCTGTTTTCACAGTAAGCTTGAATTTCAGCAACCTGATTTTTCATATTCGGAATACCATTAAAGGTCTTTCTGGTGAAGCAAACACGTTTAAGGTTTGGCAACTTGTCTATTTCACCAATTACATTTTGCCAGATGCTTACCTTATTGTCTATATACACATCATCATAATTTGCCTCTTGACCTTCCTCAACTTTTATCTCTTCTATCAAATCAATCAAATCGATGTTGAATTTCTTGATGAACTCAAGTTTTTCAGTCTTAGTGGCACCTTTTAGATCATCCTCTCCAAATGCTGTAGGCAAAAGCCTCCATAAATAATTCCTGGTTCTTCCATAGAAAAATTCGGCACTATTTCCTGGTGTGTCAGGGTTAAATGTGCCAATAATCAAAGTCTCTGTATCAGGATTGATTATGTGATTTAAAAATCGGTGTTTCACAGTTATCATATCATAAGTTATTATTTCTATTTTAATGCCATCACATATGGATGAAACGCATTTTTAAATCTTGGAAGCATTTGGGTATAAAAATCATTCCTAATATTCCACGAATTTTCATCAAGAAAATCAATGCCCTGTAATTCAATTTTTATTCGACACATTTTGCTATTTGGGAGCTCTTGCCATTCAATTTCTTGTCCTAATACTGATTCTATCTGATTTCTATTTATATGTAGTCTTTTGAAATAGGATTTGTTGAGATCTTTTTGTGAAGAAATTATACCTAATTCAATTCTTGCACAGGACTTAGTATTTGAAAGGGTGTATTGAACGCATGCAATTCCAGCTCCTTCACTTATCCAAGGATCCTTGGTGGCATTTATGTTTTCGAAAAGTTTGATTTCATGAAGAAATGGCAAGAGTTGAAGCCAGTATTTCTTCCTGATCATAGCTGTTCCTGTTTCTCCGTTGTTTACTGGCCCGGTTTGGTATTTTATGATCAATTCCTCTTCCATTTCAAAAAGTGTCAAAAGCTTTTTCAAAACGCTAAACTTAGAGTTGCTGTCAACATTGGATTCGAAAAACCATCCATTATCCAATTCTCTGGCTTCTCTAAAGTCAGTTTGATTGCGGGTTATTTTCAAAATATCCTGACCGCTTACCATTACTTCTGAGTTTTTCTTGAAAAGGCTTCTCAACACATAGAAATACATTTGTGCAATGGCATCCTCTTCAACTTTGTTGTTCTCAAAAATGAAGTATTCCAACTTCTTAAATGTTGGTTTTTCAGCGTCAAAGATATTTTGCTCCTCATCGCTTTGATCTTCAAAGACTATAACTTCAGGCAGTTTCCATATTTTCAAGAATCGCTCGTAGATGATTTCAAACCTTTGCTCCAAATTTGGAACCGTCCATTCCTCAAGCTTTTGAAGATAGGAGTTGAGCCATAGTCTGCTGTGAATATAGCCTTGCTCGTTTCCATCCACATTCATGGTTTTCTTCTCCTGGAAAGTCTTATTACTAAGCGCTCCATTGTTTCCGGAAAGCGTAAGATTGGCAATGGTGTTCAAATACTTGTCTTTGAATTCAGCAAATTGCTCTCTTGTGAGTTGTGCTTTCCAATCATCAGTTGGAGTCCTTGGGAAGATATGTTCTATTGTTATTGCTTCATTTGAAGTATCGACATATTCCTTGTTGTTGTAATTCTCCAATAGCTCAAAGAAATAGGATCTGTTTTTTGGTTGAATATTGTAAAGATCCTTGTCTTTCAAAGCCAATCTGACATCATCATTGGTTGGGAATTTTGAACTACCACCTTTGCGCATCAGGGCTTTCTCTATGGATTCCACATAGTCTTCTGTATCGATTTCTGAATACAAAGTCATAAAGACTTTATTGACACCACTTGTGGGGAGACCCACAATGAATCTTCTCCAAGAAAAGCTTTGGACTAATTTAAGAATTGAAACAAGCTCTGGAATTTCGATTAATCCATTTTCCAGATCTTCAAATACCTGTAGCAAAAAAGGGTAGGCAACGTTGATTTCCAGCCTATTGATATATTCAAGCTCTTTTCGAACTTGTTTATCTGCGACTGTAGAAGGATTGACAAGCTTCTTATAATGAACAGAAAGTGATTTGATGTCCTCTAGTTCTTGGTGAAATCCATCCTGATTTTTGTCTCGGAACAGAATTTTGAATTCTTGGTAAACCTTATTCTTGTTCGGTATTTTCTTGTTTTTAAGGGTCAGGTAATCTCTGATAAAATCAGAAACCAAGGAGGTCTTCTTAACCAGATCCTTTGCATTTTCTTCAATTGGATTCCAGATAGATTCAAAGATTCGATCTTGCTCAATAGGAGGTATATCCATTAAAATGAAGTTTCGAATCAAATCTGACTGGGAGAGATCCAAGCCCGTAGAATTCAAACTTTCAAATATCCGCTGTGGATCGTCCTTACCACGTTCCAATGACACTTCTACAAAAATCAAACGATTCAGGCCATCCAATATGGTACGGAAATTCTCTGAAGTAATCTCTCCGCTGAAAAAAGTAAAGTTCTCTTTTACATTGGAGTATTCAGGGAAAGATTTCTCATTTCCGTAGAGAATAGCTTTAAATGCATCCCCATTCCGATCAGTTTGCTTAAGCTTCAGTTTGGATGTCTCCTTTTGCACATATTGATTGGTCAGGAACATATCATACACCATATTGGCATCATTGGCTATTCCGTTTTCCTTTGCAAATCGGTAAAGAGCTACATATAGAATATTGATAGTAGTCAACCGCTGCTGACCATCTATAATTACCAATTCCTTTACTTCATTACTGGAGCTATACACTCCATCATGAATAAAAACAATACTTCCAATAAAATGGGAAGCTCTATTCTCTTCAGCAACTTGAATTATATCTTTCAGTAATTCCCGACATTCAGAAATAGTCCAATCGTAATTCCTCTGATAAATAGGGATTACAAACTGTACTTTTGGAGCTTGAAGAAAGTTGATTATTTGGAGTTCGGTGGCTTTCATGTTACTATAATATTTATTTAAAAAATGAACTCATTAAGCTGGATTGTCGGGGTTTTCTAACTTTTCTATTTGATTGTATAAATCATCTATCGTTTTTTTGGCTTTTTCTAGTTCATTTTTCAGGTTTAGAATCTCTTCCTCATATTCATATAATTGCCATCCGCCCTGTTGAGATAACCTTTTCATAAATTCTACGACATCTTTATAAAAAAACATTTCAATTATTCCATTATATCTTCTCTTGTATGTTTTCTGATTTTTGTGGTCATAATAAGTTAATTCATGGCGATACCCATTCCAACCTCTAACGTCATCGGCCATATCAATCAATTCCCAATCTCCAAATTTCAAAAACATGTTTTCCCCTTTCCCATTTAATATAGCATGTTTAAATACAGGTCGCTTATCCGTATATTCTGGGGACCTTTCTTGTTTTAGAATATATTCTTTATGTGGAATTGAAATAGCTTCTTCTACAGTCATTTTAGAAATTGAAGAGCCATCTTTAAAAAACGCATAATATTGTTCTTTCATAATTTCTACTATTTAGTTTCTATATATTTTCTATAATCCCAATCTCCTCCTCACTCAATTCATATAGCTCATAAACCAATTCATCAATTTGATTTATGAGCTCTGGATTTTCTCCTCTTTGGGAAATGAGCAGATTAACTACCTCATCAAGTTCAGGACTTGACAATGTGGGAGGGAATGGAATACTTTTAATAAATCTAGATTCGAAACTATACCAACCACCTCGCATCTGTGTAGATGTGAGCTTTATATACCAATTTGCAACCTTTGAGTTTAATATACCTAGAAGGAAGTGAAATGAGATTCCCGACTTTGGAGTAATTCCATATCCACCGCTGGCACCTCCTGTGAACATGTATTGCCCAGTCTTATCCAATGCGAAGCGTGATGAAGGGGCAATATCTGGAGTGAATATTTTTGCTTCTGATATTATACTTAATGCCTTAGGATATACATATCCAAACCAATTATCACTTCGCATTTTCCCTTTTTCTCTTTCCTCCAAATAATTCTTATTTGCGGTTAGATATTCGGCTGTCAGTGGTGCTTGCTGGTTTAGAGATTCAAATGGGACCAGATTCCCATCTTTATAGGGGAACAAAATCAACAATTCAGGTTCGGATAGTGTGTATGCTCTACTGTTTCCACCTTTTATTAGTGGAAATAGAAATGTTTTTTCTAATTCTATATTTGTTCCTAATTGCTCAGAATGAACCAAATAGGTACTATCCGTTTCAGACAACTTCTTTACAATAAATATTTTATCAGCACTAGTTTTCAATCCTTGAAATATCCTTTCCGTTAGATCCTCTAAAGATATTTTAGGATGCAGTAGCTTTTGAAGAAGTAGATTCTCTTCTTTTTTCAAGAATATCCAATTTTCTTTATTGAGATTAGAAATAGGAACTGGGTTGAATTCTACAGTTTCTAATTCTAAAATCGAACTAGGTGTATCACACTCGAAATACTGGACAAATTGATTTTCACTTTTTGACATAAAAAATAAACCCGTGTAGGTGGTTGCATCTTCAAAGACTTGATGTGAGCCGAAATGAATAATTTTATCAGGAAAATTATTTTTCTTTAAGAATCCTCTTATCTCTGCGCCATAGTTAGCGTTCAAAAATTTATGAGGCATGATGTACGATAGTGAGCCTTCTTTTCTTAGAAGATTATATCCTAATTCTATAAATGGAATGTAAATGTCATAATTCCCTTTTCCCGTGGATTCGAATACTTTATTGATATGATTTACAAAGTCAGGGAAGTTTTTTTGGAGTTCTTGAATTCTGATATAAGGCGGATTCCCTATCACCACATCAAAACCCACAAATTCCCCAGCATCATTCAGCACTTCTGGAAACTCAAATCTCCATTCAAAGGCATTTTCATAGATCTGATTGGCTTTGATTTCCTCGATTTCAGATTCAAGTTTATTAAGCTCAGTAGTTACTCTATCTACTCGTGCCAGTCTGACTTTTTTATCTTTTGGGGCTTCTTCGAAGAGTCCCTTTTGCATCGTAAGGTTGTAGAGTTCTCCACCTAATGCCGCCTTTCGTTTGATTTTGGGGTCATTCTTAGCTATTTCTGAACGGAAGTCAGACTTGATCGTGTTGATCAAGCTTTCCATTTCCCGCTTTTCTTCCTTACTCTCAGCATTCCGATAGCGATCCACTGCCAAGCGATAGGCATCGATGGAGAATTTACTTTTCTTCAAAGCCTGACTTAGATCTTCGTCCAGCGCAAAACGGGAAACTAGAGAATTTCCACACTTGATATTGATATCAATATTTGGAAGGGTTTCCAGTTCCCTCTCCCCAGCCTCTCCCAAGGGAGAGGAGCCAGAGAAAGTCCCACTCCCTGTGGGAGGGGGATTTAGGGGGCGGGATTTGTAATACGCACTCTTCAACAATTCTATCCAGAGGCGAAGCCTACAGATTTTGACAGAATTGGGATTAATATCTACACCGAAAAGACAATTCTCGATGATGGTCTGCTTTTCGTGAAACAAGGTTTCCTGAATCCGCTGAGATTCTTTGTTGGTAGGGTGGTATTCAAAAAGTTCTCCATCTTCATCAGTGACGATCAGCTCATCATTCACCACTTCCACTTGATATTCCTTCAGTCTCTTTCCAGATCTGTCCTGAAGGATTTTAAGATCGTTTTTTACAGCAATGATCTCATTGAGTGCAGATACTAAGAAATGACCAGAACCTACGGCTGGATCACAAATTTTGATTGAATTGACTAATTCATTTGCCTCGGTTCTATCTTCGATTTTATCATATAAGGCATCTATGCTTTCTACTTCCCAGCCTTTTGCCTCTTTGAATTTCTGCAAGACAGCTCTTCGGATTGTCTCCCTGCACATATACATGGTGATAAATCCTGGAGTAAAGAATGATCCGTCTTTGTAGCCGTTGATTTTCTCAAAGATCAAACCGAGTACAGAGGCATTGATCAGGGTTTTATTGTCTTCCTGTATTTCCTCCGATCCTTCAATTGCAAAATCGTAAGCATCTAGGAATTTGAATAGGTAGTCCAGAGTAGTGAGTGATCCAGTGAGCTTTTTCCCTTGCTCATTTTTCAATACCGTGGATGAAATCACCGGAATGGTCTTTTCATTTTTCAGGAAATTGATCATGATCGTCCGCTGCTCCATAGCCGTAGGCTCAAAAAGCGAGGAGTTCAGGTAGGGGACTTTCGCAAAAAGTGCCTTTACATCTTCATTTCTATCCTCAGACTTCTTTGCCAGAACTTGGAAGAATAGGGAATTCAGATCATCCCAATCATGAATGTTTTTCTTGTTTAGAAAAGCAAAAGAGGTATCACCTTTATGATAGGTGATCAATTGGGCTTCCAGTAGTTTTAGGAAAAGCACTCGATTGATCCAAGTAATACTAAGTTCCAAACCTACGCTGAAAAGTCGCTCTTCGGTGGTATTCCCATATTGACTTGGCTTTTCAAGTTGGCCAAGTTTGTCCAAAGAATCCAGTTGGATAATCGCATCTTCTAAAATGCTCCCAGAATTGCGCTCACCTGTTTTACTTCTTCCGATAAGCTTTTTTCCGCCTTCTTTTGTTTCTGTAAGGCCGATAATATGTAGCAATTCACTATAAAATCGTTTGTCCAGGCTATTGCTATCATTGGCAAAAGGAAGCTTCAATAAATGCTCAGGAGAAAGGAGCTTATACAGTGCTATTAGCTTTGCATCGTCCTTTTTGTCCGAATTTCGCAAAGGCTTCTCATAGCTTCGGATGTCAAAATAAGTGAAGTCAATCTGTGCTTTGACCTTCTCAATTTCCGGTTCTGCTATATGCTTATAGAAAAAATCAGTTTTGACCTCGGATAATCTACCAGCTTCAAAGTCTTCGAATTGCTTCACCAATCCTTTGTTCTGTGCAAAATGTCTGTCAAAAGTCTGCGCATCGAAAATAAACCACTCATTGATATTGGTTACTATCAAGTGTTTTACTTCCAGGTTCCTGTGTGTAATCCGCTCCCGTAGGTAGTACAATACCAATTCCTGAAATGCCTTGTAGTTGATATTCGAAGCACTAAGCATTTCCGATTTATTAGTCGGCTTTTTAGCTTCTATGATTACTCCAACTGTAGATTTAGCCTTATCTCCATTATGGATTACCAAATCATTTTTCCCTTTGGTATTTATGTAATTATTGGGATCGTAGTAGGTCTTTTTAAGAAAATCAATGACCAGATTCTTATGAAACTCCTCAGATTCAAACTCATTACTATGATCAATCAGCTTGGTGAGATTTGACTTAAAATCCTCAATCTCATTACGATTAGGCTTTACTTTAAGGAATGCTTTGTTGAGTGCTTGTTTGGGCTTAAGAATCTTGGTCGACATTTAAAAAGGATCTTGCTTGAAAAAACTGTTAACAAGATGCATTTTTTTTACCTAAAAAGACAATAGTAATAAAGGGAATGGTAGGAAAAATCAGACACTTTATGACGCAGGAATGTTTACTTCCCGATACAAAAATTCCTAAAAATGTTCTCCAGAAGATCATCTGTGGTGATCTCACCTGTGATTTCTCCGAGGAAGTGAAGAGACCTGCGGATGTCCATAGCCACAAAGTCATTGGTCACTTGATTATCCAAACCGGAAAGAATATCCAGCAAGGACTCACGAGTTTTCACCAAGGAATCGTAGTGACGAACGTTGGTCACCACAGTATTTCCAGTTCTGAATTTATCAAGATTGACCAGTACAAGGATTCTCGCTTTGAGTTCTTCGAGGTTATCTTTCTGTCCTGCAGAGATAAAAATTGTGTCCGGATGTTTCTCCTTTAATTCATTAACAAGTAGTGAATTAGCTTTATCTATCTTATTGGCAACTTTAAGAAAAGGTACACCTTGGTTTTCCAGTTTATTGACATCTCGATTGATCTCTACCAAGTCTGTATCACCCAAATCAAAAAGATACAAAATCAAGGAAGCTGTCTTCATTTTCTCCTGAGTTCGACTTACTCCTATGGCTTCGATCACATCGGTTGTTTCGCGCAAACCTGCTGTATCTATGAAGCGGAATATTACTCCGCCTATATTGATTTCGTCCTCGATGAAGTCACGTGTAGTTCCGGCGATCTCCGAAACGATTGCTTTTTCCTCGTTGAGTAAGGCGTTGAGTAGGGTAGACTTTCCGGCATTTGGCTTACCTGCAATGACGGTTGGGACACCATTTTTGATCACATTCCCCAGGTCAAAACTCAAGATCAATTCTTCCACCACACGAAGGAGACGCTCAACAAGCACTCGCAATTCTTCGCGGCTTGCAAACTCCACATCCTCCTCGCCGAAGTCCAGTTCCAGTTCTATCATGGAAGCAAAATGGATCAATCGACTTCTAAGTTCTTGAATTTCAGAACTGAATCCACCACGCATTTGACTCAGTGCAGCCTGATGGGAAGTTTCAGAATCGGCATGGATCAGATCAGCAACGGCTTCTGCTTGCGCTAGATCAAACTGCCCGTTCAGGAATGCACGCTGAGTGAATTCTCCTGGCTTTGCGGGACGTGCACCTTTGCGAATAAATAGCTTGAGAACCTGATTGACGATATAAGAAGAACCGTGAGTGGAAATTTCCACTACATTTTCCTTAGTGAAGGACTTAGGAGCGATGAATATGGAAACCAAAACTTCATCGATGATTTTATCGCCGTCTCGTATGGTTCCGAAGTGAATAGTATGAGATTCTTGTTTTTCAAGATTTTTACCAAAAAAAGCCTCATTGGTAAGGCTAATAGCCTCTTTTCCTGAAAGTCGAATCACAGCAATGGCTCCAACACCCTGAGGTGTCGCCAATGCTATAATAGTGTCATTTTGATCGGAAAGAGAAAAACTCATTTTGCGCCAATTCCTTTATCTATAATCTGACTTAAACCATCCAAAAATTCTACAGGTTGTCTATAACCCGGTAGTTGGGTGATATTCATTAAGGTAGGATCGATAATCACGAAATTAGGATAAGACTGTACACGCATAGCGACGGCCATTTTTGCCTCTGTGTATTCTTTACCTTTAAAATCAAACGTTCGGTTATTGTCCTCAGCATTCATCTTAACTGCGTAGAATTTCTCATTGATGTATTTGATGACAGCAGGATCAGTAAATGTTTCCTTATCCATCTTCTTACACCAACCACACCAATCGGTATACACATCCACCAAAAGCATTTTTGGATTTGCTTCAGTTGCGGCAACGGCCTCTTCAAATTTCAGCCACTCTATTTTATCCTGTGCTTGCGCAAAACTGGCAGCAAATAGAAGAAGACCTATGAATACTAATTTTTTCATGTATTAAGTGTATGTTTTTGAAGCCATCATGCTAAGTATCCTAAGAACCTAGTATGGGCTGAAATATTCCTAATGAGTGTATTTCTTTAACATTCAGACTTTATGCTTATCTGCTCGCAAAAGTGCTAAAAGCAATTGAAGAAATAGTAAACTTTTAAATTGATGTGACTTCTGTTACCGGTCTTCGGTCTTCGGTCTAGTTAATCAAAGAAAATACGGCAACTGGCATTATATCGGATAATTAGGTAAAATTTTAAGTTTCAATTCTCCAACGGCTTGATGGAAGTGGAAGTTCCGAATATCCAATTCGGTTTGATACTTTTCACGAATGCGCTGCCGAGGAAAACAATTCCCCCAACTGCAACCATCATTCCGGCAATCGAGCTATCCACCAAATATGCCATGTAGTATCCCGTTATAGCAATAAAAATACCTAAAGCGCAGGTAAGTTTGATAAGAGATGTTAATTTTTTGGTCCAGAGGAAAGCAGTGGCAGGAGGGACGACGAGTAAAGCCACCACCAAAATAGCTCCCACAGCTTCGAAACTACTTACCGTAGTATAAGATACCATGCTCATCAATGCAAGGTTGATCGCACCGGCTGGAAGTCCTATCACTAAGCCAAAGTTTTCATCGAAACTTGTTAGGTTTAACTCCTTATATAACAGGAATATAAAAGCACTGACTAAAACCAAATTCAATACTGCTAGGTAGGTGATTCTTGGCCCCATACTAAAGCCTGCATCAGTTATCCAAAGGTCAATAGGCAAGTAGGCTATCTCCCCATAAAGCACACATTCTTGATCCAAATCGACTTTGTATGCAAGCATGTTTATAAGGATAATTCCTATAGCAAAAAGGAGAGTAAATGTGATCCCAATCGATGCATCCAGCTGCACTTTAGCTTTATTTTTCAGCCAATCAATAATGAGGGTAGCCAAAATCCCTAAAATACCAGCTCCTATAATTACTTCCAATCCGCGCTGACTACCTGAAACAAAGAAACCAATAACAATTCCTGGTAAGACTGCATGCGAGATGGCGTCGCCTGTCATAGACATTTTGCGAAGCATCATAAATACACCTAATAGCCCGCAAGAAATTGAAATCAAGGAGGCGGTGAAAATGATTAGAAATGCATTTTGGTCAAAGCTCATCGTTGTCGCGGGGGATAGCCTCTTGGTGAGGATCGAGTTTAGGATAATTTAATCTATTCTCTAGTAAAGCTTCAAGCTCAGGAGTAAGGATGTGTTCCAGTTTTTCGGCTGAATCATGCACGTGATCTGGAGCAATATTCATGTACTCATTCAGGTAGAGTTCCCAAAGTCTATGGAGTCTTACAATTCGTTTTGCTTCTGATTTACCTTTTGAGGTAAAGTCAATAAGTCCTTGATTTAGAGTTAATAAATCGGTTTTAAGTAATTCATCAATAGTATGCTTGGTTTGTCTCTTTCTGTAAGGAAAGGACTCATAGATTTCTTCTATAGGGAAGGAATTCTTTCCACTTTCCAATCCATGATAAATCAATTTCAGCAAGTGGTCTTGATGCGTTTTTTTCAAATAATACCTTCTAGCGATGAAGCGTGAAAGCACTCCTTTTTTTGGAGCAAAAAGAAAGGAAGCAAATGCGAAAAGTGAAAGGAATACAACTACCCAAGGTCCTGTGGGCATCTGTGGAATCACGAATGAAACGTATGTTCCAAGGATCCCAGAAACAGCAGAAAATGCTCCGGCGATCAATAGGAGTTTACCGAGCTTGTCAGTCCAGAACCTAGCGGCAGCTCCAGGAGCAATCAGCAAAGCTGCCATCAGGACAACTCCTATAGCTTGTATTCCTATCACCACAGCCAATATCATCAGTACATTAAATACCAAGCGAATTGCTCCCATGGGATAGCCAATCGACTTTCCAAAGTCAGCATTGAATACCAGCATGGAGAATTCCTTTCGGAATGCCGTGAGGGTGATGATAATCAATATCGCCAGGCCTCCATAGATATAAAGATCTTCTTCTAAGATGGCTATGGCATTTCCGAAGATGAATTGGTTGAGGCCAGCCATCTCTGGATTTCCTGATTTTTGGATAACTGTGAGTAGCACTACACCAAAGCCAAAAAAGATAGATAGGATAGAGGCAATGATCGCATCATCGCTCAGTCTCGTATTGCTTTTCAGCCAGGATGTAAGAAATGTAGCCAGCGCTCCAGATAGAAAGGCTCCTGTCACTATATAAATCGGATTTTTTTCTCCAGCTAGCATAAAGCCTAAGCAAATGCCGGGAAGTACTGCATGTGAGATCGCATCTCCGAGCAAAGCCTTTTTGTCGAGAAAACTGTAGGTCCCCACATAGGCGGAACCTATGCCCAAGAGCGTGATCCCGATTACCACAAAGGCAATGGAAGAATCCTGGAATGTGAAGAAATAGACGAAATCACTCATATCAGCTCTTCAATGGATTAAAGTCCTTTTGTCTTATGATGTCGGTGACTTTGGTGAGTAGGTTAAGCTTTCCTCCGTAGGTTTTCCTTAGAAGTTCTTCTGTGACTACTTGCGCTTTTGGGCCCGAAGCTACCAAGTGAAGGTTTAGCATGATAATCCAGTCAAAGTAATTCATCGCAGAGTGTATATCGTGATGTACAACAATTACTGTCTTGCCAGCTGCAGTCATTTCTTGCAATAGCTGAAAAATCGCCGTTTCCGTGGCCATGTCCACTCCAGCAAAAGGCTCATCCATTAAATATAAGTCAGCTTCCTGTGCCAAAGCTCGAGCAATGAAAACCCGCTGTTGTTGCCCTCCGGAAAGCTCAGATATCTGCCGATCTACAAAAGCCTGCATGCCTACTTTCTCCAGACAATCCATTGCAATTTTCTTTTCCTTTTTTCCTGGCCTTCTGAAAAGACCTAGTTTTCCATAAGTACCCATCATGACCACATCGAGGACGGAGGCAGGAAAATTCCAATCCACTGATTCACGCTGTGGGACATAACTGATCCGACTTCTTACTTCATTTAACTCTCGGTCAAAAAGTTTGACATATCCTCCAGTTATTGGAATCAAACCCATGACAGCTTTAATCAAAGTGGACTTTCCTGCACCATTTGGCCCAAGTATTCCGATCAGCTTTCCGGCAGGAAGGCTCAAATCCACATTCCATAAAACTGGACTTTGATCGTAACTGACAGTCAGATCGTGTATTTCTAAAACTGGGGAATCTACGTTTATGATCATTGTGTTAGGCTTTCAAAAATTACTTGAACATTGGTTCTTACCATTCCTATATACGTGCCGGCAGGAGAGTCTGGAGCACCAAGACTATCTGTGTAAAGTGGACCAGCTAATTCGATTTCATGGTTTTGATTGGCGCAGCCAGCTACTACTGCTTCGATGGCTTTGGGGGAAATAGTCTGTTCTGCAAAAACTGCATGAATATTTCGCTCGACGATGAAACTCACCAATCCTGTCAAATCCCGAAGTCCTGGTTCGCTCAACGTGGATAATCCTTGCAAGCCTAGTACTTCCAAATTATAAGCTTTTCCAAAATAGGAGAAGGCATCATGAGCAGTAATCAATGCTTGATTTGCTTTGCGAAGCTCAGCTACTTTGGTGATGTTGTCTTGATGAACTAGTGATAATTGGGCAAGATAGGATTCAGTGTTTGTGCTTACTGCTGACTTCCATTCAGGTTGCCATTTTATGATTTCATCGGAAGCATGCGCAAGAGCTAGGGACCAAAGCGAGACGTCAAACCAGATATGAGGATCTACGGAGTGAGCCTCGGGTCCGGAGCTCAGTAATAGTTCGTGAGGAATATTTTCAGATACATTAATCAAGTTTTGACTGAATGCCAGTTTCTCAAAAATCTCTGTCATTTTTCCTTCCAAGAAAAGTCCATGGTAGATAACCAAGTCTGCATTTTGGAGCAAGTCCAAATCCCGTACGGATGCCTTATATAAATGTGGATCCACACCGGCTGGCATAAGAGAAACCACGTCTGCATTATCGCCTACGATGTTCCTGATTCCATCTGCAAGAATGCTGGTCGTTGCGACTATTTTCGGCTTTAATCTCTCTTTCTTATTCTCAAATTTACAGGCGAAAGAAAGCAACAGTAGAGGCAGTATTACCAGGAATTTCCTCATGACTGAATTGCCAAAATATTTGCTGCGACATCCTTAGACATAAAGAGTGTTTTCTTCTGATCGACTAGAATTTCCATCGAGCCATCAAACTCAACTTTGTCCAAAACTTTGATTCTTGCTCCTATGTAGGCGCCTACTTTATCTAGGTATTTGAGGAAGGCTGCCGAGCTGTCTTTTACTGCTACTATTTGACCCGATTGATCTATGTCCATCTCGTTCAAAGCAAGTCTTGGTCGAGCCCTCACATCTCCATATTCATCAGGAATTGGATCACCGTGTGGATCAAATTTTGGGAAGTTCAGATACGAATCTAATCGCTGAATAAGTAGGGGAGATTGGATGTGCTCTAGCTCCTCGGCTACCTCATGAACTTCGTCCCAAGCGAACTGTAATTTCTCTACCAAAAACACTTCCCAGAGTCTGTGTTTTCGGATTGTTTGTAATGCTCTTTTTTTGCCTTCTTCCGTGATGTTGACACCGTAATACTTTCTGTATTCAATCACCTCTTTATCACCAAGCTTTCTGAGCATGTCCGAGACAGAAGCTGCTTTGGTTTTTATTTCTGCTGCCACATCATTGGTGGATACACTTTTAGTGCCCCCGTTTGAAAGGTGATAGATCGCTTTTAGGTAATTCTCCTCAGCTGTAGTTAAGGTCATGGTATTCCAATTTATACTAAGGCAAATATAAATATTAATTTAGATATAGCTAAAAATATATTCAATAGTGACTAAATCACCTGTGGATAACCCGTTTTCAAATGTGTTTAGTGTTTTAGTCTTGGCTAAAAATAAGATTAGACTTGGGTTAAAATCGTTTCAAATATCTGATAAATAGTTATTTGAAAATTGTGTTTTCCTGACTTTGATAAGCTATATGTAGAAAACCCCCAGTTTCCATTTTGTCAAAATGGGTGTTAAAATTAAGGCATAGGTGGATAACTGTGGATAGTAATCCACATGCTGTTTAAAACTTACAGAGAGGAAATTGCTGTGATGAAATCTCTGTGTTGAGATTTCCACAGGACGGAAGTGTCAGGAGTTTGCGTGAAATATTCCTGATTTAGTGCAGCATCGAATTGCAGGGTTGCGTGCTGTAAGTCGAAAAAGTCTATTGGAAAACCTCCTGAGAATGGTGCTAAAAAGTCTAACCAGTTTGGGTTTCCGCCTATCAATACAGGGATACCAAGTGCGGCTGCTTCAAAAAGTTTAGTGGGCATTTTGTCTTTAATAGACGCTCGATTTTGATAGGGTAAAATGGCAAAATCAACCTCTGAATATTCATCAATAATTTGCTCGTGCGGGATCGGGAAACTGGAAGACTTTAGGTGGATTTGAGGTGTATTTTCACAAGCTTTCTGGAGCTCTATTCCATAGCTTGGAAGCGTGCAATGTCCAATGATTTGAAGTGTAGAATCAGGGAATTTATTTAAGATTTCCTTGAACCATTCTATTGCTTCTAGAGTACCAAAAGCAGGAGTAAGAGTGCCTGAAATTAAAAATTTGAAGCTGCTTTTTTGAGGGAATTTTAGTGGTAAAATAGGGTTGATTTCTCCGGCATATTTATTTTCTAAAATTAAAAAGGGAGATTTCTCAGGCATTTCTTCAGCGTAGCATTTCTCAGCTAGCAAGAATAAATCTACTCGATTTACTCTTTCCATTCGGGCTATTATGTTGCTTAATCTGCCCTTTTTTTCTAGGCTTAAAGCTGGGTTCAAATCTAAATTTTTGACATAGTTTTCCTGTACATCATAGACCAAGTTGTAGCCCAAAATCCCTTTAAAAAATGAAGCGATTGGAATGTATTCATAGGTGCAGCAGATCAGGATTTTTGGACGTACTTTCAGTAGAATTCTCAAGAATCTGATTTGTGAGGAGATTCTTTCCCAGGTTGAGTGAACCTTTGAAAAAGAAGAATAAAAGATTTCATCTTCGCAATTTTCTATAGGGAATTGTGAAAATCCCATAAAACTTAAGCGATATAGACCTGTTTCTCGCAACGAAAGGCCAAGCTTTCCATAAGCTCTTGTATCTTTGACGGGCTTTAGACTTGATGCGATCAAGACTGGAATTCGAGAATCAAATTTTCCACTCATAAACGAAACTAACCAAAATAATGGAACTGAAAACAATCATTGAGCAGGCTTGGGACAACCGAGAACTATTAAAAGAAGAAACTACTCAACAAGCCATCAGAGCTGTAATCGCAGATCTTGATGCGGGTATTATCCGTGTTGCTGAGCCTACTGATGACGGTAATTGGAAAGTAAATGATTGGGTGAAGAAGGCCGTAATTCTTTATTTCCCTATCCAGAAAATGGAAACTATCGAAGTGGGACCATTTGAATTTCATGATAAAATGGCGCTTAAAACCAACTATGCAGAGAAAGGTGTACGCGTAGTACCTCACGCAGTGGCTCGCTACGGAGCATATCTAGCTAGTGGAGTAGTGATGATGCCAAGTTATGTTAATATAGGTGCTTATGTGGACGGTGGCACGATGGTTGACACTTGGGCTACTGTCGGTTCCTGTGCGCAGATCGGCAAAAATGTTCATTTAAGTGGTGGAGTAGGTATCGGCGGAGTATTGGAGCCTATACAAGCTGCCCCAGTAATTATCGAAGAAGGTGCATTTATAGGTTCTCGTGCTATCATAGTAGAAGGAGTGAGAATAGGTAAAGAAGCCGTGATAGGTGCTGGAGTTACCCTGACAGCAAGTTCTAAAATAATTGATGTCACTGGATCTGAGCCTATAGAATACAAGGGTTATGTACCTGCGCGTTCTGTAGTTATTCCTGGATCTATTGCCAAAATATTCCCAGCAGGCACTTTCCAGGTTCCTTGCGCTTTGATCATAGGTCAAAGAAAAGCATCTACCGATCTCAAAACCTCCTTAAATGATGCGCTTAGAGATAACAGTGTAGCAGTTTAAATCAACTATAATGAAAACGAGTACGCGAGCGATTATAGCTCTATTTATTTCAGCAGCCCTTTGGTCTTGTTCAGAAAAGAAAACAAGTTCCGGAGATGCCTATTTCAATAAAGGAGAATATGCGAAAGCAGCCCTTGAGTATTCTGAAGATTTGAAATTTAATCCCAATGATGTTCGAATGCTTTATAATAGAGGCCGAGCAAATGAGGAGCAAGGAAATTACGAAGAAGCAAAGGCGGACTTTGAAAATGCGCTAGAAGTAGAGCCAAATAATTTCCAGGTATTACTCAGTTTGGCAAACGTTCATTATAATCAAAAGAACTATACCAATGCCTTACTGTATTCTGATCAAGCAGCTGAAATCCCTGGTGCGCCTGCTATGGCCTCTTTCATGAAGGCTAGAGCGCTACATCAATTGGGTAAGCCTGATGAAGCGTTGAAAGCTTATGGAAATGCAATTGCAGTGGATAAGGAATTCGGTCAAGCCTACTACAACAGAGGTTTGTTGAAGGTGGCAATGAAAAGAGTCGGGTCTTCATGTGAGGACTTTCAACTCGCAAAAGCCTTAGAATATCCTGGAGCAGAAGAGGCTTACGCCAAATATTGTAAATAAATTAAAACCGGCCGAGGCCGGTTTTTTTTATGTTATTTTTTAAATAGGAAGATCTATTAAGTGGTAGCAGTAATCAAAGTGTTACGTTATCCAGCTTCTCCAGAAGCTGGATATATACTGGTCAGCTAAGTCTCAAAAACTACCACTAAAAACTAATAACTAACAACAAATAACTAACGACTAACAACCTTACTTTTCAATGCTCATGAGCTTCTTCTACGTGATTGCAGACATCTTCTGAGCTTAATTTCCCGGTACCACCACAGGTTCTACAAGAGCTTACCTCTTTCAAACTTCCTTCGCATACAGGGCAAGTGAGCCTTCCATTGCCTGAGCATCTTTCGCACTCGAAGTACTCTACGATTTTAAATATATTCATCTTAGTGATCATCCCAGATCCATTACATCTACTGCAGCCAACCACACCTTTTCCTTTGCAGTAGTGACATTCCTGCTCGATTTGTCTGTTTCCATCACAAGTAAAACAAGTTTGGTATCGATAGCCTCTTCGGTCGCAAAGCTGGCATTCTTGAATTTCCTTCAACGGAACCTCTAGGCGCTGTTGTAGTTCTTGAGCACCTTTATAATGGCCACCAGTAAATCCGGTTAACTCTAAATACTTATTTAAAAAATTAGCTGAGTTATCATATTGCTTGAGTTGAAAGAGAGTCTCAGCAAATAAATAAGGCATTTCTTCAGGAAGCGGCTGACCAGAATCGATCAGGTTTCTGAATATAGAATTCGCCGTTTCATAGTCATTTCTCTCAATAGCCGCTTTTGCTCCTTTCATCCAATGGTCTGTTTGACCTAGATTTGGACCGATTTGAGCAAGCGTTACTTGGCCAAAAGCCAATGTGAAAATAAAACTTAGAAGTAGAAGGGAGGGGTGAAATTTTAAGCTCACAGGAATATTATTTTTCTAGAGAAGCAATAAAGGTAGAAGTTTCTTTTTCGTAAAGTTAATGTTTCCAAAAGGGCAAATATCTCCATAATCTGCTAAATGGATTTTAGAAGTTAAAAATTGTCTTTATTTTAGGATTAAATTCTATCGAACGCTTAATTATTTATCCTTTGAGCTGAACCACTGAATTTTCAGTCATATTACTTTAATCCTAAAAATTAAAAAGATGGGAAAACCAATCACAATGATCGAGAGTATCGGTCCTGTTATGAAAGAGAAACTTAGCGCTGCTGGAGTAACTTCTGTAGAAGGCCTTTTGGAAAAAGGTGCATCCAAGGCTGGAAGAAAGGCTATTGCTGATGCATCAGGCTTGGATGAAAGTAAGATCCTAGTATGGGTGAATATGGCTGATCTTTTTAGAATTAATGGGGTTGCTAGTCAGTTTGCTGAGCTACTTAAAGCTGCTGGAGTAGACACAGTAAAGGAATTGAGAAACAGAAATGCAGAAAATTTACATGCTGCTTTAGTGAAAACTCAAGAAGAAAAAGGATTAACTAGAGTGGTACCTGCTGCTTCAAAGGTTGCCGACTTCGTAGAGCAGGCCAAGTCTCTTGAGCCTTTAGTTACGTATTAATCATTTTACAATTACCTTTTTTATCGAGAAACCTTTTTGCTCTAGGCATCAAGGTTTTTTTTGTAGTTTGGTTTCATAATCATTTTGACCATGAGCAAGACAGAAGAATTTATTACCCATTTGGCCGAAGGTCAAAAATATAAAAAAGACTCAATAGTCTTAGGAACTGGTGTTTTGGATGGAGTACCAGTCCCAGGTGCCCAAATAAAAATTGCCCTAAAAACAATGAACCGGCATGGTCTGATTGCTGGGGCAACAGGAACCGGCAAGACGAAAACCCTTCAGGTGATTGCAGAACAACTGGCCTTGAAAGGAGTGCCTTCTGTTTTAATGGATCTGAAAGGAGATCTATCGGGGCTGGCTCAGCCAGGTACTGCCAATGATTTCATTAAGAATCGCTCTGAAGTCATTGGTGTAGACTATGTGCCGATGGGTTTGCCGATCGAACTGATGTCTATTTCGGACGAAAAAGGAGTCAGACTGAAGGCTACTGTATCTGAATTTGGTCCAGTTTTGATAGCACAGATACTCGAGCTAAATGATACTCAGCAAGGAGTGATTTCCCTTATTTTCCGCTACTGTGATTTAAATCATCTTCCACTAGTGGATCTGAAAGACCTTAAACGAGTTCTTCAATTCATTACCAATGAAGGTAAAGAAGCTATCCAAAAGGAATATGGTCAGGTATCTTCAGCTTCAGTGAATACGATCATGCGAAAAATCATAGAACTGGAACAGCAAGGTGCAGAGCGCTTTTTTGGTGAAAAATCCTTCGAAGTAGAAGATTTTTTGAGAACGAAAGATGGGAAAGGTATCATCTCCGTGATTAGACTGACTGATATTCAAAGTCGACCTAAGTTGTTTTCCACTTTCATGCTCAGTCTACTATCTGAAATTTATGAGTCATTCCCTGAGCAAGGAGACGCAGACCAGCCTAAGCTATGTTTGTTTATTGATGAAGCTCATCTGGTGTTTTCCAACGCTTCCAATGATCTTCTTGATAAAATTGAAGCAATTGTCAAACTGATCAGATCAAAAGGGGTTGGTGTTTATTTTTGTACCCAAACTCCAACGGATGTACCTGATAGTATTTTGGGGCAACTGGGTTTGAAAGTACAGCATGCCTTGAGGGCTTTCACTGCTAAGGACCGTAAGGCTATTACTAAGACAGCAGAAAATTATCCTGATTCAATTTATTATGAGACTTCCGAAGTGTTGACTTCGATGGGAATCGGAGAAGCGCTAATCACAGCTTTGAACGAAAAAGGTATTCCTACACCACTTGCGCATACACTTGTGAGAGCACCGATTACAAGAATGGATATTTTGAGTCCTTCAGAAATAGATGCTGTTGTCCAGAATTCTGCTTTAGTTTACAAATACAATCAGGACATAGACCGAGAAAGTGCTTTTGAACTATTAGAAAAGAAAATGGCGGATCTTGAGGAGATTCAGAAAAAAGCTGAATTGCCAGGGCCAAAAGCATCAACGACAACTAGCAGAACAACTAGTAATGATGATTCTCTTTTTGCAGAATTGAGTAAGAACACCATGGTAAGACAGTTGGGAAGAACGATTTTCAGAGAATTAACCAGAGGGATATTGGGTTCATTCACTAAAAAAAGATGATCCTATTAAATAATTGAAATACAATAGTTTATATAAGGTGAAGATTGGAATAATAGGAGGGGGAGCAGCTGGTTTTTTCGCAGCTATTCACGCAAGTGCGCCAGGAATAGATGTAACTATTTTCGAAAAATCCCCAAAGCTTTTATCTAAAGTAAAAGTCTCTGGAGGCGGGCGGTGTAATGTCACACATCGGCCTATGGAAATCTCAAAATTGGTCAAAAACTACCCCAGAGGCGAGAAGTTTTTAAAACGTGTTTTTCCCAAATTCAAATCTGAGGACACTATCAATTGGTTTGAAAGTAGAGGAGTGGCTTTGAAGATTGAAGCTGACGGTAGGATGTTTCCTGTTTCTGATTCGTCTCAATCTATAATCGATGTATTACTTAAAGAAGCTCAAAAACTCAATATCACTATTCGTAAGTCCTGTGGAGTGAAGTCCATTACTCCTGTTGAAAGCCAATATAGGCTGGAGACAGATGATGGGGTTTTCCTTGTTGACAAGCTAATAATAGCCACAGGAGGACATCCTAAATTGGATAATTATTCCTTTCTCAAAGGTTTAAAGCATAGTATTTTAGATCCAATCCCCTCGCTTTTTACTTTCAATACTCCCAAGGAATCACTTCGTGAACTCATGGGGCTGTCGGTAGTAGATGGAATAGTCAAAATAGAAGGGACGAAAATGACTTATAGAGGTCCTGTGTTAGTGACGCATTGGGGGGTAAGTGGGCCTGCAGTTTTGAAATTATCTGCATTTGGTGCACAATGGCTAAAGGATAAAAACTACGTTGCTACGGCATTGATTAATTGGAATGGAGCGTATGGAGAGGAAGAATTTAGTGCGCAAATCAAAAGCTATCTACTGGCTCATCCTAATCGTAAAGTAGAGAGTCATTCGCTTTTTGAAATCCCAGCTAGGCTTTGGGAGCACTTTTGTGCACGTTCGGGAGTAGAAAATGCACAATTATATGGCACACTGTCGAAAAAGCAAATCAATAAGTTGGTACAGAATCTTTTTTGCTATACTTTGAAAGTTGAAGGGAAGACTACCTTCAAAGAAGAATTTGTAACTGCCGGAGGAATTGCCTTGAATGAGGTAAATCCGGAGACCTTGGAAAGTAATTATCACCCAAACCTTTACTTTGCCGGGGAAGTTTTAAATATAGATGGGATCACTGGTGGCTTTAATTTCCAAGCTGCCTGGTCTACTGGTTTTCTTGCAGGTACAGCCTCACTGAAATAACGCATATGGAACAACTTTATCCAGAACTAGATCAGCTCATTTGCGAAATGGCTGATGGTGACAAAGATTTTGAAAAAGATCTTACTTTGGCGATTTATAATGGGCTACTAGAACTCAGAGAAAAATATGCTGAAGGTTCATCTGAAAAAGATGATTTAAAAATTCAGCAAATCCGGCATAAATTAAAACCAACTCTCAGCATATTTGAATTATCACACATCACAGATGAATTGCAAGTAGGCAAGGAAATTATTGAAGGTGAAGGGTTTGAGGGAGTTCTATTTAAATCGCATTACCATAGGTTGCAAGAAAAACTGGAAGCTGCCATTCAGCGTGTCCATAAATTGACGCTATAAAAAAAGGAGCTGACACCCGCCGCTCCACTTTTGAAATCGTTACCCTATGAAGTATTATGTTTTACGCTACAAAAGTAGGCCAAACAGATTTCATGTATTTTAAGGGATCATGAATTTCATGTAAAGCTTTCTATTTTTGAAGCCACATGAGTATTATCAAATCTACCTACACAGGACCTCCGGCATATTTGTTCAATGGACATCTGGAAACTATCATTCCCAGTATATTCAGAAAAGTCTCCGATGTAAGCTATAAGAGAGAGAAAATTGACACGCCTGATGGCGATTTTTTGAATTTGGATTGGTCAAATGTCGGCAGCTCCAAATTGCTTATTATTTCTCATGGATTAGAAGGCGATTCTGAACGACATTATGTCAAAGGAATGGTGAAACTATTCAATTCCAGCAAAGTAGATGTATTGGTTTGGAACAATCGTTCATGTGGTGGAGAGATTAATTTGAGACCAATTCTATACCATCATGGAGCTAGTTACGATGTGGATACGGTAATTTCTCATGTTCTTAAAGCTCTTTCTTACCAAGATATTTTCTTAACAGGTATAAGTATGGGCGGAGCACAGACTCTCAAATACCTTGGAGAAAAGGGAATTGATTTGCCTGTTGAAATAAAACGAGCTGCGGTCTATTCCACGCCTTGTAATTTACTCTCAAGTGCCGCTACGCTGAAATATCGAAGTAATACTTTTTATAAGAATAAGTTTCTAGGCAAACTCAAAAATAAAATGCGTGAGAAAGCAGTCCAATACCCTGACTTGATAGATTTGGAACAATTGGAAAGAGTCACTGATTTTGATGCGTTTGATACACTTTTCACTGCTAAACTGCATGGATTCAAGGACGCTGCGGATTTTTACAAATCAGTAAGTGCGGATAATTGGATGCCTACTATCGCAATCCCTACTTTAGTAATTAATGCATTAAATGACCCGCTCCTAGGAGGTGAATGCTATCCTGTGAAGCTTGCGGAAATCAAGAAAGAACTCACTCTAGAAATGCCAAAAAGAGGCGGACACACAGGCTTTGTGATCAGTAAGAATGAATTTACTTGGGCGGAATATAGAGTTCAAGAATTCCTCTTGGATCGGCTTTAGGCCTAAGGGTTTTAGTATATTGTAAGCTAATTCAATAAAGAAATTACTATGAGAAAAGCGTTTTTCATCAGCCTTGTACTGCTAGCATTGCTGACATTTTTTCTAATCTGGTATTTCCAATTTGTCCAATTTAAGTTTGGGTATTTTATACTGGGGATTATTGTAATTCTTTTCGCTGTAGGGCTTTATGATGTTAATCAAAAGACTCATGCCATTCTGAGAAACTTTCCTGTAGTTGGTCATTTCCGCTATTTACTGGAGAAAATCAGTCCCGAAATTCAGCAATATTTCATCGAAACGAATACAGATGGAAGGCCATTCAGTAGAAATATCCGATCCTTAGTTTATAGAAGAGCAAAGAATGTAAATGATACTCACCCATTTGGTACACAGCGAGATATCAATGGAGAAGATTACATTGGTTTAAGACATTCTATTTATGCCGTTCATACAAATGATGAAGATCCTCGAATAACGATCGGCAACGATTCATGTAAACAACCTTACTCTTCATCGATCTTTAATATTTCAGCAATGAGTTTTGGTTCTCTCAGTTCCAATGCAGTGAAAGCGATGAATCTGGGAGCCAAAAAAGGCGGATTTTCTCATAATACTGGAGAGGGCGGAATATCTACACATCATAGGGAAGGGGGAGATTTAGTTTGGCAAATAGGTACTGGGTATTTTGGATGCCGTGATGATCATGGTAATTTTAGTGAGGAGAAATTCACTGAGAAAGCAAATTGGCCTGAGGTCAAAATGATCGAAATTAAGATTTCTCAAGGAGCTAAACCAGGTCATGGCGGAGTACTTCCAGGCGTGAAAAATACTGCCGAAATAGCAGAGATACGAGGGGTTTTGAAAGGAACTACGATTCTTTCACCACCTGCCCACAGCGCTTTTACTAATGCTTCAGAATTAATTGATTTCGTTGCCAAACTTCGAGACTTGTCTGGCGGTAAACCTGTAGGATTCAAGCTTTGTGTGGGTAGAACTGAGGAATTTACGGCTATCTGTAAAGTGATGGTTGCTAAGAATATATTCCCTGATTTTATTACTGTAGATGGGGCCGAAGGTGGGACAGGAGCTGCACCTTTAGAATTCTCCGACAGTGTGGGCTTACCGCTTGAACCTGCACTTATTTATGTTAGGATGACCTTAGAAAAGTTTCAGATACGTAGCCAGATAAAAATCATCGCTTCGGGTAAAGCTATAAGTGCCTTTGCAATTTTGAAAAACATTGCTCTTGGAGCTGACATATGTAATTCAGCAAGGGGTTTTATGTTCAGTTTGGGTTGTATTCAGGCACTTCGTTGCAATACCAATGAGTGTCCAACTGGCGTAGCTACACAAAGGGCTAGCTTAGTAGGAGGTTTGGTGATTACAGATAAATCTGAGCGAGTTTATAATTTCCACAAAAATACGGTTCACGCAGTCCAAGAACTGCTTGGAGCTTCTGGCCATACCCATACATCCGAACTCAGTGCCAGTGATCTGGTGAAAGGAGATGAAATGATCAAACTGGCTAATAGATATCTGCCTGATTCTGTGAATACGCAGGTTTAGTTTACTTCGAGGAAATCCCGCCAAGGCGCAAAGGCGCAGTTTATTTATTCAGGAGTCACCGTTCCGGTTTGGCTTTAGTTCAACTGGTTCAAGTCTTATGACTTGGACCCATTATAATGCAGTCTTCAGACTGCTTATTTCATGACTATTTTTTTGAGCAGTCTGAAGACTGCAATTTGCACGGCACAAGTCATGAGACTCATATCTTTGGAATGAATCAAAAAAAACAGAATAATGGTGTAGCCAGACTTCGAGACTAAGTACGGCAATGTCGATACTGTGCGCAAGGAATCACACCTTTATTC
>Ga0123337_10001420_pt1 | contig 30799 bp, 14 predicted proteins | sample frozenSSSSmetaG_FD_89792 | JGI IMG/M metagenome (GOLD analysis project Ga0123337, IMG submission 89792) | Glacier valley bacterial and archeal communities from Borup Fiord, Nunavut, Canada, to study Microbial Dark Matter (Phase II) -... | ecosystem: Environmental > Aquatic > Freshwater > Ice >...
GGCAGCCGTCCGGAAAGTCAACCCTTTGACAATACAAACGGCAGTACCCATTGTTTCGCCCTGTTCAATGACCGCTTCACTGTTTCGGACTGGAACCAGCAATTGCCATCTTTTATCAAGAAATACAATCCGCAAAAAATAAAAGAAACGTCTTACCCGGCTGTATCATTTAGCACAATGCACTTATCACCTGATTTTGGGGGTGTAAGCAAGGGTTTGCTCTTGTCGTTAACCCTGATTGGCGTGCTTCTGATCGTCACGGCGTGCATCAATTTTGTAAACCTGGCCACCGCGCAGGCGCTAAACCGGGCACGCGAGGTTGGGGTCCGGAAAGTACTGGGAAGTACCAAATCGCAGCTCTTCTGGCAATTCATGGGTGAAACCACGCTCATTGTATTAGCTGCCCTGGCCCTGGCGATGGTCATTTTTCAATACGGGCAAATATTAGCAGACACTTACCTACATGGCCCGTTCCGGTTTACATTTTATTTTTCATCATCCGTACTGGGGTGGTTAATTTTGATGGTGGCAGCAGTCATTCTGCTGGCGGGCCTATATCCTTCGCTGATCGTGGCAGGATTCCGCCCCGTGGTAGCCTTAGCGGGACGGCTTAACACAAAGCAGGCAGGTGGTTTTTCCTTGAGGCGGGGCCTGGTTGTTACCCAGTTCGCTATTTCCCAAATGCTTATTACAGGTTTGATTGTAGTCGCCAATCAGCTAAGCTATGTTCAGACAAAAGACCTCGGCTTCCGAAAGGATGCTATTCTGACTGTAAGCCTGCCAAACCTTCCAGCGCAGGATCTCAGTAAAATGCGTGCATTCCGTAACCTGGTTACTGCCTTGCCGGATGTAAGCCAGATGAGCTATTCGATGGGAGGACCTCCGCAGTCTGGCTGGACCAGCCAGACAAGTGTTAGCTTCGACGCCCGCCCTGATAACGAACCTTACAATCCACAGCAGGCATGGATTGACGCCGATTATGTAGGTTTGTATGACTTGAAATTGGTAGCCGGGCGTAACCTGCAACCATCCGACACCGCCCGCGAAGCACTCATCAATGAGACTTTTCTGAAACGTTTAGGTTTAACCCGACCAGAAGATGTGGTAGGCAAGTTCCTGCATAAAGGTGGTTTTGCGCCACTCCAAATTGTCGGCGTTCTAAAAGACTACAATCAGTCGAACCTTAAACAGCGGATTAGTCCACTGTTTCTGACCACGTTGGCCAGTGGCTTTTACTCTGCCAATATCCAGCTGCGTTCTGCCAACTATGGTAGGACTTTAAGTCAGTTAGAGAAAATCTATAACCGGGTGTATGTTGATAACTTTTTTGAACCCGCGTTTGTAGATGATCAGATTCAGCAGTCCTACCAACAGGAGCTAACAATGGGCAGGTTAATCAATTTTTTTACAGGGATTGCATTGCTGATTGGGTGTATGGGCTTATATGGACTTGTATTGTTCATGGTGGCACAACGGACTAAGGAAGTTGGCGTTCGCAAAGTACTGGGGGCAAGTGTAAGTAGTATTTTGTGGCTTTTCAGCCGGGAGTTTGTGCAATTGATTGGTATTGCTTTTGTGCTGTCAACGCCCGTGGCCTGGTGGGTGATGAACAGCTGGCTCAAAAATTTTGAATATAAAATTTCTCTCAGTCCCCTCACCTTTCTACTTGCACTTTTGGCAACTGTGGTCGTTGCGCTGCTAACGGTGAGTTTCCAAAGTATAAGAGCGGCACTCATGAATCCGGTCGAATCATTACGGAGCGAATGAGAAATTGATCTTGCCCTAAGCAAATGCTAAGCTCCGGTTGTCCGGGTCTGCATATTTTTGCTGGTGCTGAACATTATTAATGTAAGGTTAAGGGTCAATGAAAGCGAAGCCAGATTGGATAGACAGCCGCCAGGAGAAATTATTTCGAAAGCAAAAGGTATGTGACGTGCTTCAATTTCGTTTAACCAGGTGGTCTAGAAAAGCGGCACACTTTTTTGCATAAACTCTGTAAAATGGAAAGTCAAAAAAGAACAAGAAAACCTCGCAGCCAGGAACCTGATTTATGAGCTGAAATTCTAAAAATGTTGAGTTCTGGCAAAAAGTAAGCGGTATCACAGAGACAATGTGGTCTGGCAAAAACCTGGATGAGCTATTTTTAACTCCTATTTTTCGGAAATGTGTCTTCAAGAAAAGGCAAACAACCTTCTCAAGCCGGACTATCACGCAGGATTTCCGACTGCCCCGGCTACCTATTTAAATAAAAGCTGTGAAAACTGGAACAGATCATGTCGCCATACTGGCCAGCTATGTCCGCCAGGATATTCGCTGTAAGTGTACTTGACCCCGAGCTCATCGAATTTGGCACGCATTATTTTGCAGTTATTAAATGCGATATCTTCCTGGCCCCCCATAGAGATCCAGAGGTGTTTGAGGTTAGTGTTAATCTTGTCGGAATTGCTTTTCATGAATTCGTATTGCGGGTCCGACAATGCCGTATTATTAGCAAACCAGCCAGAACTGAATACGCCGAGTGATGAGAACATCTCCGTATTTTTGATTCCCGCATATAAGGTTTGTAGCCCCCCCATGGAAAGCCCGGCAAGTGCCCTGTTTTTAGCGTCGGTTTCAACCAGAAAATTGGTCTCCACAAACGGAATAGCACCAAGTTTCAACTCGTTTTCAAATTGTTTCAGCACGTTTTCATTGAAACCAGCAAGGCCGCCAGAGCCACCCATGTTACCATCCAACATCACGATAACCATCGGTTTGGCTTTACCTTCGGATATCAGATTATCCAAAATCAGATCCGTTTTGCCTTGGGACGCCCAACCTCTCTGGTCTTCTCCTCCACCATGGAGCAGATACAGCACCGGATATTTTTCAGTGGATTTGTCATAGCCAGGAGGCGTATATACATACATTTCACGCCATGAGCCCATCGCTTTTGAAAGATATTTTTTGATACGGATTTCACCATGCGGGACATCCCGCTGCGCGTAGTAACCGCCTTTCCGGTAAGGGATTTCAATACCACTGGCCATACGTCCCATGCCGTAAAAAGTCTCGCTTGCCGGGTCAGCCAGTGCTACCCCATCGATCAGCAGCGAATAATAGTGAAAACCTTTACTAATCGAATCAGTGGTTATGGCCCAGTAGCCCCCGGTATCCTTTTTCATCTCATATTTTTTGCCGAGGTCGACCTGCACCTTCTGCGCATCCGGTGCCTTTATCCTGAATACCACCCGATTATCGGGCAGGATCTGCGGGTATTGTGCAGTACGAATGTTCGTGGCAGCCCGGGTACCCAGAATGGTATATTTGGACAAAGAAGCATTGTCAACCGGTTTGAATAAAAACTGAGAAAACATGTACAAACCATTTTTCCACACTTTGAAATCGTGTACGCCAGGCTCGATGTAGTAAACGTGAGGAACCTGATGCTCAAACATATAGTCATGCGTCCGTTTGCTAAATGTGATCAGTCTGTCGTTGTCTCCACAGGAAATAAAAAGCAGCTTCAATTTCTTCTTCGCTTCCTCTGGATCAGGCATCAGCTCGGTTGGAATTTTGGTATTTGGTGCAGATGAAAAGCCACCCACCCAGGCGAATTGATCAAGATTTCCCAGTCCGAAGTTCAGCGACTGCCCCCCACCCATTGACAGCCCTGCAATAGCGCGATTTTCGCGATCTTTCAAAACCGGTAATTTGCTTTCGATGAATGGAATCAGATCTCTGAGCAAATCCTGCTCGAATGTTGCAAACGCGGCAACCTTGTCGGCGGCCATGACATTTCCTGTCGCGCGGTCATCTTTCATAGCCCTGCCATTTGGCATCACCACGATCATGGGTTCAATTTTCTTTTCTGCATAAAGATTATCAAGGATAAGCTGTGGATTACCACCTTTCAACCATTCCTTTTCGTCGCCGCCGATGCCGTGTAAAAGATACAGGACAGGGTATTTTTTCTTTTTGTTAAAACCGGGCGGCGTATAAACCAACGCCTTTCTGGCATTCCCCACTGTTTTGGACTGGTAATTTATTGTATCAATTTTTCCGGCAGCAACACCTTCCCTCACAGAGTCGAAATTTTTGGGCATTTCTTTCAGGATCCCCTGGCCAAAGCCCACAACGGTGAGTAGCACGAGGGTCATTGTTATAATTATATATCGCATCATGTTTTAAAGGATTTCCGGCTTGGTAATTAAATCAATTATTATAAGATGTTTAAGGCATTTTCAAAGACTCTTCCGGGCGAAGACTTTGGATCAGGGCGGTTGGAAAATTAACAGGAACCGGGAAAGTCACCTTCCCCGTCGCAAGCCACTCTGCAGCTCTGATCACCGTCGTCTGATAGCCAATGCAGCGATAAGCAGGTGGATAACGTTCACCTTTCCAGAGATGACCCAGACTCGAATTGTAAACTCGTCCCTTGCCATATTTCACAACCCACTCCACCGGCCAGGTCCTTTTGGTACTCGTACTATCGAAAGCGCAGGAAAGTACACTGATATTTTCCGCAGGGCCCCGAGGGAAATAGTAAACCTCCGTATTGGCGGTTTGCCACTGTGTAGGATAGCCATCGTTAATTGGATGTGGTGTAAGGACTTGAATCAATGCGTTGAACCTTTCGCCGTGTCCCGTCCCTTTCCCTTCGTCCGGTGGAATTCTGGTAATGTTTTTTGCTCCATTAATTTCCAACGCATAACCGCCGGAAGCGCGGCGCCAGCCCAGTCCAATCATTCTGTCGTATTCTTTCCAATGAGGAAATGCATTGTTGGCCGAATGGAGTATGTACAATCCACCCCCACTCCTTACATATTCTTCCAGTTGCTTTTCAGCATGCCCGGGCCAACGCAGACGGGTATTTTGAATATTGTTGGTATTCTGGATGATTACCGCGTACCTGCCGAAATTTGGATTCCATAAACTTCGCTCAATACTATCCTCGGGAATTGTACTGACATCCACCGCGAATCGTCCGCTTTCCTCCAGTATCCATTTGGTAACTGCAGTGGTTTGCTTCCAGTCGTGGTTGCTGAACCCATCAACGATCAAGACCGATATCAGTTTCTTTTTTTGTGCCAGAACACTCAATGAGACAAAGGCAAACAGGACAGAGACAATACAGGTTTTAAACATAATCGTATCGTTTAATGTATCTACAAATCAACTGTGAACTCATACTGTACTACCGGCCACGAAATCATCCCCGTTAATCCCGTTTTTCAATCTTGTCCTCCAAACGGAAGTAATCAAAATCAGCATATCCACCCACATTTTGAGTGGCATAGTTGAACAATGCGTAGCGATACCCCATGAAGTGCGGAATGGTGTACGACATTTTTAATGGCTTCCCAATTGATAACCAGGACCTGCCGTCCAGGCTGTAAAAGAAACTGGCAGTGTCTTTCTTTTCCTTAAAGTCGCATTCAATTTTAAAATAGACCGTATTTTGTACGAATGGTATGCTTTCAATTTCCGCGGCTCCGCCTGAGACCGAATTTACCATAACAACTGACGAACCGCCACGACCAACTTTGACCCCCACAATGCCATACTTCTTTTGCAGAAGTCCCAATCCTGCAAAGTCTCCCTCCTTCATCTTTGAGATGTCAACCGACGTAGATGCTGAGGATTCGGGACCAGTGGTGCGTTGCGTCAGCGTATTTCTTGCGCTGACAAAGGAGGTGTCAATCCGCCCGGTTTTCAACCGAAGAAAGCCTTTCCGTTCCCTAACGGACCAAAGCTGGTTATCCGGATTATGATTCCATTGCCAGACCAAAGGCAAAGAAGGCTCCTCTTTTTTCCGTGAAAATTCATCTGATGCGACAATTCCAGGCATTAATCCTTTGGCGGCCGGCAAGTCTAGCGTTTCAGGCACTTTGCCCTCATTGCCTAATTTTGGCCACCCGTCTTCCCACTTTACGGGAACCAGATAAGGGACGCGACCCACGGCCCCATAATCCCGAAAAAGATACGAAAACCACTTCCCGTCCGGAGTATCAATCAGTCCGCCTTGCGCTACGCCCAAATCCTGTAAAGCAATGCGTCCGGTGTATGGACCTGCTATGGTATCTGCACGATGAATGATCACGGTACGCATACCGCCTCTTGGCCAGGAAATATTGAAAAGATAATATTTGCCGTTGACCTTAAAAAGCTGCGAACCCTCAGCCGGAAGCCCGCCACCGGTACCTGTCGGCAAGCTGGCATTTTCTATGATGACCTGCTCGACAGCACCTTTTTTCACGCCCGAAGCATCCGCTTCCAGCTCAACCATCCTGATTTTACCAGCTCCGTAAATCAAATAAACCCTCCCATCATCGTCAAAAAACAAGGTATGGTCATGATACGAAGGATGGAATGACGCCACTTTCCAGGGTCCTTTTTCAATGTTTTTTGTTGTGAAAATATAGGTCTTGCCTGTTGTTTGAGCGAAGGTTGTAACATAAAATAACCCCTGGTGATAACGAAAGCTGCTTGCCCAGGAGCCTCTGCCGTAGGTACTTTTGCCGTTAGTCAGATTGAGTTCGTCCATATTAGCCAACGTATCATACGCGTAACTTACCAATTGCCAGTTCACAAGATCCCTGGACTTCATAATCGGCAAACCCGGGCTCATGTGCATGGTAGTACTACTCATGTAGTAAGTGTCTCCTACCCGTATCATGTCCATATCCGGCACGTCTGCAAAAATGATCGGATTTTTTGCTGTCTGAGCCTTTAACGAAATTTGAATCAGCATACAACCGATAACAGACAAAGCCAATGTGGATAGTTTCCCTGTCATTTTGACACCGCTTTAAACATCGGATCATTTCCGCTATAGTTCAAATATTTGAAGGAAGCCGAATTCGTAGTTACCTCCCCGGACGAAGTGGCATACATCCCAAACAGGCATCCGATAAAACCTCCCGCAACCTGCGTACTCAGAAACTTTGCATCCAGCTTGTCTTTTAGCAACTCCCAGGCACTGCCTTTTGAAAAATAAAAACTGTAAGAATCTCCTTCCGCAACGATGCGAAGTTTAACTGCTCTGGAAACATCCGTCACCGGCATTTGGGATAGCATCTCCATACTTTTCTTATCAGCACCACTTTTATAAAGCTGGATTACTGGCTTACCATTTTCTACTGATTTGCAAATAAAATAAAAATGAGACTCGTCCTGAAATATGGTCATACCTACCTTTTCTTTTTCAGATTTAGGCAAAAAGTCAAGCTCCGTTTCTGCTGTGCAATACAGATGCTGCTGACGCTTACCGATGAATGACGGATTGCCAGTTTCCATGATGGTCTCAGGCTTCAGTTTCATTGTTAAACCTTTTTTCTTCGACAACGCGAATGCACTGCTATCTACCGTTCTCATAAAAAGAAACGCGGGATCCAGCGTCTTTTCAAAAGTCAGTGTGTATTCGAAATTCCCTGCCTGCGGAAGTGCTCCCTTTTGCTTTACTTCCTTGTAGTTCACAGCATACTCATATTTAATCTCTTTGCTGTCCGGATTAATAATCGGCCAGTCGTTTTTCCATTCCACTGGTGCGATGAAAGTTTCGCGGCCGGTGTTATAGAAATTCCCCTCGTAAGGTCTTACTGCCAGGAAAATAGCATAAGTTTTACCGTCAGGTCCGTCCACGAATTGTGCGTGGCCAGCTGACGTAATCGGATGCTTCCGATCGTCAGGCAATCCTCTCTGTGTCAAAATCGGATTGTTTTCATATGGAACAAAAGGCCCCCAAACCGACTTGCTGCGAAAAACGACTTCCGTATGATTGACCGAAGTGCCTCCTTCCGCGGCATACAGATAGTACCAGCCATTCCTTTTCATGATATGCGGCGCTTCAATCCAAACCGGTTTCTTACTGAGGTCTACTCCACCGTTGACCAGCTGTTTTTCTTCCCCCATTACCTTTAAAGTTAACGGGTCAATTTCATAAATCCGGATCGTTCTGTGTCCCGAATACAGAGGTTTCCTCTCTGGCGCATCGCTGTTGTAAACAATGTATGCTTTGTTGTCATCATCAAAAAACATGGAAGGGTCAATTCCACGCACCTGGGGAACACGAACAGGGTCGCCCCATGGGCCGGCAGGGTTCTTTGCCGTCACAACAAAATTTCCGTCATGGTCTATATCAGTACATGTGACAAAATAACTACCATTGTGGTAACTAATGGCAGGAGCAAAAAGCCCTCTGGTCAATTTTTCGCCCATAAAATCCATCTGTGAAGGCCTGTGAATGACGTTTCCGATCTGCTTCCAGTTTTTGAGATCTTTACTGTGAAATACCGGAATGCCTGGAAAATAAGAGAATGTGGAGTTAACAAGATAGTAGTCTGCACCCACCTGAACCACACTGGGATCAGGATAAAAACCCGTCAATATCGGATTAACCAGCGTGGTGGTCTGTGCCGAAACACAATGACCGAAAAAAATAAATGCAACCAGTATTGCGGAAAAAAATTTCTTAGCCATCATTTACTATCTTTTCAAAGATTTGAGTTATTTGTAAGCTACGGTCCAACAAATACATACACCTTACCGGCCTGGGTAGATACATCGTAAATAAATGTCTGTTTGATATCCGGCGAAGACAGATTTGCGTTGGAAGAAATTATAGCGCCGGCCACTTCCTCATTTTGATAGAATTCATTGGAGTTTTTACCGGAAGCAATTTTTACCGACCGGCCATCTACTGATTTCAGTTGATTCGGAACACGTAATCGCAGGTTTCCGCCGACTTTGGACTTGACTTCGACCTTTGTCAACTTTCCTTCTTTCCACTCCAGCCTCACTACCTCAAAGCCACCCTGAGCCAGCAGTCCACCAATACTACCTGTCTGCCACACGTCGGGTAGAGCAGGGAGTAAGTGCACCGCTCCATCCGCACTTTGCATCAGCATCTCAGTGATTCCCGAAGTACAGCCGAAGTTACCATCGATCTGAAAGGGAGGATGTGCATCGAACAGATTATTGTAAGTTCCGCCTCCTTCTTTGGTTGTACCCAATGGAGAAAGCTGATTTTTAATCAATGCAAAAGCGTGATTTCCATCTTGCAGCCGGGCCCACCAGTTCACCTTCCAGCCCATGCTCCATCCAGTTGATACGTCACCGCGATGCAGGAGCGTTGTCCGGGCAGCTGAAAACAATTCGGGTGTACGATAAGCCGAGATTTGGTCCGAAGGGAACAAACCATACAAATGCGAAACGTGGCGGTGGTGATCATTGGGGTCGTCCACGTCATCAAGCCATTCCTGCAACTGCCCATGTTTCCCCACATGCATGGGAGGCAATCGTTTTCTAATCTTTTTCAGCGTATCTGCAAATGCTGCGTCTTTTTTCAATATTTCCGCAGCGCGAATGGTATTGCTAAACACGTCAAATGCAATCTGATTATCCATAGTTGTGCCAGCATCCAGCGATGATCCTTCATGGGCAGCTGGGGCGTTTTCGGGAGAGCTGCCGGGGTTTGTCACCAGCCAGTGATATTTGGGATGTTCCACCAGAAAATCAGCATAAAAAGTAGCAGCACCTTTTAGGATCGGATATATTTTTGCCAGATAAGCCTTGTCACCCTGATAGAGGTAATGCTGCCACAAATGCTGGCTCGTCCAGCCACCGCCTGCAATCCACATGCCCCAGAATGCTCCGTCAATGGCTCCGGTTGCTCGCCAGATATCCGTATTGTGGTGCGCCATCCATCCTCTGGCACCGTACATGGACTTCGCCGTTTCCAGTCCTGTTTGCGATAACTCTTCCACCATTTTCAGGAAAGGCTCATGCAATTCGCTCAGGTTTGCTCTCTCGGCCGGCCAGTAGTTCATCTGGGCATTGATATTGATGGTATACTTGCTATCCCACGGTGGCCTCATTTTGTTGTTCCAAATTCCCTGCAGGTTAGCAGGCTGCCCTCCGGGCTGTGAACTGGAAATCAGCAGGTAACGACCATACTGGTAATAAAGCGTAACCAGTTCAGGATCATTTACATTTCGGAAGTTTCTCAGTCTTTCGTCCGTGGGCAGATTACCCTGATCAGTTTTACCCAAATCGAACTTTACCCTTTTGAAATATTTGTGATAGGCTGCGATATGCGGATTCAGAATTGCAGCGTAGGATTTTGAGTAGGCCTTGTTCAGATACGAGGCTGCAAGCGCATGCTCATCTCCACTTACATCCTGATAGTTTTTAAAATTGGTAGCAATCGAGATATAAATTGTTGCGGCATCGGCTCCTTTAACGATCAATGCAGTGTCGTTGGCAGATACTGTTCCCCCTTCGGTTTTGATCCTCGTAACGCCTTTGAATCGAACCACTCCCTTCACTCCTTCGTGGTCGGAAGCAGTACCCTCAATGGTCAAATCCTTTGTGGGGATTGTTTTTATTGCTTTATTAATGTGCAACGACGTGTATGTAGCATTGAAAGCAAGCTTACCGCGCTGATCTGCTGTTAGCCTGATCACAATAACCCGGTCCGGGAAAGAAGCAAGAACCTCCCGGGTATAATTGACACCGTCTACCTGATAAGTTGTTTTAGCTACCGCGCGTTCAATGTCGAGTTCACGGTAATAGTTGGTGTAGTGCTCATGACCTGGAAAGGTAAGCCGTAATTCTCCAAGCGGTTGAAACATTTGTCCGTGGGACTTTTTGGTAATAATGGCTTTATTCGCCAGTTTTTCCGCCTCCTTTTGTTTCCCATCGAAAATCAGCTGGCGAATTTCCGGCAATGCAGCCAGTGCATCAGGATTATCATTACGATTAGGCCCACCCGACCACAAAGTATGCTCGTTGAGTTGGATCCTTTCATCCACTACATTTCCATACACCATTCCCCCCAACCTGCCATTCCCAATTGGCAAAGCATTTTCCCAGACATTGCCGGAAGGCTTATCGTACCAAAGCTTTTGCTCGCGCGATGTCTGCGAATAACCGGTCAATGCAACTGTCATGCATAGAAGGCTGAAAATATTTCTCATACAGAGGCTCATGTTTTTTACTCTGGGTTCTTTACCACAAAATGTTCACCAAACTGGATAAACGACTAAGGCCATAGAAAATACCCATAATTCGGTTCTTTATATTTCCTTCATTTTAAAAAATGTGTCAATATGACACTTTAAAAAACAATAATATGAATTATTTTATAAAAAACAAAATTATTTCATTGTTAGCGTGTAACAAATTTGCAGGAAGCTGGTGGGAGAAAATTTACCCTGTTTGAAATGCTCAAAATGTAAAATCGCCACCTTCTGGTCTGATCATCTGTTTACTGCATCCAATGACATTCTGTTGTTCAAGCTGATCCTCATTGATTAGAATCTATCAAATTTTGACCATTTTACCGCTGGAGACCGACTTGTAGATCGCTTCAATGACACGTATATCACGCAGTCCTTCTTCTCCCGGAGCGATTAATTCCGTGTTGGTCATAAGCGCGACGCAGTCTTCGTCCATTTGTTTGGCCTGCTGACTTTTAACGTGAAAGTTGATGATGGTTCCATCAGACAGACTTCCTTTGTTGCCATTGTAGCCCGACTGCGGTTCGAGTTTTGCCCAGCCTTTATCATAATTTACCTGAAGATAATTCATATTGATCCCGAAACTTGTCTGGCAGGATGCTTTTGCGCCGCTTGGAAAATCGAGCAAAAACATCATCGTTTCTTCGACTTCCTTATAAATTTCCGGGCGCGTGGTAGAAGCCTGTGCAAAAACACTGACTGGCTCCTCACCTGTGGCAAGGCGTGCTCCCTGCAATGCATAAACCCCCATATCACCCATTACACCACCACCAAGGGCTTTGTTTTGTTTCCAATGATTGGTACGTGCATCAAAATACCCGGCTGCACTATTAACCATTTTGACTTTGCCAAATTTCTGCTCTTTGACGACTTTCATCACTGCCTGAATATTAGGATCGTGCTGACAGCGGTAGCCAATGGCCAATTTCACTTTATTGCTTTTGCAGGCACTGATCATCGCCTCACAGTCGGCGACAGAAGGTGCCATTGGCTTTTCACAAAACACATGCTTACCCGCTTTTGCAGCCCGTATAACAAATTCTCTGTGCATGGATGGTGGCAACACCACATACACAATATCGATATCCGGGTTGTCGGCGATCTTGTCGAAATTCTGATAATTATAGATGTTCTTATCCGGAATATTGTATTTGGTCTTCCACAATTCGGCTTTGGCAGGAGTACCTGTCACAATCCCGGCCAGGTAACATTTTTCGGTCATTTGGAGAGCAGGTGCAAGCAGATCCGTGCTGTAATACCCCAGACCAACCAAAGCAATACCAAGTTTATCCTTTTTGGGCCGGGTCGATGCCAACAACGGATTGCCTGTAAACAGAGTAGCTGCACCAGCCAGAGTTAATGATGATAAAAAATCACGTCTATCAATTTGCATACTTGTAATGATTAGTGTTGAACAAGGTAACTTAACCCAATGATGATTAATCAGGGATTTATCGTCGTTAGGTGTCCGCTGCCGTCCCGGAGCAGCTCTCTCACTTTGACCGTGCGCAGGTGTGTCTTTCCGGAAAGCTCTGAATCGTGGTAAAACAAGTACCATTTGCCCTTGAACTCGACAATAGAATGATGCGTCGTCCATCCTTCAACGGGGGTCATGATGACGCCCTTGTATGTAAACGGCCCATGAGGTGAAGTGCCTTCTGCGTAGCAAAGAAGATGGGTATCACCAGTTGAATACGAGAAGTAATATTTTCCGTTAAACTTGTGCATCCACGCCCCCTCAAAGAAACGGCGGTTCTTGTCGCCAGCCTGCAATGGTTTTCCATTTTCATCGAGGATCTGAACATCCCGAACAGGCTCGGTAAATGACAACATGTCGTCGCTTATTAAGGTGACTTTGGCGCTTAGTGCAGGCTCATTTTCATGCCCTTTGCCGAGATCCGTCATAAGCGTTTTATCATAGTCTCCGGTATGCCAGCGTTGCAACTGGCCGCCCCAGATGCCACCGAAATACATATAAGTTTTGCCGTCTGTATCAGTAAAAACTGCAGGATCAATACTGTAACTTCCTGCAATAGGCTTTTCCTCAGCCTTAAATGGCCCGGTTGGCAACTTGCTTGTAGCCACGCCAATCCGGAAAACACCTTCTTTGTCTTTAGCGGGGAAATAAAGAAAATAAGTTCCATTTTTAAACGCTGCATCCGGCGCCCACATTTGCTTGTCGGCCCAGGGCACATCTTTGACATCAAGCGCCACACCGTGGTCGGTCACCTTTCCCCCGATATTGTCCATTGAATAAACGTGGTAGTCGCGCATCTGAAAATGTCCGCCTTCGTCATCTTGTGGTACGTCGGCTTCGATATCGTGTGATGGATAAATGTAAATTTTCCCATTGAAGACATGTGCCGAAGGATCAGCCGAGTACACGCCGTTAATCAAAGGCTTTACGCTGCTCTGGGATTTCTGGCAGACTACCTTGCCAGCGCTGACAAGGATTAAGGAAAATATCGGTATCAGGAAATTATGAAATCGAATCATCATTTTAACTTTAATAAAAAACAGGAAATCGTTGGAAGTTAATTATCCGGCCCATATTTCCAGGAACCCCTCCGGACAAAACCAGCCCTGAGATGTAAGCTTGCTGTTATTGCAGTCCTACATCTCAGGCTTGTTGTTTGCGGTATTTAGTTTATCCTAATATCCGGTGTTCTGCGGAAACTTCGGACCATCTACTACCCTATCTATCTGCGATTGCGGGATTGGCCGCAACATATGAAAATCTTTGATGTAAGGTGCCGCCTCCTTGTTCCATTCCTGCACACGGCGGACAAGCGAGCGAGTTCTTACAAGATCATGCCAGCGCTGCCATTCTCCAAAGAATTCGCGGCTTCGTTCGTCAAGGATAAAATCCAGCGTCACTTCTGCGGCCGTAATGGTCATGCCTGTAGCAGCAGCTGTATTCTGAGCTGTGGTATTGGCTTTCCGGAATGCTGCGCGCTGACGTAAAACATTGATCATTGTTGCAGCTTTCGATGCGTCGCCCGCCTTGAAATACGCTTCAGCACCTGTCAGGTACACATCCGAAAAGCGGTACAAAACAGCTGGCCGAGTAGATGGGTCGTTAAAATTAGAACCACGACTTGGATCCATGTATTTTTTCAACGCCGGATATATACCGTTGTTCCAAAGACTTGGCGGCACTACAATACCCTTAAATGGCCTTGATCCTACAAACTGGGGGGCGCCCGGCACTTCATAATCGGGCAGCCAAACGGCCGTGTCCGATCCAGGAACGGTGGTGTAACCGATTCCGCGGCTGTTGTTGGTGGCCGTAGCCGCATTGGCTACAGCAGTATTTGAAATATAAACCGTGTAAAACGAACTAGCGAAACGTGAATCCACATCACGGTTTGTGAAAGCCTGATCAAGGAAATAGTTTTTGCCTGCACGCGCGCCGGTAGTCTGCTTATCCGAATTCGGGCGCATCCGCACATAAGGGCGGCCATAGTATGAATCGCGGATCATTCCGGAAGTTCCGCTATTAGTGAAAACTCCGGCAGCATTTTTTATTGAGTTAATACCACTGTTGTTGGGATAATTCCAGTTGGTGAACCATGGACTCAGATTTTGCGCCGCACCACCACCTGCTGCTCCACCAACGCTGTAATAACCATATTTTGGATCCAGCGCATGGTCGCTGACAAACATGGTTTCTTTTCCATAGTCGTTTGCAGGAACAAATGCATCGCCATAATCCTGCCATAGATCCAGGCCATAAGCAGATTTATTGGCAATAATATCATCACAAAGTTTTGCGGCCTGCGTAAAATCACTGGCAGTATTGTTTAGCCATCCGCGGGTCAGGTATGCTTTGGCAAGCAGGAATTGTGCCACTGGTTTGGTTGCTGCTTTCCCAAGGAACGGAGCGGTCGGCTGGCTGGGCAAGTCTGCCGCAGCTTCTGTAAGATCCTTAATGATCAGCTCATAAACCTGTGCCGCAGGCTGGCGCGTGGCTGCCTGCGAGGCTACGGTTATAAATTCCGTATGGAGTGGCACATCGCCCCAGGTCTGCACCAGGTAGAAATACCAGAAAGCCCTCAAAAATTTGGCCTGTGCAAGATATTGCTTCCGCGTAGCTTCGTTCAGATCAATCGTCTGACCGTACTGAAGCACGCCATTCAATGTGTTAATATCCTGAAAGGCGACGCCCCAGGCAGATCCGAAGTTGCTGCTGTTCAAACCATTGTAAGTATATGCGTTACCTGTACCGGCATTGACACCTTGGATGAATTCGTCGGTTCCGGCCTGCATTTCAACAGTAAACCCTTCGGTGCCCCACTGGCCCCGAATATCATTGTAGACCCCTGCTATCCCTCCGAGCACGCCAGCCGGACTATTGAAGTAGGAAGGCACGATCTGGGACTGCGGGTGCTCTTCGAGCACTTTTTCGCAACCGGAGCTAAGTGAAACGATCAGCCCGGCTGTAATCAGAATTTTTATGGATTTCATGATCGGATTAGAATTTAAGGTTAACGCCCACAGTGAATTGTCTAACCGGAGGATTATTAAGATTTACAGAGATCTGTCTCTCGGGTGTTCCACGGTCGCTGGAAGCATCCGGATTAAGCGTCGACTGACCGCTGGCATAGCTGTTTCCTTCCGGATCGATAGCCAGTTTATCTTTCACCAAAGGCGAATAGATTATGAATGGATTGGTCAGGTTTACGTAGATCCTCGCCGATGTTGCACCAATCTTTTTGAAAACATTACTTTGGAAAGTGTAACCCAGGTTAATGCTTCTGCATTTGATAAACGAACCGTCGTAGTACCCGAGCGTGGAACCAAAGTTTGCCACAGCGCCGCTGGCATCAGGAGCAGGAAATGCGTTGGTTGGATTTGTGTCTGTCCAGTAATCCGTTTTCACCTGATTGACACGGCTTTGGTTAAAGAAGGCAAATCCGCCTGATCCTGTGGAATTACCTGTAAGGTAAGGCACAATTACTTTCATTCCCATTCGGGCATAAGTAACAATGGAGGCATCAAAATTCTTGAAACTGAAACGGGTGGTAAGGCCTCCCTCCCATTTGGGCTGAAAATTACCCAGAAGCTGACGGTCATTGGCGTCAATTTTTCCATCACCGTTAAGGTCTTGCACTCTGATCTGCCCGGGGAATTGTACAGGAGATGTTTGTTTGGCCAAAGTACCATTTTCTTTGTCGGCTGTCTGCCAGATACCCACCTTTTTGTAATCATATATAACTGAAAGCGGCTGCCCTACAAACCATCCTGCACCGATGTTGGACTGTTCTTGAGGCGTCGTCAGCTGCGTGATTTTTTCACGATTAAAGAAATAAGTTGCGTCTATGCTCCAATTAAAGCCTTTTGGTTTTCTGATGATCTCAAAGGTTGTGGTTACTTCCACCCCTTTGCCTTCTGTTTTACCAAGGTTTTTCAAAGTAGAGCTTGCACCATTGCTCGCAGGCAGCGGAACCGACAACAAAATATTCTTGGTTTTTTGATGATACCAGTCTACCGAACCCGTGATACGGTTATTCAGAATACCGAAATCGATACCAATATCCAGCTGCGCAGTCGATTGCCAGGTCAGGTCATTAGCCGGCAGGCTGGTAACCGTATAGGCCAGCTGCTGTCCGGCAGTACTTGTTCCGAAATTGTAATATCCGGCTGTCAATGCTCCCAGCGTTGAATATGCTCCTACATTCCTGTTTCCTGATATACCCCAGCCGCCACGCAGTTTGAGGTTAGAAATAAATGTGGCTGGTTTCATAAAGGTTTCTTCAATCACATTCCATCCCAAACCAATAGCCGGATAATTAAAATACTGATTACCAGGAGATAATGTAGAAGATCCGTCCCGACGAAGGGTCATGGTCAGCAAATACTTGTCTGCATAGCTATAATTAAGCCTGCCCATGTATGATAGCAATCCAGTTTCAGAAAACGAGTTTCCAAAATCCGAACTCGCGACAGGCTGCCCCGATGCAAGCGAAAAATTGGATGTTTTGATGTAATCCGCAGGCACACCTGTCACCGTGAAACGACTGCCCAGCGAGTGGTTTTTAGTATATTCATAAAGTGCTGTAAATCCCAGCTTGTGTTTGCCCGCAAATGTTTTATCGTAGTAAAGCAAATGTTGGAGGTTTACATCCCAATATTCTGTATTACTGATCTCGGCATTTGATGACGCCTGTGTTGTGGCAGAGTTGAAATAGATCAGCGGACCATTGTAGCCATTGTAGTTCGACTGGCTAAAATTTAGACCCGCGTTGAACCGGTATTTTAATCCCGGCAAAATATTCACCTCTGCATAGATGCTATTGAATGTCCTCAGCGCACGTGTCCGTCCCAGATAGGAATCTTTTTTGGTCATAATCGTAAGCGGACTTACACCAGCCGCATCAATAGAACCTTCCGAAGGAAATGTATTAACGGTGCCATCAGCATTATACGGCGATGCCAGAGGCGTCAGGCGTACAAGCCCGCCAGGTATACCACCACCGCCAGGTGTGTTCTGGTAAGTCAGTGTGTTGAGCGTATTAAGCCCAATCTTTACATGTTTTCCAATCCGTTGATCAATCGTCGCGCGGATATTGAAACGCTGAAAATTTTGGCTTGGAATGATACCGGTTTCATTGAAATAACCCAAACCTAACGAATACTGGGTCGTCTCACTACCACCCTGTACGCCTAATTGGTGGTTAGACATAAAACCTGGCTTATAAATCAGATCCTGCCAGTTGGTTGATACGCCTTTGTCAAGCGCCTCCTGTTCTTTTTGAGTCAACACATAACCGGATGTTCCGGGGCTTGTTCGGTTGTATTTTGCCGCATCGGTTTTAAACTGAGCATATTCCCGACCATTCATGACATTGAATTTACCCATTACACGGGTTTCTCCGTGATAGCCGTCATAGCTGAATACCGGTTTACCAACCTTACCTCTTTTGGTCGTCACTAAAATTACCCCCCCTGACCCACGAGAACCATAAATCGCGGTCGCAGATGCATCTTTTAAAACTTCCAGGCTTAGGATATCATCGGGATTGATGTCATTCAGACCGCCAAACGGTATACCGTCGACTACCACAAGCGGGCCATCCTGGCTGTCCGCAGTACCTGAGCTTGTCGTAAGCGTCCGGTTTCCCCTGATTCTGATCTGTCCCTGAGAACCGGGCGTACTTCCGTTACTAATGATAGAAACACCTGCCGCACGACCTTTCAATTGGTTTATCAGGTTAGGCGCTGGTACTTCTTTGAGCGTACTTTCACTTACCGAAACCACCGAGCCGGTCACATCTCTTTTCCGCTGAGTTCCGTAACCTACTACCACCACTTCTTCAAGCAATTTATTATCGGGAGCAAGTGTCACATTGATGATCTTTTGTGAACCCACAACGACCTCTTTGGAAGCATAACCGACGAGTGAGAATACCAGAATAGCGTCGTTGTCCTGAATGACAAGCTTGTAATTCCCGTTTTGATCAGCACTGGTCCCCCGGACTGTGGATTTTACGAGTATATTTACCCCTGGAAGGGCATCCCCGTCAGCCCCGGTCACTTTGCCTGAAATCTCAATCTGGTCAACTGATGTGGACGCTGCTTTAACCCTACGCTCAATCGAAGATGGAAAGTTGGCAGCAGCGCTGGCCGAAGCCCAGCCAAGCAGCAAAACTGGAAGGGCAGAAATTGCCGCAATCCTTGCCAACCTTTTACGGTTTAATAAACAGTCATGCATAATTTATTTATAAGTTAATGTTTTAGGTAAAATTGAATTGCGGACCTAGAATGGCTACCATTCAGGATACAAAATGCCTTAGAGCTTACCGCTCAGTATTTCAGGGAGTACAGTCTCATATCATAGAAGTCAGGTTAGGTAAAATGTTGGGATTTTCAGATATTTAAGATGACGAATTCGAAAAATGCTTAAAAGCAGTTCTTTTTAAATAATTGGTGTCAATTTGACAATACTTAATTTCGACGTAACTATCCCCATGGATATGACTTCACAGAATCACCTCTCATGAAGGATTTTCATTGGATAAATAATCACAAACCCAAATGGGCCTGGTAAAACAGGCCACCCGTTTTTCCAGATATTATTCAATTAATTATCGACAAATTTAAATCAATGAAATACTTGCCTGTGAGCAGATTTGTTCATTTTACAGCTACAATTGTTCAAAAGCAGTAAAAAAATGACGAATTCAAGGACAAACTTGCATTTTTAGGATTAATCGATGGCTTTTGAAGCATGGTTGGTTATGATAACGCTCCGTCAAAATTCGGCAGGGGCTGTTTAATTTTCTTCGTTGCTTTAAGGGCTACTTTCAATCCAATCGTCCAGCAATTGGGTAGTTTATTTAAACCCCATCAAATCAATGACGCCAAAGATTCTTTTCATATTTCGTTTTACCTTGTTATCTGCATTATTAACTACAGTAACATTTATCGCTTTGGCTCAGGAAGCTGAGCCAAAGTTCACTTCTCTCACGTCGATGGACGGGTTGTCGTCCAATACAGTGACAGCTATTTTAAAAGATCGCTATGGCCTGATGTGGTTTGCAACCGACGACGGTCTGAACAGATTTGATGGAACTGATGTATTGGTGTATCGTCACAACAAAAATGATCCCACCTCTTTAAGATCCAATGACGTTTCTTGTCTTCATCAAGACGGTAAGGGTCGCATCTGGGTTGGGACAATTGAAGGAGGACTGCACTTGTATGATAGAAGAAAAGATTCATTCGTCACCATTCCATCCCCACGAAGTATAACAAGCATTAATAGCGACGCAAGCGGAACACTTTGGGTAGGAACAACAGCCGGATTAGTTAAGATAGATCCTGCAAGTCACCAAGTCACGACGTTTTCTTCGGTACCAAATATGCCTGATCAAATCTCGAAGGGACTTATACTCAGCATATCGATTGACAGCAAGCAGAACGTGTGGATTGGTTCAAAAAATGGTTTATTCAGAATAGACCCCTCTCTCAAAAGAGAAAATTATGTAAACTATTTGCAATCTTTCCCGGAAGACGCCGGTTCGCGTACTGTAAAATCCATTATTGAGGACCGCGAGGGAAATCTATGGGTTGGCACATATGGCGGTTTATTTAAGTTCAATCGGGACGGGCAAATATTAAAGAACTTCAGATATGAACCTGACAATAAAAATTCTCTGAGTACCAATATGGTCTTTGCAATCGCATTAGAGGACGATCAGCACATCTGGATATGCACCGACGCTGGCCTTAACATTCTCAATACTCGAAATGGAAACATTGCGCGTTATGCCCCGGATGCAAGGACCCAATTCAGTTTAAGTAATAAATCCGTGCGAAGCATACTGATCGATAATGAAGGAATTTACTGGCTGGGCACTTACAAGGGTGGTGTAAACAAGTATGATAAAAATCTGGCCATTTTCGGGTTGAAACGATCTGATGTAAATGACCCATATGGTCTTAGCGCACCGTTTGTTACCTCTTTTGCTCAAACAGAATCTGGCGAGCTGTTTGTTGGCACGGACGGGGGAGGACTCGATTTATACAACCGCGATACAAACCTCTTTAAAAAACTTCCGATCAACCCCAAAAACAGGAATGCCGCATCGGGATTGGCCATTCTTACACTAAAACTGGTTTCTGCCAACGAACTCTGGATAGGGACTTTTCAGGATGGCCTGTTCCGGTTCAACCCCAAAACCGGTGCCTACACGCAGTATTTGCGTGGAAAAGATTCTTCCAGCCTCAGTAGCGATGAAATCTTCTGTTTGGAAAAAGACAAATCCGGTAAGTTGTGGGTTGGCACCAATGGCGGTGGTGTACATTTGTTTGATCCGGCAAAAAAAAGCTTTGAAAGATATTACAATCAGAGCACACCGGTTTCTCAACGGATTATTCCTCTCAATGGCTACATCAGGGATATTTTGCTCGACAGCCGTGGAAAGCTGTGGATAGCGTCACACGGAACGGGCATCGCTCTCTTTGATCCGGTCAGCCGAAAGTCGGTATTGCTGGATAAGCAATCCAGTAACCTGCCAGGTAACATCGTTTTTTCTATGCTGGAAGATAAAAAAGGCCGTATATGGGTTGGGACTTTCGGAGAAGGTCTGGCTTTGTATGACCCCAAATCGCAGAAATTTATTTCATACGGCGAAAAAGAAGGATTAGCAAGCAACGTGATCAACAAGGTCCTCGAAGATGCGCAGGGGCGAATATGGGTAAGTACAAACCAGGGAATCAGTTCTTTCGATGTAATCAGCAAGAAGTTTACAAACTACACATCTTACAACGGAATCCAAAACAAAACGTTTGTGCTTGGTTCCGGTATCCGCACCTCCGATAACACACTATTCTTTGGAGGAATTGCTGGATTCAACTATATCGATACGCGTAGCCTCCCCGGGAATAAGCGTATCCCACACATAATTCTAAAAGATCTTCGAATTGGTAACCGAAGCATTACCCCAGCCGACTCAAATTTTATAGATGCTGACATCTCAGTGGCGAAAACCATAAGCCTGGACTATAAACAAAATTTCTCATTGAGCTATGCGGCGCTTGACTACACAAATCCCAAGCAGGTGCATTATCGTCACAGGCTTTTGGGGTTGCAGTCGGAGTGGACCGAAACAGGCCTTACCAGTTTTGCCAGTTATACGAACCTCAGCCCCGGGAAGTATGTGTTTGAAGTTCAGGCCAGTGGTGACGGAGTCAACTTTAGTCCTCAAACCACTTCTATAGCTGTTATCGTGACACCACCTTTTTACCTCACCGTTTATGCCTATATGCTCTATTTTCTGGCGCCATTCGCTATTGTGTTCGCCATGAGACGCCGCGGGATAAAAAGGCTCCAACGACAGTTCAAAGAACAACAACAGCGAACGGAAATTGAACAGGCCAAGGAACTTGACAGACTTAAAATCAAGTTTCTAACCAATTTAAGCCATGAGTTCAGAACACCCATCGCCCTAATTCTTGCCCCTGTCGACAACCTGATTGGCAAAACTAAAACGACCGAATTGTACCCGCAGATCACAGCAATAAAACGGAATGCAAAAAGACTGCTCAATCTGGTAGATCAGCTGTTGGATTTTAAAAATATGCAAGAACAGGAAGTCAGGCTCGACCTTAAGCGGAAGGATGCTATTCTGTACATCAGAGATACTTGCGATCAGTTCAGCGACCTTTCGATCAGGAAAGGCGTTCAATTTAAAATTGAGAGCTCGCTTAGCCAGTTTTTGATGGAGTTTGATCCGGACAAACTGGAACGGATCTTGTTCAATCTGCTATCGAATGCTTTCAAATTCACGCCCAAAGGCGGAGAGGTAAAACTGGAAATTTCTCAGGAAACTGATTTAGAAGGCAAGCATTGGATTTTGATCACCATCGCGGATACCGGATCGGGCATTCCAGAAGATAAACATGAAAAGATCTTTGAAAGATTCTTTCAAACTGACACCGATCTCTCAGTGCTCAATCAAGGAAGCGGTATCGGGTTATCCATCGTGCGGGAATTCGTTCAATTACATCAAGGATCTATCACGGTTAAAAGTCAACCAGGCTCGGGCAGCACCTTTACCGTCCGACTCCCCGTTGATGCCGACGGCCTGGCTGCTCTTTCAGACAAGCATCCTGACCTGGGTACCATAGAAGTGGCCTCAAGTATAGAATCCCGCGTCGCCATGCAGGAGAAACCAAATCACGAAGAACCTTCAAATGTTCTCATAATAGAGGACAATGACGAGTTCAGACATTACCTTAAGGAAAGTTTAATGCCTTATTACAATGTCATCGAAGCTGTTAACGGAAAGGAAGGCTGGCAAAAAACCCTTAGCCATCACCCGGAGCTGATCGTCAGTGACATTGCCATGCCGGAAATGGATGGCATCTCGCTCAGTCGGAAAATCAAAACTGATAAAAGGACCAAACACATTCCAATTATATTACTTACCGCGTCCGCAGCCGAGCAGCAACAACTTGAAGGTCTCAACTCCGGAGCCAATGATTACCTTACGAAACCGTTCAATTTCGATATTCTGAATGCTAAAATCAACAACCTTATCTTATTGAATCGTCTTTTAAAAGGTGTTTACTCCCGACAGTTCAAAGTCTCCGGGCAGGAGCCGCAGATTGAATCCAGTCAAGAAAAACTGCTTAAAGATATGCTATCATATATAGAGGATAACCTTCACACCGCTCAGCTCAGCGTTGAGAATCTCAGCAAACATGTGGGCATGAGCCGAGGAACACTGTACAGCAAAGTCCTTGAAATGAGCGGCCAAACACCAATAGAATTTATCCGCTCTATTAAGCTCGAGAAAGCTGCCGTGCTACTTGAAAACAGTGATCTGAGCATATCGCAAATATCTTTCATGACCGGCTTTACGGCTCCAAACTACTTCGCAAAGTCATTCAAATCTAAGTTCAACTTACTTCCTACAGAGTATAAATTGAAAAAGCGAAAACATCATCCGACCATCAAAAGCTTCTAAAAGTAGCATCAGCAGAACATTTAGCAATAATATTCACGATGGGTAGGATTTTCTTTCTTGCTGGCAAAACCTGACATTGGCGATGAAAAATCAGGCGCTGTTATACATGGGAATCCCACTTACCAGATTTTTCAGACTCACCTGCTGATCATCTTTTATAATCCATACCGTTGCACCAATCAGCCACCAAGATCGTATACGTTTGCCTGGTCCTTAGCAATATTTCATAAAAAATGACTGAATACGAATCTTAATCATCCCAATCACCGCTTATTCAATGAACCGAACTCACTGGCATAAATCCGGGCTAACAAGAGAAAATAACTAATCATGAGCGGACCAAAAATAAATCCCCAAAAACCAAACAGTCTGAGCCCGACAATTAATCCAAGCACCGCGATAACGGGGTGCACGTTCCCAATTTTCTGAAGCAAAGTGACCCTAGCCAAGTAATCAACATTACCGGTGACGACGATACTATAAATCGCCAGTCCGATCGCTCTTCCGCTTTCTTCGGATGCATATAGATAGATGATTAATGGTATCCATATAAACGCAGTACCTACAACGGGGAAAAATGCGAAAATGGCTGTAATGAAACCCCACAAAACAAAGTCCTGTACACCAAAAATCCAGTAACCGAAGATGGCAAATAGCCCTTGAATAATAGAAATCAATGGGATTCCCAAGGCATTGGCCCGAATCATGTTTTTGGTTTCAAAGGCAAGCACCTCGACATTTTCTTCTTTCAAGGGTATGATGCCAGTAATCTTCCGTTCCATTTGAGTACCGTTGGTAAGCATAAAAAAGAACAGAAAAAGAATCATGAGCAGATTACCGGCCACAGATGCGGAACTGTTCAGGAAGGAAGGGATAAAATTCGTAATCCGTTTTTGGATTTCGCCCAGGCTCTGATCTGTCAGAATGTCGAAACCCGTCCACTGCTTGATTTGAGCCGAAGCAGATTTAAAAACGACAATGACCTGTTCTGAATTGTTGAAAAGGGCGTTGACCTTAGACGAAATCAGATGAATTGCAAAAGAAGCCGGCAGACCGATCCCAACGAGAAATGCAAGCATAAACAGTAGTGCAGTCCCGCTTTTGTTCCAGTGTTTCCGAACGGTTAGCGAAAAGTACCACTCCCGGCTCAGTATGTATAAAGTAAGTGCCCCCAAAAATCCGGGAAAAAAGCCATACAATTCAAACAGAAGCAGTAACGCCAAAGCTGTAAGGATGACCAGCAACCCAATTTGTCTGATTTGGTTATTAAAAGTCGGCATCTAATGTGTTGAGTGCTGCAAGGAATTATTGCCTTCTTGCCAAAGAACGGCACTTTATATTACATAACAATTAAAATATTGAAATACAACGATTTATCATTTGGATTGCACTTTGATGCGATTATCAAAAAGGCAAGGGCAGTTAAGCTTATAAGCTGGTTTAGTTTGTCTAATTTGACAAAAAAAGTTTTCGAATAAAATAACGTCATGCTAGAAACACCCCGCCAAAATATTTCTAACGAGCCTGGAGGGCTTGCTATTACAGATTTAAAAACCGGATTATCAGGTGAGGAAGCTGCCTTGCGCATGCAGCAATTTGGCCTAAATGAATTAGAACAGGTAAAGCCGGAAAATGTCTGGTCCATTCTTTTACGACAAATAAACAGCGTCATCGTTTGGATCCTGGCAGCGGCGGCAATCGTTTCCTTTTTGCTAGGCGACAACCTTGAAGGCTTTGCTGTTATTGCTGTCATTTTGATTAATGCAATGACCGGCTTTGTGCTCGAATACAATGCCCGGCAATCCATGGAAGCTTTGCGGAAACTGGACACGACACCCGCCAGAGTCCTCCGTGATAGAAAAATCATGGAAATCCCCTCCGAGGAGGTGACAGTGGGCGACATACTTATTTTGGAAGCCGGTGATCTGATTCCTGCAGATGCGCTTATTCTCGAAGTAAATCAGTTGACTGTCGACGAATCTGCATTAACCGGCGAATCTGTTCCATCCGATAAAACAACCAATCCTGCATCCGAAGATGCCCCACTTGGCGACCGGCACGACCGCCTTTTTAAGGGGACTGCCATAACAAACGGAAATGCAAAAGCCGTTGTAACCGGCGTAGGCCAGGCGACAGAGCTGGGCAAGATCGCCACGATGGTCAGTGAGGCCAAGCGCACGGCAACGCCACTGGAGGCAAAACTGGATGCGTTGGGAAAAGTGCTGATCTGGGTCACACTTGGTATGGCGACATTATTTTTAATCGTCGGTTTTTTAAGGGGACAAGAAGTCAAACAGTTGATAGAAACAGCCGTTGCACTAGCCATTGCCGCCATTCCGGAAGGTATGTCGGTTGTTGCCACCGTTGCACTTGCCTACGGGATGCTTCGTTTGGCCGAAAGGAAAGTGATCGTAAAGCGTCTATCTGCCGTTGAAACGCTTGGAGGAACCAATGTTATTTTTACTGATAAAACCGGGACGCTTACCGAAAATAAAATTGAGGTTCATGCGCTGCGAGTAGCTAATAAAGATTTTACGGTTCGACTTAATTCAGATCATGGAGGCGGTCAAACACTTGAAGTTATAAAAGGCGATAAGGATCTGATCCACTCACCCGAACTTGAAATGCTTGCCAGAATCGGCGCGTTGGTTAACAATGCACAATTAGACTCAAAGAAATCAGACCGAAAAGAACTGGGCGATCCGGTCGAAGTCGCGTTGCTTTCATACGCCCGGGCAGCGGGCATTGATTTGCACAAATTACATCAGGATTATATGAGACAATCCGAACAAGCGTTCAGTTCCGAGACAAGGATGATGGCAACCCTGGATCAGGTCGGAGCGGAGTATTTTATTGGTGTAAAAGGAGCGGTGGAAGAAGTGTCTGCACTTTGCAATTGGAACAATCAGCAGGACAGGGATAAAGAACTTGAAGTTTCGGAGGCGATGGCCGCAGACGGGCTGCGAACCCTTGCTTTTGCCTACCGGCAGACCAGTGAAAAACCGGGAGAAAACTTTACACACGATGAAAAACTGACTTACGCAGGACTTATCGGATTTCTGGATCCACCACGTAAAGAAGTGATCAAATCGTTAAATGCGTGTCATGATGCGGGGATCAAGGTCATTATGGTTACCGGGGACCACCCCGCTACTTCGCTAAAAATCGCTAAACAAGTCAATCTGGTTGGGGCAGACGAGCAACTGGTGCTTACCGGGAAAGATCTTGAATCATTCGACTTTACGTCTGCTGTCGATCAAAAAAGGATGATGGAATGCCATGTATTCGCCCGGGTAAATCCTGCGCAAAAACTGGATATGATCGATTTTTACCAAAAACAGGGAGACATTGTAGGAATGACCGGAGATGGCGTAAATGACGCTCCAGCATTAAAAAAATCTGACATTGGCATCGCCATGGGATTACGCGGAACCGCTGTTGCCGCCGAAGCTGCCGACATGGTCCTGAAAGATGATTCGTTCGCTTCCATTGTACACGCGATCGAGCAGGGAAGGGTGATTTTCGAAAATATCAGAAAATTTATCGTCTTTCTGTTGTCCTGTAATATGAGTGAAATTTTTGTTGTCACTTTTGCAGGCTTTCTTAATGTGGGAAGTCCCCTCCTGCCGCTACAAATCCTTTTTATTAATATCATTACGGACGTGTTTCCAGCACTTGCATTGGGCGTTGGAAAAGACAACAAAAAACTAATGAAATCCCCTCCGAGAGACCCAAAACAGCCTATTTTACAAACATCAGATTGGAAAAGAATCGTTTTCTATGCAATGGTCATGACCGCTTCCGTGCTGGGTGTTTACTGGTATGCGGTCTACGAACTAGGTTTGAGTCCAGAAGAAGGAAATACGATTACGTTTTTCGCACTTTCCCTTGCACAGCTGCTTCACGTATTCAATATGTATTCAGGCAAGCTTCGTTTTTTTAACAATGAAATCACCAGGAACAAATTTATCTGGATGGCACTGGTACTATGCATCATCATTATGTTTGCAACCTATTACATTCCCTTCCTCAGACAAATTCTGTCCCTTCAATTACTTGACACGGAAGCACTGGAACTGATTTTAGCTGCCGGAACAATCCCTGTTTTGGTGATCCAAACAGTCCGCATATTTTTCCCGATAAAATAGTTCAACCATTTATCTGATCTGTGATTGATGCAACTTGTAGCACCACATCTATAACAACTTGCAGTTCAAATGGCCTCACCGTTATGATTCTTGTTTGCTGAGGATCACCACGATTCGTCTTATCGAATAACTTATTGACGATGATCAGCTCCAGACATCACTAACCGGTCTCTCAAAATGGATAAAGGCAAAAATCAAAAGAAAGAAGACATTGAAATGGAAAAGTCAAAAGCGCATATCATAAGTTGAAATCATAGAATATGGTCCAAACGCCGTGTTAAGCAAGACCATTATCAGAAACACCACAGGTAACATTACCGTCTCTTCATTTGATACTGGAGAGGAACTGGGAGAGAAATCGTCTGCATTTGACACCTACATGCAGATTATTGACGGATCTGCCTAAATTTTTATTTACGGCAAAAAACATAGGCTCAAACTAGGACAGGGAATAATCATTCCCGCTAATGCAAAAAATTCATTTTGCGCCAAAGAACAATTCAAAATGATCTCAACGGTGATTAAAAGTGGTTATGAGTGATTTAGCCGGAACTGTTGACACTGCTAGCATTTTAATGAATGAACGGAAAAGGTTGCTTGCAACGGACGAGAGCACGCCTACCCGCAATAAACGATTTGCACAATTTGGTATCGCTCAGACGCCTGAAATGCGCACCGGTTACCGTGAATTGATTATCATTGGCATTATGATCCTGCTTTCACTTCTCATATTTATCATACCAGGCGTCAATCGATTTTTAGGTACGAAACGGAGAATCCCGGTCCGCTGCTAATTAGCATCTGTGTCGGATTTGTATTCACAACATGGCACGAACTGGTTAAATTTCACAATCGAAATCGTGGTAAAATTTTCACCGAAAAGTAACAGCCGGAACCGTATCTCTTCCTGCTTCCGGTAGATTTAGAAGAATTTTGGTAACTGCGGATCTAATCCAAATATCCGTTCCGGTCGTATCATAATTGACTACCTCCATAGCCGCGACCGCCCAGCCGTGCCAAACCAGGTTTTTATTTCTTGTATTTATAAAATCAATTGTCAAAGTACCCTCACGGTACGTAAAGAAATTTGGTCTGGGCCGCATAAAGTAATCTCCATACATATAACCATCGGGATCCGGCCAAAATACGGACCGTTCTTCCATTGCAATATCGTAACGCAGCGACAGATCTGAATTCCTTTCGGTAAGCACATATCCTTTCACTCTCAATAAATCATTTACTGAACTCTTAATTCTTCTATCCGTCAACTCATTATAATACAATGCATTGACGTTTGATTCATTTTTCTCCTCTTCCTCCCAGGCGTAAGTTTTGTATTTCTGAATATGATCATTCTTATCGTAATCGTAATATGCCCGGATGGCGGGACTGCACCCATACAAACCAATCAACACCACTATATATATCTTTTTCATGAAGTCAGGATTTTTATCAGGCCTAGTTGGATGTTCCATAAAATTAGCCGCATGATGCCTAAAAAAACCTGACGACAGGCATAAATGAAGGTGACATTGCTCACTCGTCATTCACCGATTGGCAAACCTGTGATTTATGTAACAAATTTATGATGCGATGTAAATTGTGATCAGCCAACTGGTTAAACCTTTATCGTTAATTTTGACAAACACCATCAACCAAAATCCCTGGCGCAGTCAAGTCATTTAAATGCCATTCAAAATGTACGAGGAAACCCAGATTAAATCCATCCATGATATTATTCTTTCTCCAAAACCAGGTAAAACCTATTGGAAAAACGCTGGCAGGGAGTGGCGGGAGGAATTTATATATTTTCTAATGGTTGACAGGTTTCATGATGATCTGGACAGAAAGCCGCTCGAAACAGATGCGCGGCAAAGTGGTTTTGGCAACAATGAACAGCTACAAAAAATATGCGGCGGCACATTAAACGGCATTACCAAACATCTCGATTACATCAATGAGCTGGGTTGCACAGCCCTTTGGTTAAGTCCTGTTTTTGAAAACAATCCATCTTCTTACCACGGCTATGCGATCGAAAATTTTCTAAACATCGATCCGCGTTTCGGCACAAAACAGGATCTTGCTGACCTGGTCGATGCCGCGCATGCTTTGTACATTAAGGTCTTTCTGGATATAGTTCTTCATCATAGCGGAGACAACTGGTTTTATCCAAATGACTACAATTACTATTATAACCAGAGCGCCATATTTCCGTTCGGTGGCTGGCGAAATGAGCAAACGCCTTTGCCAGTTGAGCTTAGGAATCCCGAGCTTTATTGGAGAAAAGGACAGATCCGCAATTTTGACAGCTATCCTGAAACAAGGGAAGGTGATTTCATGACATTAAAAACCTTCAAAAATGATACTTCACCCGAAGCCTTTTATGTACAACAAATGCTCACCAAGATACATTGTTACTGGATCAGGGAAGCCGATATAGATGGATTTCGGATCGACGCGGTAAAACACATGGGTGATGATTATGTCAGCCAGTTTTGCTCGCATGTGAGAGAATATGCCTATAAACTTGGCAAGCATAATTTCTTTTTATTTGGAGAGCTTGTGGGGCCCGAGGAAATGTACAACGCTTACATTGGGCCAAAAACGTCGGTTGTCGTGGAAGACAAAGCCATTTATTTCGGATTGAATTCCGTGCTGGATTTTCCCTTATACCATATTCTTGCCAATGTCATCCACGGCGTTTCAACACCTGACAAACTCATCGACCGGTATGAGTCACTGCGAAAAAACACGATGAACCGCGGCGGATTCGGTGAGTTTCTGGTCACATTTATCGACAATCACGATCAGGTGGGACAAACATTCAAAAAACGATTCGGCAATGGAGCCACTGACAATCAGATCATTGCCGGTATTGGTTTTTTATTATGTGCACTGGGTACGCCCTGCATCTATTACGGCACCGAGCAGGGTTTTGACGGATCTGGCGGTGATTTCAACATCAGGGAAGCGATGTTTAGCCTGGAAGATCCTGCATTAAATGCATTAAACAAGTCGGCGCGAATCTATAAGGAAATTGCTTTTATTGCCACTTTCCGAAAACAAAGTCCGGTTTTAAAATTTGGGAGAATGTACATGCGCGAACTTTCCGATGACGGCAAAACCTTCCATTTACCCATATTCAAAAAGTGCCTGCTCGCTTTTTCAAGAGTAC
>Ga0123337_10001423_pt1 | contig 30775 bp, 27 predicted proteins | sample frozenSSSSmetaG_FD_89792 | JGI IMG/M metagenome (GOLD analysis project Ga0123337, IMG submission 89792) | Glacier valley bacterial and archeal communities from Borup Fiord, Nunavut, Canada, to study Microbial Dark Matter (Phase II) -... | ecosystem: Environmental > Aquatic > Freshwater > Ice >...
CATGTTTACGAGAATTACCATAAATCTTTACGTAGCAAAGGTTTATGTGCTCTACTAAGAGTAAACTTTAGTCGTAAGATATGACTAATTTACTGTTTTTACCATAAGACAAGCGGTAGAACCTTATTTTATCAACGTAGCTTCGGGTTATTTGCATGGCTGCAAATTATGTGACGTTTCATCAAATTCAATAATTAGAACAATCCAAGCATATCTCAAACAAAAAGGCATTATTGCTTCGCAGATGGATTGGAAAAATTATCTTTTTGTACATGTAAGAATTCTAGAGTTACTGAATCGCGTTTTTAGAAACTGACTCAGAACCTAGACTAGACAATCATTTTTCAGAAACAATCAAACTCTCTAAACTTAGTTGTAAGTCTTTTGTTAGTTCCGCTACCGCCTGCCTTGCACCCTGACGATTGGTTTGGTACACTGAGTAGCGATCAGATACAGACAAAGGTTGTCCGATAGTCATTGTCACCCGCTGCTTACCGAGACTCGGACGCGTAAACGGGCTATTACCTTTGATTCGAGCTAAGATATCCGACAAGAGTAAAGTAATTTCAGCAAACCGCTCGACTGAGGGTTTTTCTAAAGCATAGGGTCTGGTGACAGCGGCAAAACTTTCAACTAACCGCATATGCCACATTCGTAGGTTAGCTTCTTCGGCAACGCGATCGGCTAATCCGCGTTTGATAGTAGACATAACTTTATGATCTTTCAACTCATCACGATAGATATAATTCCAGCCAGCTTGCTCCACACGACGACAGCGATCAATTAAACTGCCTTTGGGAAGTAAGTTAAAATACTCCTCAGCAACTTGTAGGGCGACATTTAACAACGCCTGTAGCCGAGAAGCGATAGCCCTTTGGGCTTCAGCGCTTTGCGCTATCGCTTGATTTTCATCCATAGTTGACTGTATCAACGCCTCAACAGACGAGACACTAGACAAAGTGCGATGATAGAAGCGAGTATAAAATTCTTCCATCAAGGCAAGTAAATGACCCTCAAACTGATAAAGCCGCTGATAAAGAGAACTAGGAAGCGATTTCGATTCAGTACTACCTTCACTGACTAAACCACTATCAGCTTCCATCTCACTTAAAAGCCGATTAATCGCCTCCCAAGGTTCTCCAATATAATGATATTGAATCCCAATCGGGACAATTACCACTTGCTGATCGCGTCCCGCCTTTTGTAAATCTTCCGCACACCAAAAGCCTAATTGAGCGATACCTGGTTCTAAAGTACTGACAATTTCATTTAAACCATTAGTAGCGCCTTCCGGTGCAGCCGCCATTGGGAAAATACCATTAGCAAACAAGTCCCGCGCTGAACGCAAACCCGTCCAGTCAGCTTTACCTCGGTTGATTGGCGTCCCACCTAAACGTGAAAAAATCCACCCCATATACGAGCCAGCCCAGAGAGGAATCCCTCGATCATAGATACAATGAGCATGAATCGGTTTTTGTAAAGGAATCTGCTGTTTACGAGCCATTTGAGGTAACAGTCGCCAAAGCAAATCACCCATACACAGTGGGTCTTGGACATTAGGATGACGGAATGCCATTAAAAAGCGGATCTTACCTTGTTGAAACTGATGGTATAAATCGGCCAAAACCTCTAAATTTTCGGCTTCAATTTGAGTAATCGCCGTTTGTGTGCCAATCCAAGCCGGTAAGATTAACTGGGCGGCTTGTAAAACGAGAGGATTAAAATGGGGCGGGATAAATTCTAAAGGTGGTTGAGCTTGATTAATCACATTGAGTAAAGTGGTTTTTCACAAATGGCTATCGGAATTCTAAGCTTAACTGAGATATAGAGCACGTCCACTAGACTACTTAACGCTCTTTGAGTGGGAGCATACCCGAATTCCGAGATAATACAAATTGTCCAATCAGGAGAGAAGAGCAGCGATGCGACTGTCACAAATGTTATTTGTCACCTTACGGGAAGATCCTGCAGATGCGGAAATTCCCAGCCACAAACTATTACTCCGTGCTGGCTATATTCGTCGCATCGGTTCAGGGATCTACGCTTACCTCCCATTGATGTGGCGCGTACTGCAAAAAGTTTCCGCGATTGTGCGCGAAGAAATGAACGCCACAGGCGCACAAGAGTGTTTACTACCACAACTCCAACCCGCCCAATTGTGGCAAGAATCAGGACGCTGGGATACTTATACCAAAGCCGAGGGAATAATGTTCGCCCTCACCGACCGTCGAGACCAAGAATTAGGACTCGGACCAACACACGAGGAAGTAATCACCGCGATCGCTCGTGATATGATTCGTTCCTATCGGCAATTACCTTTGCACCTCTATCAAATGCAAACCAAATTCCGCGACGAAATTCGTCCTCGTTTTGGGTTGATGCGCGGACGGGAATTCATCATGAAAGATGGCTACTCATTCCATACAGATGAAGATAGCCTGAAAAAAACTTACCAAGAAATGAACCAAGCCTACAGCAAAATGCTACGACGGTGCGGTTTAGCTTTTCGGGCGGTAGAAGCCGATAGTGGGGCGATTGGTGGTTCCGGTTCCCAAGAATTCATGGTACTAGCAGAAGCCGGAGAAGACGAAGTTCTCTACACCGAAGACGGTAACTACGCAGCAAATGTGGAAAAAGCCACTTCATTACCAGCCGATGCAGAAGCTTCCACCTTTACAACCTATGAAAAACGCGAAACCCCAGGAACAGAGACAATTGAACAACTCTGTAAATTTCTCAAGTGTTCTCCGACCCAAGTTGTCAAAAATGTGCTTTATCAAGCAGACTATGACAACGGAAAAACAGTACTAGTCCTAGTTAGCATACGTGGCGACCAAGAAATCAACGAAGTCAAACTACAAAACGAATTAACCAAGCGTAGCCAAGAATATGGTGCCAAAACAGTCCTCTCCCTCACCGTACCAGATGCCGCAGCCCAAGAGAAATGGGCAGCAAAATCTTTGCCTCTAGGCTATATCGCCTCAAATATAGGCGATGAATACATTCGTAGCACTCAATCCGTGCATCCGCAATTCTTACGCTTAGTCGATCAAACAGTTGTGGACTTAAAAAACTTTGTCACCGGCTCAAACGAAGCCAATTATCACATTGTCGGAGCCAACTGGGGTGAGCAGTTCCCGCTACCATCAATCCCAGTAGATATACGCAAAGCTAGACCAGGCGATCGCGCCAAACACAATCCCCAACAAACTTTACAAACCGCAAGAGGAATCGAAGTCGGACACATTTTCCAACTCGGAAACAAATATTCACAAGCAATGGGAGCCACCTACACCAGTGAACAAGGCGAAGCAGTACCCTTAGTCATGGGTTGTTACGGCTTAGGCGTATCCCGCCTAGCTCAAGCTGCTGTGGAACAATCCTACGATAAAGACGGCATTATCTGGCCAGTCGCGATCGCACCCTACCACGTCATCATCTGCATTCCCAACATCACCGACAGCAAACAAAAAGAAGTTGCCGAAAAACTCTACACCGAACTCAACGCCAACGGGATCGAAACCCTCCTAGACGACCGAGACGAACGCGCCGGAGTCAAATTCAAAGACGCCGAATTAATCGGTATCCCCTACAGAATAGTCACAGGGCGATCACTCGCCAACGGCAAAGTCGAAGTTGTCGAACGCAAAAACCGGAAATCGGAGGAAATAGAGATAGAAGAGGTTGCGGCGAGAGTCAAACAGTGGATTGACGCGGCACTATTAGGAGAAGATTAAACGCGGAGGACGCAAAGGTAACGCAGAGGAGCGCAGAGAGTTCCTCCGCGTCCCTCCGCGCCCCCCTCCGCGCCTCTCCGCGTTTCAAAAATGGAATTTTTTACAGTTTTTCTCACAAGTTTACTCAGTCTCATCTCCCCCGCCGGTATAGTGGTCGATCGCGCAGCGACAAAGGCGATCCGTTCACAATTTACGCAAGTGAAGCAACTGGAGGTACGTGTTGATAATGTTCCTAGTTATCAATTGCTGCAAGGTAAGTTGGGGAGGGTACGGATTGCGGGGCGGGGTCTGCGGTTGAAGCGACAAGATATTCGGCTGGCTGTTTTGGAGGTGGAGACTGATGGAATTGATTTTAATCTGAGGCGAGGACGATTGAAGTTGAGGAGTCCTGTGAATGCTGGGGTACATTTGGTATTGCATGAGCAGGATGTGAATCAAGCTTTGGCAACACCTGAGTTGGTTGCGAGATTGCGGCGAGTTAAGATTAGTTCTTTTGGTGGTTTGGATAATAGTACGCAAAAATATTATCTTATTCATCCTCAAGTTGCATTTTTAACTACAAATCGTCTGCGCTTACAAGTGGAATTAGGTCAAGATAGTAATGTCAGGCCATTGTTAATTGTTTTGGAGTCAGGGATCGGCGTCAATGATGAGCGATTACAGTTAATTGAGCCTGTTGTTTGGGTGAATGGTCAGGCAGTGCCACCGCAATTTGTCAAGACTATCGCTCACAATCTAAATCAAAAATTAAATTTTGATAATTTAGCAAGTTCTGGATTGTTAGCGCGAGTTCTCAAGTTGAATATTCGACAACATGAGTTAGATGTTGCGGTTTTTTTTCGAGTTGAACCAACAGCTAAATTTCAGGAAACTTACCGCCCTTAAGTGTAGTCTTTAGTAGTTAGAATTCTTGGCGCGACAGTATACTATCCCAAGTAAGCAGGGAGGTTTGCAATATGAAAGACCGAATTAAACGGATACCTTTAAGTGTGATTGCTGGTCTATCGGTAGCAGCCATCACCTGTGGTGGGGCTGTGGCTTTCTGGGCTTTGAATTCTAAGTCCCCAGAACCACAGACTACGACAAATCTCACTTCTCCGCCAGTCGTGGAGTCTCAGCCACCTGTGGTGCAGACGCAACCACCTGTGGTACCGTCGCCACCGCCGGTAGTAGTACAGCCTGAACCTCAGGTTGAGCCGACTGTTGCAAGGACTGAAAAAAAGGCTAATGTCTATGTCATCAAAGATAAGGGTAAGAATCTCGAACTGCTTCCTGAATCAGTTAAAGTAGCTAGTAACAATCCTGATGCGATTTTAACTGAAGCTTTTCAGAGCTTACTGACAAAATCTGACAAAGGCTCTGCTATTCCCGCTGGGACGAAACTTTTGGGTGTACAGGTGAAAGATGATGGCGTTCACGTTAATTTATCGCAAGAATATGTTTCTGGCGGTGGGAGTGCATCGGTTACTGGTCGAGTTGGACAAGTTGTTTATACTGCTACGACTCTACAACCTACTGCTAAGGTGTGGATTAACGTGGAAGGCAAACGCTTAGATGTGCTTGGTGGTGAAGGTTTAGAGGTGGAACAGCCTTTAACTCGGGCAAGCTTTAAGAAGAATTATCCGCTGTAATTAGGGATAGGGGGATAGGGGGGAGTGGCTAGGGTTTCAACCTCAGGCAAGAGTGGGAGATTGATGAAAATTTCTTATTCATAATTCACAACTTAATTATTCATAATTTCCCCCACTCTCCCACTCTCCCCCTTCTCCCACTCTTCTCTAAGGGCGTTTCCCATTTAAGACTCGAAAAGTCCGGGCTTGTTGTTCGAGTCTGGTGGCGAGGCGATCGCAAACTTGATTACACAATTCAAAAATCATTTCGTCCTCAACGCGGTAGTAGGCGGAAGTGCCTTCACTCCGACGGCTGAGGATTCCGGCTTGCCACATTACCTTCAGGTGTTTAGAAACATTTGCCTGAGAAGTTTGCGTCGCCTCCACCAACTCTTGCACACATTTTTCTTCATTCCGCAATAGATGTAATAGTCGCAGACGCATTGGTTCACTTAATAAGCTGAAGTATTCAGCTACTTGTTGCACCACTTCTATAGGTACAGGCAAAGCTTCTGTCATCAGAATTGACCCGAAAGATTTGATCCCCAAATTTTACCAAATGAATGTTTGCGAATCATAAGTTTAATTCTCAATCAGGATTAATTCGCATTAGTGGTTGTCCGTACTCAATCGGGTCACCATCTTGAACGAGAATTTCTATGACCTGACCTGAAACTTCGGTTTCAATTTCATTCATTAGCTTCATAGCTTCAATAATACACACTGTTTGACCATTGCGGATGCGATCGCCTACCTCTACAAATGCGGCTTCCCCTGGCGCAGGAGCGCGATAAAATGTGCCTACCATTGGAGATGTCACTTCTGCTAGCTTGGGGTCAATGGATGTGGGTGCAGCCACTGGAAACTGCACTGTCGTTGTCTCGGTAGCACGGCGATCCTGGGTTTCTGTCACTACCGCCGACATGGCTGAGGGCTGTGGGGGTAATTGTAATCCGGTACTAGCCGCGCTGCTTAAAGCCGCTTGACTTACTGACGATTGACTGATCATGCCCATAGCTTTACGTACCGTTAGTTCAAAGTCATCACTTTTTAGCGTTAGTTCCGCTATGTCTGTTTGAGCAATAGTTGCCAGAAGAAGGCGAATTTCATTAAAGTCCAGTGGCACAGTCCGTTTTACCTCATCGAATCAGGTAGTCAATATAGGAGTGAGAAGTCAAAAATAAGGAGTTATTCTCGACCCTGATATTTGTCTTCACGGGTATCAATTTTTATCCGCTCTCCTTGAGTGATAAATAACGGCACCATAATTGTGGCTCCGGTTTCGACAATGGCGGGTTTAGTACCACCTGTCGCTGTATCACCTTTAACACCAGGATCTGTTTGCGTAATTTCTAGTACAACTACGTTAGGTAGTTCTACTTCTAATACTTGGTCTCCCCAGCGGATGACGTTGACTTCCATCCCATCTTTAAGATATTTAACGCGATCGCCAATATCCTTGGCATTCATCCGCATTTCTTCATAGCTTTCCATATCCATAAAAACGTAATCATCGCCTTCTTTATAGGTATGTTGCATCGTACTCTTCTCTAAATTGGCTTGCGGTACTGACTCCCCAGCCCGGAAGGTACGTTCTAAGGCGTTGCCACTTTGCACGTTTTTTAGCTTTGTGCGGACAAATGCCGATCCTTTTCCGGGTTTAACGTGGAGGAATTCCACTACCCGCCATACAGAACCATCTAATACAATCGTGACACCGGAGCGAAAGTCGTTACTGGAGATCATGAAAATTTCTTGTTTGCTCTTACTTCAATCGGCTTTATTTTACCGCCTCATGAGCAGTAAGAGAGCCAACAAGTAATTATTTACAGTTAATACTCAGTTAATGGCGCACCTGAGCGTGGGAAGATAGTTGATGGCTAAGACCCAGTTGAAAGTAACCACTACTTTGATGCCGTATACTGCAATACCATGAGAAATTTGTTAAATCGTTGCCTGCAACAATGCCTGACAACACTGCTATTGATTACACTCTTTTTAGGCATAAGTATAGCTGGGTGGACTCCCACGAGTGATGCCGCTTTGCCTGCCGGAAATGCTATTACCGATGGTAAAGCTTTGTTACGTTATTCACTGCCGATTGATAATAAATTCGCGCGGAGAATGCAAGGTTCTCTAGAAGACATCGCTAACCAGATTCGGGCAAACAAGCGCTGGGGGGCAATTTCTAAAGATATCAGTACTGCATCGCGGGTAATTGAGCAACCTGAAAAACTGTTAGCAAGTGTTCCTCCTGAGAAAAAACCGCAAGCTGAAGCAATTGTGGCTGAGTTGAAATCTGGGATTGCGACCTTGCGACAATTTGCCGATGCTAAAGATAAAGAACAAATTTTGGAACAACGGGCGCGACTCCTCAAATTGGTCAGCACCCTAGAAGAGTCAATGGTGCAAAAATACCCGTATGAAGTACCGGAGGAGTATAGTAATTTACCTCAACTCAAAGGTCGGGCGACGGTGGCGCTGAAAACGGCTAAAGGTGATGTCAAAATTGTCGTGGACGGTTACAGCGCCCCGGTAACTGCGGGTAATTTTGTGGATTTAGTTCAACGCGGTTTTTATGACGGTTTACCTTTCACGCGGTCGGAAGAATCTTATGTTCTGCAAACTGGTGATCCTGATGGCCCAGAACAAGGTTTTATCGAAGAGAAGACCGGCAAATATCGCTCTATTCCTTTAGAAGTTCTGGCTGTTGGTGATAAAGCGCCTTTTTACGGCATGACTCTAGAGGATGCTGGTCGTTACCGCGATCAAGTGGTTTTGCCTTTTTCGGCTTTTGGGACTGTAGCGTTGGCTCGTCCGGAAGGTCAAGCTAATGGTGGTTCTTCACAATTCTTCTTCTTTTTGTTCGATCCAGAATTGACCCCAGCCGGACGTAATTTGTTGGATGGTCGTTATGCTGTGTTTGGCTACATGACTGAGGGTAAAGATGTTCTCGAACAACTGAAGGCTGGTGACAAAATTGAATCGGCAAAAGTGATTGAAGGTGCAGAGAATTTAGTTGAACCGCAAGCGGCTTAAACAGCAGATTTATAAGTTACGGACTAGTAGTTAATTACTAGTCTGTAAATGAATTTAAAAAAAATTAGATTTATGACATTGCTGCGAGATTTAGGCGAACAAGGGCTGTTAGCAAGATTGCAGCGCTTTTGTCCAGTTGATGTTGTCGGTGATGATGGGGCGATTTTGGCAATTGCACCGCATCAATCTTTGGTGGTAACAACAGATTTACTGGTTGACGGGGTACATTTTAGCGATCGCACGACGCAGCCAGAAGATGCCGGTTGGCGGGCGGCGGCGGCTAATTTGTCGGATTTAGCAGCAATGGGGGCGACGCCGTTGGGAATTACTGTCGGACTGGGACTGAAGGGTGATGTCTCAGTTCGTTGGGTCGAGCGCTTATATGAGGGGATGACGGCTTGTTTGCAAGTTTACAATATACCCATTGTCGGTGGAGATATTGTGCGATCGCCCGTAATTACTTTGGCAATCACTGCTTTTGGTCAAGTTGAAGCAAGTCGCGCGATTCGCCGTTCAGCTGCTCAAGTGGGAGATGTGATTGTTGTCACAGGCTTTCACGGTGCTTCCCGCGCTGGCTTGGAGTTATTATTACACCCCGAACTAGGCGAAAATCTCAGTGCTACACAACGGGCATATCTAATTGCCCAACACCAGCGACCCCAACCTAGATTAGATGTCTTACCAATTCTAAACAGTATTTCCCCCCCTCCCCTGCTCCCTCCCTCCCCCTCTCCCCCACTCCCTATCGCCGGGATGGATAGCAGCGACGGTTTAGCAGATGCAGTATTGCAAATTTGCCGCGCCAGCAAAGTGGGTGCGATTTTGGAACACGACCAAATTCCGATTCCTCCGGCACTGACTCAGTGTTTTCCTCAGCAAGCGATGGAATATGCTCTTTATGGTGGTGAAGATTTTGAATTAGTTTTGTGTTTGCCAGAAGCGTTGGCAATGGCTTTAGTTTTACAACTAGGTTCAGGAGCAGCGATGATTGGGAAGATTGTCAGTGATTTAGAGGTGCGATTGCGTGACAAAACTGAAAATACTGACCAAGTTTTGACTCTTGAATCAGGATTTAAACATTTTCAGAGTAGTAGGGGCGCAACGCTTGCGCCCTAACCCTATGAGTAGGAGGGGCGCAACGCTTGCGCCCTAACCCTATAAGCAAGTGTAAAAGATTGTTAACCGAACCATATTGGGGGAGTGGAGAGACTTCCTATTCCCCCCTTTAACTTTAGTTAGTCCACTTTTCGGCGACTAATTCGGCTAAGTCGAGAACGCGTTGGCTGTAACCCCATTCGTTGTCATACCATGCCATGACTTTGACCATGTCTCCGCCCATGACGATTGTTAAATTGGCATCGATAATGGAAGAAGCGTCATGACCTTGATAGTCAGAGGATACGAGCGGTAAATCGCTGTATGCTAAAACGCCTTTGAGTCCGTTTTCGGAAGCTTCGCAAAGAACTTTGTTAACTTCTTCGGTAAAGGTCTGTTTCTCGACTTGAACGACAAAGTCCACCATTGAAACATTGGGGGTAGGAACTCTGAGGGCAACGCCATTTAGCTTGCCTTTTAGAGATGGTAGTACCAATGCTACTGCTTTTGCTGCACCAGTTGAGGTAGGGACAATATTCATTGCCGCTGCTCTCGCCCGTCGCAAATCTCGGTGACTGGCGTCTAACAGACGTTGGTCGCCGGTATAGCTGTGGGTGGTGGTCATTGTTCCTTTGATGATGCCAAAGTTCTCGTCCAACACTTTGGCAATGGGAGCTAAGCAGTTTGTGGTGCAGCTAGCATTGCTAATAATGACGTGATCTTTGTGGGTGTAGTCGTGGTGGTTAACCCCATAGACGAAGGTGCCATCATCGTTTTTGCCCGGTGCTGTAATCAGTACTTTTTTCGCACCAGCGTTTAAATGTTTGGTTGCGCCTTCTCTGCTTGTGAAAACACCTGTGGATTCAATGATTAGGTCAATTTGCCAATCTTTCCAAGGCAAGTTTTCGGGGTTGCGATCGGAGACGCATTTCACGGTCTTACCGTTGACAGTGATTGAGTTGTCATCAGCACTGATGTCTACTCCTTTCAGTGTCCCCAGCATTGTGTCATACCTCAGCAAATGAGCATTGGTTCTGGGGTCAGAAGTGTCATTAATAGCCACGAGGTCGATGTTGCTATTTTCTCTCCCCACCCAGCAACGCATAAAATTCCGCCCGATGCGTCCAAAACCGTTAATTGCGACTCTAATCACAGCGCCTGCCCCTCTGTATTTATGCTTACTATATGGCTATCGATGACCCACATCATATCGCAAAGAGGGGACGTAATTATAACGAATGTGATTATATAGACTTGACAAAACCACATAATTCATTTGGAATATAAGTTTTGTGTAGAAATGTAAATTCTTCCGGCTTCTGGGACTAGACCACGAATTGAGAGGCGATCGCGACAACGCTCGCGAATTAAAGTTGACGAAATTCCTACTTTTGGGATTTGCAATAATTGCCAATTGATGATAGCGTTGTTGGCAGAAAGTTTTGTTTCTACTTGCTGGCATAATTCACGCTCAGTGATTGTCAGTACCTGGGCACGGGGAGCAACTAACCAATTACACATACCGGCTAATTCTTGACTTCGATACCACCGGGGTAAAGTTTGGAAGGCATCTATACCTAAAATCCAAGACCACTTCGCAAGTGGGTAAATAGTAGACAAGCGAATTAGAGTATTGATTGCATACGTAGTTTGAAGTTCGCCTTCAATGGTAAAAACTGTAAAGGCTTTCCTGTTCGGCTATTGCTGCTTGCACCATCTGCACACGTTGGGTAAATGGTGATGCGATCTTGTGGCTAGGATTCCAAGATGGTATCCTTCATCACCTGTTCTAGGTCAAATTGATTTAAAGCTGTCTCAGCAATTAGCAAGTGTCGCAAATGCACGCTCCTCGAAGGTGCCGCCGAAAATTGCTATGTGTCGCATCCACTCTTCTCGCCTACAGATTTAGTCCAATTTTTAGCGATCGCCAAAACTCATAAATCAAATTATCTCCAAAAAGATAATTTTTAAGTATATTTACTGTTGGTGAGATTGAGGTTTCAGGTTATTACCATTATTTTAGTCGATGTTCATTCTCTCAATTACTGCAGGAGTGCGTAGGTATCGTATTAATCTCCCACAATAGAATATATTTTTAGCTGACGGTAATATTCAGTTAAGTTATGCCAACATTGCTCCTATAAAGAAAGAGTGAATTTGTCGTGGCGGCGAGTGTTGAAGGCGCATAGCATGCCCTGAAACCATCAGTTTTCAGAGAGAGCAGCGTTAATTAGAGGAATGGGGAAATGGTAATCAATGTTCTTGTAGCAGAGCACATTTGACTTCTTGATTGTGATGAGTGATCATTTATTTTTAGTAAAGTTTGCTTTATAGTAACAAAAACCAATGAAATTAAAATTGCATCCGTGTTTACTGACACTATACGCTTCTGACTCTTCTAGTATTTTTTTCTTAGATGAGTAATAACTAAAACTAATGACTTTGGTAAGATGCAGTCTAGTTCAGTATAAGGTAGTCTTTCACCGACACTGTACTTAAGTATAAACTAGGTTTTCTCGTATTTCAGAAAACACCTAGCACTGAAGATTATTCACCGTAAACGAAAAACTGTCGCTTTTTCAGTTTGGTGTGGCACTGACACCAACTTAAGTTACGGATAAGATGGCTACGAAAAAGTAACATTTAAGTCAAAATGCTACCGGAGGATGTCCCGATGTAGAAAAAAAATCAAGAATAAAGATCTAAAAAAGCACTGTTAACAGAAAAATCAGAAAGTAGCGGGATAATCTTGACAGAATCTTAACTAATAAATGAAATTAAGCATAGAAAGACAACCCGCTCCGGATAGATACAAAGCATTAATACGGCAGTATCCGTAAAATGCAATTCTTGATATGATACGCGTGTCATTTGTGCAGTATGGTTTGGTGTGGTGTGAAGAGGATAAATAAATGCCAGATTGTGTAGAGTTTAACGGTAGACCATTTCATTTCATCGGGATTGGCGGCATTGGCATGTCAGCACTTGCTTATGTTTTGCAAGCGCGTCAATTGCCAGTCTCAGGTTCAGATTTAAAAGCAACTCATATTACTCGGCGCTTAGAATCGCTGGGAGCGCATATTTTTGCGAAACAAGAGGCGCTAAATCTCGAATATTTTTTAGAGCATCCATGCAAGGATGCGGTATCACCGGCAAATGGCGCGGTAGTCAGCACAGCGACAGGCGTGTTAACAGAATCATCCTCGCAGCGGGCAAACGTGCAACTGCCGCAAGTAATTTGCTCAACTGCAATCAATGCTAGTAATCCAGAGTACAAAGCAGCGTTGGAATTAGGTTGTCCGATTTTTCATCGGTCTGATGTTCTCGCCGCATTAATTGCTGATTACCGCAGCATTGCGGTTGCTGGCACCCACGGCAAGACGACAACTAGTAGCATGATTGGTTGCATGCTATTAAGTGCTGGTGTCGATCCGACGATTTTGGTTGGGGGAGAAGTTAATGCTTGGGAAGGCGGTAACGCCCGATTAGGTCAAGGTGAATTTCTGGTAGCGGAAGCTGATGAATCAGACGGTTCGTTAATTAAACATGCACCAGAAATAGGTATTATTACCAATATTGAACTAGATCATCCTGATCACTATGATTCCTTAGAGGAAGTAGTTAATACCTTCCAAACTTTTGCCCACAGTTGCAAAATTTTAATCGGGAGTATTGACTGCACGACAGTGCGCGATCGCTTAAAACCACAAATTAGCTATAGTTTATTCCCCAGTACAGGTGCTGATTACACAGTTACAAATGTTGACTATCGGGCTGATGGTACCACCGCCTTGGTTTGGGAACGAGGGGAAGTTTTGGGAGTATTGAATTTACAGTTATTAGGGCGGCATAATTTGAGTAATTCGCTCTCTGCTGTGGCTGTAGGTCGGCAATTGGGCTTGGAGTTTGGCGAAATTGCCAAAGGAATTGCTAGTTTTGAAGGCGCGAGACGACGATTTGAGTTTCGTGGTGAAGTCAACGGGATTGTGTTTATTGATGACTACGCGCATCACCCTAGCGAAATCCGTGTCACCCTTGCTGCCGCACGCTTACAAGCAAAACCAAATCAACGGGTAGTGGCAATTTTCCAACCGCATCGCTATAGTCGGACATTGGCATTATTACCGGATTTTACTCAATGTTTTACTCATGCGGATATGGTGACGATTACTGATATTTACAGCGCTGGCGAACCTGATTTAGGGCAAGTTAGTGGGGCAATGTTGGCGAAAGAGGTTGCCAACCAACAGCCACATGTGACTTACCAATCACTAGCGGGAATTAGCCAATTTTTGAGCCAAAACCTCCGTCCGGGAGATATTGCCCTATTTTTAGGTGCAGGAAACTTAAATCAGGTGATTCCCGAAATCATCGCTACACTCGGACATGCTGCCCAAGCTACATCTTAAAAAAGTCAAAGCCGCATGTAGTACATGCGTATAGGCGGCTGGACATCTTTGAAGATATTCTCGTTCTCGCAGATGCCTGTAAATATTTAACTAAATACTACCCGTATGACTATCTCCCAGACATCGACCCATGCTCGCAGCTTTTCTAATCCGAGAGTAAATGACAGTCAGTATATGCTCCTATCAGGTACTGACTGTACAATCGAATCACAAGTTCCCCTATGCAAGCTAACTTCTTTCCGCGTTGGCGGCCCAGCACAATGGTATGTGGCTCCGCGCAACTTAGTAGCACTGCAAGCGAGTTTTGAGTATGCTATTAGATCCGGCATGGCGATTACAATGCTCGGTGCTGGTTCTAACTTGCTAGTTAGCGATCGCGGCATCCCTGGGCTTGTCATCACTACCCGCCATCTTCGCCATACCAGTTTCGATCCGAGTACGGGACATGTCACAGTGGCAGCGGGGGAACCACTACCGCGCTTAGCATCACTTTGTGCAACACGGGGTTGGGAAGGATTCGAGTGGGCTGTGGGTATTCCCGGTACAGTTGGTGGCGCAGTAGTGATGAATGCGGGCGCTCACAAGAGTTGTATCGCTGATAGTTTGGTAAGTGCTGAGGTAGTTTCGCCAGATGGGACAATCGAAACTCTCAAAGTCGAAGATTTAAATTACAGCTATCGCACTTCTACACTTCAAGGCGGTCAGCGCTTAGTTACGCAAGCTACTTTTGCCTTGCAACCAGGTGCCGATCCCGCAGTTGTCATCGCCCGGACTGAACAACACAAACAGCAACGTCTGAAAAGTCAACCTTATGATTTTCCTAGTTGCGGCAGTGTTTTCCGTAACCCTACCCCATACACAGCCGGTTGGTTGATTGAAGAAACTGGTTTGAAAGGATTTCAAATTGGTGGGGCGCAAGTAGCTCACCGCCATGCCAATTTTATCCTTAACCTTGGTGGGGCGAAAGCTAATGATATTTATCGAATTATTCGTCATGTCCAGCAGCAAGTTGAGCAGCGCTGGTCTATTTGCTTAAAACCAGAAGTCAAGATGCTGGGAGATTTTACCACAGTTTAAGTCGGTTCTTTTTTTAATACCTCAATTGGGTGCATTACCTTTAAGACAAAAAATAGTGAAATTCCTTTAGGCATTTATAATTGAATTTGACTAAAATATCCAACGCATACGCGCACAATTACTTATGACAGGAAAAGGACAGGGGTTCGGGGGCTTCGGCTTAGGCAAAATGAAAGAACTAGCCGAAGCTTTTAAAAAAGCGCAGCAAGTTCAAGAAGGCGCAAAACGACTCCAAGAAGAATTGGAGCAAATGGAGATTACCGGAGAGTCTGGCGGTGGTCTGATCAAGGTGGTTGTCAGCGGAAACCAAGAACCCAAGCGGGTGGAAATTTCCAAAGATGCGATGACTGAAGGGTCTGACGTGCTTGCCGATTTGTTGACAGCAGCGATGAAAGATGCTTATAACAAGTCCACAGCCACAATGCGCCAACGGATGGAAGATTTGACCAGTGGACTGGAACTTCCAGGTTTATAGTTGTTTGTCATGTGTCATAAGTTGTAAACTTTGAAGCGCATGACTTTTGGACACTTATGCCTTACAAGCTACTTTTTGTTTGTCTTGGTAATATCTGCCGCTCACCGGCGGCAGAAAATATGATGAATCACCTGGCCCAAGATGGTTTGGTCAGACAGATTATTTGCGACTCTGCTGGGACTGCGGGTTATCATATTGGTAGTTCACCCGACCGACGGATGACGGCGGCGGCTAATGATTGGGGAATTCAACTTCAAGGCAAAGCGCGTCAGTTACAAAAATCTGACTTGCAGCAATTTGATCTGATTTTGGCAATGGATCGCGAAAACTATCAGAATATCTTATCTCTCGCCACGACTCAAGCCGAGCGTGACAAAGTCCATTTGATGTGCGATTTTTGCACCAGGCATAATGTGAAGGAAGTTCCCGATCCCTATTATGGCGGCCCAGAGGGATTCGTGCAGGTGCTCGATTTACTCCAGGATGCTTGTGAGGGTTTGCTGAAATACGTTTCCGAGTCGAAGTTGATTTCACTCAACTAAACCATGCTTAAAGGCAAAACGGACTAGTTCAGCACGATTACTGGTATCAGTTTTTCGTAATAGACTACTGACATACTTTTCCACTGTCCGATGACTGAGGTGGAGTTGATTACCGATCACGACATTGGAATGACCGTGAGTTAGCAGTTCTAAGACTTCTTGTTCTCGGGAAGTCATTTGCTGGTAAAGCTGAGATATCTCGGATACGGTGTTTACTGGTTTTGACACATCTTCTTCTGACCAAACACGGTACTCAGATTGAATGAATTGCGATCGCTCCAATAAATTATGAATTGCAGCTCCCAATTCTTCTAATTCAAAAGGCTTGGGCAGGTATAAATCGCAACCTGATTTGTAGCCGAGGATTCTTTCTTGGGTTTTCACTCGTGTGGTCAATAAAATCACAGGTAACAGGCGAAAATCTGGTATAGAGCGCACCTGACGTACCAATTCATAGCCGTTGACTCTCGGCATGATGATATCTGTAACCATCAAATGTGGATGGTATTGCTGTACCATTGTCAATGCCTCCTGACCATCGACGGCGGTAAGTACTGAGTAGCCGGACAGTTCTAGATAATCACTGATAGATACACGAGTGCCCAAATCATCATCAACAATTAGGATCGTCAAGGGCATAAACGGAACACACCTAGCATTTTGGTCAATATTATCGCGCTGGCACAATCAAAAATTGAGCTAGACGCGACATATCCTCGGATCGAGCAAACTATCGATAGCGAAAATTTATCAATAAATTATCATTACTGAGGGAAAACAAGACTCGATTCGTGCGGACATCTGGCGGGGCATCTTATAGTAGTTCTAATAGAGAACAATTAATTTATCAAATTTCCCTAACTGACTAAGCAATCAATGAGTGAAAACAGCGACGGTTATAAAGTTATCACTGACAACCGCCAAGCCCGTTATTTATACGAAATCCTCGAAACCTATGAAGCTGGAATTGAGCTGATGGGAACCGAGGTGAAATCGATTCGGGCAGGTAAAGTCAACATGCAAGATGGGTATGGTTTACTGCGTCAAGGCGAACTCTGGCTGCTCAACGTGCATATCTCTCCTTACAGTTCTAGTAGTCAATATTTTAACCATGAGGCGCGACGAACTCGCAAGTTACTCATGCATCGTCAGGAAATCCGCAAGCTAATTGGGAAGGTCGAACAACAGGGTTTGACTTTAGTGCCGTTAAAAATGTACCTCAAACGCGGCATGGTCAAGGTTAGTATTGCCCTTGGCAAAGGCAAAAAACTGCACGATAAGCGAGACGACATGAAACGCCGGGATGATCAACGGGATATGCAGCGAGCCATGAAAAACTATTGATAAGTATACCTATGGGGTGAGTTAATTGCCCTATGAGGTTATAACTGTGGGTTGATTCTGTTCTGGTCATAGCCCGATACATTGAGGAGTATCAAAGCAAGTGAACGGAACTTTAATTATGAAACGCAATTTAACTTCGGCGATTGGTGCAGGTGTGTTGACTTTGAGTATGGCTGTAGTGCCAATGACCTTAAGCGCTTCTGCTCAAACTTCAGCAACTCCCTCCACTAGTGGCACTACCACCACCACCAGCCAAGGCACCGACAACTACGCTACACGCAATGACGGTTTTGATTGGGGTTGGTTAGGATTACTCGGTTTATTTGGTCTAGCTGGATTGGCTGGTCGCAAGCGTGTGGAAGAAAATACCCGCTATCGCGATCCAAATGCAACTGGTACTGGCACTGCTTACAGAGAATAAAGAATGCAAATTCTCTTCAAGCATGGTATTCAGAGGCGATGAAATTAAAAATTCTGATGCGTAAGTTAGCGATCGCGACCATCTCTAACTAAAGAAGCCTTAGATCGATGGGTCTAAGGCTTTCTTTTTTTGCCAATAGAGAATCCAGAAGTCAAACTTCTTCAACACTTAGATTAGATTTAGGTAGTGGCGACCAGTAACTAGCAATCAACGCCACCATCAGCCACCAAACAGTATTCACAGAGGGACGATACCAGACGGTTTCGGCAATGCCGTGAGCAAGCATTCCTAACATAGCGGTCATTGCCCCGATTAACCAGAATCCATTTAAATTAGCTGCATTTCGCGCTTTTTGCAATTGCATGAAGCCGATGTTAAATGTCACAATTAGCAGCCAACCAAAACAGGCTAAACCAATCAAGCCAGTTTCCACAGCTATTTCTAACAAAATCGAATAAGCACTCAGTGCTGTAAATTTGGGACCTTTCTGGTAGAGGGGATAAATTTTATTAAAAGCCCCATGACCTGGACCAATACCTAAGATTGGATGATCCCGAATCATTTGCTTGACCGCTGCCCAAACATTAATTCGGAAGTTATTACTACTATCGCCACGACCTGCAAAAATACTGAAAATTCGTTCTCTAACTGGTGGGATGATGACTACTGCTAGTACTAAGACTAAAACCATACCTCCCAAAATTATTGGCAGTGCCCAAACCCGCCAAAAAGGCGTCATTTGAATACTCCACCAGTACAGCAATAAAATCAGTATCGCTACAAACATAGCAGCCAGAGCAATCCAGCCACCACGACTAAAAGTCAAAATTAGGCAAGTAGTATTGACAACAAACATTGTCACAGCAAGAGCTTTAGTCAGCCAGCTTTGCCAGACAAACACCGCCATCAAACTTAAAGCCACAGCCGGTAATAAATACCCAGCCAGTAAGTTAGGATTACCCAGGTAACTGTAAACCCGTGTGATATTAGCGAGTGATGACTCCGGGTCAACCCAAGTTGCGAGTGGTTTCACCTTGGCAAACCATTGCTGGATACCATAGACGCTGACAATTAAGGAAACGTGTAAGTAAACAGCAATCATCCAAGACCGCAATCGCGGCGACTTGAGCACCCGAACACATAAAGGAAACAGTAGTAGTAGTAGGGTGACATTCATCCAGTCGCCAATTGCTGCCTTTTTTACTGGCGAAAATGCCGTTGCTAAAGTGGCAATTCCCCAGTAAAGAAATACTAAGAAGTGGACTGGGGTAACGCCAGAAGAATTTGGTGCTTCATCGGATAATGTCAGCAATAACCAAAAAGCAGCACAAGCTATCAGGATAATACCTAGTAGCGTAGTGTTATTAGGAACAAAAGGTGCAATAACATACACCAGACTGAGCAAGCCAGCAGCAATGATATCTGCCCATTGCATCAGTAAACTACTTTGCCGCCAAGAGCGTACCAGCCCGACTAATCGGTGTATCCGGCTGGTATAGAGATATTCGCGCAGTGGCAAATTAGACAATGTGAATTGTTGCCAGACTGAATTCATAAGTTATTTGCGATCGCCTCAGGATATGATAACCATGAATAATATAAATTCTGTCAGCTAGACAATTCGCACCCTAGCGAAGTAAAGCTTTTTTGTCAATCATCTACCTCAACAGATGTTTGTAGCGGTATATACACAACATAGCGATAGCCAGATTCTGAGGAACCTTGGATCGAAATTTGTCCACCGTGCAATTCTGCCAACTGACAACTCAGCAACAAACCCAAGCTTTCGCGACTCAGATTGCCATTTTGTCCTTTTGGTAAATCTAAGCGTGAACCATTAGCCAAAACACCAGCACTAGAAAGGCTTAAAGTCGCATGGTCAGAGGTAGAAACCAAAGTCGGCGACAGTCCATAACTTTCATAACCGTTATGTGATGACTCTGTTGTGACCATAGCTTTGCTTGGAGTCAGGGAGAAATAAGGATCGACTTCTACCAGACCATCTCCTAACCAAGGATGGGAAACCCAAATAGTCAGGCTTAACCCTTCTTCCTTATAAGAGACATGAACGCGCAGCACACTCCCAGTCGCGGCGACTTGAATCACGCTGAAAATCAGGTGATACAGCAATTGCCGAACTTTATCTTTATCTAACACCCAGATCCGGCTACGTCCAGGTTCAATCGACAGCCGCAGATCTTGATCGCGACGGCTAGCGGCTTCTTCTAGGGTATTGATTGCTTGTTGGCACAGCATTTCAATATCCACAGGTGCTAAATTTAAGCTTTTCGTGCTTTGATCCAACGTTCCTAATTCGGCAATTTCATTCACCATTGAAAGCAGATACCGACCGCTGTGTTGAATAATCTCCAGGTATTCTTTTTGCTTCATCGTTAAAGGACCATAAATCTCCCGTCCCAAAACACTAGCCATACCTAGCACTGAAGTCAGAGGAGTACGTAGTTCTTGAGTCAGTTGCTCTAAAAGTTGGAGTTTGAGATTGTTGTTAACAGGTGTCGCGATCTTGGGGGCGATGACCGCCTCGATTGGTTGCGAGTCTTGTGACCAGTTAGTCACCTTTGGACTAGCAGTTACGTCAGTCAGCTTTAGCAATCGGTTGCGCTCAAATTCGCTCATGCACCAACGAGCGATGATTTGTAAAAACTCAGTATCTCGACTGGTAAAGTGACGAGGAATCAGATCCATCACCGCGAGTGTACCTAGGCAAAATCCTCCACCATCAAATAAGGGTACACCTAAGTAAGCACGGATACCATAATCATGAATTAAGATCCTGTGGGCATCATCGCTCAAGGTCTGAGTATCATCAATTGAAACAATCTGACCGCTCTCCACAACCTGAGTACAAAAAGATTCCGTGCGCGGTAGCTGGCGGGTCTGTGCCAACTGATTCATCAATCCCAGTCTGGATAATCCGACAGCTGACTTAAAACAGTGGCGGTCTTGTTCGACAAATCCCAAAATGCAAATCGGTGCTTCTAGAAAATGGGCAGCAGTTTGCGTGGCTTCCTCAAAAACTGGAATCGTCTCTGATTGCCGCAAACCTGAGTCTGACAAGGCTTGGAGACGTTCTTGTTCCCGATTTGCGTTTGTTGCCCAACCGTTATGTCCATCGGACAAATTGTTTTCCGGTATCATTACCACTACTACCTTTAGATTTACTGGATACTGTATGAGTGATAACCGCTTGTTTAAGGGTTATTTGCTATTTTTAAGATTCCCTAATTTGACCTAAGATAAACAAGATCGCCAAAGTTTTCCAGATTTATCCTTACCCGGTTGGATAAAGTAGAGGACAAACAAGCAATAGTTAAATATCCAATGTTAGTCAGGCTGAACACATGGGTAAGATAATTTTAGCGATATAACCGACATATCCCAATTATTTTTAGCCTGTTGATTGCCGCATAAGGGTGGAAAATGAATACTTTAGTCGATTTTACAGTAGCTATCTGCACCTATAATGGCGAACATCGATTACCCGATGTGCTAGAACGCCTGCAAAATCAACTCCGCACTGAGAGTTTAACTTGGGAAATCATTATTGTCGATAACAATAGTACTGATAATACAGCGCTCTTAGTTCAAAAATACCAGGCGACATGGCCGCAGTTGCACTATTACTTTGAGGCGCAACAAGGTGCTGCCTTTGCCCGCAACCGCGCCATTCAGGAAGCTAAGAGCGAACTCATTGGCTTCTTAGATGACGATAACTTACCACAGCCGGATTGGGTTGCGGCGAGTTATACCTTTGCCCAAGAACATCCTCAAGCCGGAGCTAGCGGTAGCCAAATACACCCAGAATGGGAAATTCCTCCGCCAGATAATTTTCGGCGGATTGCTCCATTCTTGGCAATTACAGAACGCGGCTCACTACCGTTACTCTACGAGGAGAGGAAAAAATTGCTACCACCGTCAGCGGGGCTAGTAGTGCGCCGCCAAGCATGGTTGGCTGTTCCGGATGAATGTGTACTCACTGGTAGAACCACTAATCAAATGTTGACTAGCGAGGATTTAGAAGTTCTCTCTTATATTCAACGTGCTGGATGGGAGATTTGGTATAACCCTAAACAGGAAATCTATCACAAAATCCCCCGCTGGCGCTTGCAGAGAGAGTATTTAATTCCCTTTTTTCGTGGGATTGGGCTTTCGCGACATGTAACTCGGACTGTTGGGGTTCAATCCTGGCAGATGCCATTACTGATTATTTTATACGCAGCTAACGATCTGCGGAAAATAATTGTCCATTTACTGAAATACCGTCAGCAAATTAAAACTGATTTAGTAGCTGGTTGCGAACTGCAACTAATGTTAAGTAGTTTAGTGAGTCCAATTTATATCCGGAAATATCAACGACAGGCAAGAAAAAATAAAATTAATCCGGCTTAAGATAAATATGAGCAGTGATTTTACTGTGGCTATTCCTACTTATAATGGCGAAGATCGTTTACCCAATATTTTGGCTAAACTTCTGGCACAAACCGGAGTAGAAAATATCCAGTGGGAAATTATTATTATTGATAATAATAGTACGGACAATACAGCCAAAGTTGTCCAAGATTACCAAGCTAACTGGCAGCAAAATTATCCCTTAAAGTATTATTTTGAAGCGGAACAGGGCGCAGCTTATGCTCGCTTAAGAGCTGTGCGGGAAGCCACGGGGGTATTTATCGGCTTTCTCGACGATGATAATTTACCTGATGCCGATTGGGTGGCGGTGGCTTATGCTTTCGGTCAAGCACATCCCCAAGCTGGCGCTTATAGTGGTCAAATTCATGGGGATTATGCCGTTAGTCCGCCGCCGAACTTTGCCAGGATTCAAGCCTTTTTGGCGGTGCGGGAACATGGTGCTGTTGCTCACTTATTTGACCCAGAACATTTGAGATTACCTCCAAGTGCTGCATTGGTGGTGCGGAAACAGGCGTGGTTGGATGTACCTACCAATCCGATTTTTAAAGGTAGAGTTGGCAAATCACTTGTAGGTGGTGAGGATTATGAAGTGTTACTACATATGCATAATCGTGGTTGGGAGATTTGGTATAACCCAGCACAACAGACTTATCACCAGATTCCCCAGTGGCGCTTAGAAAAAGATTATTTATTAGCGATTTCCCGCGCTTGTGGTTTGCCTACCTGTCAATTACGTTTCATTAACGCTAAACCCCGGCAAAAACCAGTAATTTTCTTCAGGATTATACTCAGTAATTTATTCAGAGCTATTCAGCACATAGTTAAGTATAAAATGCAAGTCAAAACCGATATTGTCTTAGCTTGCGAGTTAGAATTTTATTTAGCCAACATGGTCAGCCCTTGGTATGCCTTGACTAATTTGCGGTCAAAAGATATTTCCCAAAAATAAGTAGTAAATATACGCAGGTGAAATTGACTTTAAATTTACAAAATATTTATAATATTGACATGGTCAAATTGTAGCGATCGCGCCATAAATAGATCAGACACATTTCCGTACTCTGTCCCAAAGCTACATTTCTATGACTAACGTGACCGTCAAGATTCCTTTTGTAGACCTTCAATTCCAACATCAGCCAATTCAAACGCAACTGCAACAGGCAATCCAAGCTGTCGTCCAACAAGGAGATTTTGTCTTAGGTCAAGCCTTAACTAAATTTGAAGCGGCTTATGCTGAAGCCTGCGGGACTAATTTTGGTGTTGGTGTTGCTTGCGGAACTGATGCAATAGCCTTAGGCTTACAAGCATGTAACATTGGTGCCGGAGATGAAGTAATTGTACCGGCAAATACCTTTGTGGCAACATTAATCGGAGTGCTGCGAACTGGAGCCAAACCGATTTTTGTCGATTGCGTACCGGAAACAGCTTTAATTGACCTGGAAGCCGCATCCCTTGCCGTGACACCGCGCACCAAAGCAATTATTGCGGTACATCTTTACGGTCAGATGGTTTCACCACAGCAGTTACTAGATTTTGGCAGAACCCATAACGTCTTAATATTTGAAGACGCAGCCCAGGCACACTTAGCTGAACGAGAAGGCTACCGCGCCGGGAGTGTGGGAATAGCCGCCGCCTTTAGTTTTTATCCGAGTAAAAATTTGGGGGCGTTTGGGGATGGTGGGATGTTAGTCACAAGCGATCCGGAAATTGCTGAAAAAACAAAACGTTTGCGGAATTATGGCGCATCTCGCAAGTATTACCATACAGAAATAGGTACCAATAGTCGTTTAGATACTTTACAGGCAGCAATTTTATTAGAGAAATTACCGTATCTAGCGAATTGGAATCGCGATCGCGCCTTAGCCGCACAGCAATACGATCAAGAACTAGCACATTTAGCAGCATCCGGCATCATCCCGATTAAAAACCAGAGTGGGACAGGTCACGTTTATCATCTTTACGTCATTCGCGTTTTAGATACTTGTCCTGTAAATCGCAACACTCTGCAAGATAAACTAAACTTTGTCGGCATTCAAACCGGGATTCACTACCCAATTCCCTGCCATCAGCAACCAGCATTTACCAACCTAGGCGCAAATACTGGTGACTTTCCCCACTCCGAAAATTTGTCAGCGCAAATATTATCCTTACCAATGTACCCCGGTCTAACTCACAGCCAAATCCAAGAAGTTGTAGCAGCTTTAGCGACTGCAGTAAGTGTCAACCCCTCCCCAGTCATCCTCAAACCGTAAACCGATGTACATTCAGCGTCAAATCAAAAGTCTAGACAGACACTTATTCAATGGAGCCATTTTAGCAATTTTGGCACTGTTATACAGTCCCTTACTGCTGCACTGGTTAGACGGATGGCTGCATAAAAATATCAGCACCGAACACGAATATTTTAGCCACGGCATGATCGGTCTGCCTTTTGCCGCTTATATAGCCTGGACAAACCGCAAACTTTGGCAGCGATTACCAGACACAAACCAGCCAATAGGAGCAATTTTGCTGCTACTAGGAGGAGTATTATACCTCAGCAATGTAGCTGAAGCCGTAAACTTAAGCTTACCAATCATCCTTGCAGGCTTGTGCTTGTGGCTGAAGGGAATTCCCGGCTGCAAATTACAAGGATTCCCCCTATTATTAGTACTTTTAGCAACACCAACTTCCGTACCTTACTTAATTGCTCCTTACACCTTGCCACTCCAAAGCTTTATAGCTGGAACAGCAGCATTTATCCTTAGCCAGTTTGGAATGCAAGTAGTTGTTGAGCAAATCAACTTATATGTAAATGGCAGAATTGTCGAAGTTGCACCCTATTGTGCGGGACTGAAGATGTTATTTACGACACTTTATGTCGGCTTGATGTTACTTTATTGGACGGGGGCAATAAGTCAGCGGCGCAAAATCATTTTGTTTCTATCGAGTGCGACAGTAATCAGCATCAGCGGCAACATTATCCGCAATACCTTACTTACTTTCTTCCACGGTACAGGTAACGAGGGAGCTTTCGCCTGGTTGCACGAAGGTTGGGGTGGTGACCTCTACTCAGCAAGCATATTACTACTCTTAGTACCTGTCCTGAATGCGATCGATAGTTATTTTCCTGAGGAGGAAAAAAATAGTCAAGAAGAGCGAAAAAATCATCAAGAAGAGACAGGTACTTGATATGTACCAACTAGCCGTCAACCATGTAATTTGAATAATATAGCAATCCGACCTAAATCGTAAACTCCTACTTCTTCTTTTTCTTCTTCCTTCTTCTCTTAGCGCCCTAACGCCTAACGCCTAAAGGCTAACGGCTAAAGCCTAACGCCTGACGGCTTCGCTTCGCTAACGCTGCGCTAGCGCTAACGGCTAAAGCCTAACGCCTGACGGCTTCGCTTCGCTTAAGTGTCCTAACGCCTAACGGCTTCGCGAACGCTAATGCGGTTCGTTTACACAAAGCCAAACGGATAGCGGTAAAGATCTAATCTAAAATGTAAAATCTAAAATTTATATGTCTTCCCTGTCGAAAATTCCCAAACGAATACCTATACCACAATTAGTTGTAATTTTATTATTACTAGCATTGCTGTTATTAGGAGCAGTTCCCGGATATCTCCAAGGACACTGGAAGTGGCAGGAACCCGCACGGGTTGTCACCCTAGGAAACCTCAAACAATTACGACAGACAGGCTTAAAAGTAGCCGGTTGGCAAAACCTAGATCAAGGTGAAGCCCCAATTGGTGGACATAAATGGTCGCGCCAGATAATTCAAAAACAAGGCGAGAAAACCCAAGCACTCCTACTATTGCTACCTCAAAACGGTCCGAGAGATCAACCACAGGTGGAATGGACAGAAATCGAAGGTTGGCAGAGGTGGCGAATAGCACAATTACGCACACTGCAATTCACAGCCGAACAGCCACAGACGAAAAACAGTCAAACAGCAAAGGTCGAAGCCCGATTTTTTCGCGGCTCAAACCAAGAGCAAACCTACGCAATATTGCAATGGTACGCTTGGTTCAATGCTGGAAGTGCAGCACCAATCAAATGGTTTTTAGCCGACCAACTTGCTCAGTGGCATCACAAACGTGTACCTTGGGTTGCTATCAGCATCATGATTCCCATCGAACCTTTGGGAGACATCGAAAAATCTTGGCAATTAGCCGAATCGCTTGGTAAAACAGTGCAAGCGGCTTTGATGACAAACTCACTTTTGACCAGTGAGTAATTAGTGAAGACCATAACAACCACTCATGACGGCATTAATTTAGACAATGTTTTTAGCTCCTATTCCCACCAAAATCAAAGCTATTATATCGAATACCGATGAAGATGCGCTTCGCCGTAAAACCCCGGCAATATGTCACTACCAATTCAATGCTCTATGTGCCACTAGCCTTTATCTAGGAATCTTCATTGCTACGACAACTCAAGCTGTAGCCGCTCAGGAATTTGAGCCGATATCCAAAAATATTCAAACTCTTAGTCAAAAATCAAGATTAACAGTTAACCAAGCTCATCCTGCTTGGATTATTAGTAGTAATAAACGCATACAAACGCCATCAAAACTTCCACCACCTCCTCCTTTAACTCCATCACCGACTGCACCCCTACAATTCCAAGCACCACCACCCGAACCCCCATCTCCACCAGCCGGTACGGAAACAGTACCACTAACTAATATTGAATCACCACAACTTAGCCGCTATCGTCTCGGTCCTGGAGATGCAATCAGCGTAATCGTGCAACGGTTTTCCGATTTAAGCTTTCAAGCCTCAATTAACCCAGAAGGGAATATTGTCGTGCCGTTAGTCGGAACAATATCGGTGCAAGGTTTGACATTGGAAGAAGCACAAGAAAAAATTAGAATTGCTCTAGACAGGTATGTAATTTCACCGCAAGTAGTAGTATCTTTAGCTGCACAGCGTCCAGTGCAGGTGACGATTACAGGAGAAGTAATCCGACCAGGGGTTTATCCGATTGGTTCAGGAACACCACGCATTGGCGACGCTTTACAAGTATCAGGCGGCTCGACAATGTTAGCAGACCTGCGGCAGGTACAAATCCGCCGGATGCTAGTCGATGGTTCAATTATCTCCCAAAATATCGACTTGTATACGCCTTTACAAAATGGCGGTCAATTTCCTAATTTGCGGTTGCAAGATGGTGATGCGATTATCGTCCCGCGTCGAGAAGTAGCCACAGATGCTAGTTATGACCGGAACTTAGTAGCTCGTTCATCGTTAGCGCAGCAGCAAATTAGAATTCGGATCTTAAACTATACTGTCAGCGGAATCGCCACTGTGCCATTAGCGAATGGCAGTACTTTTATTGATGCTTTGTCAGGAATCAATGTTGATAGTGCTAACCTGCGGGAAATTGCTTTGATTCGCTTTGATCCCGAGAGGGGAAAAGCCGTCACCCGGAGACTTGATGGCAAAAAGGCGTTGATGGGAGACGCATCTCAGAATGTAGCGCTGCAAGATAATGATGTCATCATCGTTGGTCGCAACTTAATCGGGCGAATTAGTAATGCAATTAGCACGATCACTAGACCCTTCTTCGATATCCAAAGCTTTACCCGCTTCTTTAACTTTTTTGGTAACTAACGTTACTTAAGTGTAAATACCTAAATTCACCCTGTTTGGATCTGCTGCTATCATGACTGCACCGATTGTTAAACGTTATCTTATTGCTCTTGATCGCTACAAATGGATTGGACTCGCTAGTTTTGTATTAGTCGTAGCGGGGTCTGTGGTGGTAGCAGTGCAACCAGATCCTAAACCTACTTACACCGCTAGCGGCGCACTCACTTACACCAGGCCGCCAGTTTCCTTCTCAGCGACGGGGACACTGATTCAAACCCAGGGACAGGATCTCAACGAAGATAGTTTGCTTTCCGACCAGATTGTCGAACCTCTAGCCACGAAGGTAAATGTCAAATCAAAAACGCTGGTAGAAAATCTCTTAGTGACACTACCGAGAAAAGACGCCAAGACCGGACAAATATCATCTTCCTTGATTGAAGTAAAATACAAAGACAGCGATCCCAAACGAGCCGCTCAAGTAGTGCAGACGCTGATGCAAGCGATGGTCGATCAAAGCTCAATGATTAACACTGGGCGTCTCAAAGAAATCATCAAAAAAATCAACGATCGCCTCCCAGCAGCCAAAAAAGAACTCGAAGCAGCCGAACAAAGACTAGAATTATACGATCGCACCCAAGGACCAGCACTCATCGCCGCCCAAAATGGTAGTCTGCTGCAATCGATATCAGGAAGTCAAAATCAGCAACAGCAAATTAAACTCACCCTCTCAGGAATTGACGCTCAAATTCGCAGCTTGCAAACAAAGTTAGGATTGACAGTCAACCAAGCTTATACATCTTCAGCACTAAGCGCTGATCCCATCATTGCCAACCTGCGATCGCAACTCTATCAAATTGACTCCCAATACCAATTATTGCGGAAAGACCTGCGACCAGAACACCCAAGAATGATCGAATTGCAGCGACAGAAAGAATCAGCCGAACAATTGTTGCAACAACGAGCCTCAGAAGTAATCGGTGGTAGCGGTGGAACAGCACCTTTACCATCCATCAATCCGAATAGTAACCTCAAAGCAATCCGTGCTCAAAGCAACTTAGACCCAGCCAGACAGCAACTAGCAAACAACCTAGGGGCTTTGCAAACTCAACGCGAAACCTTGCAACAGCAACTAGTCAACCTCGTCCAAGCCGAGCAAAAATATCGCCAAGAGTATACAACCATTCCCAACAAACAACTAGAACGCACCCGCTTAGAACAGCAAGTCGTCCTCAAAAAATCTTTATTTGACCAAGTTCAAATCAAACTAGTTGATGCCAAAGCCGCCGAAGCCGAAACCGTCAGCAGCCTCGCCGTTGCCAAACCACCCATTGTAATTGCCGATATCAAACCACCTAAGAGCATACCAATAACTCTGGCGATCGGCACATTTATGGGATTGATCATCGGTGGTGGAGTCGTATTCTTACTCGGTTCAATGGAAGGAATCCTCAAAACAATGGAGGATATCCGCGACAGCCTGCGCCAAAGAGAAGTACCAATCCTCGGTATTTTACCCTTAATGCCAGTTTGGGACTTAGATCGAGGTCAAATACCAGTAATATTTTCCACAAATTCTCCCTACCTAGAATTTTATGAGAGATTCCGCAGCAATCTCCGCCGCGTCAGTGGAAGAAATCTCAAAGTCATCTTAATTACTAGTACCAGCAGCAACGAAGGAAAAACAGTTAGTGCCTATAACCTAGGCATCGCCTCAGCCAGAGCCGGCAAAAGAACCTTGATCGTGGAAACAGACCTGCGATCGCCCACTCACTGCCAGTCACTAAAAGTCACACCCGACACTGAAGCATTCGCCGAACCACTCCACTATTACGGTAGCCTCAGCGAATGTATCCGTCTCGTACCAGAAGTTGAAAACTTATACATAGTACCCAGCCCTGGCCCAGTGCGACAAGCCGCCGCCATCCTCGAATCTAGCGAAATGCGACGACTCATGGAAGACGTGCGCGGACGTTTCGATATAGTTATATTAGATACATCACCTCTCAGCCTATCCAACGACGCCCTACTAATTCAACCTTACAGCGACGGCATCTTGCTCGTCACACGACCCAACTATACAGAAGATAACTTACTCGGTGAAGCCATAGACCAACTCAACGAATCAGAATTGCCAATCTTAGGTGGGATTATCAACGGCGCGGATATCGCAGTCGCCCTACCACCGATGATTGAGGCTGCGCCGGAGGAGGAAACTGTGACGAGGAGGTGAGTTGAAACGCGGGGAACGCGGAGGTAGCGCAGAGTTACGCAGAGAACTCCGCGCCCACCGCGATACCTCCGCGCCCTCCGCGTTTCCCTAATCCCTTCTATACAAGCCAAAGAATGGCGCGAGAATTGCTCCGAAGGCGAAGCCGCCAATGTGCGCCCAGTAGGCGACTCCTCCTTGCATCATGGTGGTGGAGGCGTTAATGCTAGCTAAGCCGGAGAGTAAATTTTGGATGAAGAATATCCCAATGACATACATTGCGGGTATGCGGATGGTGGTGGCGAAGAATACTATGAATACTAGGGTGAGGACTTTAGCTTGGGGGAAGCGGAGTATGTAGGCTCCTAAAACTCCGGCTATAGCTCCACTCGCTCCTAGGGAGGGTACTATTGAGTTCATGCTGACGAACCACTGGGATAAGGCTGCTAATATGCCGCATGTTATATAGAAAAGTAAGTATGGTATGTGCCCCATCCGATCTTCAATGTTGTTGCCGAAAATCCATAGGTAGAGCATGTTTGCGCCAACGTGCAACCAGCCTCCGTGCAGAAATTGCGATGTGATTAGTGTTAACCATTCTCCACTTGGGTTGGTGCTGAATTCTTGCGGGATTAGCGCATACATGTGGAAGAATTGGTTGAGTTGTTGTTCGGGTATGGTAATTTGATAGAGGAAAATGAAAATATTCATGCCGATCAATCCCCAGTTAATCCAAGGGGTGATGCTTGTTGGGTTATCGTCATTTAGGGGAAACACAGTTTTTTTCCTCTCGGTGTGGGTGGGGAGACG
>Ga0123337_10001424_pt1 | contig 30769 bp, 31 predicted proteins | sample frozenSSSSmetaG_FD_89792 | JGI IMG/M metagenome (GOLD analysis project Ga0123337, IMG submission 89792) | Glacier valley bacterial and archeal communities from Borup Fiord, Nunavut, Canada, to study Microbial Dark Matter (Phase II) -... | ecosystem: Environmental > Aquatic > Freshwater > Ice >...
ACTTCGCGCAAGACGCCGCCCGATTCGTCATAGACGACGGATCCGGCGGCCGCAGGACCGGGATTCCCGCGCGAGCCGCCATCGGCAAAAATCGTTACTCTCAAAGCACTTTCTCTTTCGACGTCACGGGGATCCGGTTCCAATGGTGCGGGACGCCGCCCTTCCGTTCGAGGGTACGATGAAAAAACACCGCGAACGTGCGTTCGCGGTGTTTTACGTGGTCGGGTAGACAGGATTTGAACCTGCGACCCCTTGACCCCCAGTCAAGTGCGCTACCAAGCTGCGCTACTACCCGTGTCCTTGAATTTTATCGCGCGGTTGGGTGCATCACCTTTATCGTAGCCTACCGGGCGGCTTTCTTTTTCACGCCGTTACGACTGTTTGCGGCTTTCTTCGGCGAATCGACCGCATCGCGCAGCGACTTCCCCGCGGTAAACGCGGGCACGCGGCGGGCGGCGATAATGAGCTTCTCGCCGGTTTTCGGATTGCGTCCCTCGCGCCGTTTTCGATCGCGTACCGCAAAACTTCCGAACGGAATCAATTGCACTTTTTCGCCCGCTTGTAAGGCGCTTTTGATCTCGTCGAGCAGCAAGTCGATCATCTCACCCGCCTGACGTTTCGAGACCGCGAACCCGTCGGCAAGGGAATCGATGAGATCCGCTTTGGTCAAGAACGTATACCTCAGGGCGGGCGACGACTTGGGCTAGAGCATATACGCAGAGCGACGTTGCGGTCCTGCACGGGAATTCGTAGAAAAGCGAACTATGACGGGCGTCTACGTTCTTTTCGGCGCAAGGAGTTCCGCAGCGGCGTGAATTGCGAGGACGTAGGAATACGCACCGAAGCCCGCGATGGTACCCTGCGCGACGGCGCTCGTCATTCCGATGGAACGGAAATCTTCGCGTGCTGCGGTGTTCGAGAGATGCACTTCGATCGTGGGAATAGCGACGGCCGCTATCGCATCGCGAATGGCGACCGAGTAGTGGGTGTACGCCGCCGGATTGATCACGATCGCGCGCGCGTGTTCGCCGGCGGCGTGAATTGCATCCACGATCTCGCCTTCGCCGCTGTACTGGGCGATCGTGACGCCCAGTCCCAATTCGTGCGCCGCCGTCATGATTTGTGTGTCGACCTCGGCAAGCGTTCGGCTTCCGTACACACCCGGTTCGCGCGTCCCGAGCAAATTGAGATTCGGGCCGTGAATGACGGCGATGTCGATCTGCATCCCCGGGAAGGTTCACGGTGTTGAGAAAAAGGCATCCTATGGCCGACCGCCTTCTTACCGCCAGCGCCGCAAACGGTACCGTATCGCTCGTTGCGGGCATTACGACCGACCTCGTGAGCGAGACCCAAATCCGCCACCACCTCGCCCCGACGGCCAGCGCCGCCGTGGGCCGCCTCATCACGGGAACAGCGTTACTCGGTGCGAGCCTCAAAGGCCGCGAGAAATTGACGTTGCAAATCGCAGGCGACGGACCGCTGCAGCAATTAGCCGCCGACGCACATCTGGAACCCAACGGCGCCGTCGGGGCACGTGCCTATACGCGCAATCCGCATATCGACATCCCGCTCAACGCCCGCGGAAAGTTCGACGTATCCGCCGCAGTCGGAACGGGCCAGCTGCAAGTGACGAAGTCCTACGAAGTCGGCCAGCCGTACCAGGGAATCGTGCCGCTCGAGACGGGCGAGATCGGCGATGACATCGCCTCGTATCTGCTCAACTCGCAGCAAGTTCCAAGCGTCGTCGCACTCGGCGTACTGGCGAACCCCGGCGGCATCGTCGCCGCCGGCGGAATCATCGCGCAACTGCTCCCCGGCGCCGACGAAACGACGATCGCCGCACTCGAAGCAAACGCAGCCGCCATGCTCTCCGTAACAACGCAAATAGCCGAGGGCGCAACCTGCGAAGACTTGCTCGTGGCGATAACCGGCACACTAGGCCTACACATCTTCCGTGATTTCGAAGTAGCCTTCAAATGCCGCTGCACGAGAGAAAAAGTGGAATCCGCCTTACTCGGCTTAGGCCGCGACGAACTCGTAAAAATCGCAACGGAACAACCGCAAACCGAAGCAACCTGCGAATTCTGCAAACACACCTACGTCCTATCCGCCGACGAAGTAGGCGAACTCGTCGCCCGCTTCGATTAGCGCGCTAAGCCCGAAATACGGCTGCGCGCGCAAGCGCTAAAAGCGCGCCAAGAAACAACCGTAGCAATCGCGATGATGACGACAAACCAACGCAGCTATCACGTAGCGATCATCGCGCTTGGGATGGTCGTGCGCGTGTCCGCGCGTGCGCGCTGCTAGCCCAACGCGCGTTTGTCGGCTCCGCCGATTCGGGTTTTGAAAGCTTCGTGGATTGCGCCATTTTCGTATTCGTAGAGCCAGCCGCATTCGCAGCGGATCGGCTTGTCGCCGGCTTTGGGATACGGGTAGGTTCGCGTGCAACGTTTGCAGGTGAAGATTGGGCCCAAGATCGGTTCGTCCGAGGTGTAGGTGACGGCCATGATTGCCTTTCAGTCTTCGCTTTTTGGGGCGATGGGGGTGATTCGTACGAATCGTTTCGATCCGACTTGGAGAACGGCGGATTGCTGTTCGGTGAAGCGGGCCGCGGCGTCTCCGACGATCGTGCCGTTGAGCTTGACGGCGCCTTCTGCGATCAAGCGCTGCGCGGCGCGCATCGAGTCGGCGAAGCCAACGTCGACTAGCGCTTTTGCGATTTTCGAATCGGTCGCGATCTCGCGTTCGGGCATCTCGTTTGGGATTTCTTTGCGTTGGATCGTACGTTCGAAATAGTCGCGTGCGGCGTGGGCGGCAGCGATGCCGTGGTAGCGCTTCACGATCGCCTCGGCGATGCTCTTCTTCTCATCCATCGCGACGAGGGTACCGTTTGCGATTCCCGCTTCCAGCGCGTCGCATGCGTCTTGCGCGCGGAAATCCGCGAGCCTTGCGTAGCGCGCGATCGCTTCATCCGGGATGCTCATCAGTTTGCCGAATTGCACGTTTGCAGACTCGGTGATCGCGATGTAGTTGCCGCGCGATTTGCCCATGCGGATCTTGCCGTCCGTGCCCTCCAAGATGGGGGCCGTCATGCAGATCTGCGGTGGTTGTCCCGCTCGCTGCTGATAGTCGCGGGCGAGTAAGAAATTGAACAACTGATCGTCTCCGCCCAATTCGACATCCGCTTTCAGGGCGACGGAATCGTATGCCTGAGCGACCGGATAGAGAAACTCGTGGAGCGAGATCGGCGTGCCGCTCGTGTAACGCTGCTTGAAATCTTTGCGTTCGAGCATCTGACCGACCGTCGTTTGCGCCATCAACCGAATCAATTCCGCGAGTTGGATCGGGCCGAGCCATTCCGAATTATAACGAATGGTCGCGCGTTCGAGATCGATGACTTTGCCGGCCTGCTCCGTATAGGTCTGCATATTGACCTCGATCGCTTCGCGCGTGAGGTGCGGACGCGAGTCGTTGCGGCCGGTGGGATCGCCGATGAGCGCGGTAAAATCGCCGATGAGCAAGACGACGTCGTGTCCGTCCTCGATGAACTGCTGCATCTTGTGGAGCGTGACGGCATGACCGAGATGCAGTTCGGATCCGGTCGGATCGATACCGAATTTGACGCGCAGCGGTTTGCCGAGCGCGATGCGGGCGGTGAGTTCGGCCGGCGATTCGACGTGTTCGCATCCGTCGATGAGCGCGAGCGCGCGCGCTTGCGGCGTGTGTGTTACCATGGGCGGCTAGCGCAGTTCAAAGATGGTCACGCCGCTCCCTCCCTCGTCCTCGTTGCCGTAGCGAACGCCCATGACGTGCGGGTGATCTTTGAGAAAACTCTGCAATCCGCGGCCAAGCAACCCCGTGCCTTTACCGTGAATCAAGCGCAGCGGCGAGAAGCCGAGCAGCATCGCTTCATCGATCCAGGCATCGACGAGCGGCTCGGCATCGACGAATCGTTTTCCGCGCACGTCGATTTCGGTGCGCGCGTTCGCTGCGGCCGCAAGTGTCGCCGCGGCGGCGCTCACGACCGATGGGCGCTTGCGCTCGGGGCCGCCGCGGCGACGCAAATCATCGCGCCCGACCGTCATCCGCATCGATCCGATCGATACGACCGCCTGATCGCCGTCGAGCGCAGAGACGGTTCCCTCTTGTTCGAGCGATGCCACGAAAACGCGATCGCCGATTGCGATCGGCGCGCGCGCGTTCGGGTCGCGCGCGTCCGGGGCGGGGATTCGGTCGAGTCCTAAATCCCGATGCATGTCGCCGATCGTGCGCGAGAGCAAGTCGCTCTGTCCGCTCGTCACGCGTCCGCGTCCACGTCCGCCCGAACGACGCTCCAATTCGGCAGAAAACGTCCGCAGCGTATCCGCGAGCTTCGTTTCCGCTGCGCGTGCCAGCTCGCGCCGCTCGCGTTCGAGCACCTCCGCCCGGCGTCGCGCGTTGTCCTCGAGCGTTCGCAGATGCACGCGGTCGCGATCGAGGGCTTCGCGCGCTTGCACCGTGCGCGTGCGCTCGTCCGCAAGTTCGGCAAGAGCTCGATCGTAATCGCGCTCTGCCTGCGAGAGCAACGTCTCTGCGCGCGCGACGACCGCGGGGTCGAGATTCATCGTACGGGCGAGCGCAAAGGCGAGCGACTGACCCGGCGACCCAAGATCGAGCTGATAGGTCGGCGCGTAGGTATCCGGGTCGAACCGGACGCTAGCGTTTTGGACGCGGTTGTGTTCGGCGCCGAAGAGTTTGAGTTCCGTTGCATGGGTGGTTGCGATCGTCCGCGCACCGGCGGTGAGAAAACGTTCGAGCACGGCGACCGCGAGTGCCGCACCCGCCGTCGGTTCCGTCCCGCTCCCGATTTCATCGACCAAAATCAGACTGCGCGCATCCGCACCCGCAACGATCTCAGCAAGCCGTCGCAAATGCGCGGAAAACGTCGATGCATTGAGTGCAATCGATTGCTCGTCGCCGATATCGGTAAAGATGCGCGTGAAGCGGCCCAAGGTCACTTCCTCGGCCGGGAGATGCAGACCGCAGTACGCCATCGTCACGAAAAGCCCGAGCATCTTGAGCGCGACGGTCTTTCCGCCCATGTTCGGCCCACTGATCAAAATGATTTGCGTGCGCTCATCGAGGGTGACGGATTGCGGAACCGCACGTTCGCCGAGCAACGGATGGCGGCCCGCGCTCACCGCGATCGTGGCCTCGTCGACCAAAATCGGCGCGATCGCATGCATGCGAATCGCAAGCTCGGCTCGTGCGAGCGTCAGATCCAACGTTTCGTAGATGGCAAGGTCGATCGCAATCGTATCCGCTTCGGCCCCAACGGCTGCCGACAGTTCGGCGAGAATGCGCGCCACTTCGTGTTCTTCTTGCATGCGCAGCGAGCGCAAACGATTGTTGGTTTCGAGCGCTTCGAGCGGTTCGACGAAGAGCGTCTGGCCGCTGGCGGATGCGTCGTGGACGATGCCCGGAAACTCACCGCTGAACTCCGCCTTGATCGGTACGACGTAGCGCCCATCGCGTACCGTTACCACCTGATCTTGAATCGCATTTGCGTACTTTGCCGAACGTACGATTGCCGCCGCCCGATCGCGTGCTTCATTTTGCGCGCTCGCGATGCCGCGTCGAATACGCCCGAGCGCCGGCGATGCCCGATCGAGGACCTCCGCGCGTTCGCCGATCGCATCGGAGATCGCGGCCGAAAGCCGGGGCAAAGCAAGAAAAGGAGCGCAGCGTTCGACGAGCAGCGGAGCGCCGAACGATTCGCGGATGCGGCGAACGGTGGAGTTTGCCGCAGCAAGTGCGTTGCCGATCGCGCGCAGTTCGCTTGCGGCAATCGGAACACCGCGAGCGGCCGTTGCGACGGACAGCCCGACATCATCGACCTGTGCGATCGAGATGCCCTCGCCCGAACGTAGCGTCCGCATCTCACCCGTCTCGGCAATCAACCGCCGGACTTCATCGAAGTCCTCAGTCGGCACGAGCGTTTGCGCGCGTGAAAAGGCACCGGGACTATGTGTCTGACCGGCGAGTGCCTCGCGAACGCGCGCGAAGTCCAGGACGTCGAGACTGCGTTCGTCGATCAGCACTACATGCGGTCGCGGAGCGCCTGCTCCACAAGAGCCGGATTCGCTTTCCCGCGACTGACTTTCATCACCTGACCGACGAGGAACTTGAGCGCATTTTCCTTACCCGCCTTGAAGTCTTCGACGCTCTTCGCGTTCGCGGCAAGCACCTCGTCGACGAATCCCGCGAGGGCTGCGGGATCGGAGACTTGCGCGAGACCGTCTTTTTCAACCATCGCCTTGGCGGAGCCACCTGCGATCCAAAGTTTCGCAAGCACGTCTTTTGCAATTTTGGAGTTGATCGTCTTTGCATCGAGCATCGCGATCACTTCCGCCAGCGCATCCGGCGTGATCTTCGCATCGGCAACGTGCGTCTCGGTCTCGTTCGCAAGTCGCGAGAGATCGCCGAGTACGAAATTCATGACGGCTTGCGGCGCGTTCGTGAGCTCGACCGCACGGTCGAAGTATTCCGCAAGGCGCACGTTGTCGACCAACTGTGTCGCCTGCGCGACGGTAAATCCATACGATTCCACATAGCGACGATGGCGCACGGCGGGCGAGGGCGGGAGCGCCGCTTTGAGCGCGGCAACATGCGCGGGATCGAGTTCCATCGGAACGAGATCGGGCTCGGGGAAATACCGGTAATCGTGCGCTTGTTCTTTGCTACGCATCGAATGCGTGGTGCCGGTCGTCTCATCCCAACCGCGCGTCTCCTGAACGACGCGCCCGCCACTCTCGATCACGCCGATCTGACGCGCGATCTCCGACTCGATCGCCCGATGAACGGAGCGAAACGAGTTCATGTTCTTGATCTCGGCCTTGGTGCCGTACTCGGCGGCGCCATGCAACCGAACCGAAACGTTGGCATCGCAACGCAACGAGCCTTCTTCCATCTTCACATCGGAAACGTCGAGCTGAACGAACGTGCGCTTGAGCGACTCGAGAAATGCAACGGCCTCATCGGCCGTACGAATGTCGGGCTCGCCAACGCATTCCATGAGCGGCACACCGGCCCGATTAAAATCGATCAACGAATACGACGAACCGGCAATTCGCCCGTCGCCCGACCCCGCGTGCGATGACTTCCCGGTATCTTCCTCGAGGTGAATACGCGTCAAACGACACGATCCGCGGCTGCCATCTTCAAGCCAAAACTCAACCACGCCACCCTGCGTGAGCGGCATATCAAACTGCGTGATCTGATAGTTCTTGGGCATGTCGGGATAAAAGTAGTTCTTCCGATCGAACTTCGAAAACGTCGGAATCTCCGCGCCGAAAGCAAGCCCGGCCCGAATCATGTGCTCGATCGCCGCGCGATTGGGAACCGGCAACGCCCCCGGCATCGCAAGACAAACGGGACAGACCTTCGTATTCGGCTCGCCGCCAAAAGCGTTCGGACACGCGCAGAACATCTTACTCGCGGTTTTAAGTTCGACGTGACATTCGATCCCGATAACCGCCTCATACTTAGCGATCACGTCGGGAGAAACGTCGAGAGCGGCGGTCGTCATACGGATGCAATCTGCGGCAAAGCAAGTTTCTCGGCGTGCAAGGTAGCGCGTTCGTACGCATGCGCGATCCCAAGCAACGAACGCTCGGCGAACAGCGGCGAACTCAACTGCAGCCCCATCGGCATCGCACGCGAACCGCCCTCAGGAAAAACCGACCCACAAGGAACCGAAAGCGAGGGCAACCCGGCAAGCGATCCGGGAATCGTATAATAATCCATCAGATACATACTATACGGATCCGATTTTGCATTGAACGAAAATGCGGGCGTCGATGCAGCCGGCGACGCAATGACGTCGCACGATTCAAACGCTTTGGCAAAATCGCGAGCGATCAGCGTCCGCGCCTTCTGCGCTTTCACATAATACGCATCATAATACCCGGAAGACAGCGCATACGTCCCAATGAGGATACGACGCTTTACCTCAGGCCCAAAACCCGCAGCCCGCGTGTTCTCATACATCTCCTGAACGTTCGAACCATCAACCCGAAGCCCATAGCGAACGCCATCGAAGCGAGCGAGATTCGCCGAGCACTCAGCGGGCGCGATCAAATAATAGGTAGCGATCCCAAACTCAGCGGTCGGAAGTTCGACCTCAACGAGCGTCGCCCCGAGCTTCTCGAGATCCGCATACGCCTTCTTATAGAGAGCGTCGACCGTCGACCCAAGCTCGCTCGTAGCAAACTCCTTGACGATACCGATACGAACGCCACGCAAGTCAGCCCGCAGGTGCCCAGCCGTCGTCTCGAGCGGCCGATCGACACTCGTCGCATCCATCGGATCGAAGCCGCCCATGACATCATAACAAAGCGCAGCATCCTCAACGGTCTGCGAGAACGGCCCGATCTGATCCAAACTCGAAGCAAACGCAATCAACCCATAACGCGAAACGCGCCCATACGTCGGCTTGAATCCAACCACATTACAAAACGCAGCCGGCTCACGAATCGAACCACCGGTATCACTCCCAAGCGAAAGCGCCGCCTGCCGAGCGGCAACCGCAGCCGCACTCCCACCGGAACTGCCACCGGGAACGCGCCCGATATCATACGGATTACGCGTAATCCCAAGCGCAGAATTCTCGCAAGAACTCCCCATGGCAAACTCATCCATGTTGGTCTTCCCAACCGGAATAGCACCAGCATCGAGCAACCGCTGAACGGCCGTGCCCGTATACGGAGAAACCCAATTCTCCAAAATCTTCGAACCGCACGTCGTAACGGTCCCACGAAGACACATATTGTCTTTGACCGCAATCGGAACACCCGCAAGCGGCAACGACTCGCCGGCCTTCACGCGCGCATCGACCTTGTCAGCAAGCGAACGCGCAAGCTCATGCGTCAAGGAAAGATACGACCCAATCGTCTTATCACTCGACTCGACATAGGGATACAACGCATCGATCGTCTCACGCGCAGACGTCTTGCGCGTAGAAACCGAACGCGCAATAGCCACGGCCGTCTCATTCACCACAGCGACTACTCCACGCCCGCAATAATACGAGGAACCCGAAAAAACGCACCCTGCGCCTGCGGCGCCCCAGCGAGCACCTCAGCCCGATCGAGACAAACCCCAGCCACATCATCGCGAGCCACATTACGCGACTCAACGACCTGAGCGGTCGCCGCAACGCTAGCGGTATCCAGCTTGGACAACACACCAACATGCGAAAGCAAATCCCCAAGCTGCGCCCCATACCCCGCAACCTCATCATCGGTCAGCGCCAACCGCGCCAACTTCGCAACATACCGAACATCAATCGAATCCGAAGCCATAGCCCCAAATCATTCGAGAAACCGCTCCTCGAACCCGCCCCGACAAAAGCCGCCCCTAGCCACATGCCCTGACCCAAAAACGGCTTCGAAGATGAACCAAGCCACGATTCGTGCCAAGATCGCGGGGCGCTCCATGCTGACGGTGGGGCGTCTGAGCTTTTCGCGGAGGCAGGATGCCGCGAGCGAAAAGTCAGCGAGTAGAGATTTCACAAGGATGTGAAATCTCGGGCGTCCCCACCGGCAGCATGGAGCGCCCCGCGATCAAGCCACCATCGAAGATCTACTCCGTTTCGAAGTCGAGCCCTTCAGCACCCGAGCGCCCCTGCGAAGGCCATTCCGGAATCAGATCGTCCCACTCAGCAGGCTCGCGCGCAGGCAAGAGAACGGCTTTCGACCCGACCTTCGCAAGCGTGACGAAGGTCTCCACATGGCCGGTCTGCGGAAACATGTCGAACGGCTGCACGACGCCGACTTCATAGCCGTGACCGATCAAGCGCTGCAAATCGCGCGCCAAGGTCGCCGGATTGCACGAGAGATACCAAATGTTCGCGACGTTCGCTTCGGCAAGTGCATCGAGCGTAAGCGAATCGCTCCCCTTGCGCGGCGGATCGAGAAAGACGATCTCCGCGTTGCGCAAAGCGGCGAGTCCGTCTTCGTTTGCAAGCGCGCCTTCGACCCGACCGGCGATGAAGCGCGTCTTTCCGGCAACGCGATTGAGTTCGGCATTGGCCCGCGCCTCACGCACGGCCGCGTCGTTTTCTTCGATCCCGACGACATCCGCGCCGTGAGCGGCAAAGAAAATCGCGAACGTTCCCGCGCCGCAATAGAGATCCACGATCTTGCGCGGCTCTTTGAGACCGGGCATCATGAAGCGGAAGATCTTGCCGACCATTTCGCTATTGACTTGAAAGAACGACGATGAACTGACGCGGAAACGCACGTCGTCGATGGTTTCTTCCATCTCTTTGCGGCCCCAGACGTGATTGATTTTGCGACCCATCACGGCGTTGGCATTGCGCGGCTCGAAGCTATTGGAAACGCCGACGAGGCCCGCCATGCGTCCGGCAATCGCGGGCGCGACGGCAGCAATCTGAAACGCCGCGCGTTCGGTCGTAAGCGAGAGCACGGCTTGATGCGAGGCGGCGCCCGCGCGCATGATCGCGTGCTTGACGGGCTTGAGCGCAGCCGCAGTCGCCGGTGCAACGGCAACTTCACGCAGCGCTTTGATGCCCTCATCGAGTTGCGGCAAGACCACGGGACACGATGCGATCGGAACGATGTCATGCGAGCGGGCTTGATAGAATCCGAGCACGGGCGTCGCACCGCTGTTGTCGACGACGAGCGCCATCTTATTGCGGTAGGCGCGCGGGTTCGTCATACCGATCGGGTGCGCGACGGAGACGCCGGCAATTCCGCCGATGCGCTGCAGGGCGCTGCGGACGATCTGCTCTTTCCACGCGAGCTGCGCGGGGTACGCGAGATGCTGCACTTGGCAACCGCCGCATTCGCCGAAAACGGGGCAGAACGGATCGGCCCGCAGCGAAGAATCGTCCTCGCGCGTAACGACGTCGGCGACGGCGTACTTCGCCTTGACGAGCGACACGCGAACGGTCGCGGTTTCACCGGGAAGCGGTCCCCACACGAACACGACGACGCCATCGATCCGTCCGACGGCTTGGCCGTTGGCGAGAAGATCCGTGAAGGTGACGCGGGCGACGGTTCCGGCGGTGAGGCCGCCGCTACCCGTGCTTTTTATCGTCGAGCGTCCGCAAGAGGCGGTTGGCTTCGTCGATGAGCGATTGAATGCGCTCGCTCGTCGGGTCGACCGGCGCTCGCCGCATGGAGGCGCGAACGACAAGATACGTCATGGCTGCCGAAGCCGTGGCGATTCCGAGCCACACGAACGTCCGCTGAAGAGCGAAGTTCGGCTTCTCGGGTTTGGGCGTCGTGCCGTTTTCGGAGGCGGGAATGGAACTGGTCACGCGCTACCCTTCGCCGTTAGACGAAGGTAACCCATCCCGCGTGTTTGGGATCCTCGCCCCGTACCGCACGCAGATAGGCTTCGCGCAGCGCGAGCGTGATCGGTCGGTCGGTCGAATACCGATGATCGTCGATGTGTGAGATCGGGGTGACCTCAGCTGCCGTACCGGTGAAGAACACCTCGTCTGCCGTCATCAAATCCTCGACGGAGAGCGCTCGCACTTCCACGGCAATTCCGCGGTCACTTGCGAGCTCGATGACGGTTACGCGTGTGATGCCATCGAGCGCATCGGCGGTAAAATCGTTGGTCGCAATCCGGCCGCCTTTGACGACGAAGACGTTCTCGCCGGTGCCCTCGGCGACTTCGCCGCGGTCGTTGAGCAAGATCGCCTCCTCAAAGCCGCGCGTTACCGCATCTTGCATGGCAAGCACGGAATTCGCATAGTGCCCCGATGCCTTGACCGTTGTCGGCAGCGCGGCCGAGCTGAACTTTTTCCACTTGGAAATCGTCACGCCGATGCCCTCACCACGGACGCCGCCAAAGTAGCCGGCGAGCGCCCGAATCAAGATGAGCGAGTGCGTCGGACAATGGAATTTCGGCGAGAGCGAGATCGTTTTCTCACCGAAGAAAATCAGCGGGCGGATATAGGCGGAAAGAATGCGGTTCTCGCGCATCGTCGCGACCGTGGCTTCACACCAGGCGTCGACATCGTAGGACATCTCGAGTCCGTACACCGCAGCCGAACGCAACAAGCGCTCCATGTGCTCGCGAAGCCGAAAAATACCGGCCCGACCGAGCGCGCTCTCGTATGCGCGAATGCCCTCGAAGACGCCCGTGCCGTAGTGAAGTGCGTGCGCGAACGGATGGATCGCGATATCCTCGATCGGGCAAAGCGCGCCGTCGAACCAAGCGACGGGGGCGTTTTCCATTTGCGCGAGCATGACCGGGGCCTTTTCCGATTGGGGCATGGGCCGCTTACGTTCCAACCATTTCCGGAGAATCCATCGTCGCATCGAGCGCACTTTTTTCGGAAAGCGAAATGACGCGGCCGAGGTCGAGCATGATGATCAGGCGATCGCTGATCTTCCCGACGCCACGGATGTATTCCGTATCGACGCCCGAGATCATATCCGGCGCGTCCTCGATGTTTTCGATCGGGATGCGGAGCACTTCAGATACCGAGTCGACGACCATGCCGACGCGCTTGGTGCCGACTTCCGTTACGACGATACGCGTCGCTTTGGAATGCTCGGCCCGCGGCATGCCGAAACGCGTGCGCAAGTCGATGATGGGAATCAACTGACCGCGTAGGTTGATCACGCCCTCCATGAAGTGCGGTGCACGCGGCACGTGGGTGATCGAAACCATGCGATTGATTTCTTGGACCTGGGCGATGTCGACGCCGTATTCCTCGCTCCCAAGTGCGAAGCTCACAACCTGCATCGTCTGCCCGGAGAGCTGTTTCTTATCGTCGACCATTGCCATAGCGTTTATACTCCTGAGAATTCGGCGCGCGCGTTGCGACCATGTTGGTATGCACCCGCGACGAGCGAGTGAACATCGATGATGAGCGAGATCGAGCCGTTGCCGAGGATCGTCGCACCGGAAATACCGGCTATCCGTCCGATGACATCGGAGAGCGGCTTGATGACGATTTCCTGTTCGCCTTGGAATGAATCGACGACGAGTCCCACTTGCCGGCCTTGCAGTCCGACGATGACGATCATGACCTTGTCGGGATCGCGCGCATTCGCGAGCTGGAAGAATTCGCCGACGCGAATGAGCGGCACGACTTGGCCGCGCAGCGTGATGACCTCACCGCCGTGGACGGTTCGCACGTCGGTTGCATCGATGCGTTGCGACTCGATGACCGAGTCGAGCGGGATCGAATACAGTTCGTTTGCAACGCGGACCAGCAACGCTTGAATGATCGCAAGCGTCAGCGGGAGCTTCATCGTGAACTTGGTCCCGCTGCCGAGCACGGAGTCGACATCGAAGACGCCTTTGAGGCGCAAGATATTCTTCTTGACGACATCCATACCGACGCCGCGTCCGCTGACGTCGGTAATCGCCTCGGCGGTCGAAAAGCCGGCCGTGAAAATCAGTTCGATGATCTCGCGGTCGGTGAGCTTGTCCGATTCGCTGATCAGGCCTTGTTTTATGCCGCGCTCGCGAACGCGAACCAGATCGATTCCGGCGCCGTCGTCGGTCACTTCGATGATGACCTGGTTGCCTTCGTGGAACGCGTTGAGTTTGATCGTTCCGGCACGCGGCTTACCGCGCAATTCGCGTGCATCCGAACTCTCGATGCCATGATCGATACAATTCCGGACCAAATGCATCAGCGGTTCGCCGACTTCGTCGACGATCGTCTTATCGAGATCCGTCTCGGCGCCGGCGATTTCGAGTTTGATCTCTTTGCCGCGAGCCTTCGCAAGATCGCGAACCATGCGCGGAAAACGATCGAAAACCTGACCGATCGGCACCATGCGGACTTTCATGATGCTCTCTTGGATTTCGTTCGTCGTACGGGCGAGAAGCGCGGCGGATTCCGCCAGATCTTTTGCAAGCGATGCGACGCCGTCACCGGCAGATCCATTGCTGCCGATCGAACGCCCGAGCGTACTGGCAATGTCGGAGATTCGCGTGCGGTTGATGACGAGTTCACCGACCAGATTCAAGAGCGAATCGAGCCGGTCGATATCGACGCGGATCGTCTGATTCTTCCCGCCGACCGCGCGCTTCGGTGCTTCGGCATCGGCACTCTTCACGGCGTTCGTCCCGTTTGTCGAAGGCACCACACTCGACGTGCTTGCGATCGGGGCGGCGGGCGCGGTTTCCACGGGAGCTTCCGCGACATCGTCGTGTGCGGGCGGCGTGATGAACGCGGCGGCGGATGCGGCGCCCAACAGGGCGTCCATCGCGGCCTGCGCTTCATCGAGATCGACGTTTCCGGAACCGCCGGACTGCTGCGCGAGAAGACGCGCGACTTCGGCTTCGAACGCATCGACTTCGGCATGCGCTTCGGCATCCTCGCGGGTGCGCTCGCCCCCATCGATCACGGCTGCCGTCGACTCGTAGATGAGCGCGAATGCGTCCAGTCGCGTAATGTAGTCGTCGATTCCGCCCGGATCGCCGCCGTCGCCGACTGCGACGTGGACGAGTCCCGTCAGGAGATCCCGACCTTCGAAGAGCAAATTGATGCACTGCTCCGAGAGCGGCATGCGATCTTTGCGAAGGAGATCGAAGACGTTTTCGAGCTTGTGCGCGACGGCGGCAACTTCTTTGAAGTCGAGCATGCCCGCACTGCCTTTGACGGTGTGCAGGGCGCGGAAGAGCGATGCGATGATGTCCGCATCGATCTGATCGTGATCGACGAACGCCTCGAGTCGGAGCAAATCGGAATCGATGCTTTGCAGCAGCTCTTCCGTTTCATCCCGAAAGTACTGAATAAACTCCGTGCGATCGAAAAAATCGTCAGCCGACATTACCACTAGGGTTTCGGCGAAGACGGCGCCATTCTGAAGAGAAAAGGCCTATTTCTGACACAATCGTGCCAAAAACCAGCCTTGTCCAGTTCAAAAAACCGCCAGCCATCCGGCCAGCGCTACCTATCCCATCGAAGGTGTTTGGTCTCGCGTAGGCGAGGCCAAACTCATACGCCGAAAACGGAGAGGAGCGGCTCGAGCGACCCGGTCTCCGGGATGAGGATGAATTGCCCCGAAACGGTCATGCCTTTGTCCAAGAACGCGGACTCGATGAGAAACACGTCCTGGTCCGGCAGAATCGACATCAGCGTCCGAAACGCGGCCTGGATGGTACCGTATGACAGCGTCGGAACCGACGGCAGCAAATTGATTCCCGTGAGTGAGATCAGCGCGGTCAGGTACGAGCCGGCAATGATGTTGCCGAGTTCCTTGAGCGTCGAATCGACGATCGAGTCGAAGATCTGAATGTCACCGATGATGCGCTTGATGAAGACGTTGACGAATTCGAGCGCATTCTCACGATCGAAGAGCACGACCATTTGGCCGGGTGCTTCGCCGCGAACGTACATATGGAGCGCCGCGACGATACGATTTTCGTATCCGACGCGCGTCGAGAGATCCCGGAATTTGATGACGTCGATCGAGGGCTCCGAGAGCTTGATCGTCGTGTTGAGCAGCTGCGAGAGCGCGGTCGCGGCATGGCCGGCACCGATATTGCCGACTTCCTTGAGCGCGTCTTTCTGCAGTTCGGTGAGCTGCAGTGAGGGAGTCATTGGAGCACCTTGTTGATGGTTTCAAGGATTTTCGGCGGCTGAAACGGCTTGGTGATGAACGACTTCGCACCAGCCTGAATCGCCTCGACGACCAGCGCCTGTTGCCCCATCGACGTGCACATGATGATCTTCGCGTTCGGATCGACCGCAATGATTTGCCTGACCGCGGTAATTCCGTCCATCTCCGGCATCACCATATCCATGGTTACCAGATCCGGCGAGAGCGCCTTGTACTTATCAACGGCCTCCACGCCGTTCTGCGCTTCACCGACCACATCGAATCCGTTTTTGGATAGGATGCCTTTGATCATCATGCGCATGACGACTGCGTCATCGACGATCAACACCTTCTTACTCATTGCCGCTCCACTCTAGGCGAGACCTCGGCTGCGCCGTTCCGCTTGCCGTTTGTTGATAAATTCCATGATCGTTTTATCTTCATCGGGCCGAATGCCGTGAAACATCAGGCCGTGGGATACTTTGCCGGACGCCGGGATTTTCTGGACGCGTTTTACTTCGCCGAGAAACGACATCGGCGCTGTCGTGTTGAGCGAAACTTGCAACTCAACCTGCGTTCCAAAGCCGAGTTCCCGATCGATGATCAGCGATGCGCCGGTGCGACTGATATCGGTGATCGACGCTTTACTTAAGGCTCCGATGCCTTTTCCAGCGGGAGCAAAACGCCAGTGTCCGGGGACCGTGGTGTCGAGTCGAACGCTGGCCCGTTTTTGACCGCCGAATTTCTGCAGTTCTTCGATTTTCGACGGCATTCCGAATGTCGCGTGCGGGCCTTTGATTACCGTACACTTGGCAGCAAATCGAAATTTGCCCTTATCGCTCGCGTACGTGAAGATCGCGGTCGCTCCCGCAGCGAGCCCCGACGGCGTTGAGGTCTGAAACGAGGAGGCTCCGATCGTCTCGACACAAACCGATGCGGGACGGAGCACCTTTGCAAGAGTCATGTCGACGAACGAATGAAGCGCCGGCATCCGGTGACGCAAACTCGTGTCGACCTTGGGCTTAAATCCCAACGCGCGCAGAAGCATCTCCTTACGCTATCGGCCGAAGAGCGACCAAGCTGAAGGGCTCTGGCGAGGTCGCGCGCTGCGAGCTACACACTAACGGTTTCGGCCACTTCGTCGACCGTGGTGATCTGGCCGATGCTCTCGACGCGCAGACCCGGCGCGATTTCGGAGTACGAAAGAACGACCAGGCTCGGCGCTGCGCGTTCGGTGAGGCGCTTGAGCGCCAGACGCACCGAGGGTGAGGCGAGCACGATCGGCGGCAGACCGGCTTGTTGCGCGAGCTGCATTTGCTTGGTGAGCGAGCCGTAGATCTTCGCGACCGTATTGGGATCGAGCAGCGCGTAGGCGTCTTCACCGCGTCGGACGGCCTCGCCAAGGAGTTGTTCGAGACGCGGGTCGACGGTGATGACCGAGAGGAGCCCGTTCTCCGCGTACTCCGCGCAGATATGGCGGGCCATCGCCGCGCGAACTTTTTCGGTGAGAAAATCGATGTCTTTGGATTGACGTGCGCCGTCGGCGAGATTTTCGAGGATGAGCAACAAATTCCGAATCGGAATGCGTTCGCGCAGCAAATTCTGTAAGACGCGCTGGATCTCGCCGACGGTGAGTAAATTCGGCACGAGCTCTTCGACGACCACGGGATAGTGCTGCTTGACGTTGTCGAGCAACGCCGAGGTTTCTTGGCGACCGAGCAGGTCGGGCGCGTGCCCTTTGATGACTTCGGTAAGGTGCGTCGCGATGACGCTCGTCGGATCGATGACGGTATAACCGGCCATTTCCGCATCACCGCGGGTGCTCTCCGGAATCCAGAGTGCCGGCAAATTGAACGCCGGTTCGACGGTCGGAATGCCTTCGATGCCGTTGGTCGCGGTGCCGGGATTCATCGCCAGCAATCGACTGACCATGACTTCCGCGCGGGCGACTTCCAAACCGTAGATTTTGATGATGTACGTCGAGGGCTTGAGCTGCAGATTGTCGCGGACGCGAATCGGCGGCACGACGATGCCGAGTTCGCGCGCTGCGTGGCGGCGAATCATCGTGATGCGCTCGAGCAAGTCGCCACCCTGGCTAACGTCGACGAGCGGAATGAGCCCGAAACCGATTTCGAGTTCCATCGGATCGTAACTGAGCAACGGAACGACGGATTCGGCCGGCTTGACGCTCGGCGATGCAGCCGACGTTCCGCCGGCAACCATTGCGCCTGCGCCGCCTTGCGCGGCGAGTGCGTTGCGCGCTTTCGTACCGCGGGTGCGGAAGAAAAGCACCGTCAACCCGCCAGCCATGAGGAACATATAGAACGGCGGCAGTCCGAAGAAACCGAAGATCAGCAAGAGGCCGGCGGCGATTGCGAGCGCACGCGGTTCTTGCACGAGTTGTTTGGTCACGTCGGCGCCGAAGCTGGATTCCGAAGCCGCGCGGGTGACGATGATACCGGTGGCCGTCGAGATGAGCAACGCCGGAATTTGGGTGACGATACCCTCACCGATCGTCAGCAGCGTGAAGCGCGACGCCGAGGTGCCGGGATCGAGGTGAAGCTGCAGGACGCCGACGACGAAGCCACCGATGATGTTGACGAAAACGATGATGACCGCAGCGATCGCATCGCCGCGGACGAATTTCGAGGCACCGTCCATCGCGCCGTAAAAGTCGGCCGCGCGTTGGATATCTTTGCGACGCTGGCGAGCGTCGGATTCGGTGATCAATCCGGCGTTGAGATCGGCATCGATCGCGAGCTGTTTACCGGGCATCGCATCGAGCGTGAAACGGGCGGCTACTTCCGCAACGCGTCCGGCACCATTCGTGATGACCACGAATTGAATGATGATCAAGATCGCAAAGATCACGAGGCCGACGGCGTAGTTACCGCCGACGACGACGTTGCCGAACGCCTCGATGATCTTGCCCGCATAGGCGTGTAACAAGATCGAACGGGTGCCGGTGATGTTGAGCGAGAGCCGGAAGAGCGTCACGATCAAGAGCAAGGTCGGAAAGACGCTGAACGACAGCGCGTTCTCGGTGTAGAGCGTCGTGAGCATGATGATCAGCGCTAAGGTGATATTCACCGAAAGCAGCAGGTCGATCACCCACGGTGCGACCGGCACGATCATCAAGATGATGAGGATGACGGACGCGGCAGCGACCCAGACGTGACCGGCCGAGCCTATACGCGTGAGAATACTCGGACCCTTTGGCGTTGAGGCCGCTACAGCCAAAGAAAACTCCTCAATCCTTGCATTACTGTAGGTATCGGCACGAAGGTGCGCTTACAGCAGGTGGCTTGCTGATTGTGAGGTCACGAACCTGCGACTTTACACAGCCCGAACAGCCCGCCGCAACGGCGCTTCGAAGACGACGACGCGATTGCGGCCGAGGGCCTTTGCACGGTAGAGCGCGGCATCCGCACGCATGGCAAAATCTATTGCCGATTCGTCATCGCCGAGGGCCGTCACGCCTAAGGAGACCGTGAGCCGACCACCGCCGATCGTCGAGGGGTGGGCGATTCCGAGCGCCTCGATCCCCGCCCGAATGCGTTCGGCGACGACCAGCACTCCGGGGACATCGGACTCGGGGAGCAAGACCGCGAATTCCTCACCGCCGAAACGTGCCACGACGTCGATGGAGCGCCCGAGCGATTCTTTCATTACGGCCGCCAAGGCCCGCAACGCCTCGTCACCCGCAATGTGCCCGTACGCGTCGTTGAATTCTTTGAAGTGATCGACATCGAGCAGAATCAGTCCGAGCGGCTCACCGTGCCGGACGGCATTGCGATACGCCGCTGCGAGATGGTCGTCGTACAGCCGCCGATTTCCAACCCCCGTCAGCCCATCGATGGTCGCCAGCGCCGCAAGGTCCGCCGACATTGCGTTCACGTGGCCGAGAAACGAGGTGACGAGGAGTGCCCCGATCGCCAAGAGCTCGCCGCGCGCAAAAAACCAGCCGACCGAGAATCGCGCACCCGAATTGAGGATGAGGATCACGTCGCAACACGAGGCGGCCATCGCAACCAGGACCCAAAGATGAACGATCGTTTTCGCGCGCGTGAGAAGCGCGACGAGAGCAAGGGAACCGACCGCAAGGGCGAGCAGCACCTCGAAAACCCCGGACTGAAACCCGATCGCATAGCTTCCATTTTCGAAGACGGGGGGCAAGTCGGCGTTCCAGCGGATGGCGATCGAGCCGAGTACCGTGACGCAGCCGAGCGCCACGGCGACGACGACTCCGTACACGATCCGAGCACCGGTATGCGAGAGCCGTCGGACCGCCCGGACCTCGACCCAGGCGTAAGCAGACAACCAAAGGGCGAGCCCGGCGTGCCAAAAGATCCAGCACCACGTGGTGAGCCGGATAGCCGCCGTTCCAAGCCCCCCGGGACTGAAGAACGCTGGATAGGCGAACATGCCGGGCACCACCATACATCCCAAAAACAGAAATGCACCGGACAAAATGGCAAGCGGCGTCCATCGAGACGCGAAAAACTGGCCCATCAGGAGATACGCGACCAGCAGCGACCCAACCATGAACGCAGCGCCGAACATCGGGATGAAGGCCGGAGGTAGGCCGAGCGGCACGCGCGCAAACGGCAAGGCCGCAAGCGTGATGATGCCAAGGACGCCACAAGCGGCCTGTGCGATCGTTCGCTGACGTGCGTTGACCCGCGCTGTCGCAAAACTCAACATTGGTTGCTTTCCCTGTTCGCCAAGGAAGCCGCGTCAACTGCCGCTCGAAGCGGATCGAAAATTACATTTTGATTACGCGATCGTCTTGTTTTTCAAACGGTAAACGAAGGCGATGACTTGGGCGACCGCGGCGTAGAGGTCCGCGGGGACGGGCGTATCGAGCGCAACTTTGTCGTAGAGCGCGCGCGCCAGCGGTGCGTTCTCCAGAATCGGCACGTCGTTCTCAATTGCGATCTCGCGAATTCGCTTCGCGAGCAAATCGGCACCCTTTGCCGTGAGGACGGGCGCGGCCATCTTCAATTCATCCCATTCGAGCGCAATCGCGTAATGGGTCGGATTCGTCACCACCACGGTCGCACGCGGGACGGCGGCCATCATGCGTCGACGCGCCATCGCGCGTTGCCGACTGCGGAGTGCAGCCTTCGCTTCAGGATTACCCTCGGATTGCTTATTCTCGTCTTTGACTTCGGTCTTCGTCATCTTGAGCGAATCGCTGAGTTGCTTCTTCTCCCAAAAATAATCGGCGATACCCAGTAAGAGCAAGAGAATACCGAAGCGCACACCGATGCCAAAGCAAATGCCTTCGACGAACTGCACCATCTCGCGCGGCGCGACGTGCGCGAGGCTGAAGAAATGCGAGATGCTGTCTTTGACACCCAGATACACGATGACGATGACGACGCTGAGCTTCGCCATTTGTTTGGCGAAATTGACCAAGGTCTGGGGCGAAAAGAAGACCCGCTTGATGCCGGAGAGCGGATTGAGTTTCGAAAACTTCGGCTGTAAGAGTTTGGGCGAGAAAAGGAAACCGAACTGGAGCAGATTGGCCCCGACGCCGAGCGTGAGCGCCGCAAGGAAAATCAGACCCAACAGTCCCGCGTACGGCAACCCCGACCGGATGAAGAGGTGCCAAGCCGAGTAGATGTTTACTTCTTGATGCGAGGCGACGTTCGCGAAAGCGATTTGGAAATCGCGCCCCATCATGTCCATCGTCGCGAGAAATCCGACGTGAATCGTGGAGATGATAGCGAGGAAGATCGACGCGCCGCCGATGTCGACCGAGCGCGGCACCTGACCGCGTCCGCGCGCCTCGCGAACGCGCTTGGGAGTTGCTTTCTCTGTCTGTTCGGGTTTCGCCATCTTACTTGACCGGGATCATGACGCGCATGACCGTGTCGAGCCGAGCGGGTACTTCACCGAAGATCTGCGGCAAGACCGAGCCCAGCAACGGGAAGGAAACGATGATCATCGTCAGACCGATGAAGATCTGGAGCGGAAAACCCACCGCGAAGATGTTCATCTGCGGGGCGACGCGCGCCATCAGCGCGAGCGCCACGTTGACGAGAAAGAGCGCGACGGCGACGGGTGCCGCAATCTGAAAGACGATGAAGAGCGACTGGGTAAAAAAGTGGATGATGTCGGTATAGAGGAGCGCATTGAGCGCGATATCCGGCAGCGGCAAGAGATTGAACGACCCGACGATCCCGGAAATCAAGAAATGGTGCGAGTTCGTCACAAGAAAAATCAGCGTTGCAAACGCGATCTCGAACTCGCCGATGATCGTGACTTGCTGTTGCGTTTGCGGATTGATCACGTTAACCACGCCGTACCCGATTTGAATATCGAGAATTTCGCCGGCGAATTGGATTCCGGTAAAGACCAGAAACGCGACGAAGCCGAAGATCAGTCCGACCAAAGCTTGCTCGATGATCGCAACGCCGAGCTGACCGAGTCCCGCGAGCGGCGCGATCGTCGGAACGAGCTTTGAGACGACGACCGTCAGAATGAGCATGATGCCGATGCGGACCAGCGCCGGGATCTGGCGTGCCGAGAGCACCGGCACGAGCGCTAACATGAACCCGACGCGAATCGCGATCAGGAGATAGGTCTCGATGCGGGCGGCACTCAGTCCGAACAGATCGATCATCCGGGCCTACTTGATATAGGTCGGCAGATTGGAAAAGACACGACTCGTAAAGTCGGTCAAAAGCGCGAGCATGAACGGACCGAAAAAGAGCAGCGCGAGCGCGACGACAACGATTTTCGGAATGAACGTGAGGGTCGGCTCTTGGATCTGCGTTACGGCCTGAAAGATCGACACCGCGAGCCCCGTGAAGAGACCGAGCAGCAACGCCGGCGCGCACACGAGCAGGGTCACGACGATCGCTTCGCGCCCGAGCGCGAGTGCCGTCGCGAAGGTCATCGAAAACTTTCGAAGAGGGCGTGGATCGTGAGGTTCCATCCGTCGACGAGTAAGAAGATCAAGATCTTGAACGGCAGCGAAATGAGAACCGGCGGGATCATCATCATACCCATCGAGAGCAGGACCGAGGCGACGACCATGTCGATCACGATGAAGGGGATGTAGATGGCAAAGCCGATTTCGAATGCGGTTTTCAATTCCGAGATCACGAACGCCGGGACGAGCAGATAAGTCGGGACGTCGTCTTGATTACGCGGCGCTTTCGTTTCTTTTGAAAGCGAATAAAAGAGCGCGATGTCTTTCTCGCGCGTCTGTTTGAACATGAACTTGCGCAGAGGCTTTGCGGCCGCATCGATCGCCTTCCCTTGCGAGATCTTGTTCGCAAGATACGGCTGGAGCGCGTTCTTGTTCACATCGGTGATGACCGGCTGCATGATGAAGAACGTCAATAGCAGCGAGAGTCCGACGAGCACTTGGGTCGGCGGAACTTGCTGCGTTCCAAGAGCCGTGCGCACGAACGAGAGCACGATCACGATGCGTGTGAACGACGTCAAGAGCACGAGCAACGTCGGCGCCAGCGAGAGCACCGTGAGCAAGAGCAGAATCTGCAGCGAGAGCGCGACGTCGGCGGGCTTCGTCGCCGGACTGATCCCAAGATTGATTTTCGGGATCGCAATCGTCGGCGAGATCGGAGCCGTCGCGGCGAACGCCGGATGTGCGAAGGCGAGGACGACGAGCACCACCCCGATGATGCTCAGGAGCGACGGCAAAATACGACGAATCACGACGGCTTCCGAAAGCGGGCGAGGAACGATGTCACCGCATCGCGCTGATCGCCGAGTGATTTCTTTTGCTGGTCGATCCACGGCACGATCGACTCCGCTGGAAGTTCGCTAATCAGAGCAACGTGCCCCATGCCGCCGCCGACGAGGTAGAACTTGTCGGCGATCTTCACGACGTGGAGCGCCGTATTCTGCGCGATCATCGTCGACTCGACGACCGAGACGAGACGACGCTCGCTTGAGACGATGAGTCGCCCCCGCCCGAGAATCTTCACGAGATATGTCAAACCGTAGAGCACGAGCGCGATGAGAGCAAACGCCCACACCACGCGCAAGACGAACCACGTGTCCATTCTCTAGCCGGAGGCTATACTTTCTCCACGTGCGGATTGAGTTCGTTGATCTTCACGGCGTACTTGTCATCGACCACGACCACTTCACCGCGTGCGATCAAAATGTTGTTCACGTAGAGATCGATCGGATCGGTCGATGCCTTATCGAGCTCGAAGACGCTGCCGGTTTGCAACGCCACGACATCGCGCAGCGAGAGCGCGGTTTGGCCGAGCACGGCCGAAATCTGGAGCGGAATGTCGTGCACGAGATCGAGATTCGCTTGACCGTGCGGGGCCGGGCGAATCGGTGTCGGCGACATTTGGGTGAACGAGACGGCTTGCGTCGCGGGCGGCGGATTCGCCGCGCGCGGAGCGGGAGTCGGGGCGGCGGGAGCCGGGCCTTCCATCTTGTGTTTTGCCATCCCATCAAAATCGATCGTGAGCAGTGATTTCATGTCGTCGCCGAGTGCCAGCGTCGAGCGGTACGAGTCGAACGGCGGTGCGGGGAACGTCCCCGCGTCGGTCACGACATCGGAGTGGATGCCATCGGATGAGACGCCCATGCTCTGCGCGATGCATTCACCCATCGCGCTCGAAATTTGTGCGACCGTCTCGGAGACGATCGAGAGCTGCATCGCATCGAGCTCGCCGCCGCCCGGCGTACCCAGCATGATGCCGACGACCGTGCCGAGATCGGCCTTCGCATAGCGCACGACGAACGAAACGTTCGCACTCGGGATCGCAGTCAGCGTCGCGACCATTTCGGCCTCGACGCGAATCGAGGATTCGCTCTTTGCTTCTTCGGTCGCGCCGGCGTTCACCGTCCGATCGACGAGCGTTGCGAGGACCGCTGCGGCGGAGGCGAACATCGCATCCGCGACGCTGCGCATCGATGAAACGGGTGCCACTACTGGTCCTCACTTTCGATGATTTCGGCTACCGAGACCGCGAGCTTGTCGCGATGCAATCCCGGAAACACTTTGAATTTTTCGACGTCGTTGGCTTTGGCAATCAGCGGCTCGGTGACGTCTTTGTCGAACATCACGACGTCGCCCGGTTGGAGCGCGATGAGATCGCGCAGCGAGACGATCGTTCGTCCGAGTTCGACCGTCAGGTCCACCTCGGCTCGCTCGACGTTACGGACGAGTTGAGCGATGTCTTCTTCGGTCATACCGCGGCCGGCGACGACCGAGGGCGACCATTGAAAATCCGAGAGTTGCGGCCCGATCGATTGCAGCACGAGATACGGCAGACAGAAATTCATGACGCCCGCCATGTCGCCGACTTTGAGTTCGCAGCTGACGTAGGCGACGATCTGGTCGAGCGGGATGATGCGGGGGATGAATTGGGGGTTCGAATCGAGCGCTTCGATCTTGAGCGAAAGCGTCAGAAGGTAGTTCCATGACTCACGATAGCTGTTGAGCATACGCGCCATGAAGCGCTGCATGAGCGTGCGTTCGATGTCGGTGAGGTCGCGAAGTTTCTGCGGAAACCAGCCCGGTCCGCCGAGCAGCCGATCGATGATCGAGAACACCAAGTTGAGGTCGACTTGCACGATGCCCGAACCCGGCAACGGATCCATCGAGAAGATCGAGAGAATCGACGGGATGCCGATCGAGGCGATGAAGTCGCCATAACTGATCTGTTCGATCGAGACGATGGTCGCCTCGACGCGGGTGCGCAGATATACGGAGAGCGAGTTGTTGAGCAGACGCGTGAAATTATCGTGAAGCGTACGCAGCGTCTGCAGTTGGTTGTTGGAGAATTTCTCGAGACGTTTCGTGAAACGAAAGTCGAACGACTTGATCTTGCGGCCTTCGAGGCCGGGTCCCTCAGTATCCGGGGCGGCAAGTTGATTGACGAGCGCGTCAATCTCTTCTTGCGAGAGCATCGACATAGACTACTGGGCTCCCCCGCCTTCGGCGTGCGCGAATTGGCCGTTGAGAATAACGATATCAACCCGTCTATTGAGTTGCTTGTGGGCCTCGGTGTCGTTCGGAAAGCGCGGCTGATATTGTCCGTAGCCCGCTGCTGAGATTCGACGAGGATCGAATTGATCGTGTTCCACGAGGTAGCGCGTGACACCGGTCGCACGCGCGGTCGAAAGCTCCCAGTTCGTCGGGTAGGACGAGGTCGCGATCGGATCGGCGTCGGTGTTTCCCTCGACCCGAATTTCGTTGCTATGGGAGCGCAACTGACCGACGACGTCGTCGAGCAGGTGTTCGGTCTCGGGCTTCACGACTGCCGAGCCGCTGTCGTAGAGCGCCTTATCCGTCAGGAGCGTAATGACGAGGCCTCGCTTATCGATGCGCGTTTCAACTTTCTTTTCGAGCTTCTGATCGCGGATGTAGCTCTTGACTTGAACCTGAATCGATTTGAGGTTTGCCTCACCGTTCGAGCCGGTTTGCGAACCCGTCGTTCCGCCGTTCGGCGGATTGTTGATCGCATAATCGTTATTGAAGCCGGCCGAAATATCTTTTGCGAATGTCTGAAACTTGACGCGGCTGATCGTCGAGATCGCGAAGAGAATGATGAAGAGCGCGAGCAAGAGCGTGATCATATCGGCATAGGTGAGCAGCCAACGCATCATGCCGGCGCTCTCCATCTTCTCGACCGCTTTTTTCTTTTTGAGGGGCGTCTCGCCCCGAGCCGCGGACGCTTTCGTTACGATCGCCATGATTTAGTTCTGGTAGCTCGGCTCGCCGACGGCGCCGCCCTCTTCGACATCCGAGGCGCGGTCGTTGGGATCGAGGAACGCGTGCAGCTTCTCTTCGAGCAGACGCGGATTGTCGCCGGCCTGGATCGAAAGAATGCCTTCGATCATGATCTCACGCAGCATCATCAGTTGCGCGTTGCGTTCTTTGATCTTCGATGAGAGCGGAAGCCACAGCAAGTTGGCGAGCAGAATGCCGAAGAACGTCGCGACGAACGCTTCGGCCGTCGCGTTGCCGAGCGTGCCGGCGATGGAGCCGCCGCCCGCAGCGCCCGGCCCGAGGGCCTTGAGCATGCCGATCAAACCGAGCACCGTACCGATGATACCGAGCGTCGGCGAATAGCCGCCGAGGGTGCCGAAGACCGCTTCGGATTTCGCGCCGCGTTCTTGGACGAAGCCAACTTCCGTTTCGAGAATCTTACGGATGATGTCGGTGTCGCGGCCGTCGATGACGAGTTGGATGCCTTTACGCATGAATTCGTCTTCGAGTGCGGCAGCCTCGTTCTCGAGTGCGAGCAACCCTTCGCGCCGTGCTTTTTCCGCGAAGGACACGAGCGTTGCGATGATCTCGCGCTCGTGATACACCGGCTCGCGAAATGCGGTTCGAAAACCACCGACAAAACCGTTGAGAAACGTTCGTAGCGGAAACGAGATGAGCGTGGCACCGAACGTGCCGCCGATGACGAGAATGATCGCCGATGGCTGCAAGAGCGTCTTGAATTCAAGATCGCCTAAAAAAGCCGAAAGTATAACGGCTCCAAAGGCGAGTGCCAAGCCGATAATCGTCGCGAAATCCAAAACACGGGCCTTTCGATAAAAGCGGGTCTACCAGGGTCTATCGGTCGAGAACCGCTTTCGCCTTAAGGCAAGAAAGCAACCTGCGGCTTGGCTAGACCGTTTGGCCGAAAATTTTGCGCTTGTAGTCGACGATCCGGTCCCGAATCTCATCCATCGTATCGCGAACGATCAATTTATTACCAGAGACGAGGGTCACGACCGTGTCCGGCGTCGATTCGAGCGACTCGATTAAATCCGCATTAACCATGATCGGTTGATTGTTGAGGCGGCGCAAGCTGATCACGTCCCTAGTGTAGCCGATCCGTCGCGGATACACCATTTGTTGGAATGACGGTCGGCTCGCCCGCAAGCGCGGTGGCGGCGATTGCGGAAAACGTGGGATCGTTGAATTGGCGCGCGAGCGCGGCGATCGTCGCGACGGCCTCGGCGCGCTCCGGCAAGACGTCCAATGCCGCCCGCACGAAGCGGAGGGCCGCACCCTCATCGCCACGCCGAGCGACGATCGCCCCGGCGCTGCCGAGAAAAACGACCCGATAGCTCGGCGTGACGACCTCGAGACCGGCGCGGATCGCGGCGAGCGCCGCGTCATCACGCCCGCGGCGTAAGAGCACGTTGACGAGTTCGATTGCCGTACGCTCCGAGCGCGCGGCCCCGAAGGCCATGCGGTAGGCTTCTTCTGCATCATCATCCCGACCCAGACCATCGAGCGCCTTAGCACGGTTGGTCAAGAGGGCCTCGGCGGCGGGTCGATTCGCAAGGCCGAGATCGAACCAGGTCAGTGCCTCAGCGTAGCGTGATTCGCGTAAGAGCGTTGCCCCGATTTCCGAGTGCGCTTTCCAAGTCGCCACCTCGTCGTCGACCACGAAGTGCTCGCCGTTGTGCGCGCCGGCCGCGATCGCAGCGCCGAAAGCCGCCCGGGCTTCCCAGTACTGAGACTGCGCGGCGAATGCTTTGCCACTCGAAAAGTGAGCGTTCGCATAGGTCGGTACGGCAGCAAGACAAGCATCGATCAGCTCGCGGGCTCGTTCGAACCGGCCGTCCTCGATGTACGCGTCGGCCAAGACGATCATCCCATGCGGTCGAAAGCCGCGCGGCCGTTCGTGCGTTTGCTCGACCATCAACTCCAGAGCCGCGAGCGCCGTCACGCGGTCGCCTTCGAGCAGCGCCGCCATGCCGAGGTTGTAGGAGTGAAAGGGATCGTCCGGATCGCGCGCCACTTCGGCTTTCGCGAGTCGCAAGTTGCGCTCGGCTTTAGATCGCGAAGCCATTACCTCGTTCAAATAGCCGTGATGGGTGATTTCGATCGGCGTACGAACCGCCGTCAACCCTTCGGGTGCGCCATCGAGCGCCGGAAACTCGTGCACGGCATTGCGATAGCGAATGCGGTCGTCGTTCGGAAAAATGCGAATGAGCGCATTCGTCATCGCTCCCGAGCCGGAATACTCGTCCGTCAAATTGCGGCAAGCGATCCACAGGCCCGATTGCGCGGCCGGAACCTCGCGCAGCGAGCGGACGGCATCGCGCGAGGTGGTCTCGAGTCGCTCGTCGGCATCGAGGACGAAGATCCAGCGCAAGCGCGCGAGCGCGAGTGCGGCATTGCGAGCAAACGAAAAATCATCGCGCCACACGATGCGTTCGACACGCGCACCCGCGCGTTCGGCAATCGCGATCGTCCCGTCGGTGGACCCGGTATCGACGACGATGATTTCGTCGACCACCCCGCGCACGCTCGCAAGTGCATCGGCAAGAAAGCGCTCTTCATCGCGTACGATCATACAAAGCGAGATACCCGCTGGGCGTTGCGGATGCGTGGGCGGCGGGAGCGGAAGGCCAAACGGAAGCGGCACCCCTCACGATTCCGTTGCGATGCACGCCGATCATGCCTCGTGCTCAGAATGATGCAAAAACGCCGCCTCGCTTGCGCGAGACGGCGTTCGCCGATGAACGACGGCGGCTTTAGAAGTGGAGTCCGAGGCCTACGTACGGACCATGGTGTTCCGTGATGACCGGCGCATTGGTACGCGGCTTGCTGCGGTCGCCGAGATAACCGGCGTCGATAAACAGCGGCGATTTCGGCACCTGAATCGAGTAGCCGAGCGAGTAACGCAAGAGATGGTACGAGAGCACGGTGTCGCTGTTCGGAATGCCGACGAGATTGTAGGTGCCGCCGACGTTCGGATAATACCAAATCCCGCCGTGAAGCGATGTCGGCTGATCGAGATCGGGCAGCTTTTCTACACCCGCCCCGACGCCTTTGCGCGTCGGATAGTTGTAGTCGTTACCCACGCGGATGAACGATACGCCGGCATACAGCCGCGGGTCGATCAACTTGAGCCCGACTTTGAGGTCGATATCGCGATCGGTGAACGTGCCCGCGGGCTGCAAGAACCGTCCGGTTCCGGCCGGCCCGTTGACGAGGCGATTCGGAACGTCGTAGTTGTAGCGGCGCGAATCGACCATCGCCATGAGCGTGAGCGATGAAAGCGGGAATTCGAATGCCCCGCGCACGTCGTAGGATTTGCCACCCTTGCTTTTCGAGCCCGGCGCAAATTCGTTATACACGATCGCGGGAGCGATCAAATCGCCCGCGATGTAGTGAATATAATGCGGAATCGCCACACCAATGTTTTGTTGCGGACCGAGCGGCGACGAAGCGGTAAACCCGTTCCCGGTCGCCGCATCACCGTATGAGGACGGGGCGCTTACGGGAAGCGAACCGGACACCGGTGCGACCGCCGTTCCAAGCGGACGTTGAACGGTCGGAACGGCGGGTGCCGCATTCGTTGCCGCAGGTGCGGGCGATGCCGCAGGTTGGACTTGGGCGACCATGACGGCGGCGCTGAGAAGCAAGCCGATCATCGCGGATCACCAATGTACGGGAAGGCAGCCAAGGGATGTTTCTCCGAGGGTGTGACGTGGTCGCTCGTCAGACAAGCCGTCTCGCGGTTGTCATCGGGAGCAAGGCCGAGTTTGGGAACGAGGCTTCCGTAAATCGCGCCGAGCGAGAGATCGATCACGGGGCTGCTCGGATCGCGTCCGCCGAAGTGGCGGTAGGGATCGCCAAGCGAGAGCTTGGTGCCGCGAATGCCCTGTGGCGGAACCGCGCGGATGACGGCAATCGGGAAACCCGATTTCCCGTTCGTCTCGACGGCAAGATAGCGTGCGCCACCGGCGGCGCTTAGATCCGCCTGGATTTCATCGGGCATCAGCACCTTCACGAGTGCATCGGCGACGGCGGTCGAACGACCGGCCGTGTTGATCGCATATTCATGAATCGAACGCGCGAGCGTCGGATCGTCGTATGGATTGCTCCGGTTACTGGTGTCGTGATTGCGAAACGCTTCGGTTGCTTCTTTGACGGCCGGACGCGCGAGGCGCTCGACTTGCGTCCACGTTCCACCATCGTCGGCGGCGGGGCCGGTCTTCGTGTTGTAGTTAGCGATCATCGCGGTGAGCGCAGCGATCGGACTTTGCGGCGATGCGTCGGCATTCTCGGTACGAAGCGACGTCGTCGCCCAGAGATTGATACGGCCGAGATTGCCGCCGTTGTCGGCAAGCATCGTGCGCGGCATTTCGATGACGATCGAGAGGACGTTGAAGCCCGCGAGAAAGTCGACGCCGTTCTGATTGAAACACGTCGCGCTGCTAGGCGGCGG
>Ga0123337_10001425_pt1 | contig 30742 bp, 22 predicted proteins | sample frozenSSSSmetaG_FD_89792 | JGI IMG/M metagenome (GOLD analysis project Ga0123337, IMG submission 89792) | Glacier valley bacterial and archeal communities from Borup Fiord, Nunavut, Canada, to study Microbial Dark Matter (Phase II) -... | ecosystem: Environmental > Aquatic > Freshwater > Ice >...
ACTAATACAGGGATGGTCAGCACTGGGTGGCTGCGACGCTATACTCATGTCAAGCATGGTGGCTGGTGGTGTGCCGGACTTGACCCTCAAAATAATTGGCAGTTGATGGAGTGGGGATGTTTTAAGCCCAACAACCCCAGGCAAGATCAAGGCAAATCGATTAAGTACGAACATCCACCCAGCACACCCACACGAGTCTTTTGTCTGAAAGTACCGCTCTTTATTTGGCGGCAAGTGTCAGAACGCTACAACGTCACTATGCCCGAAATTAAAGTAGCCGCAGATGGCGAAGCTAAAGGATTTTGGCAATGGGTGACTGAGAACAATATTCCCGTGATTATTTGTGAAGGAGCGAAAAAAGCCGCAGCCCTATTGACTTGCGGATATGCCGCGATCGCTATCCCCGGAATCACCAGCGGCTACCGCACCCTCAAAGATGATTTTGGCAACGTCACCAGTCGCCAGTTAATCCCCGACCTCACCGCCTTTACCACAAAAAAGCGTACATTTTATATTTGTTTTGATTACGAAACTCAACCTAGAACAATCAAAGCCGTCAACAACGCTTTAGCTCAACTTGGCTGTCTACTACAAGAAAAAAACGCTTCTGTCAAAGTGATCCGCCTACCAGGAACAGAAAAAGGCGTTGACGATTTACTCGTTGCCCAAGGCGCAGCAGCCTTTGATACCCTGTATGACAACAGCGTCGATTTAGAAGTTGACCTCGCCTTAACCAGATTCCACACAGAATTAACCGTCAGCGCCGCACTCACCCTCAACCGCCGCTATCTCGGAGAAATACCTTTCCCCACCTCAGGATTAGTCGGAGTCAAGTCAGCCAAAGGCACAGGAAAAACCACATCACTCACCGAAATCGTCAACCGGGCAAAAACCAGAAACCAACCCATATTACTCATCTCTCATCGCATCCAGCTAGGACGGTTTTTGTGCGACAAAATCGGCATCAATTGGGGAGTTAGTCGGGAGTGGGGAAGTGGGACAGTGGGAGACCTCGGTTTATGCGTCGATTCCATCTGGAGACTCAACCCTGAAGATTGGCGCGGTGCAATTGTCATCTTGGATGAAGTTGAGCAATGTTTATGGCATCTCCTCAACAGCGATACTTGTAAAGAGAAGCGAGTGAAAATTCTTAAAATTTTCACGCAGTTGATTTCTACAGTACTCAAGACTGGCGGTTTGGTGATTGTTCAAGATGCCGATTTATCTGACCTTGCGGTCGAATATTTGCAGGGACTGTCAGGGATTGAAATTACGCCTTGGGTCGTGGTAAATGAGTGGCAGCCTGAAGTAGGTTGGGATGTGACTTTTCATGATGCTCCCAATCCAACACCACTGATTCATCAACTCGAACTCGATTTGATTGCTGGACGTAAATGTTACGTCACTACAGATAGTCGCGCTGGGCGTTATAGTTGCGAAACAATCGATGTTTACATTAAAGAGCGTTTAGAACAGTTTAGTCATAAATACCCAAAAACTCTTGTAGTTAGCAGTCAAACCACTAGTACTCCAGGTCATGCGGCGGTTGATTTGGTGGCGAATCTCAACCAAAATATCGTTGAGTATGATGCAGTTTTTGTCACTCCGAGTTTAGGTACTGGGGTGAGTATTGATGTGGAACATTTTGACCGCGTTTATGGGATTTTTCAAGGGGTGATTTCTGACTCTGAAGCTAGGCAAGCTTTAGCGAGAGTCCGTGCTGATGTACCTCGGGTTGTTTGGTGTGCCTCGCGCGGAATAGGGTTAATAGGTAGTGGTAGTAAAAATTACCGTGTGTTGTCTTACTGGTATCAGCAGAATCATAAAGAAAATTTAGCTTTGATGAATCCCATCCATAAAATAGATGTGGATATGCCTTTGGTTTATGACCCGATTCATCTACGGACTTGGGCGAAGTTCGCCGCCAGAAATAATGCTTCCTTAGCGATGTATCGGCAATCGATGCGTGATGCCTTGCGAGCAGAAGGGCATCAAGTTAAGATAGTTGACAATGCTGTCGAACAAGAAAAAATTGTTAAGTTACGTCAAGCATTTATTGCTAGCGATCGCGAAGATTTAGAAACGAGAATGAATTTGGTCGGAGAAATCATCAGCCTCCAGAAGGAATTTATCACCCGCATTGCTAAAGACAAATCGATTAGACAGCAAATTGCGCGGATTAAACGCCAAGAAGAAATCTCCACAGCCATCAAGGTTGCTCAAGCGACAGCCATCAATCGCCGAGAATATGAGTATCTGTTGACTAAGCGATCGCTTACAGAAACCGAACGCAACCAAGTCAACAAGTACATCTTACAACAGCGTTATGGTGTCGAAGTCACCTCAGAGCTAAAACTGCAAGATGACAAAGGATATTATTTCCAGCTATTAAACCACTATTATCTCACCCACGAAAGCGAGTATTTCCACCTCAGAGATCGACAAGAATGGAATCAGCAGATGTTTTGGGGTGAGGGTCAAGTATTTCTCCCAGATTTAAAAACTTACACACTTAAGGTAGAGGCATTTAGAGCCTTAGGAGTTTTACAATTCCTCGAACCAGAACGCGAATTCCAAGAAACAGACACCGACCTAATTTTACTAAAATCTACCGCATTGCGTTACAGCAAACACATCAAAAGAGCGCTTGGTGTCGGCATAATTGGGGAAAGAGAAAAAGAACGTGTAGCGGCAATAAAAGTGCTAAGCCGAGTTTTAACTCAGTTTGGCTTAAAATTAAAACGGCTGAAACAAAAACCTTCCCTAGATGTTGTAAAGACTTATACAATCGATCCCAAAACTCTCAACGATGGTAGACAAACAATCTTTGAAATTTGGCATGAACGAGATGCATTAATTTTAGAAACAGCCAAGATTACCGAAGGCAATGTATCAAAATTCAACACCGAACCAATACGATACTCAACCCCTACTGTTGGATGTCAGTAATACAACTCTCATTGTTACTCCAGAACAATTCGATCGCCTATGTATCGATAATCCTGACTTAAGACTGGAGTTAACCCAAAATAGAGAATTGATTGTTATGTCTCCAACAGGCGGTGAAAGTGGCAGACGAAATGGAAATTTATTTGCGAGAGTTTGGAATTGGAACGACCAAACTAAATTAGGTGACGTATTCGATTCTTCAACGGGGTATGATTTTACTGCAATTGGTGGAGGGAAACCGTCACCTGATGTTTCTTGGATTGAGAAGTCACGATTAGATGGAATTGATATCAAAGGATTTATTCCCGTATTTCCCGATTTTGTCATTGAGTTACGTTCTTCCACTGATAGGTTGAATGACGTACAAACCAAAATGAGTAATTATCAAACACTAGGGGTAAAGTTAGGAATACTCGTCAATCCTCAGAATAGAACAGTAGAGATTGGTAGACTAGGACAAGAGCTACAAGTGTTAGAGTCCCCCATGTCAATTAGCTGTGAAGATGTCATGCCAGGTTTCATACTGAGTATGACCGAAATTTGGTGATCGATTCACTATTTTTAAGGTCTACTTTCACCTAATCGGTTTCAGAGTCTTGGCTTGCTCAATGTACAACAGTTAAGCATTGAGGTAGGGTGTGATATTAACCTCATACTGTTTTATCTTGTAAATTAAGCATATAAAAAGAAACCAACTGACGCGATACATTTTAGGAAATAGATATATGTTTTCGTTATGACTCAAACACAAGCCGAAGTAAAACTATTTACTTTTGATGAATTTATCGAATGGTATGTATCCAGAAAACTCAGAAATACGATACGAATTGCATGATGGGGTAATCGTTGAGATACCTAAGCCTATAGGAAAGCATTCAAAACTAACAGGTTCTCTTGTAGGAAAGTTCCTTACAGCCATTAGTGAGATTGACAAAACCGATATTTGGTTTATCCCCCGAGAATCCATTGTTAAACCGGCTCGCGATAAATCTGGGTACGAACCAGACATTATTATTTTAAATCAAGAGACTATTGATACTGAGACGCGCTGGGAAACTGAATCAATCATTCAAAACGCGAATTCTGTCAAACTAATAGTTGAAGTAGTTAGTACCAATTGGCAGGACGACTACTACGATAAACTTCGTGACTACGAAGGTATGAACATTCCAGAATACTGGATTGTAGACTATGCTGCATTGGGCGGACGTAAGTTTATCGGCAATCCTAAAGTCCCGACAATTTTCGTCTGTGAATTAATTGACGGAGAATTTGAAATGACTCCGTTTAAGGATAGTGACCGGATCGTATCGCCTACTTTCCCACAATTAAACTTGACCGCGCAACAGATTTTTGACTCGGTATTGTAGAGAAGGAAGATAAGACTTTAAATAGCGCTGGGTGCCTTTAAGTATGTAAGTAAAGAATTCTATATTAAAAACACTAAATATCTATTTAAGCGTTTCTACATCGGGATAGTTAAGAATTTTTGCATCAACAGTTAACAGAGGACATCTATGGATTCTAGCTGTAGCTACAATCATTTGGTCAAAGGGGTCACTATGAAACCCACTCAATTGAGTTGATTGAATGACTATTGGTAAAGTTAAATCTAATAGCCGCACTCCGGGATAAGTCAAAGCTGCATCTAACCATACATCGATAGCCAAAGGCAAAATTAGTCGATTTCTTTCTACTAATTTGGCTACTTCCCAACAAGAAAGAATACTGACTCCAATACCGTCATACTGGTAGTCTTGTAACCACTGTCTCTGCTTCACAGTCAGACGTGCATCGTTTTGTACCCACCATACCCAAATATGAGTATCAATTACAATCATTGCAGAAATTCCCAATCCTCTAGAGCAACGGGTTCTGTTGGATCATCATAGCGGTATGGCTGTGTACCATGCAAAGGATAAATATTTTTATCCGATTGAGGTTTTGGCGCTAGTTGGGGCTGAGATATTTGAGTTTTTAGAACAATCACTTCTACTGCATCGCCGGCATGAAAAGGTAAACCTTGCAGCGTCAGTGTGCCATCTTCACTTAAAACAGTATCTATCTTATGAGCGTTCATATTTAAACTCCGCTAACATACTTGAAATTAGTTATAGCATTTTGCACTCTTCCACAGTATCGCGCCACAGCCATAACTGGTGACAGTGGTAAGACTAAAAGACAGGTTATCTTTATTTTCCAGTTAGAAACGGTGATATTCCACTTGGAAAGTGTAAATTCCAGTTGGAAACGGTGATATTCCACTTGGAAAGTGTAAATTCCAGTTGGAAACGGTGATATTCCACTTGGAAACAGTGATATTCCAGTTGAAAACAGTGATATTCCAGTTGGAAAGTGTAAATTCCAGTTGGAAATGAGGATTTTCCACATGGAAAGCAGAATTTATAATTGGACGTAAGTTAACTGATATTTTGCACTTATACGTATAAATCGCTAATATCAAGTTTGACAATGACTAATTTGACATCAAAATAAGTTTTCTAATAGTCCTCTGAAGAGGACTTTGGCTATGAGACAGGAACTAGAAGTCCCTGGCGGACGAAAGTACAGTCGAAGAATCTATAAACACTTAGTTACTTTTGTGTTGACCATGCCCTTGGTGCAAGATGTTATTTAACTTGTAATATGATATTAAAAATTTATTTTTATCCGGACTAAAGTAATCAAACAACATGAATAAGTGGGAGGTCTGAAAATTAGAAACACTTCATAAATTTTCCTTTATCCACGTTTTGAAACCTCTGATAGCATGACTTCTACCCAAGGTCAAACTTTGGCTAACATATTTATTAACTAGTTCGATAATTGGAATATCGGGAAAGTTGGGGCTGAAATTAGATTCGACATAATTTCCCTGTTGTAGCAGGTTGATTTGCAATCCCTGATTTTTGTAGCGCCAAAGCTCAGGTACCCCCAAACGGCGATAATTATCGAATGCGGTGCGGGAGGTAATGTCAATTTCTATTGCTAAATCAGGCGATGGGTCTACAGTCAGGTCTATACGATTTTTACCAATTACAGCAGTGTGATTTTGAATGTAAAAGCAAGTATCAGCTTCTACTGCTTGGGTCATATTTGGACTTTTAAAAGTTGTAGAACCTAAACACTCAAAATCAATTTCTAGTTTTTCTAGAAGAATTTTAACTAAATCTCCAACAATTTCTTTATCTTTCTCGTGTTCGGGTAATGGAACCATAATCTCCAACCAACCATCACTATAAGAAATTCTGGCAGCACGTTTGAGTCCCATCTCTTCTAAGATGTTTTCCAATTGCTGCCAACTGATATCTTTAAGCAACATTTGTTGCCCTGGATTGACAATAATTTGCTGCAGTTGTAAGAGCATATAGTTGGTGTAGTTAAGTGCTGCCAATAATTGCTTACCATTGTAACTCACAATCGTGACGGCATGGGACTTTGGTGCATAAGTGCTAAAATCTAGGTTGTGGTTTCTTCATGGACTGAAATTAGAGTCATAATTAATCTAGCTATTCGGAAGACATGAGGAAATCATGGTTGTACAGCTAACCACAAGAAGATTTACGGTGACGGAATATCACCAAATGGCTGAGGCTGGAATTTTAACAGAAAATGACCGTGTAGAACTTATTAGAGGTGAGATTGTCCTGATGTCGGCAATAGGTAGACGGCATGCGGCTTGTGTGAGGCGACTCATTAATTTGTTTTCACAACGCGTAGGGGCGCTTGCTATACTTGATGTTCAAAATCCGGTGCAGTTAGATAATTATTCTGAGCCTCAGCCTGACATAGTATTATTGCGACAACGTGCTGATTTTTATGAAACTGCACATCCTCAGCCAGAAGATGTGATCCTGCTTGTGGAAGTTGCAGATACAACCGTAGACTATGACCGGGAAGTAAAGATTCCTAGCTATGCTGTAGCGGAGATTGAGGAAGTTTGGCTGGTTGATATCAATAGTCAATCAATTGAAGTTTACCTTGAACCATTGCCAAGCGGTTATCAGAATATTCGGCAATACCAGCGAGGAGAAATTATATTTTTGTCGGCGTTGGGCGATCTGAGTGTTAGTGTGGATGAGGTTTTAGGATAGTTCAGGTCATTGATGAGATGAAATTTTAGTCCCAAATCGACCTGAGTGTTATCCTTGATGAGGTTTTAGGATAGTTTAGGTCATTGATGAAATCAAATTCTCGTCCCAAATTACCAATCCCGCTGCCATTATTGGGATCGGAGGGTTTTGCTCATTTTACAGTTACTCAACGTCTGCCGGCTTTAGCACGTCAAGTCATTGTTGACAACAATTTTTCAGCCCAGATAAATGGCAACTTAGAGAAGCTAGCTAGCGAGTTGACATTAGGATATCTACCACCATTGGTAGATGACACTGGTACAGATGTCGGTGCATGGGAAAGATATCTTGCACCATACCTGGGACAGCGCTGGGTGGATGTGCCTTGGTTTTTGGCAGAAACCTATTTTTATCGACTGCTGCTAGAAATTACTAACTACTTTCGTCCTGGTGAGTGGCAAGGTGTCGATCCTTTTGAGGTGCAGAAGCGTCAAGGCTTTTATTCATCCTTGGATTCAATTGTCGCTGTATGCGATCGCTTAAACAATGAGTTGCAACTCCCAGAATTACTATATTTTGCGTTATGGGGAAATCGAGTTGACTTGAGTCTTTGGTCATCCCAGATAGATCGCAGTCGTTTTGACATTCACAGCCAACTGGCTCATATTTTAGTCAATGATGCGTCTAAAGTTGCGGAATTGTTAGCGATTAGTAACGGGCGTATTGATGTTGTCATCGATAATGCTGGATTTGAACTGTTCTGCGACTTGTGTTTGGTAGATTTTCTTTTAGCTAGTGGTGTCGCAAGTCTAGTTAACCTGCACCTCAAGCCTCACCCTACCTTTGTGTCTGATGCAACCATCAAAGACTTACATGAGACAAAGTCATTTTTAGCCGCTTTTGATGATCCCGCAGTCGCATCTTTAGGCGGTAGACTGCAAGAATATATTGCTCATGGTCATTTAGCGATGAAAGCAGATGACTTTTGGACATCCCCTTTAGCCGGATGGGAAATGCCCGACCACCTCACTCGTGAGTTATCAAGTAATCTAATTATAATTAAAGGTGATGCTAATTACCGACGTTTATTAGGCGATCGCCATTGGGATTATACAACAAACTTTGCTGATATTGTCTGCTACCTACCCTCACCAATGGTAGCCCTTCGCACACTGAAATCGGAAGTAGTTGTTGGAATCCAAGCAGAACAAATTACCGAACTAAAACAAACCGATCCAGATTGGTTAATTAACGGACAATGGGGTTTGATTCAGTCTACCGATCTTGGGAGATAAATTTATGATTGAGATCTACCTCCGAATATGGATATTTTACCGGAATTGATATTACGTAAAACTTTGTACAAATGACAATTTGTGAATTTATGAGAATTATGGATAAGATTTAGAACTCAAGTTAATTTAAACTTATCTATAACTTTCGCTATCATTGGTCTTCAGCAGTTGGAGTCCAAATGTACAGAAAGTGGGTTTTGTCAAGCATTAACTTTTTTGGCAGTATGAAAAGGATCGCCTTGGCATGAAGATTCTCATAGTAGAGGATGACGAGTTTGTGAGGCAATTACTCGTTGAAATTCTCGAACACCAAGATTATGGTATCGAAACCGCTACAGACGGAGAAACCGGCTGGGAACTAGCGCAAACTGTTACCTACGATTTAATTTTGTTGGATGTGATGCTACCCAAGCTAGATGGAATTGATTTTTGCCGGAAGTTGCGAAATCAAGGCTATCAAATGCCAATTATGCTAATCACAGGTAGAGATAGCAGCAAAGATAGAGATGAAGGGTTAGATGCAGGTGCTGATGATTATCTAGTAAAGCCGTTTGACCACGATGAGTTGCTGGCGCGGATTCGCACTTTATTAGATCGAGATGCAGTTACCACACATATAGTGGAATGGTCTAACTTGCGACTTGATCCTAGCCGTTGTCAAGTCACTTACAATGGGCGTCCTGTCAACTTAACGGTTAAGGAATATTCTCTTTTAGAACTGTTGTTACGTTCCCCGCATCATGTCTTCAGTTGCAGCGCTATTATTCAACACTTGTGGTGGATTGAAGAAACTCCAGGAGAAGAGGTGGTGAGGACACATATTAAAAGTTTGCAACAAAAATTAACAGCGATGGGGGCTGCGACTGATTTGATTGACACAGTTTATGGTATGGGCTACCGTCTGAAACCGCTAGAACCAAAGCAAAGTGATCATCAACTGCCGATTCCTTTAACAGGAATTTGGGATCGTTTCAAAAACAAGACGATCGCTCAGGTAGAAGCTTTAGCAACAACGGCAGAATTATTTCAAAATACACTAGATGAGACTCTGGGGGCGACTGTCGAAAGAGAAGCGCACACGTTAGCTGGTGCGTTGGGAATTTTTGGCGCGGCTCAAGCTTCGGCGATTGCTAAAGAAATAGAACGCTTACTGCGCGATCGTCAGAATTTAAGCGCTCGCCAAATTAGCCAAGTGTCGGAATTAGCAAGCGCCTTACGTACCGAAGTTCAACAAAGCGGCACTACTTCCATAGGAGTGCAAACAAATGATGGCGATCCTTTCTTATTAATTGTTGATCGCGATCGCTCATTAGCGGAGAAAATCGTTACTGAGGCAAACAATCAAGGAATCTGGGCAGAAATAGCAACAAATCTGTCTGCAGCTAGAGATATGATAGCTTGGAATCCTCCGAATGTAGTGTTACTTGACTTGTCTGTAACCAGTACCAGGGAGAACAGTTGGGCTTTTTTAACAGATTTAAGAGAGCGAGAGCCATCAGTACCAGTATTAGTCTTTACAGACCAAGATAGTTTAAGCGCTCGTCGTGAAGTCGCTTTGTTAGGCGCACGCGCTTTTTTACAAAAACCTGTCTCTCCAACTCAAGTACTAGAAGTAATTAATCAAGTACTGCAACAAAGTGAGGTAGAGGCTGATGCGAATATTATGGTTGTAGACGACGATCCGCTGATCCTCGTGACGATGCGACGCTTATTAGAACCGTGGGGTTTGAAAGTGACAACTCTTGAAGATCCAAGGCGATTCTGGGAGGTGCTAGAAACATCTTCACCAGATTTACTGGTGTTGGATATTCATATGCCGCATTTGAGTGGACTGGAACTGTGTCAAATTGTCCGTAATGATACACGCACTTGTGGATTACCGATACTTTTTCTCACCGCTAGCACTGACAAAGAGTTAGTGTATCAGGTGTTTGCAGTTGGTGGGGATGACTTTGTGGCTAAACCGATTGTCGGACCGGAAGTAGTCACACGCATTATTAACCGCTTAGAGAGAATTAAACTCCTGCGAAATCTCGCGGAAACCGATCCGCTGACAAAAGTTTCTAACCGTCACAAATCAACCCAAGATTTAGATAAGTTTTTGCGGTTAAGTCAGCGACATCAAAAACCGTTGTGTTTAGCAATCCTAGATTTAGACTACTTTAAGCAGGTTAACGATCGCTACGGTCATGATACAGGAGATGCTGTCCTGCGTCAGATGGGACAATTGTTAAAGCGATCATTTCGCCAGGAAGATGTTGTCGCGCGTTGGGGTGGGGAGGAATTTGTGATTGGGATGTACAGCACCAGCGCTGTTGATGGGATGCAACGACTTACCAAATTTCAAGCCGCCGTGCGTCAGGAAGAGTTTATGACAGTTGACAAGCTACCGTTACCTATTACATTCAGCGCTGGGATTGCAGTGTATCCTGAAGATGGGACTGATTTACAATCCCTTTACCGCGCCGCTGACCAAGCCTTAGCAGTTGCGAAGCTTAATGGACGCGATCGCATTTACAGCGCCAAGGCTACTCACAAACAAACTGGGGATGATGGTTGATCAGTTCTTGAGTTAATTGCATCACCATCTCAAATTGGAAATTATTCGTCAAATCACTGAGGGCATTTTTAAATGAAGTGTGCTGGGGAGGGATTTCCGCGATTAAGGTGAACAATTGATTGTCGCTACCAGAACAAGCAGCACTATGCACTTGTTTTACCCATACTGCTGGCATTTGCGAGAGGTAATTATCCCAGTCTACCTGTTCTTTGGGTTGAGGTGCTAATGTGACTTGAGGTTGAAGATAGGTGGTCTCAACACTCGCCTCTAATCTAATAGGAATCTCAAAAGTAAGTAAGCTTCCCTGACGAAGCGTATTTTTCAGGTGAATGTCACCACCCATAATTTGCACATATTTACGGCTAATTCGCAAACCTAATCCCACTGGCTGATATTTGTGACCATCACTATGTGTAGTGGTAGATAGTAGGTCTGCTTCCGCAATCCCAGTCCCTGTGTCTTCAATCTCGAAGTGGAGAGATGAGAGTCGCCGAGAAATACGTAATGTCACACTTCCTTTTTCGGTAAATTTAACTGCTTTCTTGAAAAGGGTGAGCAACACTTGGCGCAACTTACTTTCATCGGTTCGCACATATCGTGGTAAATCTGAGGCATATTCAAATACCAATTGTAAATCTCGGTTCTGGGTTTTGAGGCGGAGAATCTTCTCGATGCTGTCTAATAATTCTAGTAAATCAAAGCTGCTTTCATTAAAGCTAATATTTCCCGCTTCGATTCTGGATATTTCGATGATTTCGTTGATTAAGCCTAGTAAATGCTCGCCAGCACGATTAATAATTGTGATATTTTCCAAATGTGTCGGAGATAGCGCCTCTTGGCTCATAATTTGGCTAAAACCAAGGATGGCGTTGAGTGGTGTGCGTAACTCGTGACTCATGTTGGCAAGAAATTCACTTTTAGCACGGTTAGCAGCGTCAGCAGCTAGGATTGTTTGTTGCAATTCTTGGGTGCGCTGTTGCACTTTGATTTCTAGGGTGTGTGAGTAATCTTCAATTCGTTCGATTAATCGACTATTTTCGATGGAAATTGCGGCTAAGGAGGTGAGTATTTTTAAGATTGGTAAGCGATCGCGACTAAAAGCGGCTGTTGTTAAGTTATTTTCTAAATATAAGATACCCAGTAGCCGTTCTTGATTAATCATCGGGGTACATAATACTGATTTGGCTGAGGTTCCGGCAAAGGTGACATCAGCACTGAGATCGTCGATTACTAAAGTTTCTTGCGTGTGTTGGACATAATTAAGCAGATTTTCCGGAATTATTTGGCTGTGTGTATCGATTTCCCTCGTCGCCACTAGCCGCCGTTGATTACCTTCGAGTAAGAATAAAGCGCCTTTTTGGGCACCAGTATTTTCAATTAGGACTTGCATTAGGGTGGAAAGCAAACTTTCTAAAGGGATTTCGCCAAAAAGCGCTGACCCAGCTTTAATTAGCGTTTCCGTGTCAAATATACTCTGAGTGGCTACGATTGGTTGTGGGTGCAGAAAGGGATAAGACTTGGCTAAATCAGTAACTTTGGCTTTAGCACCCCAGCGGGTATAGGCGTAGTAGGCATTAGTAAGGTAAGTTTGGGCAATGGTCGATTTCCCCCAGCCTAGATAAAATTTACCCGCTAATTCCCAAGCGATACTTTCTTCGTTTATATATCCATTTTCTTTGGCTTTAGCGATTGCGCGATCGTAAGCCGCCATTGCTAGCAAGTGTTGTCCTTGAACTCGATGATACTCGGCGGTAACTAACTCAAACTTATGCTGATGGTTCATCGGGGCTTGCTGTGCCCATTTTCGCATTTTCTGCTGATTGGCGCGAACTCGTCGCAGAATTCGTTGTTGTTGGGAACGCTCGACAGTATTATATAGTCCCAGTTGTGCTAGAGAGTCATAAAAATGGAATAATGGAACCGAAAGTGATGCTCTCGCAGCGTCTAGGTATTTTAATGCCATGTCTGCGTTGTCTACCGCGCGATCGTATTGCTGAAATAAATAGCAAAGAATTAGTTTATGAAAATAAGTATCGAAAATTTCCGTTTGGTGATTTGCCTGGATGGCTAGAGGTAATCTCACCTCTTCGTTATAACTTTCGCCAATTAAACTACAGGGATTTTCTGCGCCTAATAAGTTTAAAGCTACTTGCCGATAAAGACCGAGAAATTGCTGAGTTGCTGATTGCTTAAATTGACTGATAGCTTGACTGTAAGATAAAATTTCTTGTTCAAGTCCACTCAGTTCCTGACCGAGAAAATAGGCATGATAGGCGCGAATGTGTAAGGCGTAAGCGGCAAATTCTAAGTCTCCTGTTTCTAAACCAATTTGATAGGCATCTAGTAACGGTTTTAATCCTTGGTTAACATGGTCTTGCCAATGATTGATAAAGTTAGTCACCACCATCAAAGTTTTAGCTGTGAGTTCTTTGGCTTGAAAATGTGCCAAAACTTGCATTGCTAATTTACCAAACTGATAACCAGCAGCAACGTCTCCAAGAACTCCGCAAAGAATTACCCCGTAACTAGCATAAGCATAAGCTGATTCAGCGGTGTTACCATATTTGAGTGATAGGTTAACTCCTTTAAAAGCGATTAAAGGCATTAGCCAAGGAGTGGCTTGATACGCCGGAGAACCTACACTCCGCATTACCCGCATGATTGCTAACTGGTGAGGGTCGGTCATTTCTGGTAAATTTACTAACTCAGAAATTTGAAGTGGTAGCATTAACTTGGTTTGTAACAGCGCCCATAAAATCCGTAAATTATCTGGTTTTTGCGGGAATTTGATTCCTAATAGATGTAATACTTGTAAGGCAATCAATACTGCTGCATGTGGTTGGCTTTCGGCAGCGTAAGCTTGGATTTTTATTTCGTAGACTTTGATTTTATCTAATAAAGTGTGGGCATGTTGTAGTACTATGGCAGCCAAATCTTCGACAGGTGTACCGTTGAGGTAAGCAACTTCGGTGGCTGTTTCAAATAAGGCTAAAGTTAAATCGTATTGATGTAGCCACGATTGATTACTTAGTAATTTTATACCTGCTGCTAAATACTGCGCCGCCGCTACATATGCAGTGGCAGATTTGGCTTTGCGTCCCGCTGCTAAGTTTAATTCTGCTAGTTCCTGTTTTTTTGCTACTTGGCTAATTAAATTGATTCCGTAATTTAACTGATTGACAATTTCAAATATTTGCTGATTTATCTGTGCAGGAGGAGTATTCTGCCACAGCAGTTGCCCGATTTGGTAGTGAGTGGACTGCTTTTGGTTTTCGGGAATTAAGGAGTAGGCGGCTTGCTGCACGCGATCGTGTAAAAATTTGTAATTTGATTTGTAATTTGGCTCAATCGTGATATCATTACCTTGATAAAACTTGTAAATTTCATTAGTTGGTATAACTAATCCAGATACTAATGCTGGCCACAAATCGGCTGCTGTTTCCCCGGTTGATTTACCGGAAACGATCGCGCTGGTGGTTAAGTCAAATTCATTTCCAATGCAAGCTGCCAACTTCAGTACATTTTGAGTCGAGTCTGGTAACTTCTGCAAGACTGTCGCCATAAATTCGACAACATCAGATCTCAGACTTCGCTGTTTGATTTGTCCTAAATCACACTGCCAACCACAGTTAAAGAAAATTAATCCGTCTGCATGCAAAGATTGCAAAAACTGATGGCTGAAGAAAGGATTACCTTGGGTTTTCTGAAAGACTTGTATTGTTAAAGGCATTGCCAATTCCGGTGGACAACTCAATGTATCGGCAATGAGATGATTGAGGGATTGGCTGTCTAAGGGTGCTAAATTAATTTGATTGACTGGGAGGGAGGCGTTTTGCTGTATCTCTGTTAAAGTCAGCATTAAAGGATGGATGGGTCCGACTTCATGATCTCGGTAAGCGCCAATCACTAATAGATGAGTTGTATCGGCGGTGGTGAGTAATAATTGTAATAGTTTTAAAGATGCCGAGTCTGCCCACTGCAAATCATCGATAAAAATGACTAAGGGATGGGCGGAAGTCGCAAATATCTGAATAAACTTAGTAAATAACAAGCGGAAACGATGTTCAGCCGCACTCGGTGTTAAGTCTCGCACAGGTGCTTGCTTACCAATTAGGAGTTCTAATTCTGGCAGCACATCGACAATCACTTGCCCATTGTCACCTAAAGCAAGTAAAATACATGTCTTCCAGTTTTGGAGTTGAGCCTGAGTTTCCGTTAGTAGTTGCTTGATGAGATTTTGCAGTGCTTGAATTAAGGCAATTGCCGGAATATGACGTTGTAATTGGTCGAATTTGCCTTTGATGAAGTAGCCACGCTGTTTTAATATGGGTATATGTACTTCTTGGACTAAGGCGGTTTTACCAATTCCGCAAAAGCCAGCTACGAGAATTAATTCCTTCGCACCTGCACTCACCCGCGCAAAGGTAGCAAGTATTGTGGCGACATCCTCGGATCGACCATATAATTTTTCGGGAATGAGGAAACGATCGCAAATGTCGCGATCGCCTAGGGTAAAATACTGTATCGACCCAGTTGTTAATTCATGACGGCACTTTTCGAGGTCATGTTTTAGTCCAAAAGCCGTTTGATAGCGTTCTTGGGCTGTTTTTGCCATCAACTTCAACACAATATCGTTTAAAGCGATAGGAATAGCCGGATTTAGCAATCTCGGTGGAGTCGGGAGGCGGGCAATATGACAATGGACTAACTCTAAAGGATCGGTAGACTCAAAAGGCAGTCTTCCTGTTAACAATTCATAAAAAGTTACTCCTAACGAGTAAAAGTCACTACGGTAATCAATTCCCCGGTTCATTCTTCCTGTCTGTTCCGGCGATATATAAGCGAGTGTTTCCGCTAATACCGAAGATTCCACCTGTGCTTCTTTTGGTAATAATGAGGCGATACCAAAGTCGATGAGTTTGACTTGTTGTTCAGAGTTGATTAAAAAATGTTGGGGTTTAATGGCTTTGTGAATAATTCCCGCCACGTACAGTCCGGCGAGAATTTCTGTCATTTGCAAAGCCACGTCAAAAAAATCACTGAGTGTCCACTCTTGCGGGAGAGGTTTTCCGCCAAATTCCATTACTAGTGCAAAGCCGTTGCGGTCATGTAATAGGCTGTAAGTTTTAGCGACTCCTGGTAAGTGTAATTTGGTCATCATGTAATGGGAACGAAACTGTAGAATATCTCTAGTGGAAGGATATTCACTGTTGAGAATTTTGATAGCTACAGGTGTTTGGTCTGACTGTCTTTCTCCGCGATAAACTGCTACTCGCGCACTGGAGTAGACTTGCTCAATCAGTCGATAGCCATCGAAATTAATCATCTGTCTTACTGGTTTAGCTGTTTCATTCGTTTTTAAATGACGGAAGATGCTTTAATTTCTGATTACCCCTGGTTACATGATTATAAGTCTTTCTTGTTTATTTTCCCCTACTTATGTGTCTATTAACACATTGAAATAACTGATATTTGATATAAATATGTACTTTTAGTTAGTCGAACTTCGGGTATATGTACGGGAGTTAAAAAATCGGTATAGTCAAGGATATAAGTAATAATTCGTAAATGATTATGCGCTATTTAAATATTTTCGGATTGACAGTGGCAATTGCGATTTGTACTCATCAGCCGCTGCAAGCAATTCAACTAGCAGACGGGACATCTTATTTTGCTGAGCCTCCTAGCTTAGTTAAAGCTGTGACTACTTTTAGAAATCCCAGTGTTCCCGCAACTTACTATTTCACAGTTAGTCTACCGGAAAATGCTGGGGTGCCTTTACAAAGTGTTACATTCAAGCAGCGTGAAGGTTTAGAGGAAGTCCCCTTCGACGGTGCGGAAGCTGAAATTGCTGGTAAAAACCAGCACCTCAGTTTGAAGATGAATGACCACCAAACTGTATCAGTGACATTTGACCCACCAGTAGCACCCGGTCAAACGATCAAAATCGGCTTACATGCAATTAATCCGTATTATGGTGGTATTTATTTATTTGGAGTGACAGCCTTTCCTGTAGGTGAAAAGTCTCACGGTCAATTTCTCGGTTTTGGCACGTTGCAGTTTTCCACTCCGGGCGGTAGATTTTAATTTGAGTTGTTAAGTTTACCTCTCAAGGTGAAAAAAGTTCCTAAAGAGGTCGCCGCCAATAAACCCAAAGCCAAAACCCATAAATTTGGTTGCGAGGTAGCGGGTTTAACATCTGTTTGAGTAATTGGCTGGGAGGAGATGTTAGCAAAAAGTGGTGCGAGAGGTTTGACGCCTAATTCTGTACTATTAGCGGTGTTTAAGTATTCATGAATGCCAAAAGCGTCTTCAGTAGTTCGCAATAGTGAGTAGTGATTGTATGGTGTTTGATCAGTAACACCGCGTGGACCGTGATTAGTAACTACAATTGTTGGGATGTGACCACCACCAAAATTGGCTTTACTCTGAGGATCGTAACCACAGCAACCTTGAGTGTAAGGTGTACCATCGTCTTCATCCCAAGTGATGATAATTGCATTGTTTTTGGGTGAAGACCACAGTGGAGACTGGGTAATTTTGTCAACAATCTTACCGATCATTGTGTCGCCAGTTTTAATTAATTGTTGCAGGTTTGGGCATTGAGCGAGACCGTGCATTTCATTACACTGGTTAAGAATAATTTGGCTGTAGTTAGGTAGGGTGCCGTTTTTTAAGTCTTGATTGAATTCATTAAAACTGACCAGTTTTGCCAGTTCTTGCGGGTTGTCTTGGACTTTTTTATAATTCAGGAAGCCGTTATGCTTAGAGGCGTAAAGGGCAATCAGACCATTAGGATATGCGGTGCCTTTGTATCCAGGTTCGGGAATGCTTTCAAAGTAACCTTTCCAAGTCAAGCCTTTGGCTTCTAGTTGGTCGAGTAAACTAGGTTGAGCTATAGCATGGTCAACGCCATGACTTCCTAATGAGCGAGCGTTACTATTAAAAGGCGCATCGTCGTGGATGCCAAAGGTGCTACCGCCGAGGATGGCGACATAATTTCCTTCGCTGGGGTGGACTACGCCGTAGTAGTTGGTGGCTATGCCATAGGTGTGGGCTAGTTGATTGATGATTGGGGCGTTGGGGTTGCCGATGATTTGGTCGTATGCTTTGTTTTCTTCAATAATGACAAAAATATGATCGTATGTAGGGATAGATAAGTCGGATGGTGTCGGGTTCGCAGCCGCAGGAGGGATGTGGGAGTACCAGATACTGGCTAATATGGGTGCGAGTATAGTCGCTGCTGTTAATGATTTGATATTCAAGGTAAATCCTCTGATTTTGGTGTTCAGTAATTAAGATAATTAGATTACTATGATGGCGATAATGCTTTTTCGTACAATCTCGGTGCCACCTGATGTTGACTCACCCTAAATTAGCGAAGCTGCAACAACTGCGAAAATTGAGTGACCTTTGGGATCGTTCCTTAGGTATCCCTGGTACCAAGTTTAGAGTTGGGCTGGAATCCCTGTTTGGATTGTTGCCGGTGGGTGGGGATGTGCTGGGCATTGTGTTCTCGGTTTATCTGGTGATTCAAGCTTTGGAGTTCAATCTCCCAAAATCTATTTTGGCGAAAATGGTTTTTAATATCATCATTGATGGTGTTGTTGGTTCTGTGCCAATTATCGGAGATATATTTGATACCACTTGGAAAGCTAACACCAAAAATGTCAATTTGCTGGAAGCACATTTAAACGATCCTGTCAAGAGTCACAAATCAGAACGATGGTTTACTACTCTGTTGCTTGGGGTGTTGATTTTGATGCTGGTGGTGATTACTGCGATTTTTGTGGGTGCGATCGCATTAGCTATCAAAATTTTCCAACATTGACCTATGCTCAGAAGTCGAAAAAGCTGGTTCCAAACACTTGTTCAACTGGAACCTGGGAAACCAGCATTTGCTAAAGGAATACGGGCGGCAATTGCGACGGTTGTACCGATTGCGATCGTGGAATATACTGGCTGGTCTAGCTTGGTTTGGACAGCTATAGGCGGATTTCAAACTAGTGTTGCTGATAGTGGCGGATTGTACCGGACAAAAGCAAATAGCATGAGTTTGGTGGCTTTTGGTGGTGCGATCTCACTATTTGTGGGCACACTGGTGGGAGATGTGCCGTTTTTGTCAGTGATGCTGGCTTTTTTGTGGGCATTTGGCTGTGGTTTGGCAAATATATACAGTGCTGCAACCGCTACGGCGTCTACTCTGGTGGCGGCAATGTTTTTGATTGCCTTGGGGATACATGGTAACTTAGCTGAAGCATTTCAGAGATCGGGAATGTTTCTCATCGGGGCGCTATTGGCGATGTTTCTCGCTTTGGTGCTTTGGCCGTTGCGATCTGATGTGCCAGTGCGGATGGCTGTGGGAGAATGTTATCGGCAGCTAGCATTGATGCAAGTATCTGTTTTTCAAAATGAGGATGGTTGGGATCTTTCTCTCAGTCAAAAACGCATCCAAGTTAGATCGGCATTAACTCATGCTCGTGCAGCAATCTCCCAAAGACGAGTAACACGGACTGGGAAGAGCGAGATTGGTCAGCGATTGTCAGCGTTGACAGAAATAGCGGATCAATTATTTATCTCTACAGCAGCATTATCGGAAGTTTTGGCAAGCCATCAATCTGGTGAACCTTGGGAGCAAAGTCGGGTATACTTACAGGATATTGTTGAGCAACTTTCGGAAAGTTGTTACCAAGTTGCCGCAGCTATTTCTAGCGATCGTGACATTTCTGTTAATCTTGACGAGTTAGACCGCGCAGAGGAACAATTTCAAACCGAACTTCAGCAGATTAGACAGGCAGCAAGGCAACGGCAAATTGATTATAATGTGTTACTCGTTGTCAACTATACAGTTGGAATTGCCACAAGATTAGGTCAGTACATGCACGCAGCTGCTGACATTGCCTCTGGTAGCGGCGAGCTTCCGCAAAAACAATTGCAGACCGTTGCTGATGTGGAGTGGAGCCAAAGCCCATCAATGTTATCGGTGCTGCGGGATAATTTGACCTTAGACTCAGCAATGTTTCGCCATGCTCTGCGGTTGGGAGTGATGGTGGCGGTAGCAGTGGCGATTTATACGATATTTAAGTTTCGGGAGGGGTATTGGATCACTTTGACAGTGGTGGTGATTCTCAAGCCTTACTCTGGAGTCACATTTTTGCGCGGCTTGCAGCGGGTATTGGGTACAGTTGTGGGTGGAATCATCGCTGTGATTCTTGCTGCCATGATTCATAGTCCTTTAATTATCGCCTGCTTGTTGTTCCCGCTCACAGTGGCTACATTGGCTATACAGTCAATTAATTATGGTCTATTTGCCTTTTTTCTCACGCCACAAGTGATCTTGATGGATAATGTTCTCCATCCCGGAAATTGGTCACTGGCTATTGACAGGATTGAGAATACTGCGATCGGTTGTGCTTTAGCATTAATTGGTGGTTATCTACTTTGGCCGAATCGGGAACACCAGCGACTTCCCGAGCAGTTTGCGACTACTATTGATGCCAACTGTGTTTACTTCCAGGTAGTGATGGGACAGTATTTAGGTTCGTCGGGAGAGGTGAAAAAAGCTCTTCACAAAGCCAGAGTGGAAAATACGAATGCGGAAGCGTCTTTTCAGCGGCTGTTAAGCGAACCACACAGGCAAAAAAACAATCTTGAGCCGTTGATTTCCATACTTGCTAGTATCCACCAGTTTAACTATGCAGTGACAACCCTTGCAGCTCATTTAAGTGAATGGAGTGGTCATCATCAACTACCTGGTCTGGAGAAGTTCGCTCAACAGATAGAAGACTTGTTGGCAGATTTAATTATCTCAGTTCGCACAGCGGTGCTGCCAAAAACTATGCCTAAGTTGGAAAAGACACAGCAGGAAATAGCTGCGCGTTTGCAAGAACTGCACACAGTTCGGCTGGAAGAAATAGCTGCGAATCGCGGTGACACACCTGTTAGGGAAGCAGTAATCGACTATACTCTTGTCAGCATAGAGGTGGAACGAATTACCCGCATTGTCACAATCATGCACTCAGCAATTTCGCGGATGTATGGTGCCGTTGAGACAGCGCCATAAAGCTTAAAATCCTTTTTTGGTGATTGCTGGTACAATGCCCTTAATTATCAGAACAGGTCTCAAATTCCTTGACGAAACGATCGCGCTGCAGCAAGTCGAGAAGTTTCACCTATTAATACGCAACGTGACAGCAAATCAAAATCGATTGATGCTAGTTCAGGAATTTCGCTTCGATAAATCCGCTCATAAGTCTCACCGCGCAAGTGGTAAATCATGAACACACCATCAAGCCAGAACCAAATTTCCGGAACGCCAAGTGCTTGGTAACGATCTAATTTCTCTGTCCCACCACTGGTAAACACAACTTCAATCGACAAATCCGGAGGCGTTTTCGGCTGTCCAATGCAGTAAGACTCATCCGCCTGAGCCGATACAATGCCGAGTCGCTCTTGAGTCACTGAACCTGTTGGTGCAAATTCGATGTCCTTGGCTACAAAAAATATCTCCAGCAGCATGCCAATGATGGATTTGAACAATTCGTGCTCCAGACCAGGCATAAGAATTTCGATTGTTTCATTGAAGTAAAATAGCCGCACATTTGGTAAGTTCTCAAAGCCTTTTTGAATATACCTGAATTGTTGCCAAGTGCGATCGTGATAAACTATATGCTGGTCGCCAGTTTTATTAAGGACTTGTGTCATCTAAACAAGTGATACCATTTTTATGGATTTATAGTATTATATTCTAAGCTTATTTGTATCAGCTTAGCTACATGACGATACTTACGTGGCTGGCACCTCACTGAGCGGTGCTCAATGTCAGTCCCTCTTCTCTTTGTGTCCTAACGCCTCAAGGAGTAGCACCCTCGCCATTACTAATGTGGTTTGTGGAAAAATCCCTCCCAAGACACATTTTGCCAAACATAAATCTAGGTTAGTCTCAGGTAAAGAATGTAACTATTTGACAGGTTGATTTACCTACTTTAGACACCCCAAGGAGAGGTCAGTATCATGGAAGAGAAAACTTTAAATCATGCTATTCCTCCCTTTCATGAGAAGAATGAGGAAACACCTGATATTGGGGGTGGTTTATCTGTCATTGAGTACTGGGCTGAACATACGCTGTCACCGGAAGGACCTAAGCTTTGGAAGACTCTATTTCATAAGAGTGCTTGTTTGTCGTGTTCTTGGGGAACTGGTGGGCAAAAAGGCGGTTTTACCAACGAAACCGGGGAAAAGCTGCAACGTTGCATGAAAAGCGTTGAGGCGATTTCGGCAGAAATTAAACCGGCGGTTCCGGTGCAGTTGTTTGCACAACGCAGCATCTTGGAGTTACAGCAACTCACTTCGATGGAAGCTGACCGTTTGGGAAGACTGAGTTTTCCGATGATTTTGCGTGCGGGTAAGTCTCATTATGAGCGGATTTCTTGGGAAGAAATTTATCAGATTGCGGAAACGGCGTTTCGGAAACAGCCAGAACGAGTCGCGTCATATAGTTCTGGTCGCGGTTCCAATGAGGCGGCATTTTTACTGCAATTGATGATGCGATCGCTCAATTCTAACAATCTCGCTGATTGTTCAGATTTATGCCATGCACCTTCAACATTTGCCCTCAAGGAGATGTTTGGTACTAATACTTCGATTGTCAGTCTCGAAAGTTTGAAACATGCAGATTGCGTAGTTTTAGCAGGTGCTAACTCTGCTTACAACCATCCCCGGTTGATGAATGAATTGATTAAAATGCGCGATGAGCGCGGTGGTAAGGTAATTGTCATTAATCCGATGATGGAGATTGGTTTAGTCAAATTTGGCTCACCAGCTTTCCCTGTTAAATCATTAGTACAAGGGTCGGATATTTCTGATTTATATCTCCAACCGATTCCGGGTAGTGATGTGGCGCTATTTGTCGGGATACAAAAATCTTTAATTGAACAAGGATATCTCAAAACCGAGTTTCTCCAAGCACATACCGAAGAGTGGGAAGCTGTAGTTGAGGCGGCGCAATCTACGAGTTGGGAAACAATTACTGCGACTTGTGGGGTTTCTCAAGCGGAAATGGTTGAAGCTGCCAAGATTATTGGTGATGCTAAAGGGGTGGTGTTTGGCTGGGCAATGGGGCTGACACAGCATACCAATGGGGTGGATAATGTTTTTGGTATTGCGAATACAGCTTTGATTTCTGGGAATGCGGGTAGAGAAGGTGCGGGAGTGATGCCTGTACGCGGACACTCGAATGTGCAGGGTTTTGGCTCGATGGGTGTGACAGTGCATCCTAAAGAAGACCTGCAAGCAGCTTTAGAGAAATTGTTAGGACGTTCTCTGAGTCGGGTACAAGGTTATGATACGCGATCGCTGATTGAAGCGGCTGATGCTGGTAAGGTAGATTCTTTAATTTGTGTGGGTGGGAATTTGTATGGGGCGAATCCTGACTCAACTCAAGCTAAACGGGCGTTAGGTAAGATTGAGACGATTATTTATCTAGCGACAAAGCCGAATCCTGGGCATTTTAATGGTTTGGGTAAACACAATACGATTGTGATTCCGGTGTTGAATCGGTTTGAGAATCCTTATAAGACGACGACTGAATCTGGGAATAATTTTGTGCGGTTGAGTGATGAGGGGACAACGCACCTTCAGGACGCAGACTTGATTCCAGAAGTTGGGTTTTTAACTGAGTTGGCACATCGGCTACTTGGAGATTATCCGGTGAACTGGCTAAAGCTTCAAGATCCTAAATATGTGCGAAAACTGATCGCTGACACTATTCCTGGATATGGGAAGATTGGGACAATCGATGAAACTGAAGAAGAATTCATCATTGAAGGACGGATTGTTACAGAACCGAAGTTTAAAACACCTTCTGGTAAAGCGAAAATGTTTGTTACGCCTTTACCAAACTTAACTCTTCCTGAGCCAGAATACTTTGGTGTTAGTAATCAGACTCCTGGTGTTGTGGTGGCAATTATGACAGGACGCAGTTATTCGCAACATAATACTGTAGTTTACAAAATTGGTGATAAGTATCGCGGAATGCCTCATCGTAACTGCATTTTGATGAATCGAGTCGATGCTGAAAGTGCCGGATTGCAAGCACACCAGCGCGTGACAGTGCAGGGTGATGCGGGGAAGTTGGAGAATGTTGAGGTGATCTATGGTGCAGTTCGTCCTGGAGCGGCAGTAATGTTTTACCCAGAAGTGAATGTAATATTTAAAGCTAGGATTGAAGAGCGATCGGGTACCCCGGCGTTTAAGCGAGTTCCAGCATTTGTATATGCGGCAACATAGACCCTGAAACAGAGGAGATCGCTCGATGGATAAGTTAGATACCTATCGCCAAGTTATCCGCAAGGTTCTCAAACCTTACGCTGATATTACCTACGCTAACGTCAACGTGAAAAATCGCCAAGTCTTCGATCCCGAAACAGATCAATATCTGATTCTTTCCGAAGGCTGGGATCGCCAACATCATCTTCATAGTTGTTTGATTCACATTGAAATTATTAATGATAAAGTCTGGGTTCAGTGTGACAATACGGAGGATGGCATCACTGATGAACTAATCCAAGCAGGTATTCCTAAAGAAGACATCGTTCTCGGCTTTCACGAACCCGAAATTCGCCCCTACACTGGATTTGCAGTTGCTTAATCCGCTTTGAATCCTTGCCTTGCAATCTTCACTTCTCGTTTGATAATATGGCGAGTCAATATTTTCTTCGCTGTAAAACATTCAAAGTGTTATTAAAGCCTCTATAAGTCCTCTTCCTACGTCAACTTCGTCTCCAAGTTTTGCATTATTAGCAGCAAATACAAGTACCAAAACTGAAGAAAGAGGAGATATTAGCTCTTCTTCACTCATACCAATTGGGATCAGTAACAGAGTCGGTGTAGGATAGCAAAGGCAAATATTTTTAGTATATAATATAAATGTGATTTAAGTGGGACGAGAATAAAGCCGAATCGATTTTTTTGAAGCATGGCATTCAATTCGAGGAAGCAGTGACAGTTTTTGCTAATCATTGATATATTTATTTTAATTGTGAGACACAATATGATTGATCGAGAAGTTACAGGGACTATAAATAAAGATGGGTTTGTTACTTTTGACGAGGAAATAGAAATAACTGAGCCTCAAAATGTTACTATCATTTTCAGAGCAACTAATCAAGATATTAAACCTGTAAAGCTTAAGACTCAACAGGAATTAACAGATAAAATTATTCAGGGTTTACATGAAGCTATTACAGGTAAAACAGTTCCACTATCAGCGTTATGGGATGAAGTAGATGCTGACTGATGGTAAGCCTGTGAAGGTAGTACTTAGTGAATTATTTTTAAAAGATATTAAAGATTTAGCTAAGTCCTATCGTTCTGTCAGGAAAGATATATTACCTTTAATTGATAGATTGAGTGACGGTGAAATAATAGGTGATCGTTTAAAAGGATTCGATTATCAAGTTTACAAAGTAAGGGTAAAAAATAGTGATAATCGAAAGGGTACTAGTGGTGGATATAGAGTTATTTACTATATTAAAACAACCGATTTTATTGTTTTGAGTAATATTTATTCAAAATCAGATTACGAAAGTATAGATGATAGCTTAATAGAAAAGTCAATTCAACAATATTTAGCAAATAACTTGTAAAAGCAATTTTAACTGATGCTATCTTGATTTGTGTTTATTTAAATCGTACAGATCTAACTCATGCCGATTTAACTAATGCCAGCCTATTTGATTCTTATATAGCTAATGTTAAGCCAATCGCTCTTAATCTGATAGATACTATATCCCTAGGTACTCTTAGTAAAGAAGGTACTCATCTATGCAATACCGCTATGCCAGACGGTAATATCATCGTTGATAGTATTTATTTGAACTAGTGGCGTGACCTGACTAAAATGGTGAGATGTATAAATTAAGCCATTGATTATTTCTTCCCCCTTACTTACAGAGCCTGAGATTGATCCTGATGGTATAGGAGAAGCAGGAGAGAACATGTATCATTGAATTACCCTCATACGGTAGGTGCAAGATGTAAATCAAGAACTTTAACGGCGCATGAAAACCTCAAGATTAAGAGGGTACCGAAGATGACATCTGTTCAATTGAATGACAGTAACACCTTTAATGTAGATGGCATCCAGATAGAAATTTGGGAGCCAAACCTTATAGTTTTGCCTATTTCTAATAATACAGTCAACGCCAGTACGTGTTTAAAAATAGCAATAGGCATTACTAATAAAACACTGACGTCTTTCCCCTTCTTTTTGGAGAAATTAACTCCAGAAATCCTAACTAACACTGGACAAGCACTACATCCACAAAAACTGGTAAACGCTCAGACTACTCCAAATATACATAACAGCATTGCCATTCCATCTAAAAAAACTCTAATTTGCTATTTAATTGCAGAGTTCTCTTGGCAAAATGATTTATTTCAACTTCAATGGACTATTCGTACCCATTGCCAATTTTTAACTCATACTAACCATACCTGTTTTTTTGAGACTTTCCCTCTCTCTACCTATCAACTTCGATTGCTCTACAACAGCCCAAAGGGAGAGTTCATAGTCTTAGATGTACAAACCGGGGACAATATTCGGCTTGAATCCTCTCTAACAGAACCAATAATAACAACATTTGTCAATGTTAGATTTATTGTAATTGTGGGAACTGAGAATACAGTGGAAGTGGATGGTATCTGCTTTGAAACTATTGTGCCACAAATATTACGTATTAAGCAGGGCAACTTGTCTGAGGTCAGTCCCTCTGTAAAGATTGGGATTCGCATTACTAACAACTCTCCATCACAACAGCGCTTCTGCTCCCATACCACATTGATTCCAGTACTCTTGGGAGAAGATGGTTTAATTTTAGGACAAAACCTAGGTGGTGGTAGTACTGGATGGTTTGGTCCTCAGGAATCAGACTATTACTTAGTCAAGCCCGGAGAAAGTGTGACGTTTTTTGTTACAGCATACATTCAAAGGCAAACGGATGGGTTATTGAACTTAAGAGTTAATGGTACGGGTTATGGCTATTGGTCACTTGATGGTTTGAAGTTAGGTGTCTATCAGCTTCAGCTGACATATAGATCCCTCACAAACCAATTTGATGCGGGTTTATTTGAAGATTGTTGGATGGGTATGGTAAATACACCCTTCGTAGAGTTTTGCTTTATTCAATCTTGATATGAAAGTTAACTTAAATGTTGTTGCACGATGTGTGGACAAAAATAAAACTGCGGTTAAAGTGGAATCAGCGACTGATTAAAATTTTTAAGCAGATGACACCTGAGCAAAAGCAGCAATTAGAAACCCTGACTTACAAAGCGAGAATGTATCGCATGGTGGAATTAGGGCGGCTAGCTAAGAGCGATCGCCAGGTTGCGACTACACTCAATACTCTGGAAAAAGGTGACGAATACGATCGCCTCCTGGCACTCCAGTCTTGCTATGGTAGTGGTGATGGTGAGCAGGTATTACGATGTGTGACTGACGCTTCTAGGCAAGTGCGTTGTCTGGCTTTGAGGTTGTTACCTGTTGTTGGTGATGATAGGCAAGTTTTAGCCGTGCTGAATACAGCTACATACAAGCAGCGTTGTACCTTACTTCGCAAATTATTAAATCGTGGTCGCCGGAGTTGCATTGATACTTTTATCAATTCCTTGGCTGAGGAAGGAAGCGCACAACTCAGCCGACTCTTACCTTTGGCTTCAGCGTCTGTTGTGATGGGTCATTTGGATAAAGTAGTATTCGGGAGTCAGGACTGGCAATTACTCACACGCCAACATCCGACAATTGCGACTGATTTATTGCTTTCTCAGGCTGAAGCTGCAACTGATTTCGATGCGAGACTGCTTTATCAAGTTAATGCTGTATTACCGCAACTCACAGAATTTTCTCCAGATCAAGCTTTGACACTTTGCCGCAGTCTATCGCGAACTATATCACTAGGACGGCTGAATAGTTTACAAACACTGGTATGGCGTCGTCCGCAGGAATTTGCTGATTTGATATTGCAGGAGAGCGATCGCGTCTCTGTCAACTTTGACCAAGTTGCTCATAAATTAGATTTAGAACAACTTATCGCACTGATTACTCACCGTAAAGATACTATTAACACATACAATATTCTGTCTCGACTAACACCAGAAAATAGGCAAGCTGTTTATGATGTCTGCGGTGATTGGCGCAGCAGTGATGGTTGCATTGCCTCTGGGATAATAGCACTTTTACCTCGCCACATCCGCGAACAAGAGGCGCGATATCACCTTAATTTACCGGTACTCGCTACCCGTCCTACGCAACGCCTACCCTACATTGCCTTTTTGCCTTGGGATGAAGTGGTTGCTACTCTCGACTCGTTTGTTCGCAATCCTGACCCTGACTTGCGAGTGGCAGCATTAACCGTTTTGGTGGCGGCGGTACGTTACAATCGCTCTCATGTTCCTGATATTTTGGCAATTGTCCAAGCACGACGCAATGAACAAGACCCTGTGCGTTGTGCGATGTTGACGGGGTTTGCAGATTTACCTCCGAGTATTTGGCGTGCGGAACATTTAGATCTTTTAAGCCAAGTTATTACTGATGCTTTGAATGCTGCTGATTTGTCTAATGCTACCGGGAGTGCAGTTGAAAGTTTAATTGTTGCTATTTTACCGTTTCATCCTGCTTGGTCTACGCAACAGTTAGTAATATTGGTACAAAAACGAGGTCAGGTAAGTTTTTATAATTTAGGCGATCGCTTGAGTGATGCGGATATATTAAGAATTGCAACGTTTTTGCTGCCAATATTGCAAACTTGGGAAAGGAGTGAAAGTGAAGTCACTATTCTTAATGTCGCTAGAAGTTTAGGACGGCGGTTGCGGGTGTTTGATAGCTTAGTGATGATGCTAGAGCGGATAATTCAAAATACTCGTAATCAATGGATTGCTAATTCTGCTCTGAGTATATTAGCACTCCATCGTCGGGAACGCTTGCAACAACTAATTCCTGAACTGGTGAAGCAAGATCCTAGTTGGGTAACGCAGCCAATTGTCTACAACTACTTACATCGCCATCGCCAAGATTTACTTACACCATTTCTCGGACAGTTGGCTTATGGTGGTCGTTTTAGTACAGGAAAAACGCGCTTTGTACTGCCGTTTGTCAAAGGGTTTGGTCGCTGGACTCCGACACAGCAAAGAATTTTTGCCGCTACTTTAAATGAGATTACTCAAGATGAGCAACGTGATACTCCAACTTTACTCAGGGTAATTACGCAACTAGCGGCACTTCCATCGGTAGCACCCACGCGGTTAATTGAACTGGCGAGTCATCTTAATCCTAAATTAGCTGTTAGAGATGCCGCATTACGAGCACTTTCACAATTAGATACAGGTTTGGGTATCCCGACGCTGATTACAGCGATGGATGATGACCGCGCCCGGATTGCTATTTATGCCTTGCGACGATCACTTATGGAAATGCCTGTCAAAGGAGCAGTACAATTATTACTTGCTGTGCCAATGACGAAGGTGACTGTCGCCAAAGAAGTAGTGCGTCTATTAGGTGACTTGGGTGATGAGACAGCTTACCGCGAGTTACTGGCTTTAGATAGTCGTGAATTACACCGAGATGTCAGAGTAGCTTTGGTGCGGGCGTTGTGGAGTCATTTGGAGCGGGAGGAAACTTGGTATATTTTAGAACGCGCTGCCATCTCAGATGATCCTGCAATCGCCACAGTTGTCGGACGCATCCCCGCAGACCGATTATCTGCTGATGCGGGGCGGCATTTGATTTCTGTACTGGCGACATTGCTAGGTCATTCTGACCCTCTAGTCCGTCTAGATGTACTCCGGCGATGCGTACAGTTGCCAGTTGCCGATTCCGAAGTGGTATTATTGCCCAAGTTACTAAGAGCGATTAATTCTCCCTTACCTGACGAATCTGCGGCGGCGGCGAATGCTGTATTTACTACTTATAGCGGTAAATATGCATCTGTGGTTGGTAATGTAGTTAAGAGTATAATTGCGAATCGTGGTACATTGCAGCAGACTGTAGTTAGTTTAATCGCTCAAGTAAACTGGAACAAAAAGCACTTGCTACCTACAGCGCGAACTGTTTTAGATGTGTTGGCGACTGACCCACTTACTGCTAGTCTGCGTGTTAGTCTAGCGATCGCTGCCTTACCTGGGGAAGAATTGGTAGTAGTATTTGAGCAATTAGCCGCAGGAGGAGAAATGCACGCCGAAGTGTTATTTGATGCGGTGCAGAAAATCGGGAGTCTCAATCGGAATAGTATTAGTGATTTAACAGTTATAGAAGTAGCATTAGCAACAAGTAACGATGATAGGCTGCGTCGTTTGGCGTTGGCGGCGTTGGTCGTTCAATCTCAGGCGTATGGCTGGAACGAGGAACGGAAAGAAAAGCTGCATGTTTTCCGCCATGATCCATCGCCGATGGTTGCTGCTGCGGCTCAGTTTACATTCTTACATGACGATTAGCGGTAAATTTGAGGTAGAGATAGTTATATAGAGAGAATGCTGGAAATTTCGCGCACAGTGAGCATTCCGGAGAGCGAAATCGAATTAAGCGCGATTCGTTCTCAAGGAGCTGGAGGTCAAAATGTCAATAAGGTTTCTACCGCTATTCACTTACGCTTTGATATTCAGGCGTCATCGCTACCTGATTATTATAAAGAACAGCTTTTGCAAATGAGCGATCGCCGGATTAATAAAGAGGGAGTGGTAGTGATTAAGTCTCAGGAACATCGCAGCCAGGAACAAAATCGGGAGGAAGCGTTGCGGCGATTGCAAGAACTGATTAAAAGTGTGGTGGTATTGAAAAAGAAGCGCAAACTAACTAAACCAACTCGCAGTTC
>Ga0123337_10001427_pt1 | contig 30740 bp, 22 predicted proteins | sample frozenSSSSmetaG_FD_89792 | JGI IMG/M metagenome (GOLD analysis project Ga0123337, IMG submission 89792) | Glacier valley bacterial and archeal communities from Borup Fiord, Nunavut, Canada, to study Microbial Dark Matter (Phase II) -... | ecosystem: Environmental > Aquatic > Freshwater > Ice >...
ATTGCGACACCATATATTTTACAGTACAAATTCTATCTTCTGGGATGGTTCAAACTCGGTTACGTCGTTCAGCTCGGTGGGACCAACTGTACCCGAGTACAGTTTGTGGAAAACCAACGATTAAGTCATTAAACTAAGTATGTGAAGTTCGAGTCATTTAGGATAATTTGCGTGGCATCTCAGAGATTTGCTGTTTAATAAATTATGAATAAATTACAGGCAATAGTCATTGTTACTGAATTCCTATGTATTAATTGAATATATTTCTTGTATGAGAGGATCTATCAAAATAGTGATGGGATTTAGCAACCTAGATAGGGATGAAAGAATGGTGCAAAAACTTTATAGTTGCAATGTTCATTGCCTTATTAATAATAATACACTATCGAGCAGTCCCTTAGCCATCATTATTTCTGACGGTTTGTAGTCGCCATATTCTGTCTTAACTGCCATACTGCCGTCTTTGCTCTGTCACGAACATCTAGATCAGAATCTCGCTCGAGAACTTCCAACTTTGCAAGAAAGCCCAATCTTGTCAACTCCTGGGCTCGTTGAGCACGAGGTACATTGTCCTGATCATCATCAACCCAGGTTAAGTTTATTACCAGCCAACAGAAAGCTAGACGAACGTCCTTGACTGGATGGTTGGATTGCGCCAGCAGGAGTTTTAGAAGTTCCGTCTGTTCTATTACTTGTTGACGGTGTCGAGGGATGCTGGCTGCTACATTAACCAGGATATATTCCACAGCAGCTATGATTTCGGGCTGTGGCGGCAAGACTCTGGTTTCCGGCTTTCCTATTCTATCACTCGAATTGCGCCTGGCGAATGGATTCAATACCTTCGATCTCAGCTTTGATGCTAGGATCTCGAATATTTGGTCTTGCCCCAAGGTGCTGAAGAGAAAATCTATCATGTCGGAATTCTCAGCTATTCCTGTACTGCTGTAGCAGCCTATTAGGTTTCGAATAAAATCAAGGCCCTGCTCTTGAACCCCGGTATCATCCTCCCTAGCCCTTTTGATAGGGTTGATCTCCACATCACGGAGCATAGTAAAGCGAGCATTGATCAGCCAAGCCGTGGAGCTCGAAGTGTCCCTGAGTTTTTGAAAATCTGGTGTGGTTTCGCTCAAAGTCGAGTTGATATACGTGGCATCTGTCGCATTCGCATTCTCTAAAATCCTACGATCGCCATCATCTTCGTTAGAATATTCCATATAAACATCATTATCATGGTCGACAGGGGCTGTAGACCTTGAAGTTGCTGTATAAAGAGCTTCCTCTTCGGTATTTTCGCATATCAACTGTACAAGCCAGCCTGGTCCAAGTTCTTCGAGACAAGCCTTCTTGGTATCGTTGCCAGAGGCTTGCACCAAATGCTTTAACGCCCAAAGAGCGTTGAAGCGCATTTTTACATTGGCTGAGTGTGCATGTCCACAGAGGACTTTTAAAACTCCAGCAGCCGAAAGGGTCTGGATATTGTCAGCAATAACAAGGAGAAGATTTCGAATATGATCATACCTCACGCATAGGACTGATTTCAGAGACAATATTGCACACAGTCGCAGTTGCTGCTATTTGGACCTCGACATCTGGATGATTCAAAATATTGAATATCGGCATCACAACTCCGTTGTCAACAAAGGTCGTCCTCAAAATAGACGGCGAACGAGATAGATGGCGAACGGCAGCGCAAGCCGCTATGAGCACAGGAATAGGATTAATACCGAATCCAGATGTTAGACTTGATATTTCGCTATTGTTTATATGAGTAATTTTTTCCGTTTTCTCGGTCGACTTTGATGATGGCCTATCTGGGTAAGGCTTCAGGGATTCCACAATGAATGGCATAATACCCTGTTCTATGAGTGATTTTCGATATTCCTCCTTAAATGGAGTGAGAGCTGCAATGGCTCGTAGGACGCCTTCTCGAACCTTTACCCTATGAAGGAGGAGAGAAGAAAATCCCTTCTGTCCGAGTCGTGATGTCTTTGATGATTCCAAAGCATCATTGTCTGGGCTGGAATAGCCATTGGGAGACCATGGCCGGGCTTCGACATTGGACGGGACTGGCTCATACGAAGATTTGATCATCCTTGCAAGCTTGCTGATTATGCCGGCTTCGTATGCCGCTCTTTGGAGATATTCGCTGTCAAAAATGAGTTTCGCAATTACTGCCGGCGTGCGTTCCTTGAGCAACCATTCCTTTGAACTACGTTGCTCATCAGCAACCGCTGACAATTCGATAGCATTATCGTCAAGGAGCTCGACCAATAGTGGCACAATCAACAATCCGATAGAGCCCTCTCGAGACTTGGCCGCGAGCCCTGCTCTGTATAATATCGCCAGGAGATACGAGGCCATTAAGCGCTCAACTCCGGAATTAGATCGAGTAAGCCATATTAGGTAAGGTATTAAAGGGCTCTCCGGTTCATCGCTGTCTGCAGGACTAGGTCGCTCCGCAGATAGATCGGTATCATCCACAAGCTTGTTCTGAGGCCACACAGATGATTGTGAGCCGGCGAACTGCAGAATTGAATCAAAGGATCCTTGTGTTCCCAATGGAGGAAAGGCGGAAGAAAGAGCAGAAGCGCCTTTTGCGTAACTTGCGTGAATGTCAGGAATTAGATAATCTATCGCATTCAAATGACTCTGTCGTGTAGAAAGATCGGCTGCATTGGAGGCAGCCCATGCTACCTTAGTTGAGAGATTTGGGACAAAGTCGATGGCTGGAAAGAGAGGGAAAACAGCAAGTATAGAATTAGAATATACGAGCTGAGAGGCTCTGAGCTTCGAGTCGGCCACGATAACGGCAATAGATTCCAGGAGCCTTGCAAGGTCGGCACTCTCTGGAGCTGCATAAGCAAATCGGTTTAACAGATCTGCTTTTTGAGCGCCGGCATCAACCCCTGGAATAACCATGCCTTGCGAGACCACAATTTCAGCTAGGTTCGAGCCCAGCGCACCCAGAACTCCTGCATTGGCAAGAGCTGATCGGTGCCGTTCATCCCGGCAGAGTCTGCTAATCAAAGATGCCGTGATTGATTTTTGACTCTGTATATGAGACGCCTTCGAAGACTGGCGGAGAATTCTGCATATAGAAATAACGTGAGATGAAAAGAGAGAATCTGCAATAGATATGATGTCGAGGGCGTGGGGTGCCAGTGACAAGGACGTCGATTCTGTCAGATTGGATAGAGTCTGCAGCGCAGTCAAAACCAACAGAGGAGGATTGGAAGATGGACAAAGGTTGGAAAGTATAGCTGGCAACGCTGACGCAGAGTGCAACGGTGAGATGAATGGAGGTCCACCTATGCAGGTCTCAGCAATGTAACACAGTAGAAATCATTTGTTGCTCATAGAGGGGGTTTATCCAAAAGTATATTTACCATATGCCAAACTCCCGAGGATAGAGAGAGCTTCCAGCCTGAGTGTTTCCTCTTCGCCCAATGATTCATCGTCAAAAGTTCGTTCCTGACGTGTTTTCTGGCCGTCCCTGTTGGCTTTTGCAGTCGAGGCCTCTACGACAGGTTCTAAGATCCCAAGACCTATCCACATCCCCTTCCTCTGCTCATGGCCAATGATCTCATTTTTTAAAGCTCTCAGAGCATGGATCTCTTCCTCTGGGGATCCCGATTGGCGAATCTGTGCCAATATCGGCAGAGATGAGGTTGTCGCCATCTTTGTTCCTGTAATAGTAGAGCCGCAGACTAATCGTAATAAGACACAGGCTCCATAGGCCAGTTGCTGAAAATTGACGGAACCACCATGGAGATTCAAAATACGTTAGAGATTCGACTGGTATATGCAAGATTGTGTCAGGCCTGCGTCGATTTGAGGTGCGCTTGGTATCTGTAATGGAAATAAGCTATCTGATATGGACAACTAAGAGGCATGAGCAGTGTACACTGTGATATACAAACGCAAATGATGCTGACGGAGGAGGCTCTTCGATATTGCAATGCTCATACAAGATGGGCCCAAAACTCGACGCTTCTGAGGATCTATGATCTGTCTGACGTATATTCTGTCTCGTATGATGCTAGTAATTGGGTGGACAAGATGGTGAGAGACGGGACAATGATGGAACTGGATGTTCGGTCTCTTATCGTAAGAATGGATAAGGCAGGAGGGCAATAATACTGTATGTTGCTCTGAGCTGCTTTATTATTGTGGGGGGTGGGTCAATAAAACGTGACATGATGCAACGCAACCGCAAAGAAGATCTCATTTTGCCTTTGCAATAATTCGAATGCGAGATACAAAGCTGATTTCACGGGCAATAGTCCGTCAGTGTACCTTACGGTTAATCATCAAACGCGATATCCGAGGATTTCACTGTACTGTGTTCAGGTACCTACTTATTATTTACCAACTTGCTTCTTTTCGGTATAATAATGCCGTTCTTTTCTCGTCCCTCTCCAAGCTCGCTTGTTGGCGTTGTTGGCGTTGTTGGCGTCTAACCGGACGTCGCTCTCTGCTCTGGCCACCATCCACAATAATCAAAGCCCTCAAAAAAATAGACAATCACTCGACACACATCCACCTCTCACCCTCATACCTCCACCTGCCTCGATATCCTGCGTACGCCGAAGCTCACCCTTCCCTTCGGACGACCTACATGTGAATCCAACCTGATGAACACATCTTATTGCGTCAATTCATGGCACAGTCTGACAGTCTGTCCGGTTACTGTTGAGAAACTTCCGATTTCATCGCCATTGACTTCGCATTCGCAGCGCATAACGATCATATAACGTTCGCATAACGATCGCATAACAATCGCATAACGATAGAACAACGGAGCATTTCCTTGTCAGTGCCTCGGAGAACTACTGTGCGCCCGAGCTCGAGTTTGAGCTTCGATAGAAATTACTGTCTTGCGACTTCTCAACTTCAGGAGGCAATGTGCCATTCAGCATATTCACCTCCAAATCTGGTAGCTGATTTTGGAACTGAGGGAAGGAGGAGGGAAAATGCTCGCCGCATGCCCAACCCTACGTCCTTCCATCACATCTACAAGCGCTAGCAGTTTCGTGTACAGCTACAGCTCATCTAGACATGGCACTGGCGCCATCACCATAACATCCTCCTTATAATCAGCTCCCTATGGCCACAGGGCAAGCTTCCAATATTTTATCACATTTCCCAGGGACGACTGCTGCACGCTCATCATTGAGAGCTCCGCATTTCAGTGCGAAATATCAGAACATCTCGACTCAGTACAGCCCAAACAAATCAATTTTTAGCCAAGCGACAGCCATGTCTGAACTTGTGAACAGAGAAGAGGTCTCTATTAAAAACCAAAAACAGACCAGGGTGGCTTGTGAGGGTACTGAGAGCTCAAGCATGCACCAAATCGCAGATTTTCAATCGCAGATTCAATCACCAAGCACCAAGCGTCGACAAGTGTTGGATCAAACAATTACTGTGTCATCGCCATCTGAGTCCCACTTTTCTACCCCGAAGCGCCCAAAATCATCAAAGCGAGTTCCCAAGGTGCTTCCAAGAAAGTACGAACTTTGCGATGTTGAAGATATAGTCATACTTATTGCCGATATGATTTCGGAACTCATAGAGACAAATGATAATTTGCCTCTCCGAGATGTGGTCCTGACTAGATTTCACTCGCGGTTGGTTCAAACCTTCTATTCTATATAGCAATCCATTGACATTTACCAGCACGCCCCCAGGAATCTCAGTCATTGGCTACCTTCAGAGATTGGCCAAGCATGCTGCTTTGACCCCGCCGTTGCTTTTGTCCATGGTCTATTATATAGACCGCTTATGTTCGTTGTATCCAGCCTTTACAATCACGACCCTTACGGTCCATCGATTTTTGATTACAGCCGCCACTGTAGCAGCCAAAGGCCTATCAGATTCGTTTTGGAATAATACAACGTACGCACGTGTAGGTGGCATAAAGCTGGCTGAGCTCGGACTACTTGAACTCGAGTTCCTATATCGCGTGGATTGGCGAATAGTACCAAATCCGGAGGTCCTCGTTGATTATTATCGCGGATTGGTAAGCCGGACAGACGATTATGTTATTGAAAGTGACATTTGCGCCGGTGACCAAGGCTCAACAGATACTCAGACATTGGTTAAATCAGACGTCGAATCCATATCAGACACGAAGCTTAATGAGCATATGAAGACGGATACCAAATGGGAGAAGTGGATGAGGGATGTAGCCCACACTTCGAGCAGCAAAGATGCCTCTGCAGGCAATTGCGACAGCCAACAAAGCAGAGTAGATGGAGAGGGCTTATAAGATATAGTGTGATATGAATACCCAGCTATACCTATATGTTCCACATACGAAAGATGGAAACTGGAATTGGCGTTATAGCGGCACAATATTGTTAGATCTTGGAAGCCTGTCTAATTTCAGCCCAATTAGACAGTCGTGATCACAGATACTCTAAAGCGCAGTCAAATGTTTTAATGCATGGATAGAATAATAGCGTAGTTAAAAGTCAATATTGCCAGTATATCTCCAGCAGGATATATACTCCATAATATATGAGCGAGTATGTGTGGAACATTTACAAGCCGTATTCTCCGTACATATACTGTATATACAGGTGGGTGAGGTATCCCTTGGCATTTTGCTTACTGAAACTGCGCCTTTACCCATCACGTGACATGTCATGGCTGACTTTACTATATTCGCGTCGCCTGTCGCCCGTCGCGACCAGATTTGGGTAAACACGCTTTGGCCAAGATCTACTTTGTACTTCGTAGATAATTGGAGTGTCACCGCCCGTACTTCGCGTCAACCAAACCCAAACCAAAGCAACACAATCATCGAGCAACACGCCCTACCCACGATGTCTGAAGCCAACCGTTCCGCCACTCCAATACAAGGAGACAATATCCATGCGACAGAGGCGTCGTCGGATAACAAGGGAAAAGGCAAGGCTACGGAGCCAACCCAAGATGTGAGCATGGGTGAAGCCGAAGACGATGATGACGAGGACACGAGTGAAGATGAGGTTGATGAGGTAATTTCTATCCTTTGAAGTTTAAGAAATTGAGTCATAGCTAACGTGCCTTCCAGACTGCTGCTGTTGGTATGTTTATAGACAGCCATAGAGATCGCATACAACTGCTAACATATTGCAGTCGACGAGGCAGATGATGACAATATGGAGGAAATTGATACCAGCAATATCATCAGCGATGGTAGACGCACTCGTGGTCGGCAGATCGACTTCGTCAAGGCAGCCCAAGAGCTTCCAGAGGAAGAGGACGACGAAGACGAGGATGACGACTTCCAGGTTCCTGCCGAGGACGATAAAATGGAGGATTAGGCTGTTATCTCGATTTAGGCACACTTGGGATGATCGTCACGCAGTATAGGATCGTATGCTATTGGGGTTCGTTGGCCAGAGTGCACGTCACGCTTTCATTCTCTGGTCCCTGGACACCCTTCTCGTCGCTCCAGTCTACATCTGAAGTCACTCTTGAAATGCCAGAAGCGTCTACGTTTTCATGGCACATTCGAGCATACTTCCTGGCAATACTGAGGTCACTCTGCAATATGATATTATGATTCGTATTCCGAGCGCATCTGGTCAAGACTAGCTTTCAAAGGGGTTTTCCATCAAAAACAACTGGACGACCTCTTGCAATTGAGCAGTTAAACAATAGGAGTGTGACACATTATTGATCCCAAATCAAATCAAATCAAATCAAATCAAAAACTATCATGAACTTAAATCGCGTGAGAAAGTTTTAAATCATTAAATTACGTGTATTGTAACTGTCTTCACCTGTCGCGATGATGCATTGTCCTATACTCGTCGCATATCTCACAATAATTTTGCATTTTCCACACCAGAGTGAATCTACGAAGCGAACACAGTTTTTCAAGATTCAAGCAGATCAACAAAGTTCCTTGGCCAATACTTGGCTTGTATGCATTAGCTATGGCCTCGAGGTACGTGTTACAGTGCCTACATGGACCTATTTCTGCTTTTACTGTTGTATTTTGCTGGGAAAATAGCACAGATCGTTATAACGCAGATGTCGAGATCATCCCACACAAATCGCCATAAGCCCAACTAGCAAGTTGCTAGACCTCGAACTCCATGCAATAAATGCTTTACCGGGCTATCATTTGTATCTCATGTTTGGGCCTCGGCCCCCTCCATCTCTTCGACGAATGCGATCTCTACTCGCTCGATGTTCAGATACACAGTCGACTGACGAGTGGCTCGTCCTCCATTCATCCCTTCGCACACCGCGTAAAATGAAATCTTGTTGACTCACAGTGGCATCGTAGGTTCGGCCCCTCGTCTTTACACCAGCGAGATCCACGCAGCGCGCTCTTCGAAGGCTACGATGCTGGTGGAAGTGATCGGACAAGACCTAGGAGTAATAGCCCAAGCCGTGCAGAATACAACAGAGGCTATGGATATAGCGGCAACGGGAGTCCTATCGGGGGGTTAGCAGTTGAGAGACAGGCGTATAGGCCTGCAACCCCTAATTCGAGGTATATGTCCCTTCGACGACGTCTGCTTCGGCTCACAGAGCTATTGGGTTATGATGAAGATGGACAGGAGGTAACTCTGAGTGCCGCAGGGGACAATACAGCGATGCCACGTTGAACGAACTAGAAAGTCAAAACGATGGACAGGTTGAGGGAATTCTGGGAAAGGTGAAACAGTTGAAAGATGTAAGATCCCCTACAACGCCAGTATTCAGACCAAATACTAATGTCTCCCTAGATGACAATTGCTATCGGTGACGAGATCCGTGAATCCTCGGCCTTGGCCGAAAAGATGAATGATTCATTTGACAGTGCCCGATTGAGATTAAGGGGGACAATGAACAGAATGCTGCTCATGGCGGAGAAAACGGGCGTTGGCTGGAAAATTTGGCTTGCCTTCTTCGCAGTTGTCGCCTTTCTCTTCTTTTACGTCTGGGTATTCTAGATATCAATCAATTGGTATATGGCGTTTGGGATAGATATCGTTCACAGTATGTGTATCAACGTCTTGACATGGGCTATGAGGGCTCGCGAGTTCAAGGTTGCATGGGCGTTACGGATATGATCAAATTCATGTGTATAAAAGTCTACAGCCCTGTGCTTGTTCTCTGCCCATACAATTAATATAGTGAGTAACATCCATAGGAGGTTCCATCGATCAGCAACTTCATCCCATGCTCTGCCCTGAATTACGCCCAAAGCGAGATATTCCAGCAGCACTTCCGTGGGCGGAACTGCTCATGTCGCCATGGCTGATAGCAGCTCCGGGCCCCGGATTCGTGAGATCAAGACTATTCTGCGTGTCATCAATTCTGACCACGCTGGCGTTGAGTGGCCGTCCAAAAGGCAAGCGTCCCATGTTCACACTGTCGTCGTCCTCCGTACTACTTAGTTCCTCTTCGGTATCAGTGTGCTCATAGCCGCCAAGTTCTCCTTCTGGAACGTCATCATCCAAATCAGCATCCATATTCATGTCCATGTCCAGGTCTGCATCGTTGTCAACTCCCTGATCCTGAGCCAAGTCTTCTTCTTGAAACATCTGCGAGCCGTCTTCCTCGTCCGAGCCCATTCCATCTTCTCCTGCGAATCCATTATGACTCTCTTCACCACGTATTAAGGCATCTCGAAACATATCATCCGGCATGCGCTGTGCTAGAACTCCTCGGGGTACATCGTCTTCGTCCAAATCTTCGTCGTCACTGGATTCATCTGGGTCTATTCCCGTTGTGTCGGCTTCGGGAATGTCATCATCAAGATCTCTCACTTCTTCCATATCCCCATCATCACCATCCCCTTGGAGAAGCTCTTCTGCAGCCTCCGCCTCCGCCAGCTCATGAGCAAGCTGTTCACGTCGGAGAGCCTCTTGATGCTCCTCCATCTCACGCCTCTCCTCTCGTATCTGGTGCAGACTCTTGAACACTCCCGGTGGTTTGATCCACGAGCTTCCATAATTCTGAACATTTTGTTTCCGACGCTCCATGTAGAGTTCGTCGGCGCGCAGTCGTGCCTGGGGGGATCTCCCAGCTACACACTGTTGATGACGTCTCTGAGAGTGCGGACCCGAGTTTTGTCCGGATCCAGCGGGGGGCGCAAGATAATCAAGACCATGGCTTAATGCCTCGTGATTGTTATGGTGGTCATCGGAATGATGGTTCGATGTATACCAAAGTGCATAGGACTGCCGATTCAAGTCAGCAAGGACGCGTCTAACCACCGAGCGGAGATTCATCTTACATCGCGTGGCGCAAGACTTGGAAGGGACGAAATCATCATTCGGAATTTCAATGTAAATATTTACTTTGTGAGTAGTGGTGATACCAGGCCACAACACGATTCTTGTATCATGTATGGCGGGTGCAGTAAATAATGTCGTCGATAAACGAGGCTGAGGTAGCAAGGCTGACAAAGTCCGGTGAGGTACCCAGCAAAAAATGACAATGGCTAAGCTGCCAAGAGGTCAGGAATTAGTATATTTTATATCCTCTATACCTATCATATGTTCATTACACCTGCAGGTGCTCTACTGTCTCCAAATGCACATGTACATACAACATACATCAGCACCATGGTTGATTTCTGAGATGGCGAGCCGATGTCGGCTACCAATTGAGAAGAAGCAACTGGAAAGCAATGTTCGGAATTGGCAGAGCACAGAAGGATGATAGGAAGCTGTCTTGCCTGATCTTATCACTTCTATCCAACGGGATCCTTCGTTCATTGGTTCTCTCCCATTTGTTGATTGTTCAAGAGCAGTTGTAAAATAAAGACGGCAGAGTTTCTAACAACCTTACTCCGTACTCGATTCTTCAACTGGCAGAGATTAGGTGGATGTGTTCCCCCACGAGCTTCGGATTGTACCCTAGACGATAAATAACGTACGAGATTGGTTAGAATGGTCAAAGTAGGATATGATGTCTCAAACAGTCCATGTATTTTATGTTAGATACCGAAGGTACATGTACATACAGTCGAGTCCATTAGCACGTGTTTGACGGATTTCCGACTGTCGAGGAGAATGCCATGAACGGTCCGCTAGCCCGGAAGTCAGGAAGCTGCAGGATGGAGTTGACAGAGTGAGTACCTGCTTCGCAATAGACAATTCACCAATCACTCACTCACTAGGTACATACGAAGTATGAGTAGGTAGGTCTGTACATTTATATGTATGTATATACATATGTATCCTGTGTACTCCGTGGATCCGTGGAGAATATGTGGACTTCCTTCCTACTCCATGGAAAATATAAGGTTGCAGCTGTACGTAATCGCGAGAGGCTGACACCGGTGATACAGCAACAAGAATGCTTATTAGAATTTGCCGAGATCTGGCAGCTGAGGTACTGTAAGGTAGGTAATTGCCCGACTCTCACTGGCTCTGATGAGGCGAATCGACGATAAATGTGGTCTTTCATATGACGATTTTTAGTGGGCTAGCCCCAAGTCCGAGTCCCGGATCTGTCGACGGAGTGTCTAGGGGCGCCGAGGTACAGTATCTGCTCCACTACCAGTACTCCGTGTGTATGTACATGCTGGCTCTCTCTTTTTTTTTTTAGGTACACAGCAGAGTATAGAGATTACCTTCTACTGTATGCCCACTGTATGCCCACTGTATGCCCCTTGAGAACATGAATCAGGATCATCGTGGGAGCTCTCTGCAAGTGGCTGTCATAGGTAAGCGGATGAGGAAGTCCAAGGGCTAGGAGGAGGAGACCACTTCAACAACCCGAAGGCATGCCTCTCTCTGCCTTCTGTCCCATATGTACCTATGTATGCTCACTCCATCCATACAGAGCAGCAATGCAGGGAGTAGAGCAAGTACTACCTCTCTCTACCTCTCTCTACCTCTGTCTACGTCTCTACGTTCTTGCAGACGTTATGTGGGTGACAATACACAGTTAGTATATATATATATATACTGTATGTTGTACATAGATGTACATAGCATATCCATGTACATACAGTACCTAGATATGTATCAGTGCTGTCTGGTCTGTGCAAGCGAAGACGGAGCCTTCGACCAGGAACAGTATATTTCTTACTGAGGCAAACAAGGCCGAGAGGAGCAGGAGCAGGAGAAGGAGCAGGAGTTGGCTCCAGTTGGCTGCTCTCCGAGCTCTCCGCATTTCGTATTACTCAGTCTCATTACTACGGATAGCACCTCAGGCCTAATCGCCCTATCTGCCGCCAACCGAAGAAAAGCTACGCGGCTGCAAGCGGCCGTCGACAGAGCGTGTTGTTGTACCTCGCCTGAGAATCGGCCGACAAGGTACTGCCTACGCACGACCTACTCCGTGACCTGGGTGCAGGCCTGTCTGTCCCAGAGGCCTAAGATTCCAAGGCCTATGTATGTACTTTTCTCTACTTTATCTCTACTGAGTACGAAGAACGTACTTGAATCTGCCTGAAACTTACGGGAATATCTAGTTGGATCTAGGTAGTCGCAGGTACCCAGTAAGAGTAGAAGGTACATACATACTGGCCCCTTCTCCCCTCCCGCGGGGCCCCCCATGGTAGTGTAGTGTGTACTATTCTGCTGTCACTTTTGCTCCCCCCGCTCGCCCCTCCATGACGATTAAGCCCGCGCGATATCGATGAGCAGACCACGGAGGGCCGCGGCCCAAGAGGGCAGGGCAGAGGAATTATGCAGATTTAAGGCATCGACGATCAATGTAGCTGAATCACTCGATTACATAAGAATTTAAAGCATCCAGCATGCATCCAGCGTATGTACTCTACGCATCGGTTTCTCCAAGTAACTTTCCTTAAAGTAAAGCTGTCAACAACACCCCCTGCAAAGCCTCTCTAACTTATACAAGCTCCGTATAATACCTCGTAATCAGGCAAATGAAACTTGGAGTCTTAAAAGTATATATTATGTACATACAAGTAGATACTATGTAGGTACCTTATGATCAAACTACTTTCTCTATGATTTAAGGTGACTTTTATGATGAGAGGTAAGAAAGAGTTGATGCCTGATTTGCATAGACGATATGATACTCATCCATAATGCTCTTCTGGCCGTGTCCCCACGGAGACCTCCATCTTCGTCCAATTCCATTCCACTCCACTGCTCCAAAACCCCATTATCGTAATTCGTAGGCTAGTCGTGCTGGTGGCCACCCTTCTTCATCCGCTGATGCCCGTCTAGAGTGCCTCACTACTCCGTATTCACTACTAATTCACATCTCTCATTATTATTACCCTAGTCTATACCTTCTCCTCCCCCTCTCCCCCCTCTCTTTCTATTCCTCCCACCTCCCACCTCCCACATACTTCTTCCATTTTATTTTCGCACACAAACAAAAACACCGAAGAAAGATTTTCTTTCATTCTTCACCACTACAGCTGCTACTCAGAAGACTTCTGCGACAACTCGAGATCCAAACCTGTGAGTACATGCACGCACGCATTTTCTGTTATCCTTCACCCTTCTTCCTCTTGCATGTGATGTGGTCAACCACGGATTGGGAGAGCCGCTTTCAGAACCGACAATAATCCGGCCACTCGCAACCAATTCATCTGCTTTACGAATCGCGAAACTCCCCTCGATCTCCTCTATCGCAGACGGCCATCCCACCACCGAGCAGCGACTTGGTACATCCATCATATATATACCTTGCCTCGAATTTCCCCGAATTTTCCTGCATTTCCTCTCTTCCGGAAGCTTCGCCCGCCCAACCTTCAATTCACATCATCATAAGACAAAAACTGCAACTATCGCCCTGTGCGCCTCATCCGACAGACGCGAAGCATATCCAATTGTCATCCCCTTCCAATTGCAGGGTAATGCCCATCCATTGCTCAGTCGCTCTATCATTTCACCTGAACTGGACGGGACGAGGATATACGAGGCATAACTGCTGCCAGTTGTCAAACTTCATTCCCATTTCATCGTGACTGCATTCTCTGTCATCGCACTTGGGTTTTATCACTCAAATACTGCTAAGTCAACAGCTAACACGTTTCGTTTACAGAAAATAGAAGGATCATCCGTTGCCTAGTCTGACAGAGAAGACGAGCTTGTCCCCCCCGGCTGCGACGCTATATCTTCTTCTCGTTCGCCGGCCCTCTTGCCTAATATGGGCGGAGTCGACGACTTTAATGATAGACACACCCAAATCGAAGCAGAGAACGAGCCATACCATCAGTATGAGCATCAAACCAAGGACAATGAATCTTGGGCTGGAGCACTCCCGGTGAAGCAGTGAGTTTACTATCGATGAAGAAATGGAGGTCAGAACAAGCTCAGTAGCTAATCAGCTGGAAATTCAGAGGTCTATACGACCCAGCCTTGGAGAAGGATGCCTGCGGTGTCGGGTTCACCTGGTGCGCACACCTTCCTTATAAATAATAAGCACCGCAACTAATAGGATTGTAGCCATATAAAGGGCAAGGCCAGTCACAAGATTGTTAGCGATGGTATGTTCGGTGTCGCAAATGGTTGATGACATAACTGATGTTTGTGTAGCTAGGAATCTGCTTTGTAACATGACCCATCGAGGGGCCGTTGGTTCAGATGCACGAGACGGAGATGGTGCTGGTGTCATGACCTCGATTCCGCATAAGTTCTTCATCAAGAATTTCGAGCGTGAGACCGATATTAAGCTTCCGCCAATGGGACAGTATGCAGTTGGCAATCTGTTCTTCAAGCCAGATGAGGAAACACTGCAAAACTCCAAGAAGCAGCTAGAAGATATCGCCGAGTCCCTTGGGCTGCGTGTTTTGGGTTGGCGTGAGCCTCCAAAGGATTCTACTCTTCTTGGTCCCGCTGCCGCTTCCCGTGAACCTATCATCCTGCAGCCCTTCGTTGTACTCGCATCTGCATATGGTCCCGGAAATTCGCCAGAGACAACCGACCCCGCTCAATTTGACGAGAAATACTTTGAGCGACAACTCTACGTGCTCCGTAAGCGTGCCACTCATACTATAGGACTGCATAACTGGTTCTACTTATGCTCGCTATCCAATAAGAACATTGTTTATAAAGGACAGCTTGCTCCTATCCAGGTATACCAATATTATTACGACTTGGTAAATGCCGACTATGAAGCCCATTTCGCATTGGTACATTCAAGATTCTCCACGAATACTTTCCCATCATGGGATCGTGCGCAGCCACTGAGATGGGCCGCCCATAATGGTAAGAATTCCACTGAGCTCTGAGCACAACCATTCCTCGTCAGTGTCTAATCCGTGTGATAGGTGAGATCAATACATTACGCGGAAATAAGAATTGGATGCGCGCGCGGGAGGGCGTCATGCAATCTGATATCTTTGGCGATGAACTTGAAATGCTTTATCCAATTGTTGAGCATGGTGGATCTGATTCAGCCGCCTTCGATAACGTCCTCGAGTTGTTAACTGTCAACGGTGTTTTGTCTCTCCCAGAAGCTGTCATGCTTATGGTACCTGAGGCATGGCAGGGCAACCCTGCTATGGACCCTGCAAAAGCCGCCTTCTATGAGTGGGCCGCCTGCCAGATGGAACCGTGGGACGGTCCAGCTCTGTTCACCTTTGCTGATGGAAGATATTGCGGTGCCAACTTGGACAGAAATGGATTGCGGCCCTGCAGATATTACATCATGGATGATGATAGAATCATCTGCGCCTCAGAAGTTGGTACGATCAGTGTTGACCCTGAGCGTGTTGTGCAAAAGGGGCGTCTGCAACCAGGAAAGATGCTGTTAGTAGATACTCTTGCAGGCCGCATCATTGACGATGCGGAATTGAAGGCTACCGTGTCGAATCGGCAAGATTTCTCGGCATGGATTCAGGCTGAGCTTGTGAGGCTGCCTGAGATCCATGAAGAATTCGCGAGTGGTGGTGTGCTCGATCTGGCGCCGAAACCAGATCATTTTGCCATCCAGGAAGACCCAATGCTCAGAGCCTTTGGCTATTCATTCGAGCAAGTCAGTTTGCTCCTCGGTCCAATGGCATCGGACGAGAAAGAAGCGTTGGGCTCCATGGGCAACGATGCACCATTGGCATGTCTGGCACAAGCTCCACGTCTACTTTACGAATATTTCAGACAGCTTTTTGCTCAAGTTACCAATCCCCCAATTGACCCCATTCGCGAAGCTATCGTTATGTCCTTGGAGTGCTATGTTGGTCCACAAGGCAACCTTCTCGAGATGGACGCCTCGCAATGCGGCCGTCTTCTCCTGCCAACGCCCGTTCTATCTATCCCGGAGCTAAACGCGTTGAAGAACATCGCCAAGCTACATCCGCAGTGGACGGTCAAAACCATTGATCTAACCTTCCCCAAGGAAGAGGGTGTTCAAGGTTACCTCGACCATCTGGACTACATCTGCGCCGAAACAACCGCCGCGATCGAGAACAAGGACAGAATCATCATCTTGTCTGATAGGGCAACTTCGGCTGACCGCATCCCTGTCTCTGCTCTCTTGGCCTGTGGCATGGTTCATCATCACCTGGTCAACAATAAATGGAGGTCACTTGCAGCACTTGTCATTGAAACTGCCGAAGCTCGCGAAGTCCACCACATGTGTGTATTACTCGGTTACGGTGCCGATGCGATTAATCCATATCTCGCGATGGAATGTATCCTGAAGCTCAATCGTGAAGGTCTTATTAGAAAGAAGTTGACCGATGATGAGCTCATTCGGAATTATAAGTACTCCGCCGACGGTGGCATTTTGAAAGTAATGAGTAAAATGGGCATCTCTACACTGGCTAGTTACAAGGGTGCTCAGATTTTTGAGGCTCTCGGCGTGGACGATACCGTCGTGGAGAGATGTTTCAAAGGCACAGCTACGAGAATCCGAGGCATAACCTTCGAGTTGATCGCGGAAGATGCCTTTAGGTTTCACGAAAAGGGATTTCCATCACGCTATACAACCACCATCCCAGGGCTTCCTGAGTCTGGTGAATATCATTGGCGTGATGGCGGTGAACCGCATATCAACGACCCTACGTCTATTGCAAATATTCAGGATGCAGTACGAACTAAGAACGATAAGTCATATGAAGCATATTCCCTCTCTGAGTACGAACAGATCAAAGCGTGCACTCTTAGGGGGCTTTTGGACTTCAAATTTGATGAGTGTACACCTGTCCCCATTGACCAGGTTGAGCCATGGACCGAAATCGTCCGAAGATTTTGCACTGGAGCGATGTCCTACGGTTCCATATCTATGGAATCTCATTCCACCTTGGCCGTAGCGATGAACCGCTTAGGGGGGAAATCAAACACTGGCGAGGGAGGAGAGGATCCGGAGCGTTCCGAAAGAATGTCAAATGGTGATACAATGAGATCCGCAATCAAGCAGGTTGCCTCTGGTCGCTTTGGCGTTACCTCCAATTACCTTGCCGATTCGGATGAGATCCAGATCAAGATGGCTCAAGGTGCCAAGCCAGGTGAAGGTGGAGAGCTTCCTGGCCATAAGGTCTCTAAGTCAATTGCGCGAACTCGCCATTCCACACCTGGCGTCGGGCTCATCTCCCCACCTCCGCATCATGATATCTATTCGATCGAAGATCTCAAGCAGCTGATCTACGATCTGAAGTGCTCAAATCCTCGAGCAAGGGTATCGGTAAAGCTTGTCTCAGAAACAGGAGTCGGCATTGTTGCTTCTGGAGTAGCCAAGGCAAAAGCTGACCATATTCTCATAAGTGGACACGACGGTGGAACCGGCGCGTCTCGATGGACTGGTATTAAATACGCCGGTTTGCCGTGGGAACTCGGCTTAGCAGAAACTCACCAAACATTGGTACTCAACGACCTTCGTGGACGTGTCGTGGTTCAAACTGATGGTCAACTACGAACTGGTCGAGATGTCGCGATTGCCTGTCTGCTTGGAGCAGAAGAATGGGGATTCGCAACGACACCTCTCATAGCCATGGGCTGTATTATGATGAGAAAATGGTGAGTACAGCCATTGCAGCAGCGTTGATTATTAGCTAACGAGTGTATAGTCACCGTGAGTACAGATATTAGCAGCTTTGATTATTAGCTAACAAGTATATAGTAAATACGTGCCCTGTGGGCATCGCCACGCAGGATCCGGAGTTACGCAAGAAGTTCAAGGGCAGTCCGGAGCACGTGATCAATTTCTTCTACTACATTGCCAACGAACTTCGTGCTATTATGGCAAAACTTGGATTCCGAACTATCAACGAAATGGTTGGCCATGCTGAGGTTCTCCGTATTCGTGACGATTTGCGCACTCCAAAGACGTCGAATATTGATCTCTCGTTGATCTTGACACCCGCACACAAATTGAGGCCAGGCGTTGCTACATTCAACGTCCGCAAGCAAGATCATCGTTTATATGTTCGACTGGATAACAAGCTGATATCAGAAGCTGAGTTGACCTTGGATAAGGGTCTACCATCGCGCATCGAGTGCGACATTACCAACACCGATCGTGCCATGGGGACTTCACTCTCTTATCAAGTCTCAAAGCGATATGGAGAAGCTGGTCTGCCAATGGATACGATTCACGTCAATATCAAGGGTTCTGCAGGGCAATCGTTTGGCGCTTTCCTTGCATCTGGAATCACCTTGGAGCTAGAGGGCGATGCCAATGATTATGTTGGAAAAGGCCTTTCTGGCGGTCGATTGATCATTTATCCACCCCGGGCAGCCGTTTTCAAAGCGGAGGAAAATGTATTGGCGGGGAACGTCTGTCTTTATGGAGCTACAAGCGGAACCGTCTTCTTGCGAGGAATGGCTGCAGAACGCTTTGCTGTCCGTAACTCGGGTGCTACGGCTGTTGTTGAGGGTGTTGGCGACCATGGATGCGAATATATGACTGGTGGGCGTGTGCTGATTCTCGGAGGCACCGGGCGTAACTTCGCTGCCGGTATGTCTGGCGGCATTGCTTACATCTTGGACATACACCAAGACTTCTTGTCAAAACTCAATACAGAGATGGTTGAAGCGTCGGGTATCGATGATCCTGCCGAAATTGCTTTCGTGCGTGGACTCATCGAAGATCATCACCATTATACTGGATCCGAGCTGGCCGCTCGCATTCTCCTAGACTTCAATCGTGCTCTTCCACGGTTTGTGAAAGTACTCCCTGTGGACTACAAGAGGGTTCTTGCAGAAGAAGCAGCAAAAGCAGCTGAAGCGAAGCGAGCTGAATATCAGTTGCCTCTCTTGCCTGGTGCTCCAGTACTGGAATTGCATGAAAAAGCGACTAAAGAAAAACATGCACATGGGAAGAAGTCGGATTTGCAAGACATTGAGGAGACTGTAGGTGATGCGGCTGCAGAAAAGAAGAGGTCTTTGGTCCTCGACAAAACTAAAGGCTTCATGAAATACCAGCGACGATCTGAAAAGTATCGTTCCGCAAAGACCCGTACACGTGATTGGGCAGAACTTTCCAAGCGACTTGACGAGGATGAACTCAAGTATCAGGCTGCTCGCTGCATGGATTGTGGAGTTCCATTCTGCCAGTCCGATTCAGGATGTCCTATCTCGAATATCATCCCCAAATGGAATGAATTGGTCTTTCAGAATCAGTGGCAGGACGCTCTGAACCGGCTGCTAATGACCAACAACTTTCCGGAGTTCACAGGTCGTGTCTGTCCAGCACCTTGCGAGGGAGCCTGTGTGCTTGGCATTAACGAGGATCCTGTTGGCATCAAGTCTATTGAATGTGCCATCATTGACAGAGGTTTCGACATGGGCTGGATGGTACCTCAGCCACCCAAAGTGCGTACTGGTAAGAAGGTCGCAATCATTGGATCTGGGCCTGCCGGTCTCGCCTGTGCAGATCAGCTCAATAAAGCTGGCCATTTGGTTACTGTATATGAGCGTGCCGACCGCCCTGGAGGGCTGCTCATGTACGGTATTCCAAACATGAAGCTGGACAAAAAGATTGTCAAACGTCGTACTGATTTCATGGCTGCTGAGGGCATCATTTTTAAGACCGGGGTCGCCGTTGGAGAAGATGTCCAGCTTATGGACCTCAAGGCTGAGAACGATGCCGTCGTCATTGCGACTGGAGCTACTGTTGCCCGCGATCTCCCAATAAAGAATCGCAATTTGGATGGCATTCACTTCGCAATGCAATTCCTGCATAAGAATACGAAATCGCTCCTCGACTCTGAGCTAGCTGACGGTGAATACATCTCCGCTAAAGACAAACACGTTGTAGTCATCGGCGGTGGAGATACTGGCAATGACTGTATTGGTACATCACTCCGGCATGGGGCAAAGTCTGTCACAAACTTTGAGCTTCTGCCTCAACCTCCTCCTGAGCGTGCTCGTGATAATCCATGGCCTCAATGGCCAAGGGTCTATCGTGTTGACTACGGTCACACAGAAGTAAAGCAGCACATGGGCAAAGATCCCCGGGAGTTCTGTGTTATGTCGGAAGAATTTCTTGATGATGGCAATGGCAAGGTTAAGGGCATCAATACGATCCGCGTAGAATGGACCAAGTCTGCCACTGGCGGATGGGACATGAAGAAGATCGAAGGTTCACAGCAATTCTTTCCAGCTGATTTAGTGCTTCTCTCTATGGGATTCTTGGGACCCGAGGATCGTGTATTGGGAGACGAGATTGAAAAGGACGCACGCAAGAATGTCAAGACGCCGCCGGGAAAATACTCCACCAACGTCGAGGGCATTTTTGCTGCTGGAGATTGCCGTCGCGGCCAGTCTCTGATAGTTTGGGTAAGTCTGCTATTTTATTTCACCAATGCTTTGATGACTAACACTCATGATAGGGAATCAACGAGGGTCGTCAGTGTGCACGGGAAACGGATTTTTTCCTCGAAAATTCTACCCTTCTCCCAGTCACAGGTGGAATTGTGAAGCGAAGCGCGCAGGAGATTTTACGACCATCTGTGGAGGCCTTAGATCGCGATAGACACGCTCCAATTCAGGTGGCTTCTGCTGCGAGTTAGAATCGGGACTTAAAATTGGATTGAATCTATCGATGAGCGATATAGCTTTGTCCAGGAAGAAGGACGGGTTTGTATTCTTGCCTTGGTGTCTCTTCATCCACCACATTGCATACCGTGGAACTTCTGGTCCTAATACTCATGCGTCTTGCTTCAAGCGCAACAAAGTATGCATCAAGCGCGACCCTGTTTTCATGTACATAAATTGCATCTCTTTAGGTATATCACACCTGCTTGGACTCTCGCTGTAACCGCAGGACACTTAGTAAAGTACTCCTAAGGAGGAGGTGATTGCTACTATGGTACATTATGGTCTATTAAACCCAGTCACTAAATACTAGTTAGGAGCTGTCAGACACTGTGCTGCCTACTTTAAGGATGGGCAGCTGTCAGCTCCAATTAGCCTTGGGAGGTGCTCTGGCAGTGAGCTACAGACCCACAGAGACCTACGTGCTGGCTACCCTGCCTCAGGGACTGTACATATATGTCTGTCAGGGCACTCAAGCACCACTGGTCTGATGCAGAGTTCTAATGATCACAATGCCGATGACTACAATGAAGACATTCATCCTCAAATTACGTCGCGGAGTGGCTGACAGCTCCTTATACTATGCTCTGTGACTGGATTTATTAAACCTGTGATTATATTTAATAACACTCAAAATCATACTAACATTGCTTAAGCACAGTTTATTAAGAATGTGTCATGTAGAACGGAAGGTTATTTCTTGCGAATATAGAAGATGGTTGATTTTTTTAATGAGTATGCTAGGAACTAAGGATCACACGATAGTCACATAACGGAGCAACGAGCTCAAAGGTTATGAAGAGAACATAGAGAATGGAACGCATATGAATATCCCTCCTACACGAGGCTTTTTATCTTAAAGTATAAGTTCAAGAGTAGAGCAATAATGAGCGCAACATTGACAATGATAGGCCCAACAAAATTGTCAAAGTCCTTGCCACTGCGAGCAACGATCATTCCACGTCTAACAATGTACATATAATATCCCCATGCCCCCGTAAAAACTGCAATAATGGTATATGCGATACCCATGTACTCCGCAGTCTTGTCCTGGCCAGCTGCTGTGTAGAGACTCACAGCAAGGGTGCCAAGTAGGATCGCCACATGCTGCCACTTTATGAATGTCCGTTCATTTGCAAGCCAGACCTTAGGTTCGATACGCAATGGCGCGTCGTTTTTCAGAAAGGCGGCGGGCTCCACAACACCTGGAGGCAAGTGCACACTCCCTTGTCGGCGATGCTTTGCGTATCTCGAAAGCGAGAATATTGGAGAAGTGGATATTGTGCCATATCCGCCGGTTCTCTCTTCCGTGTTTTGATGTATAGTAACATACATCATCGACAGCTTGCTAGCTAGGGAGGAGTAGGCTTGCTCGGACTGAAAAGGGTGCTTCGACAGGCTGACTTGAAGTTTCGGGCTCAGATTAGGAAAGTCCTTCTTTTCATCATGCAATTTCGCAATTTTCATCAGAGCTGTGTAGTTCAATTTGCTGTATTTTTTGAGTTCGTCCATCTCGGTGTTGATGTTGTCGAGATATTCCTTAATTTTTGTGAACTTGGTTGTATCGCCCCCATCTGCCGCGAGATCGCGAAGTCTCTCTCCGACCTTGATTGCTCGTCGCTCAAGCTTGCGGAAGGTCGACTCCTGGAAAGAAGCTACTTTGTCAAACTCAATACCGAGCATCTCATTGCAAAATTGAGACTCGTCGTCCTCGGTCCATGATCTGCTAACGTCTTGTGAACCATCTTCGCCCAGAAGACGCTTTAACTTCACATAATCGACATACTGATCTTTCCAAGGAGTATGGATGGAATTCGCCAGAATCTGGCTAAAATGCATTGCGATGGATTAATATGAAGATGTAAAAGGATGGCAGTGGATGTTGTGGTGAGCCTACCCTTGAATTACAATACACTGATTGTGTCTGTAGTTGACAATCATGAGAAACCTTTTTCCGAATCTCCGATCTTTTGGACGACCACGTTAACGTTCCTTGAAAAATCATTGGTCATCACCGGCTTTCACGCACAGACCGCGCGCCTACAGTAAGAGTATATTATGTAGGTATGTAGGTATGTATGTACTTCACTTCAAAGTCATTTCCTCCATCTCTTCTTCTTTTCGACTCTTCGTATTCTTCGTATGTCCCCCCCCAAAAAAAACTATTGCGGAAATAATTACAGAGCCCTAAACTGCACGGCTGCTGTGATTACTACATCTCTTTCATTCTTCTTCATTATCATATATGGAATTCTGATAACCATAACTTCAAGATTAAGCGACCGCTGGTTGCTGTGATTACTACATCTCTTTTACTCCTCTTCATTATCATATATGGAATTCTAATAACTGTAACTTTAAGATTAAGTGACCGCTAGCTGCTGTGATTACTACATCTCTTTTACTCGTCTTCGTTATCATATATGGAATTCTGATAACCATAACTTCACGATTGAGCGACCGCTGGCTGCTGTGACTTGCTAAACCAGAGAACAGTGAGGACGGGAAATTCTTAGACGAGGTGATTACAGTTACCTATGTGGATAGGCCATTTCAATTGTGAAGTTATACAACACCTCTTCGCAAACTTTCTGTTCGATCTCGCTAGTAGGAACTAGGAGGAAAGGCACTGTGAGCTTTTTATTTCACTTTGAACTCTGTATACGTTTTTAGAAAGGCGAGTCCCTGATATTTGAAAATGGGAGGAGAGTCATTATAAACTGTCCAGTTCACTTTAAGCTCCGAGTCTAGTTTTAAAAGGGCGAGTCTCTGGTGTTTAGGAGTACGGTGGAGCCGCAGAGGAAATATAAGCTATCTATTCAACTTTAAACTCTAAATATGATTTTTGAAATGTGAGTCTCTGGTGTTTAAGGGTAACCCTCCATCTAACTTTAAACTCTCAATATAGCTCTAAAAGGGTGCGGTCTGTAATATTTAGAAAGAGGTGGAGAGGCACTACGAGTGCTCTGCTCGACGTTAAATTATAAATGTGCTTCCAGAAAGGCGAGTCTCTCATGCTTGGACACACAAAGACAGACATTAATCACTCTTCTTAAATCCAAACCTTAGACGGCATTAAATAAACGTGAGCTTCTTACACCAAAGAGCAGTAGGTTATATATCAAAGTCGCTTGTCTTTAGCGACTGACTTTGTCGCCCTGCCCTCTCTTTCCGTGTGAGGTCAGAACGCAAACGATTCATGTCGTCCACAACATTCCAATCCTCACAATGTCTATTTATCCCCACCACCACCAATCATGAGCACCATCAAAATTCCGAGGCCAATCATCCAGTATCTTTCACAGAGAATGTCAGATGTGCTAGAATCCGAGAAAAGGATCAACCATGAACTTACTTTTGCAAGAAAGTCTTCTCTGGCACCTCGACTTCGACCTTGCCCTCCCTCGACAACACAATGGGCCGATTGAGTTCCGGACCTTTCCCCCTTGCCGTCTCCTTGATGATGATCTTCGGACCGAAGTCCCTCGTCTGTCCGGCATCTATCCTGTCGCTTCTGCAGCTTACACCCAGCACCCTTCCTGTTGCGTCTAGCGATAGTGTTATGATCGGCGCATATCCTTTGCTGAAGTTCTTAACAGACGTTGCCGATGTTGAAGACGTCCAGGCCTTTGCTTTTGTGTCGTAGATACCTACTCGCGCCAGTCCCGCAGTAGGAGGCAAGCTAGGAGCATCGTAGGAAATGATCTCAGCCTCAAGGGTCTCCGGATTGTATTGTATGCGTGCAAGAGAATCAGGTGTGGATATGGAGGTACCGATGGATTGAATGGAGACTTGTATTTCGGATGGATAATCGGAATGACTGTGAGCTTGAGTGGCCGAGGCTGATGCGCAGAGGGCCGTGATGAGGATGGATAGTCTCATTGTAAATACTGACAGTGCTTCGAGATATGAGGGCAGTAATAGAGTAACAGGCTAGCAGCACGTTGAACATCCAGCGGTCGAGGAAGGCCAGCCGCGGCCAGCCGTCACCGTAATATAGGGTACGCCAAGATAATAAGCTTAATTCTACTACTTATCATCTACATACATACGGCCGTATGTAGGTATTGGTATCTATGTGTACCTGGATGCATAGCGGGATATATGCTAAAATTGATATGTACTATTGTAGTATAAATAAGTATGTATCATGTGTAAATAGTACTTTAGACGCTACTTCCATAAGTTCTTGCTCTGCATCTGTGAGCTATAAAGGTATTGATGGTGTACAATAATATGCACACTGCAAGTTGCTGCCTGGGGCATACATGATAGAGTAAATAATAAGCGCGCTTCACTAAACAGCTACATATTCTTGGAAATAAATCTCCAGAACACACACACGAGCTGTCGACACAGCACATTTTATCGAGCGCCAGCCCGCAGCTTCTCAAGAGCCCTGCTACAGCGATGTCTATGTTCTCCCAGAATAATAACGCGGTCTCGGGGAATCAACCAGGCTCGTTATTTGGTGGACTCAACGCATCAAAGCTTGGTCAACCGACCTCAAGCTTCTTTAGCAATCTCGCACAATCACAGCAGCCTGGCTCATCCATGTTTGGGTCTGTGAATGCCAGTCAGACACAGCCACAAGCTGCACCATCGATGTTTGCTTCACCTATGAACAATGGTCAGCAACGCGGCGGTGGGGGTTCCTTGGCCACGCAACAGCCAAACCAAACCGGACAGCAATCACAAGCGGCCACTCAGAAATCTGGAGCCTATTTCGATACTTTGCTGGAGAAAAGCCGAAAGAGAGTACATGGCGAGACCACGTTGGAAGAACTGCCTAGCTTGCAACTTGGGCTAGGGGATCTGAGAGAGCGCATCAAACGGCTAGTCCCAGCTTCCGCAGACAGAGGAACGGATGGGAGAGCTCATTATCTTCTCGCTGCATCTGGAGTTGAACCCGGATCAGCTGTGCGAGATTTGAGTTATTTCGATAGCCAATATAGAAGACAAGATACTGCACAACAACTAGCACCTGCGGACACAGATGTCGAGAGCTATATTTCCAACCTCCAGACACAAACTACTCTGAGCATGATCGCTGAAGGGCTTTCGAGATCTGTTGGAGATTTCGACACATTTCTAGAGGAGAATGCGTCCATGGAATGGGAAGCACAACGCAAACGCATCTATCACCACTTCGGAATCAAACCAAAAAGCGAGGATCAAGCCACGAAGGATGGCACATCCTTTACCACATCAACTGCGAGCGGCAGTGGCGGATTTGGACGTTCTCGACGTAGCAAGGGATTGCACTTGCAGGGTTATAAGGGTCTTGAGGGTCAGAAGGGCAGTTCTCGTGAGAGAGCAATTATGCAAAGGTCGGTCATCGGCTCAGTTGGGCCCGTAGGTTCAATACAACGCTCGCCTTTCGCTGACTCCGATGCGAAATCTCAATTGATTCAAGCAAATGCTTCTGCTGCGACCTCTGGCCGCTTCTTGAGGGAGAAGGAAGGCAAGTATGCCGAGAAAGTACAAAGCCTCAACGCCGCGAGATTGCAGAAAAATGCATATCCTCTGCTTCATGAATTTGGCGCTGTCGAGGCTCACAATCCAAGCGAACATTCTGGGCATGTTCTAAATGCCTATAAAGCTATGGCGGAGATAGTTGGAGAATACCCCGAACTACGAAGTTTCTCCGAGCCTAATGTGGTTAAAGAACGCCAATTTGCCAAAGCTTGGGTCGACGAGGCCCATAATTCCCCTAACGCTGTTGATATGAGGAAGAGGATTCTCAAAGGCGCTGCTTGCCATCTCGAAAAGCAATGTTTTCATACAATGGAGACCCTTCTCTCAAGGAATCCCAGAGAGGCTAATCTGGGCGGTGTTCCAAATGTTCTAAGCAAGGTGAAGGCATATGTCCGACTGCGTGCAGCTCGTAAGGATCTGGCTCCGGATAGCACGGGCTTACAAACACTGGATGGCGACTACATATGGGCGATTATCTTCTACTTATTACGAACGGGTCATGTCAAGGAAGCTGTCGACTATGTCCAAGCAAATACAATCCCTTTCCGAGCAATTGACCGATACTTCCTTCAATATATATCCCAGTTTCATGCGAATAAGGACCGACGTCTGTCACCTGAACTGCAAAACCGCATCAACAATGAATACAGTCAGAGATTTCGTATCGCTCCTGAAAATTCAGTTGATCCATTTCGGATGGCCTGCTACAAGGTTATTGGAAGGTGTGATCTTTCGGAGTTAAACTTGGCTGGGCTTCATTCGGAACTGATGGATTGGGCCTGGCTGCTCGTCACTCTTGCCAGGGAGGTGAATCTTGTCGATGAGCATGCAGGTGCTGTCTTCACCCTGGCGAATGTTCAAAAGTCGATCAAGACGCTTGGAGAGGGGTTTTTAGCCAAAGGGCTCGCGGCGGCGGAGGAGAAGACTGTGAAAGGAGTTTACTTCTATCTTCAGATACTATGCGGCCTTTTCGAAAACGCTATCCAATTCTTCTATGGTGTCGAGTATGTAGATGCGTTGCATTTCGCTATAGCCCTCGATTATTATGGCCTTCTCTGTGTCTCCGACCCCAACACGTCAGAGGGACGATTACTTACATTTAGTGTAACTAATCGTCCACAGATCAATTTTGCACAAATGATCGGATGGTATACGAGGGACTTTCGCGCAGCAAACGTTATTGCGGCTGTTGACTATCTCACACTGATCTGTCTAAATGGTGATCTATCGGGTGATGCTGGCCATCGACAAGTAATGACGTGTCATCAAGGACTTCGCGAACTTGTTCTGGAGAGTCGAGAATTCACCAAGTTATTGGGGGATATGCAGTTGGATGGACGACGCATAAAGGGTGCCATTGAAGAGCGGATGAAGCTGATCCATTTGGCTGATACTGATGATTTTATGCGTACCGTCACCATACAAGCAGCAAGTATTGCAGACGATAATGGAAGGATTACAGATGCCGTTCTGCTTTATGACTTGGCTGGAGAATATGACAACGTCATTACTATCACCAACCGAGCATTGAGTGAGGCTGTCGCTGTTGATATCGGGCAAGAAAAGATCTCCCTTCTGTCGCCGAGACTGGTGGCGGAACAGTCATCTCCTGAACAACAGCAAAGCAGTCTAAGCCTGACATCGGTTGAGGATCCTGTCAAATTGGCACAGGTGATTACTGCTATCTACAACGACAAGCCGATGTATCACGAGAAGATCTCCCAACTCAATAAAGAGACATGTCGTGTGCTTTTGAGGATGAATGAAGCAAAGAGCAAAATAGAGGCCCGGAATTGGACAGGTGCTCTGGACGTGAGTTATCCATCGCTATATTTGTTGAGCGAATGCTAATGGGATGCAGATTATTGCAAGTCTTCAAATTCTTCCCCTCGAAGCGCAAGGCGACTCGAATGTCATCCGACAATTTGCAGCCAAGTATTCGGCTCTTCCGGAGACCATCACTCGAAACATCCCCAACCTCATCATGTGGACAGGTCGTAGTTGCGAAGAGCAGCGATCTAAGCTGGCCAACTCTCACTATAACAGCAATGATGGTACACGGCGGCACATGATTGAAGACCTGAAGAGAAAAGCAACAGACCTCACGATGTATGCCGGATTTCTCAAGTACCGACTCCCTACTTGGGTGAACGATATGCTAGCGAGGATCGCAGCAGAATGAGAAGGGCGTTATGATAGATATGAGAAGAGAGTGTTGGCATCGGGTCTGCAGATAGATAAATATCCGTCAAGGCCAAAGACGGGAGGCTAATTTGGCATTAAATTTTTAAGGAGTCAGGCTACTCTACAGGTGTTTGGCTCCATGAGATCAAGTGAACCCGGCCCAGGCCACACAAGTCATGAAGGAGCTTGTTAAATCTGGTCACCAATTTCAGGCGCACATCCGATACACGCACTGTACATGTGTAGTCCTCGATGAGTGGGATTATTAGTGGGCAAAATTAAGTCCTCGATGTCTGAAGATGGTCGAAAACACATGTTTGGAGGGAATCAATTTTCAACCATGGAAAGGAAGACACTGGCAGACCCTCATTTTTCCATTTTGGATCCAAAATCATAAGGACTTTAATGGAAAGATTAATCTGATCTTTAATTGAGTACCTGATGACCCTGAATAAGGAGCACTTATCAGAGAAAAGGAATCTCCATCTATGAGGGCAGAAGGCCGGTACTCTAGTTTACTTAGTAGTAGTAGTAGTAGTAGTAGTAGTAGTAGTAGTAGTACTACTACTACTCTACTGCTGTCCCGAGTAATCGTTGGATCCACTGGTCGCTTCGCTCCCAGTTGGAGGAAGCGATTTGTCGCGTGCCAGCTTCATTCTTATGATCATGTAATGTGAAACAATAAGCTGTACCCTTACACTATATTTAATAGGAAATGTACATAATTAGATTCTATCTAACCCAAAGAATTGAACACTATCACTACTCTCACTTCCTGACTCCTGACTACTGTCCTCCGCCTCCATCTCAATCTCCATCTCCGCCTCCGCCTCAGGATCTTGAATAGGCTCTAGGAGGTGCTCTGGAATAGGTTGATTTGTCTTAAGTAAGGTAGCAATTGTCTTCTTACGTGCCCGCTCTTCTTTTCTAGCCTGAACACCGGCCTTATGTAGGAGCTTCCTAGCCTGAATAGCCTGGGATTTGAGAGCTCTTGCAGCCCTTTTTGCCTGTTTGGCCGCCTCTTTTTCCACCTTCTGTGCCTGTAGCTGTAGTGCCTCCCTTGCTGTTAAGGCGCCTCCTGTCTTTAGGGTGCGACGGCTATAGCTCCTTTGCTGTCTTTGGTCTTGAACTTGCTGTTCTAAAATAGCATGTTTAAGGTCTTTAATTTTGCCCCTAAATTAGGACCTCCTCTGTGCCTTTGATCCAATTCTGAAAATGCGGCCTAGACGGGCTACTAAGTAGGTCTAGGACCTTACTTTTCCACCTTTGCAGCTAAAGCTCAGATTCTGAAAAGCTGACAGGAATTAGGGGTAGCTGAGGAGCTACCGGTGTCTAAGGTATCTGTTCTAGCCTTGAATAGGTCTTAATCTTCTCAATAGCTACTATATAGCTAATTGGCCACATCCTAGAATTCTAAAAGGCGTGGATAATAATCGTTGGTTTTCTACCAAACCACCTCTCGGAGGTGGTTGGTCCAAGCAAAGTGAGACAGCCAAGCAAAGTGAGACACGTCAGCAGATGCCGTTCATACTGTAAATCGTATAGTACCACAATCAACGTCAATGAATGAATGAATGAATGAATGAATGAATTATAGCACCACAATGCCACTAAGACTTAAGGACGACGCTGAAATGCATATGCAGGAGGCAATTGACTTTAATGCCCAAAATCCTACTGAAAAAGTAGCCACTACGAGCCGGATATTCCATGTGAACGCATCAACTCTCCGCACACGAAGACAGCGACAGACAGCAACACCCCAAAAGCGTAGAGGCCATAATAAGGTCCTCTCAGATGCCCAAAATGAGGCAATTCGACGATATATTCGAAGATCATATGAAGCAGGATATGGGGCTACGAAGGCAATGGTCTTTGAGGCCATAGCTGAGCTTAAGAGGGCAGAGATTCCACCAAAACCAGCACCATCAAAGAGCTGGTTTACTACGTGGATTAAAACACAAACTCAACACTTCCATGCAATTAAAACACGACCAATCGATAGAGTACGGGTGTCAGCACACAACCTAGATGATGTGAGATCTTGGTTTCAGGAATATAAGGACTACTGCGACCAAATAGGGGTAAAAAGGGAGGACATCTTCAATTTTGATGAAGTAGGATTCCGGGTTGGAATAGCACTAGGACAGGAGGTGCTTGTGCCTTCTCACATAA
>Ga0123337_10001429_pt1 | contig 30711 bp, 26 predicted proteins | sample frozenSSSSmetaG_FD_89792 | JGI IMG/M metagenome (GOLD analysis project Ga0123337, IMG submission 89792) | Glacier valley bacterial and archeal communities from Borup Fiord, Nunavut, Canada, to study Microbial Dark Matter (Phase II) -... | ecosystem: Environmental > Aquatic > Freshwater > Ice >...
ATCCGGGCGGCGATCGAGGTGTTCGCGGCGCTCGGCGCCACCATCGTGCCGATGCGGGTGCCGGACCGGAGGGCGGCGACCGAGGCGCAAATGGTCATCACCGACGCCGAGAGCTTCAGCTTCCACAAGCCGGTTTACGAGGCCGATCCGAGCAAGTTCGGCCCGCAACTGGCGGCAGCCATGGAGCGCGGGCGCCGCTACGACGCGCTGACGATGAGCCGCGCCTACATTGTGCGCGACCGGTTCAAGGGCGAGTTGCTGCGGGCGTTCGAGGGCATCGATGCGATCGCCTCGCCGGTCTACCCGATGGTGGGCGCGCGCTACGACGAGATGGACCGCCACCTCGCGGACCTCAGCGCCTTCCTCGGCTTTACCTCGCCGTTCAACGTTTCGGGCAGCCCGTCGATCACCTTCCCGGTCGGCATCGCCAAGGTGGGGATGCCGATCGGCATGCAACTGATCGGGCCGCACCTGAGCGAACCCGGGCTGCTGAAGGCGGCGCATGCCTTCCAGCAGGCGACCGACTGGCACCTGAAGCGCCCGCCGCTTCTCAACTGAGAGACACGACCATGCTCGATACCAGCACCATTCCGTACATGGCCCTGACCGACGTCGCGGCTGGCATCAAATCCGGCGAGCTGTCGCCGGTGACGTTGACCGAGACCATGCTGGCGCGGATAGCGCAGGTGGATACGGAACTGCACGCCTTCCTCTCCGTGCATGGTGAGACGGCGATGAACCAGGCGCGGCAGGCCGAGAGCGAGATCCGCTCCGGGCGCTATCGCGGGCCGCTGCACGGCGTGCCGATCGCCATCAAGGATCTGTTCTTTACCAAGGGCCTGCCGGCGACGTTCGGGTCGGGGGCGTACAAGGATTTCGTTTCCGATTACTCGGCGACGGTGGTGGACCGGCTGGTGGCGGCGGGGGCGGTGATCCTCGGGCGGCTGGCGCTGCATGAGGGGGCGCTGGCGGAGCATCATCCGATGTTCGGCGCGCCGCCGCGGCACCCGTATGTCGCGGGGTACTCGCCGGGCGGATCGTCGTCGGGCTCTGGTGTCGCCACGGCGGCGGGGCTGTGCTTTGCCTCGCTGGGGTCGGATACGGGCGGGTCGATCCGGTTTCCGTCGGCCACCAACGGGCTGACCGGCCTGAAGCCGACCTGGGGGCGGGTGTCACGCTACGGCGTGTTCACGCTGGCCGATACGCTCGATTCCGTCGGGCCGATGTGCCGCTCGGCGGCCGACGCGGCGGCGGTGTTCGACGTGATCGCCGGGCATGACGTCAACGATCCGACGAGCCTGGCGGAGCCGGTGCCGGGGTATCTCGCGGCGCTTGAGAGCGGGGTGTGGGGGGCGCGTGACCTCAGGATCGGCGTCGACTGGGCCTATATCGGCGACGGGGTGGACCCGGAGATCGTTGGCTCGATCAAGGAAGCGCTGCAGGTGTTCGAGGCGATCGGCGGGCGGATCGTGCCGATCAAGCTGCCGGACATGGCCGACGTGGTGCGCAGCCAGCGGATCATCATGGAAACCGAGTGCGCGCGGTATCACGAGGCGCACTACAAGACGCACCCGGAGGGGTTCGGCAAGCTCAGGGACGTGATCGAGCGCGGCTTCACCTACCGGGCGGTGGATGTGGCGGCGGCCTACATCATCAAGGACCGCTTCCGTGGGCAGCTGAGCGAGGTGTTCGAGGCGGTTGACGTGATCCCGGCGCCGATCATGCCGTGGGTGGGGATGAAGTACGACGAGCTCGAAGAGTTGTTCCAGCGCATCCCGCTGTTCGGCCGCTTCGGCGGCACCTGCAACATGGCGGGCGTGCCGACCATCACTTTCCCGGTGGGCGTGAACCAGATTGGCCTGCCGCTCGCCATGCAGCTGATCGGGCCGCAATTGAGCGAGGTGTCGCTGTTCAAGGCAGCGCACGCCTACCAGCAAGCGACCGAGTGGCACCTGCGCAGACCTGCATTCTGATTGCGGCGTTCTGATCCTTTTTCCGACGAACCGACAGGAGCCGCAAATGGCTTTGGACGACATTCATTTTCAGCCACTCACAGCGGTGGCCAAGCACATCGAGAGCCGCGACATCTCGCCGGTGGAGGTGACCGAAGCGATCCTCAGCCGCATCGAGACATACGACCAGGGGCTGCACGCCTACACCACGGTGACCGCCGACGTGGCCATGGCGCAGGCCAAGAAGGCCGAGGTCGAGATCATGAAGGGGATCTATCGCGGGGTGATGCACGGCATCCCGATCGCGGTGAAGGACCTCTGCTTCACCAAGGGCATCACGACGACCGGCGGCATGTCGATCTACCGCGACTTCAAGCCCGACCATGACGCGACGGTGGTGACGAAACTCGCCGATGCCGGTTCGGTGCTGCTGGGCAAGCTGCACATGACCGAAGGGGCCATGCTGGAGCACCATCCGGAGTTCCCGGAGCCGGTGAACCCGTGGAAGAAGGATCTGTGGACCGGCGTGTCGTCGTCGGGCTCGGGCGTTTCGACGGCGGCGGGGATGACCTACGCAGCGATCGGCTCGGATACGGGTGGCTCGATTCGCTTCCCGTCGGCCGCCAATGGGCTGACCGGGGTAAAGCCGACCTGGGGGCGGATCAGCCGCTACGGCATCTTCGACCTCGCGGCGACGTTCGATCACCTCGGGCCAATGGCACGCTCGGCGGCGGATGCGGCGGCGATGCTGCAGACGCTGGCAGGCTGGGACCCCAAGGACACGACGTCGCTCTCGAGCCCGGTGCCGGACTATCTCGGCGCGCTCGATGCCGGGGTGTGGGGCGCGCGTAGCGTCAAGGTAGGGCTCGACTGGGATTTCTGCTCGGCTGATGCCGATCCGGTGACGATCGGGATGGTGCGGGATGCGGTGGCGGTGCTCGAGGAGATCGGCGCGCTGACGCAGGACGTGACGTTCCCGTCGGTCGACAAACTGCTGGTCATGAACATGGCAGCTACGATGGCGGAGACCGCGGCGCACCACGATGCGACCTATCCGAGCCAGGCCGACAAATACGGCCCGAGCGTCAAGGCGATGATTGAACTCGGCCGCTCAGCGAGCGCGGTGGATATCGGCAAGGGCATCATCGAGCGGCGGAAGTTCACCGGCGCGGTGCTGCGGATGTTCGACGATATCGACGTGTTCGTGATGCCGGTGTTCAAGCTCGGCACGCCGACCTGGACCGAGATGCGCGAGCAGGTGGCCCAGAGTTTTGACCTGATCGGCAAGTTTACCTCGCCGATCAACGCCACGGGCACGCCGACGGTGACGCTACCCGTCGGGTTCACCGACGATGGCCGGCCGGTGGCGATGCAGCTTTGTGGCGCGCCGGGCTCGGAAGCGCTGCTGCTGAAGGTGGCGCATGCCTACCAGATGGCGACGGACTGGCACACCCGCCGTCCCCCCGGGTTCTGAGCGCAGGCACCGCGCTCAGTGATGAAGCGGGCGCCGGGCTCCCGACAGGCCCGGCGTCCGCTTCGCCTTTTTGGTCCTTGGTCTAGGTCATGGTCGGTGAGGCCGCCGGTACCACGACGTGTCATCCCTGCTTTCGTGTACAGTCCCTTGTGATTGGCGGGATGGACTCGGTGTAGAACGAGGCGTTGTGGAAGGGGATAGCGGTGGGCTGCTGGTTGCCTACGAGGCCTGCCGTAGCGTGTTTCGGTAGAGGCGGCGGAGGCCTTCGGAGTCGACACTCGTGCAGATCAGGTGTTCGGGGCGGTTGTCCCAGGCGTTTGGCGGGAACCTCGTGCCGGACGGCTTCTGAATAGTCTGGCCGAAGGCGAGGCCTTCGCTGACGACGCGGATGGCGCCGCGGCGGGTTTCGAACAGGGTCGGGTCGAGCAGGTAGGCGACGGCCGAGCTGTCGTGCACGTAGATGCTGTCGACGCCGCCCTTGAGGTGAAAATCCTCGTAGAAGCGGGAAATCTCCCAGATGAAGCGGCCTGCCTCGCCGGCCTCGTTGGCGAGGGCGCGGAGGAAGGGCGTCGGCATGCGGGTCTTCTGCGTGACGTCGAGGCCGGCCATGGTGAGCGGCCAGGCGGCGGCGGTCACCTCGTCGGCGGCGAGCGGGTCGCCCCAGATATTGGCTTCGGCGGCGGGAGTGACGTTGCCGAGGACGCCGCCGATGCCGAAGGCGCCGCCCATGATCACCACCTGTTTGACGAGCGAGGCGATGCCGGGATCCTCGCGCAGGGCGAGAGCGAGGTTGGTCATGCGGCCGACGGCGACGATCTCGACTTCGCCCGGGTTGGCGCGGATGAGGTCGATGATCAGCCGGTGGGCCGGGCGGGGATCAGCCGTGCGCGACAGGGTCGCCGGGAGTTCGATGTCGCCGAGGCCGTTATGGCCGTGGACGAACGTGGGCGGTTCGCTCGCCTCGCCAACGAGCGGCGCGCCGGCCCCCTGCGCCACCGGGGCAGCGATGCCGAAGCGCTCGGCGAGGTAGAGGGCGTTGCGGGTCGTGGTCTCGATGGTGCCGTTGCCGAACGTGGTGGTGATGCCGATGAGCTCGACTTGGGGCGAGGCATGCAGGAACAGCAGCGCCATCGCGTCGTCGATCCCCGGGTCGGTGTCGAAGATCACCTTGTGCATTTTCAGTCGTCCTCGTGAAGTTTGCGGCGCCGGGCATGGATGACCATGGCCAGGACGGGAACCAGGTAGGGGATGGCCTGCAACAATTCGCTCGGCACGCCGAATCCCTGCAGCGACAGGGTGATGGCTTCGGTGGCGCCGAGCAGCAGGGCGGCCGCCAGCGTACCCCAGGCATAGCCGAAGCCCATGACATCGGCGGCGAGCGCAATGAAACCGCGGCCGGCGGTCATGTTCTGGCTGAACCAACTGACGTAGCCCATCGACAGGAAGGCCCCAGCGGCGCCGGCGAAGAGGCCGGAAATCAGCAGGGCGGTGACCTGGACACGCAGCACCGGGATGCCGGTGGCGGCTGCCGCCTCGGGGTTCTCGCCGACGGCGCGCATGGCGAGGCCGAGCGGCGTGCGGGTGACGAGCAGGGCGACGAGCGGCACGGCGAGCAGGGCGGCGTAGGTGAGGATGTTGTGGCCGGAGAGGATGGGGCCGAGGATCGGGATGTTCTCGATGAGCGGGATAGTGAGGCTGGGCAGGACCAGGCTGGGGAGCGAGCCGGAGATGCCCTTGTCGCCGGTGAGGGCGAAGAGCCCGAGCGTGGTGCCGGCAATAGCTGCCATGTTCAGCGCGATGCCCGAGAGGATGAGATCGGCGCGCAGCAGGTGGATGGCGCCCGAGAGCATGGCGGCAAGCACGGCGCCCGATACGAGGGCGGCGGCGAGGCCGAGCCAGACGTTCTGGGTGAGGGCGGAGACGACGACGCCCGCGAGAGCGCCGGCCAGCATCATGCCCTCGATGCCGATGTTCAGCACGCCGGCCCGCGACGAGACATGGACGCCGAGCCCGGCGAGGATGAGGGGCGTGGAAACGCGAAGAATGGCGGGCACGAGGCCGAGGAGGTCGATCATGCCGACGCTCCGGTGCGGGCGCCGAAGGCGCGGAGCAGTTTTGGGTTGCGGGTGAGCGCGGCGGCGGTGACGGTGACGAGCAGCAGCGCCTGCATCAGGCCGACCGCCTCGTTGGGCACATCGAAATTGCGCGCCACCAGATCACCACCGACCTGCATCCAGCCGAGGAACAGGGCGGCGGGGATGACGAGGGCGGGATGGTCGCGGGCGAGGATGGCGACGGTGACGCCGGTCCAGCCATTGCCCGGCAGGGCCTGCCAGGAAAAGCGCTGGTAGAGCCCGAGCATCTCGATGCCGCCGCCGAGCGCCGCGATCAGCCCGCCGATCACCTGGGCGCGCAGCCCGATGTTGCGTACGGCGAGGCCGAGGTGGCCGGCGAAGTTCGGATTGGCGCCGACGATGCGGCTTTCGAAGCCACCGGCGGTGCGGAACAGGTAGACGGCGCCGAGGCCGCAGGCGAGCAGGGCAAGCAGGGTGCCGAGGTGGATGCGGTTGCCTTCGATGAGTTTTGGCAGCTTGGCATCGGCGGGAATCTTGAACGACACCATGGCGCCGGCGGCGGGGTCGCGGAGCAGGACGTTGAGCACGTAGAGGCCGATGAACAGGGCGGCGAAGTTCAGCATCAGCGAGGAGACGAGCTCGGACGCGCCGTAGCGGGCGCGGAGCACGCCCGGCACGACGCAGACCGACGAGCCGACGACGGCGCCGACGAGCAGCGCGGCGGGGGCCAGCAGCGGGGCGGGCAGCGGCAGCAGCAGCGCGGCCGCGACGGTGCCGAGGCCGCCGAGGAAGAAGGCGCCCTCGACGCCGAGGTTGAACATGCCGGCGCGGAGGATCAGCGCCACGGCGAGGCCGCAGAACATCGACGGGGTGGCCAGTTCGACGATGTTGCCGAGGTAGCGCAGGTTGCGGAAGGGGCCGAACAGGAAGGTGGTGACGACGCCCATCGGGTCGGGCTGGGTCAGCGCCAGCGGTACGAGGACGAGGGCGACGACGGCGATCACCACGGCGACGGTCAGGGCGGCTTCGGCGAGGGCGTTACGGATCATGCGGCGACCTCGAGACCCAGCATGTAGGGGCCTAGCCGCGCCGGGGTGAGGTCCGGGCTGTTGGGGAAGGTGGCGACGAGGCGGCCGGCATAGAGCACCGAGACACGCGTCGAGAGGCGGAGCAGTTCGTCGAGATCGGCGCTGAGCAGCAGCACGGCGCAGCCCGAGCGGGCGAGGGCGACGATCTGGTCCTGGATGAAATTGGCGGCGGCGACGTCGATGCCGCGCGTCGGCTGGTCGGCGATGAGGAAGCGCGGGTTGGTGCCGAACTCGCGGGCGGCGATGATCTTCTGGGCGTTGCCGCCGGACAGCGCGCCGAGCGGCGCGAGGGGGCCGGGGCAGCGGACGCCGAAGGTGTCGATGATGGCGCGGGTGCGCTCGACCATGGCGCGCGGCCTCAGCAGTGGACCGAAGCGGTAGCCGCGATGCGCCCCGGCGAGGGCGTTCTCGGTGAGGGTGAGGCGGCGGGAGCCACCGTCGCGGAAGCGATCGGCGGGGAGGTGGGCGAGGCCGCGGCGGCGGAGGGCGCCGGTGCGTTCGCCGACGACGGGCTCGCCGTCCCACGAAATGGTGCCGGCGTCGGGGCGGCGGCTGCCGGCGAGGACCTTGACGAGGCCGCGCTGGCCGGAGCCATCGACGCCGGCAATGCCGAGGATTTCACCGGGGCGGATATCGAGGTGGATGGCGTCGAGCCGGTCGTTGGCGTCGCGGGCCCGGAGGGTCAGGCCGCAGACGGCGATGCGGGGGGTGCCGGACTGCGGCTCGGGCCGGACGATGGTGGAGGTGGTGGCTTCGCCCATCACCAGCCGGGCGATGGCGTCGTCGGAGACATCGGACATCGCGGCATCGCCCGAGACGCGGCCGGCCCGCATGGTAGTGACGCGCTGCGCCAGCTCGCGCACTTCCTTCAGCTTGTGCGAGATGAAGAGGATGGTGAGGCCCTGTTCTCGCAGGGCGACGAGGCGGCGGAACAGCTCCTCGGTCTCGGGGGGCGAGAGGACGGCGGTGGGTTCGTCAAGGATGAGGATGCGGGTGTCGCGCGACAGGGCCTTGAGGATCTCGACCTTCTGCTGGGCGGCGACGGAGAGGGTGGAGAGCGTCGCGTCGGGATCGACGTCGAGGCTGTAGCGCGACGCGAGGTCGAGGACGCGGGCGCGGGCCTTGGCGCGGTCGACGAAGGGGCCGTGGCGGGGCTCCTGGCCGAGCAGGATGTTCTCGGTGACGCTGAGACCGCCGATCAGCGAGAAGTGCTGGTGCACCATGCCGATGCCAAGCGCGGCGGCGGCGCGGGGATTGTCGATCCGCACCGGCAGGCCGTCGATGGCGAGGCCGCCGGAGGTGGGGGCTTCGAGGCCGGAGAGGATCTTCATAAGGGTGGATTTGCCGGCACCGTTCTCGCCGCAGATGGCGTGGATGGTGCCGGCTTCGACGGCAAAGCCGACGTCCGACAGGGCGACCGTCCCGTTGGGGTAGGTCTTGGAGACCTGCTCGAAGCGGATGAGGGGACGGTCGCTCATGTCGATCAGGGACGGACGCTGTCGCGCAGGGCGTTGAGCTCGTCGGGGGTGAGGACGAAGCCCGAGGAGACCTTGATGGTGCCATCGATGATGCCGGCCTTGGCCACGGCGATCCGGGCCTTCAGCGCGTCATTGGCGACGGTGGCCATGATGCCGGTATCGACGAGGCCGACGGCATCCTCCTTGAGGCCGATGGACTCGATGGTGCCGACCGGCAGCTTGCCTTCAACGAAGAGGTCGAAGGCGCGCAGCAGGGTGACATCGACCTTCTTGAGCATGGAGCTGACGACCTTGTCGGCCATTTCGGGATCGGTGCCGCGAAAGATGGCTTCCTGGTCGGAGTTGACGCCGATGGCGTAGCGGCCGGCGTCCTTGGCGGCGGCAAGCTGGCCGAGACCGGTGAGGCCGGCGACGTTAAAGCCGATCGAGGTGCCGGCGCGGTACTGGGCGAGCGCCAGTTCCTTGCCCTTGGCGGCATCGTTGAACGAGCCGGCATAGGCGATGGCCACCCTGACGTCGGGGGTGACGGAGCGGGCGCCCTCGATGTAGCCGACGAGGAAATCGTTGATGACGGGGATGTCGACGCCGCCGAGAAAGCCGATGGTGCTGCCCCAGTCGGCCGGGATGGTGCCATCGGCGATGAGCCCCGCGGCGAGGATGCCGGCGAGGTAGGAGCCTTCGTTCTGGTTGAAGGTGACCGAATAGACGTTGCCGAAATCGCCGTCGGCGTAGGGCATGATGCCGTCGATGAGGATGTAGGTCTTGTCCGGGTACTGCGGCGCGACTTCGATCATGATGTCGGAGATTTCGAAGGTGCAGCCGACGATGACGTCCCAGTCGCCTTCCGAGGCATCCTGGAAGGCGGGGAGCCACTTGGTCTGGTCGGTGCCCATCTCGATGACCTTGGTCTCGACGGCATCGCCGTACTTGGCCTTGATCTGCTCCATGCCGAGGGCGCCGAGATCGAAGTAGGACTTGTCGCCCAGGTTGCCGTTGACGAGGAAGACGATCTTTTTCGGCTCCTCTGCGAGGACGGCCGGGGCGCCCAGCGCCACGATGGCGGTGCTGGCAAGCAGCAGGGAGGTGAATCGGCGGCGGCTGAGGTGATGCATCGGGTTGATCCTGTGTATCGGGTTGGAACTGGCTAGTCTCGGGCGATGGGGCTGGTGGCTCCATCGGCGTGGTTGGCGAGCCAGGCGGCCCGGCGGAAGAAGAGATCGGGCACGACTTCGTGCACGCGGCCGATGAGGTCGGCCATGTCGGCGGTCTTCAGTTCGCCGTCCTCGACGATGATGCGGCCATCGACCATGGTGAGATCGACATCGCCGCCGCGCACGGCGTGGACGAGGTTGTGGTGCAGGTTGCCGTCGACGCCGCCGAACAGCGGGGTGAGGCGTGGCGTATCGGTGCGGACGGCGATGAGGTCGGCCTTCTTGCCCGCTTCGAGGGAGCCGATGTCGGCATCCTTGCCGATGGCGCGGGCGCCTTCGATGGTGGCCATGCGCAGCACGTCCCAGGCGGGCATGGCGGCAGCATCGAGGCTGGCGAACTTGGCGAGCAGGGAGGTGAACTTCATCTCCTCGAACATGTCGAGGTTGTTGTTTTCCTTCTCGCCATCGGTGCCGATGCCGACCGCGACACCGGCCTGTCGCAGCTTGGCGACAGGTGCGGCGCCGCTCGCGAGCTTCATGTTGCTGGTCGGATTGTGGGCGACGGCGATGCCGCGGCGGGCCATCAGCGCGATCTCGTCGTCGTCGAGCCAGACGCAGTGGGCGAGGAGCGTGCGGGGCGCATCGAGCAGGCCGAGCTTTTCGAGGGCCGGGATCGACCGACAGCCGTAGCGGCGCTGCATCTCGCGCAGCTCGACCTCGGCCTCGTTGGAATGGGTGTGGAAGCCGGTGCCGAATTTCTGCGCCAGCGCGATGGCGCGCCGATGGGCGGGTTCGGTGGCGTAGAAGGCGTGCTCGAGGCCGACCCAGACCTCGACGCGGCCTTCGGCGCCGCCGTGCCAGGTTTCGAGCAGCGCCTCGGTGTCGTCGAGGTGGTCGAAATAGTCGTAGTCGGGGTGCTCGCCGACATAGGGCACCATGATGGTGCGGTTGCCGATCTGCTGCGCGGCGCGGGCGCTGCCCTGCATGTAGCGCCACATATCGACGACGGTGGTGGTGCCGGAAAGGCCCGCCTCGGCGTAGCAGAGGAAGCTCGCCGCCTCGGCGTCCGCGGGCTGCAGCACGCGGTGCATCGGGTCTATGAACATGCGCAGCCAGTCCCAGACCGGCAGGCCCTCGGCGGTGCCGCGCAGCACGCCCGAATGGAGGTGGGCGTTGACGAGGCCGGGCATCAGCAGCCGGTTGGTGAGCCGACGCACCGGGACGCCGGGGTAGCGGGGGCGCAACTCGGCGGCCGGGCCGACGGCGGCGATGCGGTCGTTCTCGATGACCACGAAGCCGTCGGCGATCACCCGGTTGGCAGGGTCCATGGTCAGCACATGGTCGGCGTGGAGCAGCATGGTGATCATGGCCGGGTCTCTCAGTACTGTGCCGCGGGGAGGTGGAGGACGAGGCCGTCCAGCGCGTCGGTGAGCTTCAGCTGGCAGGTGAGGCGGCTTTCGGGACGCGGGTCGATGACGCACTCGATCATCGCGGTCTCGCTGCCGGAGGGTGGGACGAGGCGCTGGAGCCACTCCGCATCGACGTAGCAGTGGCAGGTGCCACAGGCGCAGGCGCCGCCGCATTCGGCGAGGATCACCTCGACCCCGGCATTGACGGCGACCGACATGACGGACTGCCCGATATCGCCCTCGGCCTCGGTGCTGGTGCCGTCGGCGGCGATGAAGGTGACGCGGGGCATCAGGCTGGTTCCTCGATGGCGTACAGGGTCGTCATTTCGGCCTCGATGCGACGGCGGGCCTGCATGAAGGCGCGCGGGGCATTGACGGCCTCGATGGCGCGCAGCACGCCGTCGCGCACGAAGTGGCGCACGAAGTGGCGGACGAAGTCACCCTCGCCGGAAATCGTCTCGATACGATCGAGCGGCGAGGGGATTCCGGCGAGCTGGAGCTTAAGGTCGAACTGATCGGACCAGAACCACGGGATTGCCGGGCCAGGCAGGGGCCTGCCGGCAATGCCGGCGGCGACGGTGCGGGCCTGGTCGAGGGCGTTGTTGACGCTTTCGAGGCGCAAAGCCGGGCCATAGTAGGGGTGGTCGAAGCGCGTGCAGTCGCCCGCGGCATAGATCGCCGGGTCGGAAGTGCGGCAGCGGGTATCGACGAGGATGCCGCGATCGGTGCGGAGCCCGGTGGCGGCGGCGAGCCGGTCGTCGGCATCGGCGCCGATGCCGACGATGACCAAGTCGGTCGAGATCTGTTCGCCCGAGGCCAGCGTGACGGCAGTGGCGCGATCATCGCCCGCAATGGCGGTGATGATGACGCCGGTGCGAATATCGACGCCACGAGCGCTATGGCCGGCGGCGATGAAGGCCGAGAGGTCGGCCGAGGCGACGCGGGCGAGGAGGCGCGGCGCGGCTTCGAGCACGGTGACGGCGATGCCGGCCTGCGTCAGGCTGCCGGCCAGTTCGAGGCCGACGAAGCCGCCGCCGATCACGACGGCGCGGCGGACGCCCGGCAGCAGGGTGCGCAGGCGGTCGAGGTCAGCATAGTCCTTGAGGGATACGACGTTGATGTGGTCAGCGCCGGGAAGAAGGAGGCGGCGGGGAACGGAGCCAGTCGCCAGCACCAGCCGGTCGTAGTCGATCGTCTCGCCGCCGGTGAGAATGACCGCGCCGGCCTGCTGGTCGATACCCGACACTGCAACGCCGAGGCGTGGCGCGATGTTGCGCTGGGCGATGAAGGCGCGGGTGCGGATGGCGAGGTCGTCGGGGCCGATTGGTTCGGCGAGGCCGCGCTTCGACATCGGGGGGCGGTGATAGGGCAGGTGAGGTTCGTCGCCGAGCAGCGTGATCGAACCGTCATGGCCGCAGTCGCGCAGGCTGAGCGCCACCTGCAGACCGGCCTGTCCGGCCCCGATGACGACGACGCGGGCGGACATTCAGGCGGCCTCGAGCCGGAGCCGCAGGGCGCGGGGGCCGCGGACAGAGAGACTGCGCTTGTAGTCGGGCGCTTCGATCAGCTCGATGGAGCGGAAGGTTCTGAACAGGGTGGTGAAGATCACGTCCATGTCGAGCCGCGCCAGGTGGTTGCCGAGGCAGAAATGGGCGCCGCCGCCGAAGGCGAGGTGACGGTTCGGGGTGCGGCCGACGTCGAAATCGTCGGGGTTCTCAAACCGCTCCGGGTCGCGGTTGGCGGCGCCGTAGAGCAGGCCGAAGCGGGTGCCGCGCGGATAGGCGATACCGCCGATTTCGACGTCTTCGGCGGCGTAGCGGTCGAAGAAGGGCAGGGGGGACTCGAAGCGGAACATCTCCTGCACCGCCGTGGGCATGAGGCGCGGATCGGCCTTCAGCCGCGCCAACTGATCGGGGAAGCGGAGGAGCGCATGCAGGCCGCTGCCCAGCACGTCGATGGTCGAGCCATGGCCGGCCATGAGGATGAGCATGGCGGTGGAGATGAACTCGTCCTCGCTCATTTCGCCCGACTGCTCGGCCTCGACAAGGCGGGTGACGAGGTCGTCCTTCGGGGCGCGGAGCCGGTCGGCCTTGAGCTCGCGCAGATAGGCGCCGAACTCGGCGGCGGTGGATTCGGCGAGGCCCTTGCGCGCCGCCGAACGATCGACGTCGAAATACTGGACGATATTTTCGGACCAAGTGCGCAGCAGCGGGCTGTCCGCTTCGGGCACGCCGAGCAGGTGGCCGATGACGTGGCCCGGGACATGCACCGCCAGGTCGGCGACGAAATCCACCTCACCGGCGTCGGCGAGCCCCGAGACAAGCTTCGTCACGTAGGCCTCGATGGCGGCGCGCTGCCCGGCAACGAGGGCGGGAGTGAACATCCGGTACACCTGCCGGCGCAGCCGATCATGCACCGCGCCATCGCTGTTCAGCATCGAGAACTGCACAAATCGCGCATGGCTGGGCATGTCGTGGAAATTGTCCTGGCGCTGCCGGCGCGCCAGTTCGGCTTCGTCGAGGATGCCGGCAGGCATGCGGGGCAGGCGCGGGTCGGCAACGATGGCGGCGACGTCGCGCTGGCGGGTGACCAGTAGCATGTCGAGCTCTGGAAATGGAAACAACCCGGCTTGCGAGCGCATACGGGCGTAGACAGCGTAGGGATCTGCGGCGAATTCGGCCGATAGCGGATCGAAACGGAAGGGTTCGGGTTGGGCCGTCATCACGCGCTTTTCCTGGGGCCGATGGGATGAGAACTCTATCCGTGGCCGGGGCGAAGCAAATGCATGTCTATCTCAAACAGATGGACAAAACACGCATCGTCATGGTTTTGTCATGGCATCTGGAGAATGGCATGCTCGAGGAACGGCTTTACCTGCGCGCGCCGCACCTGCTCGATGCTGCCGTGCCCTACCAGGTGGTCGGCGGCGGGCAGCGCACGGCGATGGCGGGGATGGCGCCGATCACCACCCGCTTCCACGAGCATGCGTTCATGCTGTCGATGGAGGGGCGCGGGCAGATCGAGGTCGGGGATGCCGTCCGCTTCGCCGAGCCGGGCGACATCGTGTGGCTGAACACCTCGAGCCACTATGCGCATGGCTGCGCGCCCGGCGCATCCGGATGGGGCTATTACTGGATCGGGGTTGGTGCCGGCACCGGGCTCGACGCCGCCTACCAGGTGGCGAGGTGCGCCAGCGAGCCGGTTTTCGCCGGGGCGCAGTCACACGAAGTGGTGGCGATGTTCGAGCGCGGCATCCACGCGATCCGGCTGTCGGCGCCAACCGCCCCGGCGATCATCAGCGCGGCGATCAGCGACATCATCGCCGAGGTGCTCGGACGCCGGGCGCGGCGGCAGGGACTGCTCGGCTCGGAACAACTGGGCGGGCGGCTCGGGGGTGTGCTGGAGCGCATCCGGGGCGACATCGACTGGCCGTGGACGATCCCCGACATGGCACGGCTGGCGGCGCTGAGCCCGTCGCAGTTGCACCGCATCTTCAAGCAGCGGTTCGGGGTGTCGCCGATCACCTGGCTGCGGAACGAGCGGGTGAACCGGGCCCGCCGGCTGCTGGCCGACCGGGCGCTGAGCATCGCCGAAGTCGGGCGGCGCTGCGGCTATGCCGATCCCTACCACTTCAGCCGCGACTTCCGCCGCCTGTGCGGGGCGAGCCCATCGCTGTTCCGGTCACAGCAGGGCTGGTAGGCGGAACGGATCTGGCGCTGAGGCTCCCGGGGCGGAGGAGGGCTTGCCGGCTACTGGATCAGGGCTTTCAGCAGGCTGCGGAGGGCGGCGGCTTTTTCGCCTTCGAGGAGATCGACGATGCGCTGTTCCTGGGCGGTGGAGACGCCACGGAGGCGCTTGAACAGGGTCTTGCCGGCGGGGGCGGTGAGGATGAGGACGCGGCGGCGGTCGTTGGGATCGGGGGCGCGGTAGACCAGGCCCTCGGCGACCATCTTGTCGACGATCTTGGTGAGAGTCGGCGCTTCGATCAGGGACTGCTGCGCGATCTCGCCCATGGCGGCGGGCTCACTGGCGTCGAGCACCTCGAGGATACGGTACTGCTCGATCGGCACGCCGCCGGGGCGCAGACGATCCTCGAGCTCAGACTCGAGCTGGCGGTTGAGGCTGGCGATCATGTAAGCCAGTTGATCCTTCATGCGCGGCGATGCCATATATTCCTCCTCCAGTCTTTTTCAACAGTCGTCAATTCAAGTAAATTCGTGAGGCGCATTCGCGTTCCAGCCCGGTGCCGGGATGAACAGGGCGTGCGCCGAGTTGTCGCAGCGGAATCAGCCCGGCTCCATTGACGGGCTGGATACCACTACGACTTCAGTCTGACAATATTGCCGACTGAACTAATTTTTGGTGCGTGGTGGAGGGCGACTAGTTCGCGAGCTCGCCGACGACCCGCAGCGTGGCGCCTTCAGCCTCGCCCAGGTAGACGGTGGGGCGGATGCCGGTGGGCTGGTCGGCCAGCATGTGGCGGGGCAACCGGCGGGGCTTGGTGCGGTCGAGTTCGCGGGCGAGGATGCGGCTGTCGAAGGTGCCCAGATCGCGCACCAGCCCGGCGAGGACGTGCAGGCCCTCGTAGGCGCCGATGCTGCTGGCCGAGACGGGCGGGGCGAAGGTGCCGAAGGCGTCGTGGTAGCGCTCGAGGAACGAATCGTTGCGGTGCGATTGCTGGCCGGCGAAGTAGCTCGAGGCGGTGAACAAGTTGGTGGTGGCGTCAGCGCCGATACCGCAGACCACCGTCTCGTCGACGATGAGGCCGAAGCGCAGCATCTTCTGGTCGAGGCCGGCGGCGGCGAAGGCGCGATTGAACTCGACAGAGCACTGGCCCACGAGGGCGATGACCACGACCTGCGCGTTCGAGCCAGCGATGGTGCGGAGCAGGGCGGAGAAATCCTGGGTCCGGGTTGAGACCAGGGCGGTGCCGACGAGCTCGGAATTCTGCCGGCGCAGCGCCTGGCGTGCAGTGCCCAGCGTGATGCGCGGCCAGATATAGTCATTGCCGACGAAGAAGTAGCGGTCGGCCTGCCTGGTGGTCTTCAGCCAGTGGAGCGAGGGGCCGAGCAGCTCGACGTCGGTGGTCCCGATCGCCGCGGTGGAGGGGCCGACGGCGATGCCCTCGTATTGCGAGGTGTAGATATAGGGCAGGCGGCCGCTGACCTGCCGGGTGATGGGATCGCGGAGATCGGAGGTGTGGCTGCCGATGATGGCGCCGACGCCGTCGATGTCGATGAGTTGGTCGATGGCCGCAGACGCCTCCCTCTCGCCGAAGCCGCAATCGCCGAAGACGATCTCGAGCTCTTCGCCGAGGATGCCGCCCTGCCGGTTGATCTCGGCGGCGCCGAGCATTGCCGCCGCATCGAGTGCAGGAGCCCACATGCCCGCGACGCCGGACCTCGCATGCAGCATGCCGACTTTCATGCATCACTCTCCGCAAGAGGCCGCAATGCTTGCCGGGTGAACGATCTCCCGGGGCTTGCTGACAGGGCACACTGACCGCTCGAACCGCGGTTGTCAAACGAACGATGCTTTTTTGATCGACTGGCAAAAGTGCATATTTGCTAGGCATTTCGCACTGGATGAAGACTCCGCTTGCGTTTTTGATAGTTTCATATTTGACTATCAACAGAGACATCAAATCGGTTTCGTGATCGGATTTTTGCGATGGACGCCAAGGCGCCACATAGCCTCGCCGCTGCCGAGGCCCTGCATTATCTCAGCCTTACCGCCGTTTCTGAGCTGATCCGAACCGGGGTGGTGAGCCCGGTGGAGGTGACGCGGACGCTGCTCGACCGGATCGAGGCGCTTGACGGCAAGCTCAAGAGCTTCACCACGGTGACGGCGGAGCATGCGCTGGAGCGGGCGCGGACGGCCGAGGCCGAATTGTCGCAGGGCATCTGGCGCGGGCCACTGCATGGCGTGCCGATTGCGGTGAAGGACCTGTGCAACACCAGTTTCGCCCCCACCAGTGCCGGGACCTATATCCACCGCGAGTACATGGCGGGCGAGAACGCGACGGTGGTCGACCGGCTGGAGGACGCCGGGGCGGTGATCCTCGGCAAGCTCTCGATGACCGAGGGCGCCTGGGCCGGACATCACCCGAAGATGAACACGCCGCAGAGCCCCTGGGCGGAGGGCGTGTGGACCGGCGCGTCGTCGTCGGGCTCGGGCGTCGCGACCGCGGCGGGGCTTTGCTACGGCGCGCTGGGTTCGGACACGGGCGGCTCGATCCGGCTGCCCTCGACGGCGTGCGGGCTGACCGGGATGAAGGCGACCTGGGGGCGGGTGAGCCGCGCCGGGGTGTGGGCGCTGGCCGACTCGCTCGACCACGTGGGGCCGATGACGCGGAGCGTCGCCGATGCGGCGGTGATGCTGGGCGCCATCGCCGGGCATGACGCCAGGGATCCGACGACGCTGAACGCGGCGGTGCCGAACTACCTCGCCGGGCTTGGCGGCTCGATCGCGGGGATGCGGATAGGCCTCGACGAAGAGTATGTGTTTGCCACCGCCTCGCCCGAGGTGGCGGCGATGATGCGCGAGGCGCTCGCGGTGTTCGCGACCCTCGGGGCGCGGATCGTGCCGGTGAAATTCCCGTCGGTCAGCGAGGTCGGGGCGCACTGGACGACGATCTGCGCCACCGAATGTGCAGCGGCGCATGGCGCGACCTATCCGACGCGCAAGGACGAGTACGGTCCGGTGCTCTCCGCGTTGCTTGAGATCGGGCACGCGGCGACCGGCAAGGGGCTGGCCGAGGCGATGCAGTACCGGCTGAAGCTCGAAGGCGCGGTGGCGAGGACCATGCTCGACTGCGACATGCTGCTGGTGCCAGCGATCCCGACCCCGGCGCCGATGGCCGAGATGTTCAGCCGCTCGATGACCGGCGCCGAGTTCGACGGACTGACCCGCTTCACCGCCGTGTTCGACATGACCGGGCAGCCGACGCTGTCGCTCAGCGGCGGGTTCGACGCGCGTGGCGTGCCGATGGGCTTCCAGCTTGTCGGGCAGCAGCTCGGCGAGGCGCAACTGTTCGCGGCGGGCCACGCCTTCCAGGGCGCGACCAGTTGGCACGCGCGCCACCCAGTGCTTTCCTGACACAACGAGAGGATTTCCAGATGCACAAGGTCACCATCCCCGCCCACATCGTCGATCGCGTTCGCAAGGTGCGTGGGGGCGATCACATCTATGCCGGGCTCGACATGAGCAAGGTGGCGCATGTGGTGGTCGACATGCAGGTCGGCTTCGTCGAGGTCGGTGCGCCGATCGAGGTGCCGATGACGCGAGAGATTTTTGGTACGATCAACACCATCTCCGAGGCGGTGCGGCAGGCCGGCGGGGTAAACGTGTTCACCCGCTACACCTATGATCCGGCCGAGAAGCACTCGTGGGAATACTGGTTCGAGACGCTGGGTGCGGCGCAGCGCGACGGGCAGGCGAAGATGGCTGCCGGCGAGCCGGACTGGGAAGTCGATCCGCGCATGGAAGTGAAGGCCGGCGACATTATCGTCGACAAGACCCGCTTTTCGGCGCTGATTCCCGAGACCTGCGACATGGATGCCCAGCTCAAGGCCAAGGGCATCGATACGCTGATCATTACCGGCACGCTGACCAATTGCTGCTGCGAGAGCACCGCGAGGGACGCGCTGCAGATGGGCTACAAGGTGATCTTCATGTCGGACGCCAACGCGACGCTCAGCGACGAGGAGCACCTCGGGACGCTGCTGTCGATGTACACGATCTTCGCCGACGTGATGGACACGCCTTACCTGCTCGACCTGATCGACAAGTCGAGCGCCGTCAAAGCCGCGGCCTGACCCCCAGGGAGCCACCCCCGTGGCTCCCGTTGCGGCCTACAGGCCGGCCTCTCCCCCCGAGGGCCGGCCATTTTTTTCCGACATTGTTCCAGGAGCATGCGCATGAACGCCCTCGCCCAGCCGGTGGAAGCCGCACAGATAGATGTCACCGAACTGACCATCGCCGATGTGCAGGCGGGGTTCGCGGCGGGGAAATTCACTTCCGAGACGCTGACGCTGGCGCATCTCAAGCGGATCGAGAAATATGAGCCGTTCTACAACGCCTTCACCTTCATGAACGACGGCGCGCTGGCCGATGCCAGGGCGATCGATGCACGGCGGGCGGCGGGCGAGGTGCTAGGGTCGCTGGCGGGGGTGCCGGTGGTGATCAAGGAGGCGATGGATTTCGTCGGGCTGCCCTCGACCTGTGGCTGGGCGCCGCTGTCAAGCAAGGCTGGGGGCTTCGACCTGATGCCGGGGCGGGATGCGCCGGTGGTGGCGCGGCTGAAGGCGGCGGGCGCGGTGATTCTGGGCAAGACCAATATCCCGGCCTTCAGCTTCGACGGGGCGCGGGCCAATACCAGCTGGGATGGGCCGACCTATAACGCAGTGAACCGCGATATCGCGCCGGGCGCCAGTTCGTCGGGCACCGGCACGGCGATTTCCGCCAGCTTCGCGGTGGTGGGGCTCGCCGAGGAGACGGGCGGCTCGATCCAGAATCCGGGTGCGGCGCAGAGCCTGATTTCGGTGAAGCCGACTTTCGCGCTGATCCCCAATACTGGGGTGGCGCCGCTGGCCGGCTCGACCCGCGATGTCGTCGGACCGCACGCCCGCACGGTGCGCGATGCGGCGATCCTGATGGACGTGCTGGCCGGCTACACCCCGGCCGACCCCAAGACCGTGGCGGCGATCGGCAAGCTGCCGGAGGGTGGCTACACCTCGCTGCTGTCCGATACGGCGCTCAAGGGCAAGCGGCTCGGCCTGTATGGGGCGGGCTGGCGGACGAAGCCAGTGGCCGAGGAGACGGCGACGCTCTACGCCACCGCGATCGAGGAGCTGAGGATGCGGGGCGCCGTGCTGGTGGACGATCCGTTCGCCGGCACCGAATTCACGACGCTGACGACGAATGTCGGCTTTGATTCGCGCGGGCTCGAATCGATCATCCACGATTTCGATAACTTCCTGCGCCGCATGGGGCCCGGCGTCGCGGCCACCTCGTTCAAGGCGCTCGCCGCCATGCTGCCCTCTGATCCGTTCGGCGAAGACGGACTGCTCAGCGGGCTGGCGAAGAACAGCGCGGTGGTGCGCCAGTCGCTCGAGGACCCGACGCTGCCGCCGGACCTCAGCGAGTTCATCGCCGCACGGAGCGCCTACCTCAAGCTGTTCAACAAGGTTATGGCGGACCACCAGCTCGACGGGCTGGTGTTCCCGCAATCGGAAGGTCCGCTGCCGGGGATTTTCGAGAAGGCCGAGTACCTCGCGACGACGGTGTCGGAGATCAACATCGCCGGGCTGCCGGGGGTGACGGTGCCGGCGGGCGAGTATGGCAACGGCGCGCCGTTCGCGCTGATCTTCGTGGGCAGGATGTGGAGCGAGGCGGAACTGCTGGCGTTTGCCTATGACTACGAGCAGGCGACGAAGCACCGGATTGTGCCGGTGCTGGTGGAGACGCCGTATCCGGTGGCGAACGGGGGGTGAGGGGGCGAGGAGGCGGGGTGGACCTCGCTACGCTTCATTCACTCCCGTGCCATTGACACTATGTGCATGCTGCCCCATTTTTATAGGTAAGTGGAACGGGAATGCTCGTTCGGCGTCTGGCCCCAGGGAATGCCTTGGGGCCTTTCGCTTTCCTAAGGGAAAACTTTCAGTCCGTAGCCTTGGACGCGACCGCTGACGCTACGCCGGAACTTCGGTTCAACAAGGTCATAAGCGCGGTTGGGCTGGTTCGGGTCGATGAGGTGCCGGGCGATGGGATACGCCAGCAGATCGGCCATTTGCAGGCCTGCTGAATTGTGTTTTTTGTCCATGAAGCAGATATCAAGATTGGTCATGCGACCTACCTGATTGCCGCCATCGGCGATGCGCCGGAACTCCAGTTCAAGTTCCGCGTCCTCTTTCTTCCCTCGACACTCAACCATGATGAAGGTCTTCTGGCCCGTGGCATTCTGCTCGCCGAGGAATCTCTGCAGGCGCTCCATGCAGAAGGTCAGAGCAATAGCATAGGGATTGTCAGGCTGATTGTAGCGGTGCGCCAGTCGTTGCTTGTCGATCGCCGCCGCGATGAGGGTAACTGGCGCGTCGTCAAACAGCACGTTCATATCGTCAATGAACGTGGCCCGCACACCGGCGTTGAGTAGGATCGAGAAGTTCCCCTGTGACTTCCGAATCTCGTAGCCGTGCAACACGATACCGTCGTGCCCCCAGTACTTGAACTTCAGCGCCTGGACCGCCGGCACCATCTCCTGACGATAGGTGTCCTTTCGGAAAATGCAGAAGGTTAGCACAAAGACAGGGTTCTGCGGATTGATGGAAGTAAGACTGTGGTCGCCGCTTTCATCAACATAGACAATGAAATCGCTGAATTCCATGCAGTCATCCTGACACGGGTGCAAACAGGTGCCAAGTGATCAGCTCTAGTGACACCGATGCTTTTGGAGACGGCTGCTGTGTTGGCAAGCGGCTTAGCGAGGGACCTTCGTTGGCCCTCACTACGCCGCGAACGTGCGGTGCGTAGAAGCCCTGAAATGCGCTTCCAGCGCGGCGACGGCGCCTTCGACGTCGCGGGCGGCCAGGCAGTCGATGACCTTGAGGTGTTCGTCGACGGTTTCGAGCAGGGCGCCGCGGAAGCCGGGGCGGCGGTGGACCTGCTGGGCCATGCGGATGTTCTCCTGCAGGCGGTTGTGGGTGTCGAGGATGGCGCGGTTGTCGAGCGCCTCGACGATATCGCGGTGGAAGCGCATGTCGAGGGCGAGGAAGCGCAGTTGCTCCTCCTGGAAGGGGCCGCCATCGGTCAAATTGCGGCGGCACTCCTCGTGGCTTTCGCGCATGTTCTCGAGCCATTCCCGCGTGACGGTGTTGCCGAAGCTGCGCAGGGCAAAAACCTCGATCATGATGCGGAACTGGTAATTCTCGCGGATGAAGGCAACCTCCGGATAGACGATCCGGATGCCGGTGCGCGGCTTGATCTCGACGAGGCCGAATTCTTCGAGCAGCACCAGCGTCTCGCGCAGCGGCGACAATGACAGGCCGAGCAGGTCGCAGAGCTCGTTCTGGGTCACCACCATGCCGGGCTGCAGCTTGCCCTCCTGCATGGCGGCGCGGAAGCGGCGGTAGCCTTCATTGTCTTGGCGGACGTCGGACATCGGTGATCAGCAGTCGGTTGGTGGTGGTCGTTTGGCAGGCTTGCCTCCTACCTTAGTCTATCATTCGCAGAATTTGAAATATCAGGTTTTCCCCAGATGCAGCCGCCACGGAAAGGCTTTTTCGCCTGATGCGGTGCGGGGTTAGGGGGTGTTCCGCCTTTTGTGGGGGACGGGAACGCTTGACTTGAGATATCAATTCCGCACAAAAATATCTCAGCGGAGGGGAACATGACGCTGACGGGATGCAATCGCGCGAGCGGGGGCCGCTGAATTGGCCACGGTCGAACTGAGAAACGTCAGCAAGTCATTCGGCTCGGTGCGTGTCATCGAGTCCGTGGACCTGACGATCGGCAATGGCGAGTTCGTGGTGTTCGTCGGTGCGTCGGGCTCCGGCAAATCGACGCTGCTGCGGATGATTGCCGGGCTCGAGCAGGTGTCGAGCGGCGACGTGCTGATCGACGGGAAGGACGTGACTTTCGCGGAGCCGGCGGAGCGCGGCATCGCCATGGTGTTCCAGAGCTACGCGCTCTACCCGCACATGAACGTCTACGACAACATCGCCTTCAACCTGCGGTTGGCCCGGCTCGGCAAGGCAGAGATCGACAAGCGGGTGAAGGAGGCGGCGCGGATATTACGGCTCAACGAACTGCTGTCGCGCTCGCCGGCTCAGCTTTCGGGCGGGCAGCGGCAGCGCGTCGCCATCGGCCGGGCGATCGTGCGGAACCCGAAGGTGTTCCTGTTCGACGAACCGCTGTCGAACCTTGATGCGGCGCTGCGCGTGCAGATGCGGCTCGAGATCGAGCGGCTGCACCGCGAGCTCGGCACGACCATGATCTATGTCACCCACGACCAGGTGGAGGCGATGACGCTGGCCGACCGGATCGTGGCGCTCGATAATGGCCACATCCAGCAGGTGGGGCCGCCGCTCGAGCTCTACTCGCGGCCCAGCAACCTGTTCGTCGCCGGCTTCATCGGTTCGCCGAAGATGAACCTGATGCCGGGACACGTCATCTCGGTCGAGGGCGGGATCGCGACGCTCGGGCTCGACGCTGACGCCGATACGCGGATCGCGCTGCCCGTGCCGGCCAAGGCCGGCGACAAGGTCACCGTCGGTGTCCGTCCGGAGTCGCTGGAGATCGTCGCTGCGGGCGCGGCCGGCTTTACGGCACTCCCGGCCAGGGTCGAGTCGGTGGAGCGGCTGGGCAACATCACATTCGTCTATCTCGATGCGGGTACGCCCGAGGTGATCACCGTGCAGGTGATGGGCCCGACGCCGCTTGAGTCGGGACAGACCGTACAGGTCGGGTTGAGGCCCGGTGCACTCTACGTTTTCGACGCTGCTGGAAAGGCCATCGCCCCGGCGGCGAACACATAAAGCGCCGGCCCGGAAGCCGGTGCGCAACAGGAGGGACTAAGCATGCAAATTCTCGGAAGGAGCGCACTGGCGATCGCTGGCGGGCTCATGCTCACTCTGGTGCCTTTGGCGGGCACCGCCGTGGCGCAGGAAGTCACGCTCAACGTCTGGTCGGACCCGGTGCGTCTGACGATGTTCGATCTTTACGACAAGACGCACGACAACGTGAAGCTCAACGTCACCACGATCGACCCTGCCGGCCTCGTCGCCAAGATCCAGCTGGGGCTGCAGTCGAAATCGGAAGTGCCCGACGTCATCTTCATGAACGACATCGGCTATGCGGCGCAGCTGTCGACGCGGCGGTCGAACTACCTGCTCGACCTCACCGACAAGGTGCCGCAGGCGACGCTCGACGAGTTCTATCCCAACGCCAATTCGCCCTGCTACATCAACGGCAAGCTGCTGTGCATGCGCAACGACATCGCGCATGACGTGGTGTGGTACGACAAGCCGCTGATGGAGAGTCTCGGCGCCAAGGTTCCGACCACCTGGGAAGAGTACCAGGCGCTCGGCGACGAACTGGTCGCCAAGGGCTACTCGCTCGGCTCGCCTATGGTGCCGTTCGAAGCGTTCCTCGTCTCCGATGGCTGCGACATGGTGATGCCGGTCGAAGGCAAGGACGATACCGTCAAGATCGACCTCACCACCGAAAAGTGCCTGAAGCCGGCCCGGATGATCGACCACATGATCGCCGCCGGCAGCCTGTCGAAGGTCGGCCCGTTCGATCCGGCCGTTGTCGACCTGGTGAAGACCGGCAAGGTGCCGCTGATGATCGGCCCGACCTGGTTCGGCGAATACGTGATCAAGCCGACCTATGAAATGGCCCCCGGCAAGCTCGCCGTCGCGCTGCCGCTCAAGTGGGCGGACCAGGAGCAGCCGCTCACCTGGAGCTGGGGTGGTGGCGTCTATGGTGGCTGGAAGGACAGCGCGCATCCGGCCGAAGTCGCCGACCTGATCACCTGGATGTCGAGCGATGTCGCCAACCAGACCAGCGCGGTGACCCTGCCGGCGCACAAGCCGTCGGCGATCGCCTGGGGCGCCCGCCTCAAGACCGACGCGTACTATGCGTCGCCCGACGCCTTCGACGTGCAGGTCAAGGCCGCCGAGTACAGCCATCCGGGCTATGTCTCGCTGCGCTTCTCGGTTGAAGATGCGATCGTCAAGATCGTCTCGGCGAACATTGCCAAGGGCGTGACGGTGGAAGCTTCGCTGCCGGCGTTGCAGACCGAGTTGACCAACCTCGCCAAGCTCAACGGCTACACCGTCGAGTAGTGCCAACCGGCCGGGCGTGCCCAAACGCGCCCGGCCTTCTTTCGCATGGGACCGGGGTCGCGTTCGAGCGCCCGACCCACCGGCCAACGCCGAGGAAACGATGAGCGCCATCGCCGCACCCGCCTCGCCCGATCGCGTCCGCGCCGCCAAGCGCAAGGGCCGCCGCGACACGCGCATGGCGTACCTGCTGCTGCTGCCGTACATCTTGCTGCTGATCATGTTCGGCGTGTTCCCGGTCGCTTACGCATTCGGCCTGAGCTTTGTCGACACCATCGAGATGGCGTTCTACGGGCTCGCCAACTACGAATTTGTCTTCAACGATTTCCGCGTCCCCACTGCCGCGATCAACGTGATGTGGTTCGTGGTGATCTGGGTGGCGATCACGATGGTCGGCGTCGCCACGCTCTCGTTGATGCTCGATACTGTCGGTCGCCGCACGGCTACGACGCTGCGCACCATCTATTTCCTGCCCGGCGCCGTGACCTCGTCGGCGGTGGTGGTGCTCTGGCTGTTCCTGCTCGATCCGGGTGTCAGCCCGTTCCAGGGCCTGCTGCATGCGGCCGGCTGGACCTACAGCATCGACGTGATTTCGGGGATCGGCCTCGCCGGGGTGTTCGCGCTGATGGCGTTCTTCTCCGCTTCGGGTGGCTGGATCGTGGTGTTCGGTGGCGCGCTGTCGAGCCTGCCGACCGAGGTCATGGAGGCCGCACGCGTCGATGGCGCCAACCGCTTCCAGCTCGCCACCCGCATCAAGCTGCCGATGATCTGGCGCTCGTTAGTGCTGATGGGGATCCTCAGCTTCGCCGCTGGCCTGCAACTGTTCGTCGAGCCGCAACTGATGGGACTCGCTGGTCCGCAATCGGCGCAGAATGACTGGTCGCTGAACCAGATGGCATTCCAGTACGCCTTCCGTATGGGCGATTTCGGCGCCTCGGCGGCGCTCAGCACCATGCTTGTCGGATCCTCGATCATCATCGCGCTGGTGATCGTGTTCGCAACGCGCTTCTACAAGATCGACTGAGGGGACCATGGCCGACGCACGCACTCCTCCCCTCCGGATCAATCTCGGGCGCTTCATCGTCTATGCCGTGCTGCTGTTCGCGGTCTGCTTCTATGGCATCCCACTGCTCTGGCTGCTGCTGGCGGGCACGCGCTCGCAATCCTCGCTGTTCGCCGACCCGCCGTTTTCGATCGGCACCTGGGACACGTTCATCGCGACCTGGAACAACCTGACGACCTACAACAACTTCCAGATCGTCAGCTGGGCGATGAACTCGCTGATCTACTCGGTGGGCGGCGTGCTGCTGTCGCTGATCGCCTCGATCCCGGCCGGGTACGCGCTGGCGGCGTCGGAGTTTCCGGGGCGCAAGCTGATCCTCGTCGTGACGCTGATCGCCATGATCACGCCGAGCACGGCGGTGGTGCTGCCGATCTTTCTCGAGATGAACCTGCTGGGTCTCAACAATACCTATGCCGGCCTGATCCTCGCCTCGGGGTTCTTCCCGTTCGGCGTCTATCTGACCTACGTGTACTTTTCGACCTCGCTGCCCAAGGGCGTGATGGACTCGGCGCGGGTCGACGGGGCCAACCGGTTCGAGCTGTTCAGCCGCATCGCCCTGCCGCTCGCCCGGCCGATCGTCGCGCTCGTGGCGTTCTTCAGCTTCATCGGTATCTGGAGCAACTACTTCCTCGCCTTCGTGCTGCTCAGCGACGACAAGCTCTACAACCTGCCCGTTGGTCTCACTGTGCTGATCTCGACCTCGGGCGCCCTCTCCAACCTGCCGGCCAACGACGTGCCGATCAAGAAGCCCGAGGTTATCCTCGCGGCGATCCTCGTCATCCTGCCGGTGCTGCTCATTTTCATCGTTGCACAGCGCTTCGTCCGCTCGGGCACCCTGTCAGGGGCCGAGAAGGGCTGATGGCGACAGCTATTCCAAGGTTCAGGAGGACTTAATGAAGATCACTGGTTTCACCGCTTGGCTTGTCGAGCACGAGCCAGGGCCGAAGTTCATCTGGCGCGACGGCATTCCCGGTTCGCATGGTGATATTCCGCGCGGCTCGAAGCCGCGCAAGGCGGTGATCCGGATGGAAACCGACGCCGGCCTCTACGGCGCGATGGAAATCGGCCGCGGCGAGGCCGTGGTCGACCTGGTGCGCCGGCGCTACCACGAGTTCATCGGCGAGAATCCGCTGCTGACCGAGCGGCTATGGCGGATGATCTGGGAGATCGACCGCATCGAGGAAATCCACATGCGGGCGCTCGGGATGCTCGACGTGCTGTGCTGGGACGTCAAATCGCAGCACGCGAAGATGCCGATCTACCAGCTGCTCGGCGGCGACGATCGGGTGGTGCCGGCTTATGCCTCGACGGTGACGTGGCCGACGATGGGCGAGTACGAGCGCTACATCAAGATGAGCCGCGACCTGGGGTTCAAGGCGTTCAAGCTGCACGCCTGGGGCGGGCCGGTGAGGCGCGACATCGAATTGTGCACCAACCTGCGCAAGTGGGTCGGCGACGATGCGGACCTGATGTTCGACGGTTCGGCGGGCTGGGACTATGTCAACGCGCTCGAGTTCGGCAAGGCGATCCAGGACCTCGGGTTCCTGTGGTATGAAGAGCCGATGCGTGAGTTCCATCTCGGGGCCTATACCAAGCTCTGCGAGAAGCTCGACATCCCGATCCTCGCCGCCGAAACCTCGGACGGCGTACATGGCAACATGGCGACGTGGATCGAGAACAAGGCGCTCGACATGGTGCGCGTCTCGGCCTTCTATAAGGGCGGTTTTACCGGCTCGATGAAGGTGGCCCATCTCGGCGAAAGCCACGGCATGCGGGCCCAGGTGCACGGCATGAGCCTCGAGAACGCGCAGATCTGCGCCGCGATCTCGAACAACGACTACTACGAGCAGTTGATCATGAACGAGGAGCAGATCAACGGGCTGAGCAAGCTCGGCAAGCTGGCAATCGTGGATGGAGACCTGACGGTCAGCGACGAGCCGGGCCTTGGTTACGAGTATGACTGGAAGAAGCTCGACGAGACGTGCCTGACGAAGGTCGAAGTGACCGAGCGCTTGACGCCACCGGCCGGCCTAGTACCATGGCACTGATATATCAGTTTACATAAGTGAACGATCATCAAGGGAGGATTAGACATGACGACCAGGTTTGACCGGCGATCGGTCCTCAAAATGGGTGCTGGCCTGTTGGCGGCTTCGGCGCTGACGCCGATCGGCAGCGCCTTTGCCCAGGCGGCCAGCATCAACTACTGGCACACCTTCACCAGCCAGTCGGAAGCAGCCGGCCTCGAGGCGGTGATGGCGCTGTTCAAGGCGGCGCATCCCGATGTGGCGGTGACCCCCGAGAACATCCCGAACCCCGAATTCATGGCCAAGATCACCGCGGCCGTGGTGGGCAATGCCCGCCCGAACGTGACGATGGTGTCGTCCGAGCGGTTCGAAGACCTGCTCGCCATGGGCGCGCTGATCGACATGACGGATCGTATCGCGGCATGGGAGCGGCGTGCCGACTTCGACGACAAGCGCTTCGCCTCGATCACCAAGGACGGCAAGACCTACGGCGTGCCCGGCTTCACGTTCGTCGACTGGGGCTACTACCGCAAGGACTGGTTCGACGAGGCCGGGTTGGCCGCGCCGACCACCTATGACGAGTTCCGCGATGCGGCGATCAAGCTGACCGACCCGGCCAAGGGCCGCTACGGCTTCGGCCTGCGCGGCGGCCCCGGCGGCCAGAACTTCGTGGTCAACGTGATCGAAGCCTTCGGCTCGCCGGTGAAGAAGCCGGACGGTTCGATCGGACTTGAGAAGGACATCGTCGTCAAGGCGCTCGACTGGTACTCGGGCCTCCTCGTCAAGGACAAGGCCGTGCCGCCGAGCGCTGCGAACGACGGGTTCCAGCAGGTGATCTCGGGCTTCCAGACCGGGCAGACGGCAATGATCTGGCACCATACCGGCTCGTACCAGGACATCGCGTCCAAGCTGAAGCCGGGCGTCGAGTTCGGCACGTTCGCAATGCCGGCCGGCCCCGCCACCCGCGTGGCGCGCCTCGCCTATGCCTATAACTGCATCACCAAGGAAGAGGGTGCGGACGCGGCGTGGGAATGGATCAAGTTCTGGGGCGAGCCTGACGCGGCCGTCGCGTTCCTTGAAAAGACCGGCTACTTCCCGGCCTCGACTGTCGCGGCGGGCGATGACCGCATCGGCGGCAACCCGATGTACAAGGCGGCGTCTGATACGCTGGCCTTCGGCATCCCGCAGCCGAGCTTCCCGGGTGCGGCCGGCTGGGCACAGAACACCGTGCTGCCGGCGCTGCAGCAAATCCTGATCGGGCAGGCGACGCCCGACCAGGCGGCCGACCAGATCATCGAAGGGCTGGCCGCAGCCATCGCCTGATGCCATCGGGGCGGCCGGTTCGCGCCGGCCGCCCCTCTCCCCCGACTGATCAATAGCGCTGAGGAGCCTGGATGAGCCGAGGCAATGGATTGGCCGCCATGCCGCCGCCGCGTTCCACCTGGGACGCCGTCAACCCGTTGCGGCTGCTCGGGGAACTGAGCGAAACCCGCTACTGGATGTATCTGCTGCTGTTGCCCAGCGCGCTGCTGATCACGGCGATCGTGCTGTTTCCGACCATATACGGCTTCCAGCTCAGCTTCACCGAGATGCGGTTGAACCGGCCCGCCGGCAATGGCGCCTTCGTGGCGTTCAAGCACTATGCGCGGATGCTCGGGGATCCGATCTTCTGGCTGTCGCTGCGCAACACGGCGGTGTGGGTGACGTTTTCGATCCTGATCGAGTTCCTCGTCGGGCTCGTCGCGGCGCTGGCGCTCAACCGCAACCTGCCTGGCAGCAAGCTATTCGCGGTGCTGATCCTGATCCCGTATTTCCTGCCCAACGTGGTGGCGGGCAACATGTGGGCGCTGATGCTCGATGCGCGCGTCGGCGTGGTCAACGACCTGCTGGTGAAGCTGGGGATGCTCGCCGAATACAAAGCCTGGTTCGCCGACCCGACGACAGCCATGGCCGCCGCGATCTTCATCGAGGCCTGGCACAGTTTTCCGTTCTTCACGCTGCTGATCATGGCGGGGCTGAAGGGCATTCCGGCCGACCTCTACAAGGCGGCCGATATCGATGGGGCCGGGGCGTTTTCGCAGTTGCGGCTGATCACGCTGCCGATGCTGAGGACAATCATTGCGGCGGCGGTGATCCTGCGCGTCATCGGGCTCGTCAACTCGCCGGACCTGCTGCTGATCCTGACGCAGGGCGGACCGGGGCGGTCAACGCAGGTGCTGAGCCTCTATGCGTTCCAGAACGCCTATTCGGACTTCAATTTCGGCTATGCCGGCGCGCTCTCCACGGTGATGTTCGTGCTGCTGATGCTGTTTGCCTGGGCCTATATCCGGCTCAGCAAGGTCAACCAGGACTAGCGCCATGGCCCAGACCCGCTCACGCTCGAACCTCGGCTGGAACATCCTCAGCTACACCATCCTGATCTTTCTGTCGCTGCTCAGCATCGGGCCGCTGCTATGGATGCTGCTGACCTCGTTCAAGGTCGAGGACGACATCGTCACCCGCACGATGGTGTACTTCCCCACCCGCTTCACGGTGGAGAACTACATCAAGCTGTGGAACCAGTCGGGCTATCCGGTGCTGGTGATCAACTCGCTGGTGACGACGGCGATGACGGTGGCGATCTGCCTGTTCACCGGCACGATCGCATCCTACGCCTTCTCGCGGTTCCATTTCCCCGGCCGCACGCCGCTGATGCTGGGCTACCTGGTGGTCCGCATGTTCCCGGCGGTGCTGATGATCATCCCGCTGTTCATCGTGATGCGGAATCTCGGGCTGTTCGATACGAGCCTCGGCCTCGCGGTGGCTTACACCAGCTTCCTGCTGCCGCTGTTCGTGTGGATGCTGAAGGGCTTCTTCGATGCGGCGCCCAAGGAGCTGGAATCGGCGGCACGGATCGATGGCTCGACGCGTATCGGGGCGATGTTCCGCATCGTCATCCCGATCGCGCGCAACGGGCTGGTGGCCACCTGCGTGTTCGTCGCCATTGCGGCCTGGAACGAGTACCTGTTCGCGCTGATGCTGACCTCGTCGACGGGGTCGCGGACCTGGCCGGTGGGGCTGCAGCTGATGGTCGGCGAGTTCCAGCTGCCCTGGGGCATGCTGGCGGCCGGCGGCATCATTTCAATCATTCCAGTGATCGTGCTGTTCGCCCTC